>Ga0082335_1000058_pt1 | contig 342476 bp, 374 predicted proteins | sample Subgrocontami58m_FD_72375 | JGI IMG/M metagenome (GOLD analysis project Ga0082335, IMG submission 72375) | Subsurface groundwater microbial communities from S. Glens Falls, New York, USA - GMW37 contaminated, 5.8 m (SPADES assembly) (version 2) ... | reverse complement strand
GTACGGAATAGGGATGATATTTTGCATAGTATTTTTTAAACCTTGCCAGTTTTGGCTCGTTTTTTTGATCTGGATGTACAATCAAAACTACGTCACTGGGTAAATTATCTATCAGATTTTCGACGTAGCGTCCGATACCTGTATGTTTAATTCCCCAAAACCTAGCATCGATACAAATCCTAGTGATAATCATTTTTGCAATATTAGGCGTTTTTGAACAGTAATAAGACCAATTTTAGATTCCTCTAAGAGAGCTGTATTTTGGGAAATAGCAGCGAACCATTGATTAAAATTCGTAGTATTTTTGTCTGGTTCAATAATTAAGAAACGGAGATTTCCGGGACATGTGCGGGTAGGCACACGATATGAACGGGAATCCGGTAAATAAGTAAGCGGATCACCGGGGAAACTGGAATACTCGCAGGGCAAATAGCCGTATTTAGACAGTCCATGCCACCAGAAAAGATATTGATACGGGTAATCAAAGACCGAAGGCAAATAAGCATAGCTAGAGAAGCCGGCAGAAGCACTTTTTTGATAGACCCAATCAATGGCCGCAGTTTCGTTGACTAGCAGGCTGGCATCGCTCGTGGGACGGAAGTTTTGCTGGTAGCGGCTGATAAAGATAGCAAGGTGAGAATAGATTGACACTGTTATGAGAATGGCGCCCAAAAGGGTGGGAATTTCGGTCAGGGCCAGCAGAAAGCCCAGGAAAATAAGCGGCGAGAGAAAGGCGGTATGCCAATCCCGCCAACCCAAGTTAGTGGTAAAAAATATCCAGGACAGAAAAAATAAACTAAGGGACAAAATAATAAAGTGTTTGACGAAGGGGTTAACTTTATGGGTGTGAATTTTTCTGAAAAAGAGGATCAAGACCAGTACGAAGCCCAGTACGCCAATTTCTGGCTGTTGGCGGTACAGGCTGCGGGAGATAATAATCGAGAATCTGTTGCTAATGTGGCGGAGTTGGAAATTATTGAAAATACCCTCCGGATTTTGAAGTTCTTTAACCAAGGTATGGGTTTGAGAGAAATTGGTGGTGAATTCGCTTAAAATATGGGGGGTAAGGAAAAAAAGAAGAACCAATACGGCGGCGAGAAACCGGCGCAGGGGTAGCCGGCGGCGCCACAGTGAAATTAGTCCCAAGCCTACATAAAATATATTGGCGGGTATGGCGGGGGCGAGGTCCGTGTGGAAGAAAAGACCAAAGGGAATGGCGGCGAGGATATATTTACCCCCGTTGCCGCGCAAAAAGTCTGTGAGCCAAAAGATACCCACTACTATCAGGAAGAAATTGGGGAAGGGATTAAAAGCGTAACGGGACAGGTCGTAAAACGCCCACGATGTTTGCAGAATTGCACCGATGGCCAGGCCCGCCAGGGGAGAAATTTCGCGGGAGACGCGGCGAATGATAATGGCGGTCAGAAGAACATTGAGAAGAATAAGCATAAATACGCCTCCAAAGGGGTGTCCCTGAAATAAAAGAAAGCCAATAGCAATGAAGTAATACCATAATGGGCCGGCATATAGGCCAAAGATACTGGTTTCCGGGCCAAGCAGCGGGAGATGGCGGCCAACTAGAATCTCACGGACATGGAGAGCGTCGTTGGCTTGATCCATGGTGAAATAGAAATTGTTTCCTAATATGGGGAGAAGACGCAGGGTAAGAGCGATAAGGATGATGAGGGCGAAGAGAAAGTGATATAGTTTGGGACTGAAACGGGGAAAGCGAAAACGATGGAAAAGAATGAGCCGGGCCCAAAGACCGGTTAACCCGGAAAAGGTAGTAGAGAGATGTTTGAGATGAAAGAATTGAGATCTGCCGTGGGCGCGTTCATAATGGTGAACAGAGACCTCTCTAAAGGAAGCGCCAGCGCGTTGAGCGGTCTTGACTAATTCTGGGCAAATGTGACCGCTATTGGCCGTGAGTTTGAGTTTTTGGAGAAGTGAGCGCCGGATAAGACGGAAATCGCAGTCCACATCGGTGATGGGCAACTGAAAGAACCACCGGGTGATAAAACTGTATAAATTCCCAATAACAATTCTATAAGTGGCGTCACTGCGGGACATCTTGATGCCATTCACAAAGTCCACATCCGGGCCCATAAGCTGAAGTAGGATGGGCAGTTCGCTCACGTTATATTGACCGTCGCCGTCGGTGTAGAAAACTAAATCTTTGGTAGCGGCGGCAAAGCCTGAACGGAGAGCGGCGCCATAGCCTAGGTTTTGAGGATGAGTAATGATTTTTAGATCAGGATAGTTTTTTTGCAGGCGGTGCAAAACCGCGCCGCTACTATCAGTAGAGCCATCGTTTATGACAATAATTTCAAAGTCGGAAGTTAGGGCAGGAGCAATTTCGAAGGCCTCTTTAACCAACTGGCCAATGGAATGGGCATCGTTGTAGCAGGGAAAGAAGATAGTTAGACTTGATTTTTTTATATTCATGAGTTGAGAGTCATCAATCTAATTTTTTCCAAAATCCACATGCCTCCATAAACCAACCAATTTACAAAAAACATGTTTTCTTTTTCGTGATGTTTTTTATAAAAGATTCTCATTGCATTAATGGTTGCCAAGGTTGACCTTACTTTTGTTTCTTTACTGGCTGTCGCCAATTTTTCACTGGTTTTTTTCAATCCTGAACTTGCTCCATGATGATGATGGACGATTACTTGGGAAACATACATAATTTTGTAACCAAGATTTTTGACTTGCCAACAAAATTCAATGTCTTCTCCATACATAAAATAATCTTCATCCCACCAATTTATTTTGTCTCCTAATTCTCGTCTGACTAATAGACAAGATCCCATTATTACATCCACTTCAATTTCCGCATCAATATCTCCACCAACATAATATCCGTTACCAATTTTTAGAAAATGTTTTAGCGAATTTCCGAGTGAAGGAAAAAGACGTCGGCAATTTTTGTCCAATAATCCGTTTGGTAAAACCAATTTTGGTGTAGCTATACCCACATCCGGATGTGTGTCCATATATCTAATCATGTAGGCAATTGTGTTTGGATCAACTGTTGTGTCGGGATTCAAAAACCAGACATACTCACCCTCGGCTTTAGTTAATCCCAAGTTGTTTCCATGAGAGAAACCTAAGTTACCCTTGTTCTTCAAGTAAATTATCCCAGAAATGTTAGATAAATCTTCGTCTGAGTTGTCCACGGCTACAATTTTTATGCCAAAATCTATACCTTTTGAGTTTTTGACAGAATTCACCATTTCCTCCAGCAATTTGGCGGAATTGTAATTGACGGTGATGATAGTAAGTTTAATTTTCTTCATGACTACCAACTCTTTGATATATAGAATCGAGTTTTTTTGAGATTATTTTCCAATCATAATTTTCGTAGACAAACTTTTTTCCATTTTCTGATAAACTCTTTTGTAATTTGTTGTCTGACAAGATTCTGTATACAGCCTCTGCCATGTCATTTGCCGTATTTGCTACCAAGGCTTGTTTTCCGGGTAGGATATTCAATCCTTCCAGAGCGGTGCTGGTCGCGACAATTGGTGTCCCCGTCGCCAAAGCTTCAAGAATCTTATAACGTGTTCCTTTTCCGCTGAACACCGGAGCCAGTAATACATGAGCCCCAGCATAAGCGTCTCTAATATCAGGAATTCCTCCGGTGACTTTAACTGATGAGTCTTTTTGTTCGTAACTATATATTTTGGGAGTGGGATTGTTACCAACTATCCAAAGTTTAGCTTTAGGAATTCTTTTTTTAATTAAAGTCCAAATCTTTTCTACCAAAAATTCCACGGCTTCAATATTAGGTAACCATCTAAACGTTCCTACTGATAATATTGTTGGTCTTGATGGTAACTTTTTCTTTACTTGGGCGAACCACTGAGAATCAACACCGTTTGCTACCACATCAATATTTCTGATCGTTGGCACGACTGATAGAATATATTGTTTATCTTCTTCACTCATAGTTATAAGGTAACTGCAAGATTTCCAATAAAACTTTTCCCAATATTTTATTTTCTGAATGTCAACAAAAAATAACGGTTTAAGTGGCCAAATTTTGCTTTTTAAAGCATAACTTTGATAAACCATATCCTCGATTGTTTGTTCAACTAAAATTACCGGAATCTTCGTCTTGGGAATGTTTGGCATCATGTAAAAAGTTTCTGCATGAATAAGGTCATATTTATTTTCCGAAATTTCTTTTTCGACCGCTTTTTTTGTTTCGTCCACGAGATTACGCGTTACCAGAAAAGGAAATGTAGTGAATCCTGCTCTGAGAATATTCTTAATATGCCAAGGGGAAAAAGTTCTTTCAAAAATCCTAACTTTTCGACAAAATTTTTCTAACTCGGGAAGATATTGACGTTCGGACTTATCTTTGGTCAAAGCAAAAAGAGTAATTTTATGTTTTTGGCTCAAGTTTTTCAACAAATTATACGTTCTTATTTGCCCCCCAGATAGTAAGGGATAAGGCAGATATGGGGTGAGCATCAGGATTTTCATAAGCGTCTGGGTTCTTCCAATTTAACAATTACAAAATCCGGATTTTGCTCGATTATTGTGTATTTATTCATGACTTCACGGGTAAGAGTATCATAATTTACTGACACATAATAAGTCACTCCATAATTATCGATAAAATCTTTAACCGGAAAATAGACAAAGGGAAAACCTCTGCGGTTGGTCTGATAGAGAAAAGCGGTATCCCCGTTGTACGGGGCCAGTACCACGGCATCTTTGGGGGTTATCCTGTCCACAGCTCTCCCGGCATTGACTATTGAATAATGATTTATCTGGTAGCGCCCGCGGACTTCATACCAGGAAAATGCAAACATGAATAAAACACATAATAACATCAGGATCTTTTTTAAAAACGTGTTTGCCTTGGCTACGCCCAGAGCCAACAATACAGCGATTATTGGGATAATCGGGATTTGATAATAATCATGGTGGACGTTGCCTGTGGCAAAGGTAAATAAATATAATAATGCTCCAAGTACCCAGGAAAACCAGTATAAATTAATTTTTTGAATACCCTCAAGAAGTGGAAATATTCCCCAAGACCCTAAAATTAAATGGCCTATTCTTTCACCAAAAATCCATTGGAAAAAAGCCCCCTTAAACCTGATGCCATTGCCATTTAAAAGCCAGAGATTGGCAGGGATACCCATCGGAAATCTTGCTTCCCAAAATCTCCAAGCCACAAAAGGCAGTAACATGACTATCATTCTCCGCCAGTGTTTTAAGACTAATGGCAAAAAGAAAAATAATGCTACTGGTTTTACCAAAATAGCCATAGCTCCCACAACTGCACCCAAAGTAAGTAGATTTAAGTCAAATAATAATAATGTGCCAAGTGTAAGAGTAACCATCAGATTCTCCGGTAGAATTACCCGCGTAAAAAATATATTGTAGGGAAGAAACAAGAAAAATCCCATACCAAGCAAACCAGCCGTATCGCTGACTTTGCGTTTTAATAAAAAATATATCAACACAGAACTCGTTACTGCCGCCAATACCGAGGTTAGCCTCCCCCAGGTTTCGAGTGTCAACAACCCAAACGTCGAATATAACGAAAAATGAATTAAATTAAAAATAGGAAACTCAACGAAGCGGTATCCATTAGGATTAAATAAGCCCTTACCTGAGACATCCGAAAAATCGTCATATCGCGGATATAGCATATCAACGCCATATTTGACAAAATTGCGGGTGACTGATGCCGTATCTGCCTGGCGCCAGCTGTGCCAGTCAGCAATGGGACTAGTTATCTTATATAATCTCACTCCAAATCCCAAAAGAAGAATCAATACAAATAAAATCTTGTGTTTCATGCCAATTCTCTGAATTTTTGAGTAACTCCAGCGAGTAACCAGAATATTGTAGCAATTTTGGATGCCTCAAAGATATCTATAAAGACCGCGTTAAGAAGTAAGCCACCAGTCACACATATTATTGCCCAGACAAATGGAGACTTTGATGGAATCCAGCTTTTGAACAATCTTATAAAGACCAGGGAAAAAGCCGCAAATCCCAAGATTCCGGTTTCTGCTAGAACTCTTAGGTAGTCATTATCCACCGCTAATCCCACAGATGAATAACCTGTTCCCAAGATCGGGTTTTTGGCTAAGGCGCGTAAAGCCTTTGGCCACGACGCCTTGAGTCTGATATTTAGTGACCTATCTTCGGGAACCTCTGTCGGTTTTAGGGCGTCAGGAACCGTATTGACATCACGGATTATTTTTTCTTCTGCACGGACAACTGTAATTAGATTGAAATATCGACCCGCCAACTGAGGTGATAAAAATACGCTGATTATCGAGATAATTCCTAATAATACCAACCCCCACCATTTCTGAAATCTAATTAGAAATATACTACCTACAATTATTAACGACACAAAAGTAATTCTCGACGCGGAAAGTAGCATCGCCCAATAAATCAATGATCCGGTTATTACAACAAACCACTTGTGTTTTATATTAGTTATCAACACTGATAAAATAATTAACAAGGGAATGAGACTAAATGCAGCCAGATCATAATGTCCGGCAAAGGTGGAATTGATACGGGCACCGGCCCCAAGTGTTAAGGCCAGACCCTTGGCAAATTCTGAATTGGTGGTGGAAATAATTGGCCAAGACATAAATTGTTGACCAAGTCCATAAATTGCCACTACCAAACCTACCAAAATTATCATTTTTACTAAGCTTCCTAATTGTTTTAAGTTACTAATAGCCCAATACCCCACGAAATACATCGACATATATTCAATACGCCTAAAATAGTGCAATATTCCCAAATTTAAGCTTGATGTCTTGGTTAGCAATATTCCGGCAAAAATACTGACAAAACCGACTAATAAATAAAGCACTATTGCCTGTCCAATAGGCGTCCTCAGATCTGCAAATTTATTTTTCAGGGCACTTATAAACCAACATCCAAATACTCCCAATAATACAAAATCTTCCAGCCGGACAGACACAAAAGTACCACCTACTCCCACCAATGGAAATTTTGGATACAAGGGAACTACAAACAACACCAGTAATAATAGCCACCATTTATATTTTTCCATATTCTTTGACTAAAACCCAAGTAACCAAGTAACCAAGTAACAAAACTGTCAGACGGGCAATATATCCGGAGGGGACATATCGGACAGTAACTTTGGTGGTGTAATGGACACCATTTCTATTGATCTGCTCAGTAGCTTTGGTAGGAACAAAGCCATTAATATAGAGAGATTGCTTACCGAAGTGAACTATTTCCTCGAGAAAACTGCTTTGGGTCTGGTCACGGATCAGACTTTGGGCTTCTTCCGGTGGATAATTTAACCTATAACTTAAAACCCCTTTAAAATTCCGCTCATAAAAATCCATTATTTGTTCGCGGGTCAGATTGGTGAAATAAGCCTGTCTGTTTGGAGTCTCGGTATCGGCCGGCTCCTGTGAACGCAATGAATCGGGCAATGTTTGTGGCATCTTACTATCGGGATACAGCAAATATACCGCCGAGAATATTAAAATTATGACTAAGAAATACTTCATTGAAACAGGCGTGCCCGCCCCAAATGATATTTAGGATTATGGTTTTTTCTCTCACCTATCACCTTAGCAGGTACTCCTCCGACTATTGCAAAGTCCGGAACATCTTTTGTGACCACCGCTCCACCGGCGACCACGGCCCCTTTACCTATTTTTAGGCCGGGCATAATAATGGCTCTAGGCCCTATAAATACATAATCACCTATTTCCACCGGTTCTTCCCGTGCGGTAAATTCGTCTGATTCCAGATCGTGCTCCGAGTTATATATCATAACCTCGGAGGCAATGTCGACATGATCCCCAATTTTTATGGCTTTTCTTCCATCCAAGAAGGCATGATCTCCTACTATCGTGTCTTCACCAATCGAAATATTAGCAGGATTATAAAACCTAGCCCACATATGAATAGTGCCCTTGATGTTCATTCCAGACAATCTGTAACCAATCTTGCGTAATGTATGTGACGGAATATGCCCCAATAAGTATAGCAAGTAAAGCTCTATGTCCAAAAAAACATTTTTTATTCTATTAACTCCCCGCTGAAAAGTCTCAGCTAGAGTTAGTTCTTTGTCATTGCGGTCTCTAAACATAATAGTGTTTCCTGGGCGCATTTGGCCCAGCTAAATGATTTTACTCTTTCTAGACCTAATTTAACATATTTCTCGCGGTCGGTGACTGCTCTCTGCATTCCGGCAGCAATACTGTCGATATCATCCGGCTCCACATAAATCCCGGCCTCTCCTGCTACTTCGGGCAGACTAGCCACAGCCGAGACTACGGCAGGGGTTTGGCAAGTGAATGCTTCCAAAACCGGAATTCCAAAGCCTTCCATAAATGACGGCAGAACATAAGCCACACTTTCAGACAGTAAGACCTGCTTTTCCCACTCATCTACAAAGCCTGTAAATATGACTCTATCATCCAACTTCAAACTTCGTACCATCTCAAAGATTCCAGCGTAGAGCCAGGCTTTTTTCCCCACAATTACCAGTGAATAGTTTTGATCCAGCTTAGCAAATGCCTTGACCAATCCTTCCACATTTTTACTGGGGCGCAGACTGCCGACAAACAAAAAGTACGGCTTGGAAATATTATATTTTTTCAAGACTGACTTATTGTGGACCGGGCCGGTAATGGCCGGATTGCAGGCCAGGTGCGCAGTTACCACATCTTCAGGTTTCTTACCATAGACTTTTATAATTTCATCACGGGTGTAATCTGAAATGGCCATGACTTTCCTGGCATTGCGTACCGAATAAGCGGTCCAATTCTTCAGTTGGTTATAATCTTTTTTGGTAAATTGCCCGGGTGTCTGCAAAAAACCCAAATCCATGATCGAGACGACAGAAGGCATGGGAGCGATACGGGGGGCATAATGGGTCATACTAAAAAAGACATGTGGCCTGGGAAAATGAAAATATAAATCAAATGGCAACCTGGTCTGGGTCCACAATTTTGGAAACGGAATTACTTTGTAAGACCAGCCCTCTCGCTCTTTTGGCAAACTATCATCGGGTTTTGTCTTTAGATAAATTACAAACTTATGTTCTGGTTGCAGATTGCTAATTGCCCATAGCAAATTATAGGCATACTCATTTATCCCCACTCTATTCTGGGTTAAATTAGCTTCATTAGCATCGATTCCGATAATCATACTAATGAATTATAAACTTCTAATGTTTCCTTAGCACACTTGTCCCAGCTAAATTTCGTTAATTGTTTTGTGCCAAGCGTAATCAACTTCTCTTTATTATTAATAGCTTCGGAAATAGCTTTGGCCATTTGCTCTTCGTTGTAAGGATCAAAATAGATGGCAGCATCACCTGCCACTTCGGGAAAAGCTGAAGTGTTTGAACAAGCCACCGGGACTTGGTGGTAAAAAGCTTCCAAAATCGGCATGCCAAAGCCCTCATAAATCGATGGATAGACAAAAGCCGAGGCATTGGCCATATAATTGACAAAATCCTGATCCGACACGTAGCCCAAATCACCGCCTTCGCCAACCACTATCAGTTTTTGGTTAATCAATTTACATGCATTTTTTAATCTCTCAATATTTTTTCGTGGTTGCCTTGCCCCAACAGTCATTATGTAATTTGCATATTTAGTTATTTGCTTATTTAATTTGTGTCTTGTGGGCATAGCTTCGTAAATAACATGAATTTTGTCGGGGTGAATATTAAAAAGTCTGCGCAAATCAGAAGCGGTATTTTGGGAAACACAGATAAAAGCATCACACTCTTTAACTGCCCAACTCATCTTGGCAGTATGTACTTCCACAATCTTGGGGTCCGTCTCCGCTGGATACAAAAATGGCGACAGGTCATGAATAGTGGTCACTTTCTTGGCTTTACTTGGTCCTTGCGTCCAATCAGAGGCATGATAAATATCTATTTTCCCAGCAAATGTCTCCACATCTACGATATGCCACTTGTTCCATAAGTAATGCATAAATGTTGGGGGCAGGGGTACAAAGTTTTTTTGAGGTCTGCGCAGGGAAAAACCAAATTGGACTAGATTATCACCCATGATAGGTTTCAGGTGATCGACCAACTCCCGGGTGTAATTGGACACTCCGGTACCATAAACCACAGCTGATATATCAATTCCGACTTTCATATTTATATATTAACCCAACTCCCTCAAAGTTTCTCGTGTCCACTAATTTCCAATTCTTCTCAATTTCAAATTTCATTTTATTACCTGGATCAGTAAGCCCCGTTAAATATTCCATATACCAAAATTCCCTCATGTCACTTGTCACTTTGTCACTTGTCACTACTGGCAACTGAGGAGCATACCAATAAAACGGCGCGAATTTATCAAAGAAATTGACAACTACTGGGGAATTTTGTGTTTGCAGAAAATTTATCGCCTGACGCCATTGTTCCCTCTGTAATCGAGGTCTTGTGAAATACAACACATTTCCCACAATACTGATATAAACTACTAAAGTAAAAAACGTTTTTGGAAATCTGGTGGCGGCACCCGCCAAAATCATAATTAAAGCGGGTAGGCTAAACAACAATCTAAATGGCTGCGTCTGGGGTATCCAGAATGATAAAATAAAGCTGGCTAATATTGGTATACCGAGCCATAACCATAATAATTTTCTTTCAAATCGATTTAGAAATATTCCAAATCCCGTCACTCCAAAAACAAACAATATATATATGGCATAGATCCATTTAGGCATCAGGTTGATTCGGCCCGCCATAAATTTAAATATTATTTCCGGAATGGCTTTCATAGGTGACAATGTCAATACACTCCGCCAGCCTGGTAAATAAGAATCTATATTTACTCCGCCCTGAAATTGCTCCACAAATCTCGGAATCCAGGGTGCGTATAAGATAATAGAAATTAGAAAATAGATAATAGAGGAAGGAGATATTATAAATTGGGCAAGAATTAAAAATATGCCTGAATAGTGAGTGTATAAGATTAGTGTATTTACAATTGCCATCCAGATGTATTTTTTTTGTTTTAAAAAGAGCATTGACAGAAGCCCCAGCATTGCAAGCAAAGAATAACTTCTAAATTCTTGGGAATAATAGATGTGATAAGGGTTAATGGCAAGAAAGAATGCGGAAAGAATTCCAAATTTATCTTTTCCAGCTAATAAATATATTAATCCAACTGAAATTACCCCAAACATTACGGGTAACAGGCGTAACCAAACTTCTGAATGACTGACCTGCATCCAATAATGGGCCAGGATATAAAACAAGGGCGGGTGAAAGTCAGCTTGACGATTAAACCAGATTTGAGATAGAGATAGAGACGAGAGATTGGCTTGGGCCGCTTCATCCAACCACAAGCTCTGATTAAGGTTTACCAACCTTAATCCAAGTCCTAATAATATTATTAAGACGATGATGATTTTTTCTTTACCCATACAGTTATGTGATAAATCATCATCAAATAACTCAAAAACAATCCATGCCAGCCATCCAAAAATCCTAAATGCCAAATATAGCGACGCAGAAAGTCAAAAAGCGGATTTTTGGCTTTTGTTTCCAGAGAAGTGTATTCATTCATTTTGTCCATAAACTCTTCAACCGTCCGGTAGCTGTGGTGAATTTTGCGGCTTAACAATTGGCCCGGCGGTCCATCCGCCACTATTTCCTCGTGCACTTCACCCACCCAACGGCATTTGGTCTTGTCAAAAAGCCAGATATGAGTATCGGCAGAAGGTTCCCAATTTGAATGTAAAATCGCTTTACCGAAAACGATATTTAATCTGGGAATTTTGTATGCCGAAAATCTGAAATCGAGTGACTTAAGTTCGAAAATAAGTTCCGGTGACAATTCTTCATCAGAATCCAAAGATAACACCCAGTCATATTTGCATTTAGATGCGGCGTAGTTTTTTTGATCGGCGTAATTAATGAATTTATGGTCGGCGTTGGTGACAATTACTACGTCGCCAGACACCTGCCGGGCGCTGTCCAGACATTGTGGCAAGATTTTATTTTTATCTCTGGTGATAATAGCTACTGATACTTTCATAAGCTCTCAAATAATTCTACATATTTTTGGGCAATTTTGTCCCAAGAAAATTTTTTCGCCTGTTGTCGGGGTTTATCTCCCCATTTGATTTTCAGAGCTTTTTCCAAAGTTTGTGCATATTTATCAGTATCTGTCGGATCGACAAATAATCCTGCCTCACCCACTATTTCCCGGCGAATTGGATCGTCTGTGGCTACTACAGAAAGACCCGATGCCATCGCTTCCAGCATAGCAATGCCAAATGATTCTGATGGTGATGTGGGATATGAAAATAAATCACATGCTGTATAGACAGAGGGCATATCCTTATGTTCAAATTCCATATTGCCTCCTTTACCAACCAGCAAAACAGAATGTTTGGAGGCCTTTAGAAGTAAGTTCTGGCGTTTAAAATTATCGACAACTCCGACATTCAATATAACTGGTTTCTTCAGCTTTAATTTAATGGGTTTAACATTTGGTTTAAATTTATCCAAGTCAACTCCATTGGGAATCTTGACTATTTTTACAAAAGGATTAATCTTATGAGCCCAATCACATTGATATTGAGTTAGTCCTACAAAAATATCCGGAAAAATCCAGAGATTTAGCTTATCGTCCCAACCAAATCCTGATTGTCCAGGAATCACAAGTTTTGCCCCAAGTATCATACACCATAATTTTGTAAAAATAGCATCTAGTCTGCCATTTGTAGAAATTATTATTTCAGTATCTAAATCTATATCGTCAAAAATATCTTTATGTACAGATACTTTGGTCCCAAGTCTTTGGGACAACTCAGCAACATAAGTCTCTGCGCCGCGATTTGATTTGTTATAATAACGACACAAAAATGCAATCTTCATTAACAGTCATTATACCAGCGTACAACGAGGAAAATACTATTTCTCAAGTAATAAAAAGGGTCTTAGTAAACAAGCTTGTGACCGAAATTATTATTATTAACGATGGCTCTACAGATAAAACAAAATCTAAGATCACTATTCACAATAAAATAAAAGTTATTAATAAAAAAATAAATGAGGGTAAGGGCGCAGCTATTCGGGACGCATTAAAAGTAGCTACGGGTAAAATCTTTGTCATTCAAGATGCCGATTTGGAATACAATCCAGATGAATATGCAAAATTGTTAAAACCTATTTTAGAACATAAGGCAGACGTGGTATTTGGCTCGCGTTTTATGGGAAATGACGCCCACCGGGTCTTATATTTCTGGCATATGCTGGGAAATCAATTTTTGACTTTACTTACAAATATACTTACAAATCTTAATCTTACTGATATGGAAACTTGCTACAAGGTGTTTACCAAAGAGGTGGCCAAAAAGCTGGATCTTCAGGAAAAAAGATTTGGATTTGAACCGGAGTTTACAGTCAAAGCCGCCAAAATAGGAGCCAGAATTTATGAAGTGGGAATCGGTTATTCCGGCAGAAGCTACGCCGAAGGCAAAAAAATAAATTGGCGAGACGGTGTCTGGGCACTCTGGTGTCTATTTAAATATTCGGCGTTTAATTAATTTTAACGGCGTCTGCCAAATAGCATTGAGCATATATCCCCAGCTTCTTTTTTTCCATGGATTAGTAGGACCGGCAAAATAAAAACACCTTGGATAATCAAAATCATCAGGGATCTTGATCCCAAGCTCGTATTTTTGATTATTCCGGTGATTAGGACTGTTCCAGTTTGACTTTGATCTCACTAAATGTGTCGCATGCAAATATGGCGAGTAAACCATTTGAAATTTAGCATCTATGTCATTCTGAATTAATGTTTTATTATTTGCCGTTAGACCCTCCAATGGATAATCACATATATAGTTTAGCGTTTTATATTTTTTCAAATTTACAAATCTAATGGTCAGATGGCCGATATGTTTACCAATTTTATATTTTCCGGCACTTTCAGGCTGATAATGATAAACATCGCCAACAAGATTCCAGAATTTATTTACCAGGAAATCGAGCGAATTATCCAATTTATTTATAGATTCAACGATCGCTTTCTCAGGCCATATCTCATCTCCATCCAAGACCATAAGCCAGTCGGCTTTTGTCTCACTTAGCATTTCATTTCTATATTTTGTCATATCAGCAGCATTGTTTACAAACACCTGCTTAAATTTTATTTTTGGGCTATCTATAGATTTAATAATATTGACAGTATTATCAGCTGATCCCGTATCCCAAACCAGAATCTCATCTACATAGTCAATGACAGACATCAAGGAATACCAAATCCACTTTTCCTCATTTTTCACCATACAGTGTGCGACTATTTTCATATCTTTTGTGCCAAACAATAAACCGATGTTCCAAAGGGTAAATTTATATTAAGGGCAAATTTTGATTCTATCTTTAACATTATATACAACAGGAAATTTAAGGGTGACCACAATTTAACTATATCCGAACTGGATTTTGATTTGATATTCCTCCAAATTAAACTCGGTAGAAATAAAATAAGGTTGAAATAAGATAAATAATGAATTTTAAACCTAGCTACTTTGATTAGTTCAGCCAATTGTGAAGCACTAAATCGCCTACCGGTCTGCACTACCAAATCATGACCTCCTCGTAAAAACTCAAAAGCAGGTACTCGAATTAAAATCCAACCTTCTTGCTTTAAAAGCCTATACATTTCTTTCAATGCTTGGGTAGGATTTACATCTTTGTGATACAAAACATCAAAACTAGTCACTAAGTCAAACTTATTGTCGAGAAAAGGTAGTTTGTTTACATTAGCTTTGACCAAATGGTCGATAGGATATTTCTTGGAGAATTTTAGAGCTAGAGAATGCGCATCGATACCGGTAACATGATCATATTTTTTCAAAGCCACGGTTGTTCCCCCTGTACCACAACCCGCATCCAATACTTCAATCTTTTTTTTGAATTGGCAAAAACGATCAATCAGCTCCAAACTAAACTCACGATTAGCTCGATACCAAAAATGGGTTCCTTCACTCACAAATATTCGGGGATATTCAGATTTTTCCATTTTTATACCTCAACAATAAAACAAACGCTGATATCAAAAATATTCCAGCTGTTATTCCCAGACCCCGCCCAACCCATATTTGTGGAGAATAAAATATGCGGTACGAACCCGGTTTTTCAACCCAGAACGCATTTAACATGTCGTAGGCAGGTATCGGAGAACCCTGTGGTGCACTAATCTGCCATCTGAGATCATATGACTCGGAGAACACGATCCAAGTGGGTGCAGTTTGCACTTCAACTATATATTCAGTTTGGCTTAATTTAGAGTAATTGATATTGGATGGTTTGGACGTTATTTCCGTCAAATTTTTCAGATCTAAGATAACTTTTGATTTAGATACAACTGCTTTGGCATTGGCTACTAATTGTTCATATTCTGACTCAGGAACAATAACCAGAGTATTGACCACATTTATTGGTCCGTCGCTTTTAATTTCTATATTTGATATTTCCGAATATACCCCCAGATCCTTCCACACAAACACCTCGTCGTCTGAAATAGTAGTAAATGTGATTTGGTTGTTATTAATATTAAATTCCAAATTACCCCCTGCTCGACTCTGAAGTATTCTGGTAAATAGATGGCCTTTTGAAAAATTGTGATTAATTTGCAAACTTTTCTCTCCCTCGGCTATTGCATAACCCAATTCCAAATCGTAATCATTATTATCTACTCCATATTGATCTTTCAGATAATTTTTGGCAAAGATAAAATTTCCTGAACCTCTTCCCCACCATTCTTTTCTGCCGTCTGCTGTTGGGGATACAAATGGATAAAGACTAATTAAATTTTTTCTTTCTACTTGAGATAACACTAAATCTAAAAAACCAACCTTATTAAAGAATAGATATCCCCCTGGTTTTATTAAACCGGGAGGAAAATTGTTAAGATGAGTAACTCCAATATTGGCTAATCTAAAATTTGGTAGCTTGGCTAGTTGTGTATAGGTATCATCAGGACCAACTACCCAAAGCCAATTTTGAGGTTCATAAAACTTACCTGATACCGTTGCCACTTCAAATGCTCCCAATCCTGCAAATGGTGAAATGTCTTTTAACCAGTTTTGTGATTTAAACCAATCATATTGCCATTGATAATATTCTTTCTCATCCGGTTTGAGGATGTGTTTACGCTGGTCTGACTGCGGATATAAAAGATACTTAATGCCCGTAACATCAAACAAGCTCGCCGATTCTGTTGCCCGAACATAGTTATAAAGCTCATAGGTCCCGTCGATAGCTGAAAGAAATGGTCTTTTCGCTAACAACCATCCGGCCTCGGTCCAAACGGGGGATAAATCTACAACTCCCTGTGGAGGTTTATTGGGCAACCAAAGTGCTCTGGAAAAATCTTTATGACTGATTGTTTGCGAAAACTTCGTATAATCAATCTCCTTTGGATTTTGCACAAAAGCTCCGGTGGTTTGATTTAGATAAACGGGGCTAATCAAACCAACAAAATATACACTCGTTCCCACCAGGAGTAGATTTTTGAATTTTGGAAACCTTTGCCCTACAACTTCTAAGGCAAGACAAATTAAGCCTGTATAGGCTAGAGTCAATAACACGCTAAGCTTGGAAGGATCACGAAAGAAAATAAACCCCGGGAGATTTTTGTATAACCACAGGTAAGGCTGGCCGCCTTTCATTAATAACAACCCAATAAACGCCAGAGCCACAAGTAATTTGTATTTTGGGGTTGACTTGGCAAAACCCAATGCCAGGAAAATTAATAGTGGGAGACCTGCAAAATACCATCTAGGAATTTGGATGTCACCAAAAATATTTGAATACCAATGAGGTTGAGACAGCAATAATAAATGCCCCGAGGAAAACAGACTAAATTGTTCAACACCTCCATTAGCAGTATATGCAACAGGTAATGAAACTCCAGTTTTTAAGGCTGGTAAAATCCAAAATAAATGAGCTGTGATCAGAAAGACTCCGAGACTAATGATAGATAACAAACTTCGATATTTTCTTACAACAACAACCCAAAGGAGCGCTGACAGCATAATCAATAAAGCCACCCTGATGTCAAAAAATGACACTACGATCAGCCAAAAGCTGGCAACCAGCAAATTTCTAGTTGAATTATTTTCAACCAAATTGAGAATAAAGTATAACCCGGCAGGAAAACCGGCGTAGGCAAAGGAAAGAAATATCAAGCCTCCGTCGACATTTACTAAAAAATAAGTGTTAAGAAAATAAAACAGTGTTCCAATTGGGATAGTCCAGTTTGCAATATTTAATTTCTTAAATAGATAATATATTCCCAAAGATCCAATTAATATTTGGGCTACCATCAATCCTTTGACCAGTAGTGGATAACTCACCCCAAGCTTGCTTATAGCTGAAATAAAAATCCAAAGCGGTTGCATCCACATATTGACTACCTGATTGTGACCAAAATCCACTCCCCCAAGCTCTGATTCCCAAGATTGGGGAATGAAGGAAATATTTCTAAGCAGAGATTGGGAAAGCAAGTTTGAGTCATTTCCTAGGTTTGCAAAAGAATTAAACCAAAATGGCCGGAAGATAAAAAGGAAAATGCCTGCTACCAAAAACCACATCCAAATATTATTTTTTTCTGAAGGCCTATCGTCTGTCTTGATAGAACTAAACAGCTGCGTCCCCATAGTTACCAACAACAAAATAAGAGAAATATTAAATATTTGTGTGGCTCGACCGCCATGACCAGTTGCTGACATAGCGACACCCACCAGAAAAAGGAGGCTTGTTATACCAAACCATAGTAGTCTAATCTTCATATTGGATACCAAACTTCAACATCATTAGCTAATTTGGTCTTTAGAATAAAGTGACTTTGAATATATTGCCAGATTAACGGTGTAAACTCCGATAACTTTTCCCCATCAATACCCGCGTGTGGGTCTACTAATACAAACTGGGGTGGATCAACTTTTAAAGTCGCTATCAATTGCTCCTCTACTCCTGAAATAATATTCCCCCGAAGCAGCTCAATCCAGAATCTCTGGGGAGGAAGAGTGTTTGTTAGATGATAAATATTATCATTTACACCATAAACATAAACTGATTTTGATCCGTCGACGTTCTTTTCGACATAGTTTACAGTAACCATCGAGGACCTGTCATAAAATAATATCTTGCCTGGAATTTCTTTTGCAAAAATACGAGCCAATAACAATAATGATAATCCCATTATTGGCCAATATAATCGGGGTCGTTTACTGAGTAGGAAAATCAGAAATGGCAATCCCACCTGAGCATGTATTAACCCAAAACGGGGAAAAAGATATATCAGACTGGCCAAGACAAACAACCCGGCTGGCCAAAAAAGTTTACCAAGCTTGTGAAGCCCAAAGATGGCAGGAATGAGCAACAATAATAATCTTGTCAATTCACCAAATCCTGGAATTCTTCCCTCTAAAGATGTGTAACCAGTCAAATTGTGAACCACTGTCCAAAACCAAAAATCGGGCCAAACTCCCAATTGATAATAATATATTACTACAAAACTCATCGGCAATATTCCACCAATCACAAAACTCAACCAATGTTTCCAAGAAATTTTTTGAAACAAGACCCATAGAGCTGCTGCCGCACAAATTACTACAGCGTGCTGTTTAAACACTAGAATCATACCCAGCAGTATTCCAGTCAAAAATATATTTCGGATTGACCGAAAAGACCACTTTGACCACAACCCATAAAATATCAACAAAACTAGTGGCGCCACAAAAGAATCTACCCACAGAGTGTTCCCCTCCCAAAGTAGAAAAAAAATCAGAAAAAGAACAATCCAACGTAGTTTTCCAATCAATTTATATAGTATCAGCGTTGTAAATCCAATTAAGCCTAAGTGTAACCAGCGTAATTTTTCTACACTGTCAAAACCTAACGTCCTCAAATTAACAGGTAATAAAAATAAGCCTGGGAAGTGCTGATCGTTTATTTGGGTGTATGGCAACATTCCAGAGTTTAAAAAATATGTTTCGGTAAGCATTTCTGGGTACGGAAAAAAAGATATCTGCCGCAACAACAAACCCACCCCGATAATCAGTGCGAATAATCCTGCAATACGTTTAATTTCCACCATAATTTCCCTAAGTTTACAAAGGCATTATACAATCTAGAAGGATTAAAAAACTGGCTAAAACCACTAGGTCGGTCATAATGATTTACCGGAACTTCAATTTGTATCCGTTGATTCAAATAATTTCACCTTACCAAACACCTTCTTCATTTCAAAATTGGCTGTAATTTTTCTGGCTGTAACTGAAGCCAGCAATACCATGCTTCCCACTGTCCCCCAATCATTGAGATAGGGGAAAAAACAGTCAGTTTTGGCCTAGTCATTGTAGTTGATTCTATCACGGTTATGTGTGAAAATAACGCGATGGCAAACCAAACAGCTCGCTATGGTCTACCCTTTGATCCTTGGGAAAGTGAAGGAGCGATAGTAAAAGGCGCAGTCAAAGAGGTGATAGAAGCCAGTAAAAAATATTTAGATAAACCCCTTAAATCTATATCTGTGTTGGATGTGGGCTCCGGACATGGAGAGTATTCTACCGAAATGTCCAAATTTTTTGGTAGCGTGACAGGGATTGAGCCTTTTAAAGATGTTTATAGGGTGGCTGTTGGCAAAATGAACAAAGGCAAAAACTTAAAATTCTTTAATTCTAAAATAGAAGATTTCAAATCAAAGACCAAATTTGATTTGGTTACTCATTTCACTGTGTTCGAGCATATGTCTACTCCTGAAAAAGGCTTTGACCGTATATTTTCTCTGCTTAATAAAAATGGCATTATTTATCTGACTGCACCAAACAAATACTGGCTCTTTGAACAACATTATGGCTTACCCTTTTTGTCGTGGCTGCCTCTGCCTATAGCAAATAAATATTTGGAATTAGCAAAAGGAAAGAAATCTTATGAGGATTGTTCTTATTCTAGGGGGTATGAAGGCATGAAAGCCTTTTTTGACCAATATAATTGCCATTATGAATTTATTTTACCTTTTGATGAAGATGGTGCGTATATTGGTTGTGGTAAGAATCAACTAGGCTTTACATTTATCAAAAAACTGGGTCTAAAGTTAATTCGCCTAAATCCGTTTTTTTGGAATTTTTCCAAGGGGTTCATAATGATTATTAGAAAAAACAATTAAGATGTCAGGTTGTATTGTTTGTAAAGAAAAAGTATTTTCCTTTCTTTTTAGGACAAGGGACAGAATGTTTGACATTCCGGGATTCTTTGATGTCAAAAGGTGTCGTCGGTGCGGTCTAGTTTTTTTGGATCCACAACCATCGCAAGAAATATTAAGAAAACATTACCCCCGCCAACAATATTATTCTTACAAGATGGAGATTAAAGGACTTAGTGGGTTAATAAGTCTATTCCGTTCTTATCTCATAAGACACTATTATGAGCCAACAATTTTAAGTAGGGTTTTTTCTGTTCTTGTCCAGGGAGTTCCTGCAATACCTCAAAAACTCCATAAGGGGCTAGTCAAAATCCTTGATGTAGGGTGTGGTTCAGGTAAAACTTTGGCGCTTCTGAAAGAATTAGGATGGGACATATATGGGCTTGAAATAGACAAAAATGCTGTAAAAGTAGCCAGGGAAAGAGGACTCGTGAATGTTAAACTGGGAGGATATGAAAAAATAGCAAGTTTTCCTAATAATTATTTTGACAGCATTCGTTTGTATCATGTAATCGAACATTTGCCTGATCCTCGTAGTTGTCTAAAACTCATATACAAGAAATTAAAAATAGGAGGGGAGATTATATTAGGAACCCCAAATATCGATAGTGCGGTAAGTAAACTGTTTGGAAAGTTTTGGTATAATCTGGATATACCGAGACATCTTTTTATTTTTTCGCCTAAGACACTTTCAAAAATTGTTAAAAGTGAAGGTTTTACGCATCTATCTACTGTATTTTGTTCAAGTGACGGTTTGGGTAGAAGTATTATTTACTCTATAAATGAGATATTTAAGAAAAAAATGGATACTAATAAATTTACTTTACTTTTTTTTATTCTGTATCCATTAGAATGGGTTTTGGATAAACTAAAAACCGGAGATATTATGATCCTACGGGGAATTAAGTAATGATTAATACATATTCTCTATGAAAAAATTTCTTAGGATATTTAAAAAAACTTTTCCTCGTTTTGTTCTAGCAACTTTCATATTAGAAATCGAAAAGCACTTGAAAGATTGTAAGACAATATTGGACGTTGGCTGTGGCAATAATTCCCCTATTGGTTTGTTGGAAGAAAAGTACACTACTATTGGTATAGATGCATATAAACCTTCAATTACAAGTAGTGAAAAACAAAAAATACATAATGCTTACATACTTGGAGACATAAAGAAGTTGAACACTTTAGTGAAGAAAAAATCATTTGATGCGGTTATGGCACTGGACGTGATAGAACATCTGGAAAAAGATAACGGATATAAACTACTTGATGATATGGAAAGGACGGCACGGAAAAAAGTAATTTTAGTCACACCAAATGGCTTTATTCCTCAGTACAATAAAGAGAATAAACTTCAGGCACATCTTTCAGGATGGACTGTTGAGGATTTTACGAATAGAGGCTACCAGGTAGAAGGCATCTATGGTACTAAGTTTTGTAATATATTAAGAACTGATGAAGCAGAACTAAGATGGAAACCTAAATTTTTCTGGGCATTGGTTTGGGGAATCTTGGTAGAAATAACTCATCATTTGTATACCAAGAAAAACCCAAAATATTCCATTGGTTTATTAGCAGTTAAAAAAATTACTTAAACTTTTTTGGTAATTATGACAAAAATATTGGTTACTGGGGGCGGAGGGTATATTGGTTCAAATGCTTGCAAACAACTATTAGACGCTGGGTACGAATTAGTGATAATAGACAATTTTTCTTCTGGCTATCGTCAGCCTCTTAAGTTACTTGTAAAACAATATGGCAATACTAAAATTCGTTTTTATACTCGAGACATTCGTGATGATCTTGCTGTTGTATTTGAAAAAGAACCGAATATTAAGGCAGTTATACATTATGCGGGGGTTTGTTCTGTAAATGAATCGATGCTCGACCCAAATAAATATTTTTCTATCAATACTGCCGGAACCAATAATCTGTTAAACCAAATGGTTAAGTTTAAAATTAAAAACATAGTGTTTTCTTCGTCATGTGCAGTTTATGGTGAGGCTAAGAAGATACCTATAAGCGAAGACCATCCTACTATTCCTACCAATCCCTATGGCCAATCTAAATTGATGTCTGAACAAATCATCCAATGGTTCAATAGATCACTGGGTATAAATTATATTATTTTTAGATATTTTAATGTTTGCGGAGCTAGTGATAATGGTGATTTCGGTGATTCTAAAAAACCATCTGTTCATGTAGTGCAAAATGCCGTTAGAGGAGCAATGAAACTGGAACCGTTTTTCTTGACTTGTACTAAAGTCAACACTCATGATAATACTCCTATACGTGATTATGTAGATGTTGTAGATTTAAATGTAGCGCACTTGAAAGCTTTGAAATTATTATTAGAAAGAAAAGGAAATCAATTAATCAATTTAGGTACAGGCACAGGTAACTCTGTTCTACAAGTAATCAAAAATGTACAAAATATTACTGGATTCAAAACAAAAATTAATATAAGTGCTTCTCGACAGGGAGAATATGCCAAAATGGTGGCTTCAAATAACAGAGCCAAAAGACTTTTGGGGTGGAAACCCGAAAGGACACTTAAAGATTCTATTAAAACTTTAGTGTGTTGGTATACTAACCGACCTAATGGTTGGGAAAAATAACTTACAAAAATTAAGTAGTCTTCTGAGCAATCAGCATAATGTGAGTAAAGCCTTTTTCTTTAAACTCTTTCCTTCTTTTCGAGTCAAACCATTCTTCAAAAGGCATTTTAGTCCTTAATACCCATTTTGAAAAATACAGCACCCACATCCCTATGATTTCCCAAATTCCGCCATACGTCACCACACTCTTTACTTTAAATTTAGTTTTTTTCAACATTTCTGACAGTTGATTTTCAGAATAATGGCGGTGCCCAAAATACCAAGCAGGATCTGTAATTGTTGAAAACCAATGCGCCAATGGCGTAGAAATTATTAAATGCCCCCCAGATTTTAATACCCTATTTATTTCTTTCAAAGTATCAGGCTCAGTATTTGGTGGAATATGCTCGATTACATCGAACAAGGTGACAAGGTCGAATGACTTATTTGGAAATTTAAGGTCACCAGCATGCCCTTGCAATATTTTAGCTTTCGGAATTTGTTTCCTAGCCGCTTTTACTTTAACAATATCTGGTTCTATTCCGGCGACTTCTTTCGCACCATTTTTCTGAGCGTAATTTAAAAACCAAGGATAAGAGCACCCCACATCCAGTATTCTTTTTCCCTTAATGCCTACCTTTTCCGCAAGTCTAATACACGCTTCAAGTCTCCCTGTCATTTTGTTAAATTTGCTCTAACTAACGACAGATGATGTAAATAAAATGACAACGAGGGATTTTTCATAACTTTATTAAAAATATCAGTATCTAATATTCTTCGTTTAGATTGAACTTTTTTCCTTAACTTCCATGTTTCACTAAATACTCGGACATTCCACCCAATTGCTTTCAGAATACTAAGTGAGCCGCTTATTTGCCCAGATAATAGGAAGAATATAACCAATCCGATGCAAGTTGTCAAATGAATTGGCAACATCCAAAACAGTGTGGTTAGAGAGGCGTTTTTTATGATAGTTCGGATTCTGTTTTTAAACGAATGATAGTTGATGAAGTCACTTCTCATAGTTATACTTGTTGCTCCCATTTTGTGATAAATTATTGACCTGGGTTCAAAGGCAACATGATATCCCATCACCCAAGCTCGCCAACACAGGTCCGATTCTTCAAAATAACACCAAAATTCCTCGTCAAATGCACCTAGCTTCAACACGTCCTTTTTAACTAACATACAAGCTCCCTTAGCCGCAAATGTCTCCCGATATTTTTGATATTCAGCCTTGTCTGTATCTAAATAACCTACATGATACAAGAAGCCTGTATTAGTGAGATATGAAGCTACATTGTCCAACAAGTTGGGCTTGTCCATAATGAATATTTTACTTTGAACGATACCCAAATTTGGATTATTTTTAAAGTCTTCAATCAAGGGTTCGATAAATTCAGGAGTTACCTTAGTATCATTATTTAAAATTAGTATATATTCTCCCTTTGCATGTTTTATACCCATGTTATTTCCTCCCACGTATCCAGAATTTGACTTGACTAATACTTGTCTTACTTTGGGAAATAATTTAGCAATAGCATTCACAGACCCATCTTGAGAATTATTATCGACAACGATTATTTCATAATTTGGGTAAGATATTTTCCCAAGAGACTTCAAACAATTTAGAGTAAGCTGTTTTTGATTAAAATTGACAATAATGATAGAAACTTTGGGATAAATCATTTCCATATACCAACCTTAATATCTTCTTTAAAAAATGGTATCTTGGAAGAAATCATCCCTAAAAGACCCGCTATTGTCTCAAGAGATTTCATTAAGAAAACACCACTTGATAAAACTGGGTGTAACAGAAGTTTTCTCCAACTTCTAAAAAATGCCGGTCTAAAAACTATATTTCCATATTTTAATGCATAGGCCGGATTTGCTAACATAAGTATACTGGCCGTTCTTCCATAAAAAAACTTTTTCTTAAAATCATTAAGGATGTTAACATTCCCTTCGTTGTGGTATATTGGCTCACTTATTCGGCCAACAATAAAGCCAGCTTTCCTTACTCTTAAATCTAAGTCCTTATCTTCAGATAAAACCATTTTTTCATTATGGCCGCCAACTGATTTATAGACAGAGGTCTTGAAAAAACGGGCCGATTCTATCGTATCATCTCCAACATACATACTTCTTTCAAAAATTTCTACTCTTGCCCAAAATCCTTCTCCATATGAAATTTCGGGAATAATAAGGGCATCGTGGTCCTTTATTTTTTTAATACACTGTTCCAATACTCGCGGGGCCAGCTTCATATCAGCATCTAAATGAAACAGGTATTCACCTTTTGCTGATACAGAAGCGGACTTTCTCCCTTGGGCCATACTAACATTTTTTTGTAGATGTATTAATTTAATTTTTTTATTAAATCGCTTTAAAAGGTCTTTTGTGTTATCCATAGTTTTTATGTCATCGTTAATTATGACTTCAAATTTTTTGTTTGTTTGCTTTACAAGCGAAGGAAATAAATTATTTAAATGTTTACCTGCGTTTAAAGTGGGAACAATGATCGAAATTAAACCTTTTTTCACTCTACTTTCTTTCATGGGTTCATAATCTTTAAGACTTTCAAGAGTCTTATCTGTGAATATTACTTGAATCGTATTAATTAAACCCCAAAGAGCGGCTAATGTTTCCAGTGTTTTCATTAAAAACATTCCTAACGACAAAGTGGGATTGGTTATTAATTTTTTCCAATTTCTAAAATAAGCGGCTCTGAAAATTAAATTAGCTTGATTAAATGCTTGCTTGGGGTTTTCAGCTATAAATATATGTGCCGTCTTACCATAAAAGAACTTCTTCTGTAAATCCTTTTTTAAACTTAAATTTCCTTCATTATGATAAATAAATTCGTTAATCCTACCTACTTTAAACCCGGCTTTTCGGATTCTCAAATCTAAATCCTTATCCTCTGATAAAACCATTTTTTCATTATGTCCACCTATTTTGTTGTATACATTCGTTTTAACAAATCGGGCCGATTCTCTAGTTTCATCACCAATGTACATACTTCTTTCAAATGTCTTTACTTTGGCCCAAAATCCTTCCCCGTACGAAATTTCAGGAATTATCAAGGCATCATACCCTTTATTAATCTCCTTAACACAAAACTCCAAAACCCTTGACGATAAAGACATGTCAGCGTCGAGGTGCAATTGATATTTTCCAACCGCACATCTCGCTCCGCTTTTTCTTCCCTGAGCCATGCTGATATTTTCCAGGACATACTTAATTTTGATCCTTTTTTCAAACTTTTTTAATAAACTTCTCGTATCGTCACTCGTCGCCCTGTCATCATTTATTATCACCTCGAAATCTTTATAAGTTTGCTCAATCAGGGAGGGTAATAAATTTTTCAAGTGACCCGAGGCATTTTTGGTAGGAATAATTATTGAAATTAAATTTTTCATCTCATTCCCCTTAAATGCTTAAAGAAAATTAATATTGAGGACACATAAATTATCAAACCAACATGAATTCCAAACATACTCAATAACAAAAAGATTAGAATCCAAGTCACAATAGAGTTTTGAGAAAATCTATACATGATTAAGGCCAATAGCCATACTATCGCTAGTCTATTTTCCAAACCCCTGGTAAATAAATTAAGATAAGGAACAAAAATCGCAATATCTCTGAGTGCAATATAAAAAATTATAAGCAAGGAAAGTTTTGGGGTGTTAGTTATCAAATTGATTGCGATTTTAATTAAATTTTTCATTTTTATTAATCCAGAAGTAAAGAACCAATAAAAATACAAATGCTGCCCCACTGAATATGCTTGTTTTATAGAGAGTATTTTGATAAATATATTCCAAAAGATAGGTCTTAGGACCAGAGTCAATATTTCCTTCCAAGAACCAAGCATTATTAAAAGCATTAAGAGTAAATTGAGGAACATACTCCAGTTTGGTTAATCTAGGAAAAAGACTATCTGTGAAAATATGCTTATCTTGCCTTTCGTATTCAATCACCTTTCCACTCAAGTAGGCTTTAGTTTCTCCGGTAAGAAACTTGTTGGCTGTCATTGTATCTACTTCCCTAATTCTCCATTGTTGGTCAAAACGGGAGTTAAAATTTAGGATAAAATCATCAGAGTTTTTAGACAAACGAATCAAATACTTAGTTTGATTTAGAGAAACAAACTCTATTGGGGAGGCATTCTGAGTAATAGTCTTATTCGTGGATATGACAAATACTAACGGGTCAGGTGATACTTCTTCCATAGATAAGTTTTCAACTTTGGCGTATGTTGGCGATAAATAATATCCATCCATACAAAATCGTAAAGACAGGGTCTTGGCAAGCACCCCCGGTTCATATTTGAAATCGACCTGATATGAAAAATCCTTTTGGGGTAGCTCCTTTACATTCGGATAAACTTTATTGACAGTCCATTCAGTCGAGGTCTCACTCTTTTCAAGAGCTTGAAAATTAAGCGGCCGACCTGAAATGCTGCTGTAATTGAATCGAATTGTGTAGGCATTTTCTGGATCAACGTTACCAAGATCAATATTAGAACACACCAATTTGGCAGATGGTGCTTCCAATTCTACATTATTATAGACTTCGGGTTTTTTCGTAGATTTCGACAAAGAAAGAATATGTTCCCCTGCACTAAGTTTTATAAACTCACTCTGAAACCATTTACGAGTTGGGGAATACCGGCTGATATCGATCGGATTGCCATCCAAAAGGACACTACTTTTTGTCAGAAGATCTGAATAAAGGCTGATTTGATAACTTCCCTCTATAGGAATGGCGACTTTGTAGATCATTTTATCGATAGAAGAAGGCGGGGGGATAACAGGCTTTAAACCCAACTTGTTAATATACAAACGGGTATCGTTTTCAAAAGCTGATAGTCTTTCGAATGTGGATGGGCTTTCTGTAAGATGTTTCCACTCCTGACTACCGAGAATAAAAGACCACAAATAACGATAAATATCCTTGGATTTCTCTTGTTTTAGATTTTTATCTTGAATTGAAAGATAGTTTGACTTAATTTCGTCCAAACGGACATACCAGTTATCTATTATGTTTTCAACTGTCTTATTTTTACTTTTATTTACAATTAACACTTTCAAGGCTGCGGCATTTTTGGCCATAATACCTAAATCAAAGTCTATCAACTTTGGTACCTCAACAATCTTTTTTCTCACATTCCTTTCTCTCAGCCGAATAAGCCAATACAATTTGCTGCCCGGCATAATCCTGGGAGGCTCTGAACTTATGATGGGCACATCTTCAGTTTTTTTCAGATCACAATTAATACATGAGGCCTGAAACACATATTGTGAAATTTTGTTCTTAACAATATCCATGGGATTTACCGGATCGGCCAAAGCGAAGGCATCGCCAAAAGAATCCAGGCTAGGAATATCGGCAATATAAGCCAGGTATGTGGGTTCGGATTTGACATAGACAACGGATTGCGGAGAATATATTATGGGCTTTAAGTTTTCACTGGCTATATCATAAAAATCCCATTGACCAGTTTTTTTCCGGAATATAAACTTTTTACTGTTATCGAGGATGGTTCTATTTGCTTTAATGGAATACTGTGTGTCATTGCGACCAGAAAAATCATTTCTCCAAATCGCCGTATCCACGCCAGTATAATCTAACAGTTGAGAGTCACCCTTCTTTCGCAATTGAGTATACACAGCACTGGCCAAAACATCTTCCCAATTTCTAAGAGTGGCATCATTAATCACTATCGGCTGGCGAGTAAGTATACTGGGGATAGTGGAAAGACTAAAATACTTCCAATCATTAGTCTCATACTTAGTTCTCGGGTCAAGCTCTGGCAAAATGAGAGTGCGGGTAGAAAATTTGTTACTATCCATCTGGTCTTTTGCAGTGAAGATATAATTGGGCACCTTGACCATGGTTGAATATTTTTTTGACCAGTTAAAAAAGGATCCTGTAAAGAATGGATAGTTATAGATACCGAGCATTATTAGAAAAACACAAAAAACTCCAACTGCAATAAACCGATGAACTTTAATAGCGTCAATAATGTTTTTTAGACCAACACCAAACAAATAAGCATACGCAAACCACAAAACCATAGCAAACTTGTAAAATGGCGTACGAAATATGGAAAATCCAGGCAAATGCATAAGCAAAAAGTCGTACACTACACCGGTAGGCAAATGACTTCCAGCTACAAAGGGTAAAGCCACGATGATAATTCCCAGAGCCAGCACTTTATATACCAGCCGGTGCCTTTGTTCATTCTTCTTGCTCCAGAGACCAACAAAGCTGACTAGGGGGATTATCACACTTAGAAAGATTAAGAAGTCGTTGTTAAGAAAATTATTAGCATAAGGATGTTCGGGATTGTCGTACCAATCGGGAATACCTTGTAATTTGATTAAATTATCAAAACTGGCATTTTTGCTTATTTCCTGGCTCCACCTAACCGCCCCTTCATTGCCGCCGCTAGATGCCACTCTGGCGGTGTAGTTCTGGCTAAAGGACTGCACATAAGGATAAATCCAATACCAGTTGAGAACGCCGACAAAAAGAGCGGAAAGAAAAACAAAGGCTAATCCCCGGCGGAGCTTGTGCCATATAGGCTGGGGGTTTAATATAAACAACACTCCAAGGGTAGTTATCCAAACTACGGCCAAACCACCCCACAAAGGAATCCCGGCCCCGCCATTGAGAAAAAAAAGAGTAAATCCAACAAGAAGTGAGTTCTTAATAATAGACTTTTCTTTATATATTACATTCACGGTAAAAAGTACTATCAGGGGAATAGCGGCAACTATAGAAAACTTTGACATCTCAGCGATAATCCATCCTTGGAGCAAATAGTGGTTCAACATATAAAACAGAGCGCCAGATATCCTAGTAATAAATTCTTCTTTATTCGGATGAAGTGACCGTAGAAGTATATACATCGTTATCCCTGGAAGGGTAAACCAAAAGATAAAATCAAGTTTTTGGGCGATCTGTAATGAACCTGTAATGTAATAAAAAAGTGCCTGCAGTCCGTGTATAAAAATACCAGGGATTGCATCAGTCTGATTTGAACCAAAGCTTCCAATTCTATTAGTCCAAACAAATAACCTGTCGAGCCAAAAATCTATTGGGGCCAAAGGGTAACTCATGTCATGACCAGCAGCCAAGTATCCCTCCTTAAACCATAAAAGCGGTATTAGTCCCACTAAAAGAATAAATATTATTTCCAACCAATAATGGTTTAATTTAGGTAATTTAAACATAACTAAAGTTTGTCCATTTTAACATTTTCTTAACGAGCTAATCAGGATATAGAGTTAAAGAGCAAAAAATACAAAATTATCACTAAAGACACCAGACTTACCCCAACTGCTTTATAAAAATCATTCTGAAGATTATACTCAAGAAGATAAATTCTTTCATTATTCTCTTGGCCTTGTGGGTTAAGAATCCAACCGTTAGAAAAACCGTTTAGTTCAATTGACGGTTTATTTTTTTGCTTATTAATTGGAAATGTTAAGTCAGTAACAATATGTCTATCACCTCTTTCATACTCAATAACCTTTCCATTCAAGAAACTTTTTTTATCACCAGAGAAGTATTTACTAGCTAATTTATAGTCTACTTCCCTTAAACTCCAATTGGTATCAAATCGGGAGTTAAAATTTAAGATAAAGCGTCCACTTTCTTTAACTTTAACTAAATATTTAGTCTGATTAAGTGCTACAAACTCAATGTTCGGTGAAATTAAATTAACTCCATTGTCAAGCATTGCAAAAATTACCGGTTTGTCTTTAGAACCTTGAAGTTTCAGTGTTTCTATTATTGATGAACTTTTCAAAGGTATTTTTACGGCTTTGTACCAGTTTGAGTTGAATTTCTGGATATTATACTTTTGACTATTGATGCTTAGGGTTGTTTTTTCAGGCATATAGAGATAGAGATCGTAAACGCCGTCTTTGGGAACATTAAGACTATATTTGTATGATTTATCGTCCGCTTCTATCTTAACTTGACCGATGTTTCTTTCTACCTCATCAAGAAGTTTTTTCAATTCGGCTTCTAGATTTAATAAGTCCGATTTTATTGATCCCGGTTGAGCACCAGCTGCCCATTGAGATTCGTAAGAAACAAAAAACGACAAGAAAAACCGCACCTTTTTGAGAATATCTTTTTTAATTCGCGGATCAGAAATACTTTCTAAATTATTTTTTATTTCTTTTAAGTTTTGAATCAGATCTCTTGTTGCTACCTTTATTCCTTTTTCATCTCTCTTGGCTTGTAACGAACCAAGGTCTGAAATTAACGCTGTAGAAGCCGATAAATTTATTTCTATTCTCGCATTTGGATTACCAGCAAGGTGTTTTCTCGCGTCAGTTATAAATTTACCAAGCGGATAAAAAACGGTTCCTGGTATTAACACTTTTGATGTGGCAAAGTATATTTGATAGTTATCTACAGGAGGACAATCAGCACATTGTGCTTGGATAATAAGCTTACTGAATATTTCTTCCTTATTGTCATCCTCTGGAGAGTCAGACCACAAAAAAGCGTTGCTATCTAAAGCCCCTGGCAGATTTGCGACTAGGCTCAAATCTTTTTGGTCAGACGAAATAAGTGTAACAGTCGATGGAGAATAAATTTGAGGAAGAAAATTCTTGTGGTAATCGTAAAAATCCCATTTTCCTAAACTATTCTTAAAAGTAAAATCTTGGGATTTCTTAAATGATTCTTTTATGCCGCTTAAGGGGTTGTCCTCATAATCTGGTGAAATAAAGTCATTTTGCACTATAGCTCTGTCAGCCCCTATAAATTTAACCAAATTGGAGTTTCCAAATTTAATGTATTCTGACAAAATACCAACCGTTAAACTTTTCTCGTTGGGTCTTGCTAAAACTCCGTTTCTTACTGAAGATTTTCTTCCCATAATGTCTGTGAGTTCACTTAAGCTAAAATATCCCCAATCGTACTCAATATATTCAGTCCTTATGTCCGTATTTGGTAAATATAAAGTTCTGGTAGAAAATTTGTTACTATCAAGTTCCTTCTTCGCTTCAAAGACATAATCAGGTACTTTTACCATTGTAGATTTCCCCTTAGCATAGTCAAAAAAGCTTCCTGTCAAAAATGGGTAATTGTATATAAAAAGCGAAACTATAAATGCACCAAGCCAAACCAAGGGGATCTGTTTTAGCCGGGCTATCATGTCTTTGACTCCAACGGCGATCAAATAAGCATAGGCAAACCAAATAATCATCCCGAATTTAAAAAAACCTGAACGAAACATGACAAAACCCGGCACATTAACCAACAAGTAGTCGTAAAATATTCCCAAAGGAGAATGGCTTCCTGCAGATAGCGGAATTGCGATAAGCAACAAACCCAAAAAGTAAATTCTCGTTTTATCGAAATTTAAAAGACCAATTAAGGCAAGTGTTGGAAAAAGAAAGTTTAAGAATAATAAGAGCGGGTTTTTGAAAAATTCATTGGCAAAAGGATGGTCGGGGCTGGCATACCAATCCGGTATTCCCCTCAGTCTAAATAGATTTATCCAGCTAGTGTTTGCACTTATTCCTTGGCTCCAAGAAATAGCCCCCGCGGTTCCCCCTGCTACATCAAATCTTTGTCCAAACGCTTGGCCATAAGACTTAAAGTAAGGATAAAGCCAGTAACCGCTTAGTAATATCCAGAATAAGGCAGCTAAAAAAGAAAAAGTAAGCAATCTTTTTGTCTTAAACCAAAAACTCTCATTCGATAAAAAGAAGAATACTATGGCTGTCGTTATAACCACCACAAATAAAACAATCAAAAGCGGTATGCCCTCCCCACCATTTAGAAAAAACAAGGTTAAGGCAAAAAGTATTGAGTTTTTTACAGGAGACTCTTTTTTGTGTAATACTTTAATTATTAAAAGCACTACCAAAGGTAAGGCCGCGACAATCGAAAACTTGGTCCTTTCTGCGATAATCCATGCCTGGAGGAGATAGTGATTCATCATGTAAAACAAGCTTCCGAAAATTCTAATCGGATAATCGTTTTGCTTCGGATGCAGGTAGCGGAGAAGCATGTACATTGTAATTCCCGGAAGCACAAACCAAAAAATAAATGTTAATTTTTGAACATTTAGAAGAGAAAATCCAATAACCGATAGAAGTGCTTCTAATCCATGCATAAACACTCCGGGAAGCACTTGGACTGAATTTGATCCAAACGGACCAAGTCGGTCAGTCCACGTATATAGTCTGTCTAAAAAATGGTCTACTGGGGCAAGCGGGAAGCCCATATCATGACCCAATCCTATATATCCAGACTTGTACCAAAGAAGTGGAATTAGACCAACAATCAATAAAAAAATAACCTCAAGAGTATATATATTAAATTTACTGAGAATTTTTTTCATTTGTGGTATCTATCTTTAATTTTTCTCTAATATTTTCGGAGACATTTTTTACACTATGTTTTTGAATATCCCAATAAAAACTATAAACCGAGTCTAAGTTTATATCGTTATTGTTTTTAAGAGCTTCGGCTAACTTAGTATAGGTCATAAAATAACCAAACTTACCTTGATTAAAACTTTTCAGACCCTCAAAGGATGGATCCCAATAATCTCTATCAATCAAAACCTCTCTAGGTATCTTGCCACTTTCATAGAGAAAAACTGCTAATGTCTGTCCAAAGCCGGATTGAAACTCATAAAAACCGTTGTTATCAGTATAAAAATAAAATACGTTATTTTTCTTAAGCTCTGGTTTAATCTCTGAAACAGTATTTACAATATCTTTTCTATAGCTACCTACTAATATATCCTGGGCCAGGGACTTGTGTATACCAGAAACATAAAAAAGAACAACCGGTCCTAATACTAATATCATTAATACATTTCTGAATTTCCCAAACCTGGAAAAAAGGGCAAAAACAATTGAGCTTAAAAGCAAACCTGCCCAAAGGGCAGGGAAAATAAAAAACCGATTTTCTAAAACAGCTGCGTCGTTTTTAAAAATTACAAATGGTAAAGTTGAAGCAAAAAAAGATATTAAAGAAAAAAGGATGATTTTTCGATGCTCAGTTTTAGCTATCAAAACAACTATAAAAATAGCCAACAATAAATAAAAAGCAATCAATAAAGAAAGAGCGTCTGTGATAATACTCTCCACCACAAAACCATTTGTTTGAGCGGAATAGTGAATGTTGTTAGCTAGGTATGTTAGCTCATATATTTTAGTCTGTGGAAAATAAACATGGAATAAACTCCTGGCGGGAATTAATAAAAGATTATAGGCGGTCTCTACTCTATTGGCAGAGGCAACTGATGGAGAAAAGTTCTTTTGGCCATATAAAGAAAAAAGTAATCTTGGGAAAAATAAACCTATTAGTAATGGCGTAAAAAGCAAAACGGTTAATTTTATTTTTTTGAATTTACTAAATTCTTTTTTAAAGAAAAACCATATCACCGTTGAATAGGTTATTAAATAAAAAATACTGGATTCTTTGGATAATAAAGATAGGGTAACACAAATGATAGACGCCACAAAAAAATGATTTTTCTTTTTTTCGTTAAAAACCAATAAAAAATATAAACCCAAGAGAAAAAACAGCACCGTAAGAAGAGATGGCATCATTGTAGCAATCCAGGTAAAAGCTTGGTAAGCTAAATTGTTAGTTACCCATAAAATAGAGGTACCTGTAGAAATTAGATAGGAATTTGTCAATTTGTAAACTATGCTATTGATCAAAAGAGCACAGACTATGACAATTGTCAGGGACAATAATCCATAAATACCAGTATTTAATCTAAAATTTGTATAAGCTAAATAATTTGCAATTGATGTAACTGGTAAAAAACGTGTTGATTCATTTTTATTTTGAAAATTAAAAATCTGAGCAACACTTCCCAGTGTCCCAAGGGTTTCTTGCCTATAAATAGCGCCACCTAGCCCCAACCATTCATCTTGCTGGAAAAAAATTTGATTTATTTTCCAAAATGAAATTAATGAAACCAGAATAATTAATATCGAGCTCGTAAGTGCCAAGCGGAATGTATGCATTTCGAGACATTTTACACCCTACGGGCATATACTTCCAGTGAATCATGGAAATTTATAGTCAAAAATTGTTTATCTTTGAAAAAAGTCAATAATTTGTATACAAAAGGTAACTTATTTTGAAGGCGGGAAATCCAGTATCCCAAGCTAAATGTCCAGCTATATCTATCTATCTTTTCGATTCTAAAACCTTGTGATAAAAGCAATAATGATAATGATTCTTTGGTAAAATAATAAATATGATCCGGGCGGATATGCCACCAATTCTCTCCCAGAATTCTAGAGATAAAACTTCCGATGTCAGGTGTTACTATACACAACACTCCATCTTTTTTCAAAATCCGATGAATCCCCGCCAAGAGTCTTTTGGGTGACGAAACATGTTCAATCACATCTAAACAAGTCACGACATCAAAATGTTTGTCCCTAAGCTTAGATGTTTCAAGTGTGCCTTGAAAAATATCCAAATTATACTTTTCTCTGCCGATTTTAGATGCCCATGTCGACGGCTCTATCCCAAAACCTTTCCAGCCATGGTTCTGGGTTACTTCTAAAAGTGTTCCTGTAGCGCAACCTATATCCAGAAGTTTGCCCGGTTTACCATACAGCTTTCTTATCTTTGCAAATACTCTTTCATGTGTCATTTTCCTGGCTATTCTTTCTTTTTCATAATTTGGATCTTCAAAATTAGCATAGCGTCTCACCAGTTCTTTATTATCCTCGATAGGAGAGCAATACGTCAAATTGCAATCTGAGCACTTAACTATTCGCGAATGGTCGCCATAAGAATTATCTGTAATAAAATATTGTCCTCTGGCAACCCCTTTTTTCTCATAAATCAATTTGGATTCATTACTTCCACAAACATCACAGCTATGATCCGCTAATTTGACTTCTGGAAAATTCTTTTTCATGAATCTGTGATATTTTGTTAGAAGAAATACCCAGGGAATTACGATCGACTTGTTGAATTTGGCCTGTGATAAACTCTGTAAAAACTCTTTGGTGTTTGAAAAATCGTCCATCAGGACATAGTTTCTGCCCAATTCATATTTAGTATGCGCGTCGCTACCGATACATCTGATTTTTTTAGTTTGATTAGCAAACCTTTCAGCCTCCAGATTGTCCCGAGGTTTTATAGTTCTACCATTGAACACTTCAATTATGTCAATATCATTTATATTTTTAATCAAGGAACTTTTGTGTATTGCTGTTTTCCTGGTGGTGGTGTCAAAAGGGTGGGGTAAATATACAATCCCACCCTGACGTTTAATTTCCTTTATCGTGTCTCTCATTGAAAATCCCGAAGCAATGTGTTTTTTTAAAAATAATCCAATAATTTCTCCTTCTTGGGTCAGAACTTCCTCGCCTACAATTACTCTAAATGGAGCAATTTTTTGAAGTCGTATCGCCCCTTCTATTTCATTATGATCTACAATCGCCAAGACATCGATCCTTTTATCAACACAATAATTTATTAAATCACTAAACGATATCGCACAATCATACGAATATTTTGTATGAACATGTAATTCAACCTTAATTTTTGGGGACATGACTTAATAATGAAAATAGAGAAAAACAAATAACAAAGTAATTGCAATTATATATAAAATAAACCTGTAGCTAAAAACAAATGATTCTACATTCCTTGTTTTGGCTTCGCCGGATTTTACTTTTTTAACTATCCATAATAAAAACATCAGCACAAATGGAATTCCAATTAAAAATGGTTTCTGATGTTTATATATTATATGTGTGATTAAAACCATTGATAAAGTAATGTAGAAATACATCATTATCAACAGGCTTTTCAAAGAATATGTGTTAAAAGTATCTCGATAAGGAATTAATTTCTTACCATAGAACTTAAGCTCGTCGTATCTTTTTGCAGTCATTAAAACCGCTCCTATCGACCAGGTTGATAACAAAATTATAAAAGAGGGAAATTCTGATTTAATTATCACAAACCATCCAAGAAGAAATCTGACCGGATTATTAAATGATTCTGAAATTACATCTATGTAAGGTATATCTTTTAACCTTACAGGCCTAATGTTATATAAAATGCCGGCTATCCAGAGAGATAATAATGCATAGAAAAAATTGGCGTTATAAAAAAGGCTTGTTATCATCAAACTTCCAAGCAATAGAATAAACGCTAGTATTTCTGCTCTAAAAACAGATATTTTACCTGAAGGAATTGGTCTAGTTTTTTTATCGGGGTGTTTTTTGTCAAATTCTACATCGGCAATCTGATTGACAATATAATTAACAGAAGAAATCAGAGATGCCAATATAAAAGCTCCTATTCCTTGTATTACAAAGTTTAGTCCAATTAATTCACTCTGAGCAAACAAAATAGCCGATATTATTCCAGCAATAATAAACAAGTTTTTGAACCAATGATCAATCCTAAGTAGTTTGAAATAACTAAAAAACATTATTTTGGACTAAAATTTTTCTAACGTTCTTAAACACAGTATTCTGATCCTGATTTGCATCAATAATATGTAATTTGATAAGCTCGGGTAAACTTTGATATATTTTTTGCTGTTCATAATAATAATCTGGAGGAAATTCCTGTTCGCGTTTAAAAATAATTTTTGGTTCTGCTGACAGCATGAGGGGTATATCGGATTTAGGCAATAATTTTACAAATAATTTAAAGGCCCAAGCTGGACAATAGCCATAATAAAAAAGATTGGCCCAAATATCGGTGTAAAACCTATCTGCAATGACAAAATCGTTATTTGAGACGATTGGACATATTTTGAAAATATATGCTATCCAAATATCTATAAAGGCAAATATGAACCATAATTTGAAAAAGGGGTTCTTATTACGCCTAACTGGACCATACGATGAACTACCCGTTGTTAATCTCAAAAGTCCCATCAAAGGTTTAAGCAGAAAATATGTAAACATCGATTCACCCACATTAACTTTTTTTCCACGGCTAACTAAGTAGTTTAATAGAAGTTTTACTTGGGTACTTTTCCCAACACCATCAATTCCTGAAAAGGATATTAAAATTCCTCTCTTAAAAATCATAAGGTAAATTATTGTTAACCAGATATCTAATACGGAAAAAAAAGTAATATGCTAAGCTCACAAAATCAAATTTCTCTCGGTAAGAACTTAATACTAGCTTCACAGGTAAGAATAAAGGAAATTTGAGTTTTTGTTGGTGATTTTTCATCCAACTTTTGAAATTAATAAATGTATTGTTCCAACTATACTGTATCGTTTGTTGTACAAGTTCTTGAGAATTCCTAATTTCTCTCCACTGAGAAATAAATATTTCAAAATCATCCGGCATGAAATAAGTCTTTTCAAAAATAACGTTTACCATAACTAAAAATGCATCCCATGTAGGGTCTATACGGTTTTTGGTTGAATGTAGCCAAATTTTTTCAACATCTAAATATCTTTTCTTACGCCAAGTAAAATCTTGGTGTAAATCTATTTTTATCCTTTTGGGTTTGGTTAAATTCACCTGCATTCCAGGTATTCTTCCTCCAAGGGCATGATCGTGTGATGAGCCTTTATAGCCTCTTTTCTTTAATAATCCTATGCCCTTTTTAAAATCACTAGGATGTATCAATATGTCCAGATCATCTGGATTACCGACTCGTGGATTCAAACGGGTCAATAAAAAATTGATCCCTCGTAAATCAAATAGAGTTTGTTGAATTTTCTTGGTCATATTTTTCTTTTCATAAATAACCAACCTTCCGGAGTTTCTTCTACTGTTTGAAATTTCTCCACAAGATATTGGTGAATTAAAAGATTATAGTCTTGCATTCTGGCTGTCTTCATTCTGGGACCATTTTTGGGATCATAAATAACGATTTTGACATTGTTTTTTTCAATTTCATCAATAAAATCTTGTTGTTCTTCTTCTTTTATAATAAACCCAGCCAATAGATTATTAAACTGAGTGGGACTCGATCTGTGTGACAGAAAGTAAAGACCTGCCATGTAAGGTAAAACCAACACTGGTTCTTTAAAGGTGGAATTTTCTTGCAAGAATATTACCGATTTATTCAAAGTTACCGCTGTTGGTTTTGTTGAGTTTGGAGAAAATTTGGAATTGAGATTAAGTGTCTGACCAGCTATATTTACCTTCTGGTCATTGAAATGCAGCCACCAAATTGATTGGGATATCGCCCCAGCAAACAAAATAAAAATCAAACCATATAGAACCAATCTAATTTTCAAATTCCGGACATTTTTAAGAATAAATATGCCCAATATTAGAAACGGCGTTCCACCTTTTATCAAATGACCCATATCGCTCCGGCCAAAAATGTAAGGCAGGGCGAGTATTCCTGCAAGAAGAAATAGTGGAATTTCAATATTGTTTTTGATTATGATGGCTGCCTTTTTTAGAACGAGGAACGAGCTAATCAAATATGTGACTAAGATGGCGTACCCATAATAGGCTGTGAATGTGCTACCTAAGGCAGCTAAATCAAATCGAGGGGGAATTATAGATGGAAAGGGTATGTGGTGAAGCCGGGTAATGATGACTGCTCTCACAAAGGCTTGGTTTACGAAAGTGCCCAAAATTCCTGAGTTGAACATCCATATAACCACAACAATCATCGGCAATCCAAAACCAATCCCCATGCATAGTGAATAAGTTAACCATTTTTTGATCCAATTCCGACGGGAAATCAAAAAAAGATGTGTTACTAAAACAACTGTTGCGGCTACTCCAAAAGTACCAGGGATATCTAAACGGATAAGGCCAGATAGTCCAAGCATTAGACCTGACCAACCAAAAAGCAATTTCTTTTTTTTATCAACTGCTTGGAGATAAAGATATATGCTCAAAAATATTGGCGTAAAGAGGAATAGACGCTCAATATTAACATCTAAAAATGTAATTAAGATAGCCGGAATGGTGGACAATCTCGTCGAAGCAAACCTTTTACAAATAAGAAAAATCAATACTGGCGTAAATGAAAATATGATACTAGAAATTATTCTTGGTATAAGTACTGACTCTCCAAATAATTTGAAAATTAAAGCGTAATAATAATTATCCACTGGAGGAAATATGGCAAAGAAATCACGATAAGGAATATCCCCTGTCAAAATTCTTTGAGCATTGTGCAGGCTCTCTCCTTCATCCACTAATCCAAATCCATAAAATGAAAAGAGGGTGGTTTTGGAAAGCGCCACTAAAAAAATTAGGATTATAACTAGTTTATTTATCATGACTAAGCAACAGGGAAATAACTAGTAAATCGGTCACTAAAAGGTTGACGATAGGTTCATATAAACCCGCCCAATCCCAATATTTAAAAGATTTGTATATACCTGTAAATAACGAGGGGAAAAACAAGTTAGCGTAAACTATCCAAAGTCCTAACTTTAATAAATGAAAGGGATTATCCCAATCTATCCAAGTATAAAGTTTATCATGTACATGCAAAAAATAAACATTTATTAAATTGTGTTTTCTCTTTTGCAGCAATTCCTTCAAACTTCCAGCATAAAGGTGATAAAGACCAGCTTCTGGAACATAGGCAAACAAATTTCTGTTATTTTTTACAAACATTACCAACAAATCTAGCTCCATGAAAGCTTTTTTGTTTTTCAATAGAGACATTAGCTCTTTTCTTCTATACAAACATAACCCAGTAGGAGGTATTTTTCCAAGTTTGTATTCACATACAAAATACTCTTTTTCTTTTTTTACAATTGATTCTTCTAAATGGGGTGTCAAGAATTGAAATAGTCCGTCTCTTTGTAAAGGATCAAAACACATATATCTCCTAAAGGCATTGTCACCATTTCTTGAATAGTAACGGGTAAAACTGCCTACGATTTCTTTGTTTTCTGCCAATGGTAGAACCATTTGTCTAAACCACGTTCTACTAATCAATTCTATGTCAGCATCCATATACATCACCATATCCCCAGTGGCTTTTTTGAACCCTGGAATCTTTGCATATTCGGCGTGGCCAACATTTGTGCTTACTATTATTGCTCCCCACTTCTTAGCAATTTCAACCGTCTGGTCGGTGGAACCATCGTCGACTATAATTATTTCCAGTTTATTTGGGGGATAATCCTGCTTAAAAACTGAGCGTAGACAATTGCCGATATTTTCTTCTTCATTATGCACCGGAATAACAACTGAAATTTTTGGCCAGATTTTCATCTTTCTAAATGCTTTATAAATAAAAGTCCTTTTGTAAAGTTATATGCATAGCTAAGATGTGACAGATAAATGCAAACAGGTAATATCATGGCTACTTTCCAATTAGACACTTTTATCGCGTCCGCTATACCCAGCACATACAAAAATACCCCGATCCATATTAATGGTGGAAAAACTAGCGAAAGTAATAATAACAATATGGTCGCAACAATTCCAAACAGCGGCATGAAATAACTAAGCCGTAATGAAGTCGAAGGATATTTTTTTACAAAATAACCCCGATGCATCCCTACATTTCCTACTTGCGCCAAATACCCCTCCGGGAAGTGCCTGCGGTGATGATAAACTACCACTTCAGGATGGTAAAGAATCTTTTTACCGGCAGTAACCAATTTTATACACAAGGCCGTGTCTTCTCCACCATAAAACTTATTATCAAATCCTCCTACAGATACCAAATCTTTCCGCCTAGCTATTAGATTATAGGCAGGATAATCATCTACTAGGCGTTCAGGCTTCTGTACAAACCGATAGGCATATGGCCCGGTACCCCAAAAAGTAGACAAAATAGCCCCGGTTATTTGTTGACGAAATCCATCCATTGGTGGAGTCAAACCAGGACCACCCACTGCAGCTATTTCAGGCCGTTTATTAAATATATTCATCGCTTTTTTAAGCCAATCGCGCCTGGGATAAGAGTCGTCATCTAAAAAAGCGATATATTCAGCCTTTGATCTAATAATTCCTATATCTCTTTTTTCGGCTGGACCTGTACGTAACAAACCAGTTTCCAAAACACGTATTTTAGGATTTCGAAAATTTAGTTTCACTCCCCTATCCACACCAATTAAAATTTCAAAATTGGGGTAATCCAATTGTAAACACTGGGCAACGGCCTCATAAAAATAAGCAGACTCCTTGTATAAAGCAATAATTATTGATATTTGGGGAGATTTTTTCATATCAGTATTTTAGTCCAGTCATAACGTTTACTTTTATCCAGTGCATTCTTTTGCATCTGACGATATTTGGGAGTTTTAAAATATTTGATAAACAATTGAGCTATCTGACTGTCTTGTTCAAATAATAACCCGTCTTTCCCATTTTCAATCAGCTCGTCCATACTGCTCCCTTTTCTAGCAATAGTCGGCGTTCCCGAGGCCGCCGCTTCCAGTACTGTCAGGCCAAAACCTTCTTTAAAGGATGGGTGGATTAAAAAATGACATCGGGCATATAAATTGTTTCGTTGTTGGTCGGAAATCTTTCCTAAGAATTCGACATTTTTTTGCAAACGATTTATTACTATAAACTCTTTTAAGCTTTGAATATAGCCAGAGTCTCCGTCACCGACGACAAATAACTTGAAATTCGGTAGCCTAGTCGATATTGCTTTTGTCGCTGTCAAGGCTGATTCTATACCTTTCATCGGTACCAACCGTGCTACAAATAAAGCTGAGGGAAAACTGAATTTTTCCTGTGGGATAAACTTTGCAAGGTCTATGCCTAGGGGGATAATTTTTACATGCAGTTTGGTGTTAATTTTGAGTATGTCTTTTTTTGTACTTTCAGAAATTGCCCAAATATCGGAATTCTGGTAAATTACATATACAATTTTTTCCAGCAATTTCCCTACCAGATTGATGGGAAAAGGATACATTTTATCCCAGATGGTACCGGCTACTTCGCAGACCCACAAAACTTTACGGCATCTGGTATAAAGTGGAGAGAACAATGGTAAGCCGTGAATGGCATCCACTACCAAATCAATGTGCTCATGTCTGACAATCCCCCACCCAATCCAAATATTGTTTAACAAAAAAAGAGGATAAGTGAGAAGCATCGTCCAGGTGTTGTAGAACTGCAATTGGGGTCCTACCCGATGAATGTTTAAGCCGGAAGTATTTTCTATAATAGGCAGGCCATCATAACGGCTGCCTAACCAGATCACTTTGTGTCCGAGCCTTATCCAATATCTAGCGTATCTCAACATTACTTTTTCCGCTCCGCCACTCTTGGGATTAGACGGGTCCCGCCACGACAAGATTAAAATGTTCATGAAGCTATTTTACTACTTTCCAAATCTGAACCACGGCGTTCTCAAATATTTTTTCGATGCCGTAATCACCAGGGGAAAGTTTTAAAAATTCAGAGGGATTATATTTGGTTAAATATATATAACCTATTCCCATAGACCTTAGCTTGTCTTTAACAACATTTTGATCTCTGGAGTCAACTATCTCACTGTTGTAAACAATCTTTTTCTGAGAATATTTACGAACATAGTCCCTGTAATTACCAAAAACAGCTGGTTTGGATTTTCCGAAATATTCACATTGCAAACATTCGTGATCATAAACCAGCACTTTGCCCGCCGGTAATTGCTTCAACTTATCCAAGCCGATAATTTCTTCCGGAGAAATCCAATAATTTTCTTTTTTGAATTTATTCCAGTTAAATGAGACAATTGTTCTGATAAGCGTTCTGGGTGCTTTAAGCAAATGTTTTGTTTCCAGACTCCAATCGCTAAATATCACGCCATCCTTTAGATTATCTATTTCCGTATTTGATTCTACCCGCCAAGTATTATTAATTTTGGTAATTTTGATTAATTTTGACTTGAAAAATCTTTGGGGTGGTTTGTTTGCGGATTCGAAATATTTTAGAGTAGTTTTGATATTTAGATCAGTAATTTTCCAGACTTCTGAAGGATCTTGGACAGAATCAATTAAAGACGGAATATTGATGCGCAAGTCTTTTTCCCGGTTTGGCCAGAAATAATACGGCTCACGCAAATCTGGTGGATAGACTCTCAAATCAATAATTTTGCTATTGGCCTTGTCTATGCCCAACCGGTAATAGGGCGACTGATACCAAATCATTCCATCGAAATCAATTGTTTGTTCGGGTGATATATCTGGAAACTTATCTTTGTACCATTTGGCAAAGTCTTTCATGGTTACTTTAGTTGCGGTTTTTTGGGCCACAACCTGCATTTGCTTAGCATATTCACCTTGATAAGCATCGGGGGTGAAATCGCCCTCCAAACCCACCGTAACCTGAGAAAACTGATCGATCAGCTGGGCAAAATAATTGATATCAAGCTTTGGAGTGGTGAAATAGTCTTGAGTACTGTACAGACTGCTGTAATAGCCCCGGCGGGGTTCGCGCGGAGCCCACTGGATGGTGACTACTCCAATTTTATTATCCGGGCTTCCGGCCGGAATTCCAGTGTGAATTTTGCTTGGGTAATACGGAATGGACCAATAGCTCCCCCAAACTTGATAATTATCAGTTGCATATTGATCGGCCACTCCCAAATTGGCGATGATCCCATATTTGTTGTACATATACTGGAGTGAGAAACTATCTACCCACCAAGCTCCCACAGAAACTGGGTAATAACCAAATTGCTCTTTAAACTTGGAAAATACTGTATCTATAAACTTGACTCTTTCTTCTTGTGTGTAACCTGACAAAAATACCGCATTGGCAAAATGCCAGGAACCGGTATTGTGATACTCAACTCCTGTATTTTTGGAAAATTCAGGAGTAACCTCCAAAAAAATTCCGAGCTCTTGATTGGATGAAAATTTTTTAAGTTCGGTGACTATTTCTGGTCGATTTAACACATCATAAGTCAATAGCCAAGTTGCCGGAAGATTATATTGTGAAATTACACTGTATTGCGATTTTAGACTGGCAACCGGATCAGGACTATATGTAGAAATCCGCACCGGGTTTACAATATTTATAAATTTCTCTGAAGCATACACCCCAGGAACTAAAACAAAAAATAATATGATAGCTACTAAAAAATTGCGCATACTTCCAGATTTATGCTTCTCTACCGCCCCATTGGCACCAAAAGAATACAAAGTTCTAGTCATTTTATTATTAGAGGCGAAGGTAATAAGACTGTTTCGGCTTCGTTCCTAGGCAACGACAAGAAGTAATATTCTACAAATGGACGATTGTCAGTAAGAACAGGGCCGGGACCAACAAATTTCCGCATTTCTTCGGCTGTTACCGGCGCATCTGAAATTGGATCTTTTGACCCCACCATAATAATCCCGTCAGCCCATAAAGTGGCGTTTGGAAACACCTCCAAAAATGTCCGGATAATAGATTTGTACTGAGTGACGGCTCGCTTACCTATCCACTGAACCATAATGCCATCTGGTTTGAGAGATTTTTTGACTAGTTCAAAATATTCTTTGGAATACAAGTTACCGGCCCCGGCGTGATTAGGTTGAATAATATCGGCCGTAATAATGTCATATCTTTTACGATTCCGCAGTAAATAATTACGGCCGTCATCGACTATCAAATGCACGTTTGGTTGATCCAACACCCGGTTATTGACATGCTCAAACCACCTTGCCCCTTCCACTACAGTGTCTGATAATTCCACAATGTCAATATTGACACCGGGCAAGCGGCTAATTTCTCCCGAAGTTACTCCTCCCCCAAGACCAATCACCAAAGCCTCTTTGGAATCAGGCCGTAATAGAGCGGGAAGTCTACCAATCTGACGATGGACCTCAATAACTTGCGGCGAATCTTCAGCCTGATGCCGTCCGTCCATATACATAATCCTAAAACCTTCTTTATTTTCTTGGACACTAACTGTTGTCTGGATACCCTCTTTAAACCACAATAGTTTTTCTCCGGGGTAACGATAACGCAAAACGGCACCGTAGAAATCCGGTACAAGCAATATAATGATAGTAAACAACACTAAAACGGTTAAGCGGAGACGCCAGGTTTTGAGTAAAATGAACCCGGAAAACAAGCTAATAAACGATAAAATAGTCAAACTATTTTGACTACCCCACCTCGGTAGTAACCAAAACCCTCCTACGATAGCGCCCAATATCGATCCCGCTACATTTGTGGCATAAAATTTACCAACTTGCTGTTGCCAAACTGTCATCCCCAAAGGAAAGATTAAACCCATAATCCAGGTTGTCGGGAAAATGGCCACAAACGACATAACTATCATGGCGGGTAAATTATTTCCATAATGCAGTTTTTGCACCGCAGGATACACAAAAATCAAAACAAGGAGAGATATCTGGATTGCTATGGCAATGGCTATTTCCCCAACCGCAAGCCAGACTATAATATTTATTTTGTGCCGTATTAACCACCCTGCTACAAAACTACCAGAAGCAATTCCCAGAAGAACTGCAACCAACATCACTGAAAAAGCATAGGCTGTTGTAGGAATAAACAGAGAAAGCATGCGAAACCAGACGATCTCCAGAGCAAAAGTTACAAATCCAGAAACAAAAAATATTAACAATACTAATTTTTTGATTTTATTGTCCACCATATAGCGGTAACTCCTGCAAATAAATTGATGAATGCAGCTAACAAAAATGACACTTGAATACCAACATTACCTATCAAATAAAACCCTGTCAGCGCGGCTCCTATTATGGCCCCGGTTGTATTGAGAGCATACGCTAGGCTGGGGTTGCGCACAGATTTGATAACCAGAGGCAAACTGGCCCCCATCAAAGTGGTAGGGATAAGTAAAACTATAAATGATAGAATAAATTGGCTAAACAAAGTAGGCTGTATCAACATATAAATTCTTTCCGAGAATTGAAATGCTTGCAGTGTAAACAAAGCGGTGACCCCTATTAGCATCTCAATAATTCCAAACCATAATCCAGGTCTTTTTATTTTTGGCATTAGTTTGTCTGCTACAAAACTACCTATAGCCAAGCCACTCATAAAGCTCGCCAGAACTGTGGTCGCCGAATATACAGTGACTCCAAAAACCAAGGCCAATAAACGCAGCCACGATACTTGATATACTAATCCACTAAAACCGGAAAGAAAAAACAAAAATAACAAAATCATTGTTTGATCCAGTTATTTTTATTAACGTCATCATAATAGTGCAAGATCCGCAATCTATAAAAAACTGCTGCTGAATCCCAGGCCATACTGAATGCCGTTTTAATAAAGCCCGTATTAAAGATTGAGGAGGCGTGCAAGAATTTCATTGAAAGCTTCACTGGAGCTTCATATATCTTTGTAAATCCTAAATAATTAGCTACCGATAAAAGTTCAATATCAAACGCAAACTGTTTGACTAATAATCTAGGCAAGACTGCGTTAATTAAATCTTTCCGAAACAATTTCAGTCCTACCTGAGTGTCACGAACATTTAACCCAAAAAGTAACTTTACTCCCATTTGATAACCCCATGATAAAATTTTTCTTTGCCAAGGATAATAAATTTGAGAAACTGGATGACGTTTAGAAGCAATAATTGCATCCGCTTTATACCAACGGAAATGCTCTAACAACATCGGAATCATGGAATAATCCAAATCCCCACAATCTACATAGCCAATTATATTCCCGCGCGCGGTTGTCATGCCAAGCCTGACCGCATAACCTTTACCATGATTTAATTTATATCCAATTATTTTGATTTTTGATGATTCCAACAATTTTGCTTTTTCATAAGTCCGATCCACAAACCCATCCACGACACAAATTATCTCATAGTTTAAATTCATGCCTTTAAGTACCTCCTCCAAAATCATTAGACATTTTATAATATGCCGTTCTTGTTTATAGGCCGGTACCACTAGTGATAAATCAATTTGTTTTTCTTGTCGCATACCAGCAATAGCCAAATAGTACCATACTTTGAACCAAAAAGACTGACCCCATTGAGAATATCACCTGAAATATATTTTCGTGGAATATATTAAACAATATAATCTCAAAAAATAACGCAATGAGGATAATCCACACAGATCGGTATTTATTTAGTCCGACCAAAAAGCTTCCGAAGACGTTGGATAGTGAATAGGTAAGCATTACCAGACCAAATACTGGCAAATAAATAGATGCATCGCCAAATTTATCACCAAAAATCGTATTAACTATCAGTTTGGGAAATATATAAAGTGTCGCGGCACCAGCTAAACCGACAAAAAGTACTACCCCGGTGAGTAATAATAGATCTTTTCTGGCTGTACTGGGATTAGTAGCCTTCCTGGATACGACTGGTAATATGATTGCTGCAATAGGAGAAATGGCAAAAAATATCATTTTGCCAGCTGTTGCCAACGAAGCATAAATACCCGATTCAAATCCGCTTAGATAATGCCTGACAAATATCATGTCCAGTGAATACATGGCAGTAAAGGCTCCAGATATAAGCAAAGAGTATATCCCCAATTTTCTCAATCCAAGCTTCGCCTTGTCCACTACCTCAATTTGCGAATTCCACAACTTTTTTAATTGATAAATAAACAGACCAAGACTAAATATTCCGGAGAAAATAAGACCCCATAACCCACCAAAATGAGAACGTGTCACCATAAATATTATTAATAGTGAAGACAATATCCTGACTAGCATCGACAATACTATGTTTAGCGATACTGGAAAAAAGTTCAGCAAACCTTTCATCGCTGAAGATAGGACTGTACCTATAATCGACATATAGACAATAAACCACATCAGAACCAGACTTAAACCACTTTCCAAATGGAGATAAGTTTTCAAAGGAATAGTCAGTAGTAACAATACTAGAAAGGCCAATACAAATGGTAGCCATAATTTTTTGAATATATAAAATAAGAAATATTTTGTGTTTCCTAGAGATTCTGATGAGTGAAAAGAGGAAACTGTCTTAATAATCAATATGTCCATAGCACCGACAGGAATAGTCAGAAAATACATTAAGCCCATCAGCGATCCAAATATTCCATATTCGACAGGACCCATTTGTCTTGCCACAATTATAGTAAGAACTAATCCACCAAACGCCGTCAACATATTTCCCACGAAATATACTATTGAGTTTTTCAACATATCTCTAGCTTACCCAATATCCTCTTACAAACATTGTTAAATAGACGACCAAAAGCACATAGCTGACGGTCATTATGACTTGACGGAGATATTTATATTGCGACAAAAACCGGCCGTAGCCGATAAAAAATGGAAAGGCTGTCAGGATATAACGGGGTAAAGACACCAGATTTCCGGTCAGTGTTGGAATCAAAAAAGAAAGAGTTGCAAATATTGCATAAGATTTACGCTGGCGGATGGCCACCATAATTGAAGCCCACAGAAAAGCCACTCCTGTCACAAATTCCAGCGCCACTGTGGGATATATGGGGTTTTTTAGGTCAACTGTAAAAATCATTTTGATATACCGCCAAAATACCTGATAGAGCAAGATAAACTTTTCGCTTCTCCCCTGCCCAAATAACTTTTGGGCATGGATAAACGCCAATGGATCACCAGTGGTTTTATTTAAAAAGCTCATATAAACCAATAAACCCATTGGAATTAATAACAATGGCAATAGTTTTCCAACTTCTAATTTCCAATTTCTATTTTCTAATTGCTGATGCCATTCAAATATTAATGCCGGTAATAAGAAAATTCCTACAAATCGTGTATAACTGGCAAGAGCTCCAAAAATGCCAGCCAGCCACCAGCGCCCGGTACGGGCACAGTAGAAGCTCAAAACCACCAGCATCAGAAACAAGCCTTCTGTATAGACACTGCCAAAGAAAAAGCTGGTGGGAAATGCCAACAAGCTAATTACCGTCCACTTAGCTACGCTTGTGTTAGTTTCATCAAGATTTACGAGCTTAACAAGAAATATTATGGCTATAAAAAAGCTGATTATGCTTATGGCAACTGCGGAATTGATGGGAGTCAAATATTTGGAGAAATATCTGATTAAGTTTGGATACAATGGAAAAAAAGCCTGTTGGGCATAGCCATATCCTCGATGGGCTATAGTCAAGTAATGATTACCATCAAAATTTGCCCGGGAATAGAGAAGTGGATTTTCCACATAGGCTTGGGTAGCACCACCGAGGTATGTCTCGGGCAAAGGCAAAAAATAACCCGATAAGCTCGTTATAATAATTATGGCCAATTGCCAGACGAGAATGTATTTGAAAATTGTTTTTATGGACATAGTGACTTGTAAACCACTAAAGTTTCTTTGGCAGTTTTATCCCAGGTAAAATTAGACTTGAAGTCTATTTTACTATTTTTAGCCTTCAAAATGGCGTTGGCTATTTGAGAAATATCTTTGGGATCAAAATATATAGCATCATCGCCTAGTATTTCCGGTAGTGATCCGCAGTTGCTGGAAGCTACGGGTGTCCCGCAGGCCAGAGCTTCCAGAGGATTGAGACCAAAGCCTTCAGAGTAAGACGGCTGGCAATAAACCATGGCCAAATTATAAATAGTTACCAAATCTTCGTCTGAGACAAAACCCAGACGTATTACATTCTTAAAATCCAAATCTTTCAGATGTCTCAATTCGGGATGATTCAAATCCATGGTTTCAATTTCAGTAGCTTGTTTACCTACCATAACTAATGGAAGCTGGGCAAGCGAAGCCGCTTTGATTAATCCGGGAATATTTTTGTTGTAATTGACGTCACCTACATATAATACGAAATCTTTTGGTAAATTGAATTTATTCTTGGGTTTTGATATCTTTTTATATTTTTCACTTGCTGCCAAATAAATAAGTTTCAACTTACTGTGAGAAACTCCTAAGTATTTATGAATATTTTTGAGTGAATAGTACGAATCTGTGATTATGGCGTCAGTCGTTTGCAAGGCCAGGCCTTGCAAGTACAAATTAAGTCTTCCTTTGATACCTGGTTTGTATATATTTGGAAATTCGAGCGGGATTACATCATGGACGGTAACCACCGTTTTTGTTTTTCTATAAATCGGTAAAGTATGGAAAAAGAGATCAAAATATGGGTAATGAATAATTTTCAATTTACAATTTTCAATTTTCAATGAATTATCAATTTCCAATATTTCAATGTCAAAATCTTTAGCGAATTCCTTAAGTTTTGGCAGGAGGCGCTTGGCGTAGAAACCTACTCCCCGCTGGGCGTTGCCGTCTGTAAGTGATTTGGTGATAAAACCAACTTTAATCATGCGCGGGATATTTTGTAACTTGCCAGTATTTAATATAAGAAACTGGATGAATAAGTCCAGAAAATAAAGCGAATATAAATCCCGCAAATCCGTCTACGTACCCCCGATGTCTTAAGAAAATCATCAAGAAGGTATATAAGGGTTTAATAAGTAAATAATTAATTGTGTTAAAAATATTTATCTTTTGGTTTATTTCTTTCATTTGATTTGCGGTAAACGAGCTATAGCGGTTGAAGCCTCTCATATATTTTTCAAAACTAGTATCCCGGTAGTGTAATAAGTCGTACTTAAAATAACCAATATTACCTTGAACTATTGCTTGCTCATGTACATCTTTCGCTGGCAATCTCCCTTTTCCATTTCTATAAAAACGCATTGTGGGGTCAGGATATTGACCGCCCTTTTTTAGAAATCTATCCAAAAACCAATTACTTCTGTTCATCCACAATCCGTTATATTTTGATCCTTTCTTCAAGATATCTACAATTTCATCATGTAAACCTTTACTTAATTCTTCGTCCGCATCCAATTGTAAAATCCATTCTCCCTTTGCGGCATCTATTGCAATATTTTTTGTAATATGAAAATTATCTTGATGTGGAACAATTATAATTTTTGCTCCATATTTTTTTGCAATTATTTTCGTATCATCCCACGATGACTCATCGGCGATGATAATTTCATTCGCAAGTCCTTTCACTGATTCCAGACACCTGGCAATGTTTTTTTCCTCATTGTATGTGGCCAAGACTACTGATAATTTTATTGCTTTCATATTAATTCGATACTATTTTAAACGCTGGGAGGCCGTTTGGGAAATTGATGGTTTTGATGACATCGACACCGCGGTCCGGGATATCCTCGGGTGCTGCAATTATTAGCGCTGAATGCTGATTGCGGACCTTGTCCCACGGCGCGGATTCAAAATGATATTTGTCATAATCACGGACAGTAGAAAAATTGAATTTGTCTCTAAATGACAGTGTGTGATTCTCTTGAAACTTCCGGGGATCATATTTGGAATAAAACAAAAATAAGATATACGGCTGGTCATACTTATCGGTTACCCAGATTTTGGGATATTTGTCTTTGACCAATTCAGTATATGCCACCAGTTCTTTAAAACCATATTCCCAAGCTGATGGATATTCTCTGGGATAGCGAACATGGTATTTGTATAAATAATCAGAAAGTTGAAACGAATATATAGCGACAAGTATAACAAGAAAAACTTTTTTATATTGCACTATTTTATACATTCCCATAGAAATAATAATTGTCAGAGGAATAACCATATTGAATGCGCGCAGGGCATGGGGTGTCTGAAATGTCATGGCTGAAGCAATAGGTGAAACTAAAAGCCAAAGCCCGATTATTTTTATATATTTGTTATCTTGTTTAATTAAATAAACAATTCCAATAGCCAATAAAATAAAATCTGAGAGATAAAATAAACCCATTTCTGGGACACGATTACGTTCTATTACATCGCCATTTACAAACAAGAAGTTGCCATCAAAATGATCTAGATAATTTTGGATAAATCTAAGACTGTATAATACTGGCCTGTTGTGTAGCAGTCTTGACCCGAATGAATTTATATTTTCGTGTTGATTGCGTAATTCCTTAGCTCGTTCAACGGGGCCGGTATCAGCCAAAAGTCCCACTCCACTCAATCTAGAAGATGCGTCTGAATAGATGAGAGATAGAGATAGAGGCAAGAGTAGTAATAAAAGTAACATAAATGCGATTAAAGATTGCTTGTAGTTTTCTCTAAATTTTTTAAAATACATGATAAATATTCCGAGTCCCAGAAGCGGAGCAATAACGCGGGAAGATTGGTAGAAATACATGCTTAATGTCAAATGACAAATGACAAATGACAAATATATTAATTTCGGGTTTTTGAGCCATTTCACAAAAAGCCATATACCAAAAATTATCAAGGTCGTTGAGACATTGACCTCCCAAGCCCCACGGGAAAAGTGAAGATGCCAGGGTGATACTGCAAGCAGTAGTGCCGCCAGTTGACCAGTTTTCCAATTGATCAGTTCTTTGGTTAATAAATAAATTCCCAAAACTCCTAGTACTCCAAAAATTGCCGAGGGGAGGCGGACGGCAAATTCTGTCAGGCCAAAGACTTTGATAAACGGAATTAATAAATAAGAATAACCTGCGGGCTTGAAATCGCCAAATGATTCCAGATTGACAGGCCATGGGTGTCCATGTTCATCTTTTCCAGTCAACATTAGCGAATAAGCATTGTAACCAAGAGCAGCTTCATCGGCATTGAGCCCCGAAGGACGGTCTGAAATATTCCAAACTCGCAAAAACGTAGCTAAAATCAAGATTAAAAATATTGGTAGATATTTTTTCATTTTAGGGCCACGATTCGCAGAGCGTGTTTGCCATTGGGATAATATACTTCACCTAGTCTTACTAAATTTATCGGATTCATGTCCGCTTGGGGTAATTCAAAATTGTCTCCCACAAATATGGTCGAACTGTCCCCACGCTGGTTTCGCCAATCAGCTTTTTGATACCAAAACTTATCCCATCTCGCAACGCTGCCCACATCTCCCTGTGGATCCGGAATCAAATTATCTTTGCGTTGATAACCTGCGGGATCAATCTTGTAATAAAACAGGGTAAAAATATATGGTTGACCAAGTTTGTCTGTAAATATTACACGGTCATATTTATCTAAGTATGGTTTGATTATTTGAAGTGCCTGCTTATAACCATACACCATGTTATGGACCGCAAAATTTGGAGCGTGAATAAAATAGAGATCAAGAAAAAGTATCATAAAGAGTAGAAGAGAGGAAGAGTATAAGAGCTTGAGTTTTGAAAGACCTATTCCACTCATAATTACCAGTGGAATTACCATCGGTAACGACCGGACACCAGAAACAATATCACGCGATAAAGCTGATGGTAATATTGCTAGCAGTAACCATGTCAACAGTAGCTTAGTCGATTGGTTATTGGTTCGTAGAAGAACGACTAGGCCAATTATCATGGTAATAGTCTCTGGCAGGTGAAAATAGCCATAATATGGGATACTGTGGCGGACATTGGACCAGTCTCCACTTACAAATAAAAACTTGGGTGACAAATGATTTAAGTACCTTTGGGTTATTCCCCTCACTAAACTTCCCTGATAACTAAAAACACTAAATACTTTTAATCTTCCCGATTGAGTGCCAAAGTTCCAAATAATCGGTAACAACATAAGTACTCCTACTACTCCCGGCCAAATTAGTTTCTTTATACTTGGTTTATAAATTATCAAAAGAGCTAATACTAAAAGTGGGGTAAACATTTTTGCTCCCTGGTAAGCCCAAAAAGATAAACCAAAGAAGATAGAAGATAGAAGGTAGAAGTTGGTTTTTGAAGTTAGATCTTTTGATGCTTTGATAAAACAGAGGACAGCTAGAGTAGTCATAAACAACGCTATGTTGGCTTCCCAGGCACCGCGGGAGAAATGAATACTCCACGGATTTATTGCAAGCAAAAATGGTGCATATAAATTCTTAGTCAATAGATATACTACTAAAATTAATAGTGTTCCAAAGATTGCCGATGGTAATCTAGTGGAAAATTCATTTAATCCAAATAATTTTATAACTGGAACAGTTAAATAAACATACAGCCCGGGTTTGAAATCGCCAAATGATTTAAAGACAACCGGTATTACTTTGCCGTATTCATCTCTTCCAGTTTTTAATAATGAATATGCATTGTATCCCAGCGCTGCTTCATCCCAGGTAAAACCCACGGGCCGGGTATCTAATTTATATATTCGCAATACAAAACCAAGTAATACAATAAAAACAAGCACTAATAATTTTTTCATAATTCTTTGATTATAAAGGCGGTCTTGCCGTCTAGGAAGTTAATTCGCTTGATTTCGTTTCCGGTAGGTATATTTTCCGGACTGGCGATAATAAGTGTCTTGGATTTGTATGTATATGTTTTCATTTCCCAATCATTGACAAATTTAATTTTATCCAGACCGTTTACCCAATACCAATTGGCATGATAATCCCACCTTTTGTTCTTGACAAAATTGCTTGGATCCCATGGCCAGTAAAATGCCACAAATTCATGCGGTTCACCATATTTCTTGGTAAGAACTATCTGATCATACTTTGAATAGTTTTCTTTGATTAAAGAAACTACTTCTTTGTAGCCAAATTGCCAGGACCACGAGTAACTACGATAATAGTTATTGGTTATTAGTTGGTAGTTTATAGCAGAGAAGACAATCACTAAACTAAATATCAGATAATATTTACGAAGTATTGTGACTACCCCCAATGCCGTTATTATCATAGGCAAAGGCAACATGGTAATTGCTCTCAAAGTATGCGGACTATCGCGGGTTATACTTCCAGCCACAGGAGCCAGTAATATCCATAACAATAGTAATTTATTGTTAAAAACTTTTATTAATCCAATATAAAAAAAGGGTAAACAGATTAGATATAACAAACCATAATTCTGGACGCTAAATTGATAGTGGTCACCACCATTTATAAATAAAAAATTTGGTGATAAATATGATATATAATTTTTGGCAAAAGTCGCGACAAAATAGGTTGCCTTATTATAAATTAAACGTCCTCCAGGCTTAGTAGTTTGTAGCTCGTTTATCTTGGCTATAGCACCATCATCAATAAGTGATAATTTTTGATATCGAGCTTGTCCCATTGTACTCAGTAGCTGAATCATCATCGGTAAAAATAACAAGCCACCGATAATCAAAGTTTTTTTGTCTAATTTAAATCGATAAATCAACCAATATCCGAATAAAAATAATGGAACAAAAATACGGGTGCTATTGTAAGTCCAAACCGAAATCCCAAAGAATATTATGGACCAGAGGTGTTTTTTGGATACTAGACAGAGCATTCCCAGAGAAATAAACAAAATTGCTAGATTAGCTTCCAAAGCCAGACGAGAAAGCATCACTGTCCACGGTGACAGACTGACAAGCAATAGAGTAACGAGTCCTGCTTCTTTATCAAATAATTTCCGCGCCAGTAAGTAAGAAATCAACATTGTTAATGACCCGGCAACAATCGAGGTGACACGGGGATATTGCGACCAGAGCGTTGTCATATAGACATAGACCGGTAGTTTGTAATCACCAAAAGCCCTAAATATTGCAGGTAATTTTATCCCCCATTCATCAGCCCCCGTCCTCTGGATTGAATAAGCGTTGTATCCAAGTGATACCTCGTCCCAATTGAGACTGACTGGTGCAAAATATGGCAATCTCCAAATTATTCCAACCAATAATATTGAACCAATCATAAAGTAATGTAATTTATCGCGCATACCTAATTTTCCAAAACACAAGTAAAGCTAGAGTTAACAGACTTACAATATTTCCAATACGCCGGACGGCGGTATCTTCAAAAATCAATTTAATCTCCGAATTAATCGGGGCGCGGACCGTCACTAATCCTAGATCTCCGCTCGGAAATACAGACAAGATCTGATTATTCGATCTGGCTGTCCATCCTGGGAAGTAGACAATGGGATAACGGATTTTTTGGTACAGATCTGTTTGTAATATTATTTCCGGTTTAGTCGGTGCAAATTTATTTGGTAATTTTGCCGACTTTGGCCAGAAGTCTGACAAAGCCGAACTCCTTTGCTCATCCCAGAGTTTGCCACTAAATTGCTGCTCGTCTGTAATATCTCTCCAAATATCCGGACGAAACATACCAGTATTCAGTAACAGTAACAGGCACAGAAGAACTGAAAGAATAATTTTTGGCATGAACTTTGCAACGGCGCCACATGCAAGCGACAAAAACAATGTGGACATGGTCAGAAATCTCCAAGGAAATTGGATATAAGCCATGGGCTTAATGAAATTCCAAATAAAATCTGATTTACCGTGGGTAAGAAAAGTAGCAAAGAAACCGAGAGAAATCAAAAAAAGAATTACTCTTTTGCCTTTTTTTATCAGTACTAATACCACTAAAACAATTGCCATAATCCAATGTATTTGTCCCACAGCAAAGCTCATGGTGTCATTGGGTCCCCATGTCGATCCTCCAAACCCCCAAAAGGTGGACAGGAATAATTGCTTAAGCGTCGCATAATGCAAATGAAAATCATAATAACCGGAAGTAGTCTGATTGAGGGTAACCAAGCTACTTTCAAATAAAACCGGTAATAAATAAAAAGCTGAAAGTAAAACACTGGCCAATCCGGCGCTCGTCAAATCATAAATCTTGTGGATTGACCTATTATTTTGCCACCACCAGAAAAGTGTCCAGATTATAGCAAAAGGAGCAAAGATCAAAAGTGACAAGTTGTGGGTAAGAGTCAGGCCAGCCAGTGATAAGATAAGCCAAAATAAATATATATTTTTGTTGGATACAATAAATTCTTTGATAAATAAAAGTATCAAAGGGAAAAAGACAAAAGCCAGAGATTCGTTGAGAGCACCCCTCACCCAGACATCGACTGCCCGATAAGGAGCGTAGGCATAGAAAAGAGCCGAGACTAAGGCACCGGTATTTGACCATAATTTTCGTGCCAAAAAATACATAGCTATTGACGATGCAAGGATTGTCAAAATAAAATTTGCTTTGACCGAATCTAAAATTGACATGCTGGTCAATCTAAATATTTCACCTATCCAGTAAGGAAATTGGCCATAAAAATTAAAGACCGGTTCCCCGTATCCAAGACCAGCGTCAGGAGCCCACCGGCAAGGAAATGTCTTTGTCTGAATTAAACACTTTTCAAATTGCTGTTGGCGGAAGACATGAAAGTCATGCATTGTATAAATCCCCCTCCGAAGCATCAATCCAAAAGCAGGTATCAAGAGCAGTGCTAATACAAGAATATGCTTCTTCATGGCTGTTTTTCAGCTACCCGCATGGCTTCCTTTCCGTCTGGATAATATATCTTGATATAGTGCCCTGCATTGTCCGGGAATTCGTCCGGCCTACCAACAAACAAAGTTGGCTTGAGTACTTTATCACCATAATTCAAATCTCCAAAGCGGTATTTGCCTAAATAATAACCATCGTATTGATCCAGAAATTTCAAGCCTTTCTTTTCAAATTCCAGCCAGGCAATAGATTCTCTTTGGTAAACGACAGGATCTATTTTATTGTAAAAAGCCACAAAGATATGAGGCTCAGAAAGAGACCGGCTAAATCTGACATTATTAAACCTTTCGGCAATGGGCATGAGCCTTGGCATCAAATCCGTCCAGCCATAATTCATGGATCTGGCACTGTTTTTGGGGGCATGATAGAGATAATCCTCTATGAAAAATAGAGTGGATAGAAAATAGATAGTAGAAATTAGAATCACAATAGACTTCTTTTTGAGAACATATTCTGCACCGACCGAAAGTAGCATTACCAAAAATGGCAAAGCAATGACTGCACGATTGGCGGCATAGCCAGGACCCTTGGACAAAGCAGCTGGAATAAAACTAATGGCAGCTAATAACAGAATAAATAAATATTCTTTTTTTGGATTACGGATTAACAAGATTACAAATCCAACTAGAAAAATACTTTCGACATAATAAAATGTCCCGCGTCCGGTGATCATGCCATAAGTAGCTTCTCCTGCCCCATTGGTAAACCAAAACTGCGGAGACCAATATGACAGATAATTTTTGACAAATGCTGACACAACATAGATTGGCTTATTGGAAAAGAATCTACTGACTGCATCTGGCAATCCCACCACTATTGCTTCAAACCGTCTGTCAGCGACAGCCCCCCAGCCACCAGTCGGACTTATAATGCTGACATCGGCTGTCCTGGCACTACCCCTTGAGACCATTGAATATAATCCGGGAATTAATAATATTCCCAAAGTTAATCCAACCCACACCAATTTTTTACTAAATTTCTTATAAAACACAACCAACAAAATTATTACCAAAGGTGTAACTAATCTAGCAGAATGATAGGAGTAAAAACTCAAGGCAAAGACTAGAGCCGAGAGCCAATATTTATTTTTCAAAAATAAATAGACACCTAGCGGTAAAAACAAAGTGGCAAGATTAGCTTCAAAAGCTCCCCGGGACATAGAAATTGCCCATGGAGAGAGTGTCAGAATTACTGCAGCAGACAGTCGCTTTGTTAATAAATATATTGCCCCTATCGCCAGTGTCCCAATAATGGCATTTGGAAGCCTAGTGGCGAACTCGGACAGACCAAAAATTTTGATACTGGGAATAGTCAAAAAAGTATAGAGAGGAAGCTTGTAATCACCAAAGGAGCGCATGTTTGACGAGAATAATTGCCACCAAGGTGTTCCCCATTCGTCACGACCTGTCTTTAAAATTGAATAGGCATTGTAACCAAAGGCGGCCTCATCTGGGGTAAATCCAGCCGGATATTTGGCAAGCCAAGCGACCCGAAGCCCAAAACCCAAAATCATAAATCCCAAAACAAGGAACTTAGTCTTTGACATAGCTTGATTTTAGCTTAAAAAAGGCCAGAAACAAAATAATATTGACAAGGCTGATAAAATTTAACACTCCTGGTGTATACAAACCAATAAGCCACGGAATTGTGGGCGCATACCACATGTAATACATATTGAATAAAAACACCAGTGAAATCAGTGCATAAATTATCAATAGTTTTATAGTTGGCTTTAATACTAACAAATATGAGAGAAGCGGAATAACCGGATAGAGATAGCGCTCATGCATTTTGGTATTAAACAAAAAGAATGCCCAAAATAATAAACTTGACCAATACAAAATATTAACCGGATTCGTTTTACGAATTAAATTTATTGAAGAATATATAATGAGTGGTACCAAAATAATCAATGCCAAAACTCCCGAAAACCAATGGTTGACCATCTGGCCCCAGATCAGATGATGCAGATTAAAGGCTCCAACAGTGGCCAATGCAGTCTCTCCGGGTAATATCCGTTCTAAATATAGATTGGGAAGCCACCACAAAATATTGGCCTCCGGATGAAATGCCCAGGAAACTGCCAGAGCAACCACCGGAACAAATAATAAATTTAATACTTTTTTGGAATATTTTTTGATAAAAAATATTAAATAAAACAGAACCATGGGAGCCCATGAAGCCTTGGTGATTAACGTTAATCCCAAAAGTAGACTCGATCTGGCTAATTTTCCTTTTATCAAAAAATAAATTGACCAGAGTGCCAGAGCCGCTACGATTGGATCAGTCTGACCCCAATAACTTGAGTTGTACCACATGGGTGGGCTTACCAAATAAACTAGAGCTATCCCCCTGCCTCCAGCTTTATACAACAATAAAGCTATGGCAAAATCGGCCAAAATTGAGAATATTTTGATAGAGATCAATTCACCATGGTCTTGCCAAAACCAGACCAACTTAGAAGGAAAAATGTCAAATTTATTATTTGACCATTTGATCAAATGCTTCATCGAATTGTAAATATATTCCGATGACAGGTGGAGCCAGATACTACCCGGGGGTTGATTGGGACGGCTGTGAGACCAGACTTCCTTGGGTAATTCATAGAATCCTGCGAGACTTTCGAGTTTATAAGCCATCCGGCCCCAACTAATGTTGTTGTACATGTCCCCATGCTTGGCATTGACCGACAAAAAAATCCGCCAACCAAGTAAAAATATCACTCCCGAAAATATCAATAATTTACGGATCATTTTTTAGTTACCAAATAAAATACAGCCTGACCATAGGGATTGCTACTCGATCCTAATACATTTACACTGTCTGGAGGAGATTTCCTCCAATCCCAATCTCCTCCTACATCCTCACGCTGGGAAATCATATATAGACTCCCCGGGAGAAAGAGTTTTTCTTTTCCATTAAATGAGCCAAAGAAATATTTTCCATCCAGACTAAATCCATCATACCCCGGCACAATATTGTCTTGTGGTTTGTCATCTGTAAAGTTTTTATGAAACCTAACTGGATTATATTTGGTCCAAAACAAAAAGCGCATCAAAGCCGGCTCATAAGTATTGTTTATAAAAATTCGGGAATAATTAGCGCTTGTTAGGGAAATTTCCGAAAGAATATTCTTGTAGCCCACATGCCACCAGCGCCAGGATTGTTTTGCATAGTGATTCAGATAATAATAGCCAACCCATACCAGTTGAGTAGAAATCAGGATACAGGCGACAGATAATAGAAAACGGTTTTTGATTTGAGATAAACCGGTGCCGATGGCAACTGCAAGGGGTGGAATCATCAAAAACAAGCGGGTAGCATGATAGCCACCGTCAGATGTTAGGGATGCAGGAATTGGTGCCAAAGCCAACCAGACAAACCACAACCATTGTCTTTTTTTGGCTAAAACATATAGACCTATCAACAGAAATGGCGCAGTCAAAGGTAATAATTGCCCAACGACCTGAATATTGTGCCGCATGACGGGATCTCCTCTGACAAACAAAAATTCAGATGAGAACGGCCGTAAATAGTTCATAAACCATTCTCCCCCCACCATGAAATATTTATTAATAAAATATTTCACATATGGACCAGGGGATTCTTGTCTATATGTAAAAACTTTGTCGATTATTTCACGGTTGTTTGATAGACTCAGGATTCCAAACCGGTCGCGGGCTGGACCCAAAAATATAAAATACAAGAGCGGAGCTATCAAGGCTCCAAAAATCAATCCCTGCCAGATTGGAAATACTTTTTCTTTTATGAGTAAGTAGCCAATCCATAGAGGGACAAATAATAGCGCGGTACTATATGTATAAAGACTTAGTGCAAAAAATACAAAAGCCAATAGATATCGTCTTTTTAGAAACAGAAGTGTGCCCAACATGATCAGATCAAGCATTAGGACTACTTCAAAAGCAGCTCGGGAATAGTGAATGTGCCAGGGCATGATTGCCAAAACAAAAGCTACAGAATATTTCTTGGTTAATAAAAATATTATTGCAATACCCAAGACACCAAAGATTACTTCGGGCAGACGGACGCCATACTCATTGAGACCAACGATGGCAACGGTGGGAATGGTGGCATACATCAGCAAGGGGGCGCGCCATTCGGCCAGGGAATGAATATAAAATGGCAGAGTCTGACGGTAAATATCTTGGCCAGTCTTTAATAAACTATATGCTTGATATCCTACATCAATCTCATCTCCAAAAAGTTCAGGGGGGCTTTTTGCCAGAAATCCTATCCGCAATACCAACCCAAGTGCTAAAATAAGACTAAGTTTACGTAACATATGCTATCTGTAATCATTATAAACCACAATACACTGGAAATTACCAAGAAATGTGTCTCCCGCGTCCAAGCTTCAAAGAATATCAAGTTTGAAATTATTCTGATCAATAATACTCCTGAAGATAAGTTTGATTTTCGGGATGTAAAAATCATCAATAACAAAAAGCCCCTAGGATTTGGAGCTAATAACAATCAAGGTATGAAAATTGCCAAAGGAGACAAATTCTTGTTATTAAATAGCGACGCATATGTTTACGAGGATACCTTGGCCAAGTGTTATGCACAGGATTTTGATGTTTTGGGCTGTCAACTGCTCAATGAAGATTTATCAATTCAGCCATCCTGGGGCTTTTTTCCTACCCTTCGGCGGATTTTTCAATTTCAGATATTTATAGACAATTTTCCGGTTATTAGAAAATATGCCGATTCAGTTCATATCCGTGATTTATCGAGATTCACCAAAATTCAAAAAGTTGATTGGGTGATGGGCGCTTTTGTAATGCTCAAAAGAGAAGTCTATGAAAAAACCTGTGGCTTTGACGAAAACTTTTATATGTATGGGGAGGAGGTCGAATTACAATTTAGATCCTCAAAATTAGGTTTCCAAACTTGGTATTATCCCGATGCAAAAAGTATACACTTGGCCCGTCAAAGTAATACGTTGTCCAGCTCTTTTTTGGGCGAGATGCGGGGCTATTTATATTGGTTCAAAAAATACAATTCATCTTTTGAGCAATTTTTACTAAAACTGGTTTTACTTTTTGGCTGCGCCATCCGCATCCCCGCCTGGGCTGTCTGGGGCAAGTGGGAATTAGTCAGATCTTATATTCAGGTCTTGCCATTACTATTTAAGGAGTTATGAAATTATTAGTCATTACTATTCTAGCGACTAGAATTTGGGCAATTAGTCTATTTTATATATTCGCTTCTAATCCAAAATTTATACAGAGTTTTATTGATGATTCACTACATCACTATCAAGTCGGATTAATATTATTGATTCTTAGTTTTATTCTCATGAAATTTAAATTTATTAAAACCTCGATACCAACTTTGATTGGTCTAGGAATCTTTCTAGAAGAGTGGCCTGTTGTTCTGGAAGATTTGGGATTTAATACTAATTATCTTTACCACTCAGGCTTAGATTTATTAATTATCATTTCTGTCGTCATCACGATTTATACCATCTATCGTAAATTTTACCTGAAAAATATTTCTAGATAAAATGAAACGTTTAGACCATTACTGTAATGATTTACATATTGAGACGACCGTTTGATTTTGTAAATCAAACTCTAAAAATCTTTTTAACCAGCGATGGAAGTATAGCTTCAAAAGGCCACGCCTTTTTGATCTAGTTTGATACTATCTCTAAAATCCTAAAGGTATCGAATTCGACACCTTTAAAATTATCTGATATTAATTATTTAGATCTATGCAACCTTTAATTGTGGCAAATTCGCCATAATTAAAAAAGTCTTCTTTTCCCACTTGAGAAATAATATTAATCTCATTACCCTGGACAATAATTTCTTTTTTCATATACTATTTTTTAGTTTTTGAAATTTCTGGGAAGTCCAGATAATAAACCACAAGATAGAGTGTTTAGTTTGACCATTGTACCAGCGGGAAGCTGTCATTAACAACTCGTTAGCCAGCGGATTTTGTTTGGTACTTTGACCATGTTCATGAATAATGGAGATATCCGGATTGAAGATTACTTTATATCCGGCCCTACGGATTCGTCTGCAATAATCAAAGTCTTCATAAAATATAAAGACTTTGTCTGTAAATAAACCGACTTTTTTTACTATCTTTTTTGGCATAAACATACACGCACCCATGACAACATCTACCTGGGAAAAATTATTTGCTTCGGGCGTATATTTTTCGGTTAGACCCTTTTTCCCAAACCAATATTCTTGCATTGAGCGAGCGATAGATGTCTCACGATAGACTGATCCCTGAGGAGTACCATCAGGGTCTACAAATTTTGGTCCCATGACACCAATCTTTGAATCAGATAGCAAACAATCAACGGCCTTAATAAAAAAATCTTTTGGTATTTTTGTGTCCGGATTCAAAAGAAGAACATAATCTCCGGAAAATAATTTCAGACCCTGATTAACAGCTGCAGGAAATCCAATATTAGATTCATTCTGTATGTAAGTTATGCGGGGATCTTTAGGTATCTTAGGATGCTTATCAGAATTATTGTCTATCAATATTAATTCAAGATTTGGGTACATGGTATCCAAGATCGACTTGATACAGCGGCCAAAAGCCTCTGCCACATTCCAGTTGATACAAATCACGCTAATCTTTTCCATATGGCCCACAAAACCGGTACTAAATAACCCGGGTGAGTAATAATTCGTTTAATTAAACTGATAATATGAGCTGGCCATAATTCGGAATCTATATTCTTCCAGACAGCGATTAAATAATTTCTTTCTTTGATATATCGAAGTTTTTTGACTGAAAATGATTTCGGGAAAGTTCCTTCGGTCAGATGGTCTACTTTGCACTTAGGATCCCAAATTATTTTATATCCGGCTTTGTGAACTCTCAGTCCTAGATCCAAATCTTCAAAATATCCCGGGGTAAAAATCGGATCAAATCCACCAAACTTGTTCCACAAATCACGCCTAATGGCACTGCTTCCACCGGACGGCCAAAGTGAGTCGTGTAACTGGTTATCTAGTTTGCCGTTGGTAAATTCCAACATGCCATTTTTCCAATGTCCATCCGCCCAAGACCTGCCATTTTCATTAAATGTCACAGCAAAGACATTTTTATCTTTAAAATGCCTTAGAGTATTCTTGGCCAAATCTTTCTGGGGTTTCAAATCCTGATTTAATAAAAAGACTATATCACCGGTGGCATGTTTAAATCCGTCGTTAACCGAAATTGGAAAGCGCTGATTTTTTTGGTGCTTTACTAATTTTATATTTGAAAAATTTTGTTCAATGTATTCACCTGTCCCATCTGTCGAAGCATCATCTACTATTAGTATTTCATCCACCCCCATATTCACTACTAATGGCAAATTATCACGTAAATACTTCATGCCATTGTAAGCTGGAATGACGACAGAAGTGGTCATGTTTCCTTTAGACTCAAAACAGTAACTAAACTTGTGGCCAAAAATACAGCACGAACCATAGACACTAGTTCGTCTGCCGGAAAGTGCAAGTTAATCCAGGCAAATAAATCAAAATTAATATTAAACATACCAAAATTCAATGAGGGTTCAAACAACATTAATATTACAAAAAAGCAAACCATTAACATTGCTATTGGAAATCTGGCAGATTTTTTGTGCACCCAAGCCCACAATAATAAAATGCTTATCCAGGCAAACCATTGGGGATGCCAATGGGTTACCGAGTAAAATAATAATAAGACTGATACAAACCAACCCCAAACAGGGAATAGTTTAAACTTTCGATAATTAAACCATAATAAAATTGCGAACCCTACCCAAAATAACGAAAGGTATTGTGAGCCTGATAATAATATCTTGGCATATGTCAGCTTATCAGACTGGCTGGCCACTAGTGCAAAACGTCTAAACCCAGATGACCCTAAGTAAGGCGCAATGATTAGTCCATAAGTAAATAGTCCTATCAATACATATTTAATTTTTTGACTAATATTTGCTCCTAAAAAGGGCAACAAAAACAAAGGAAACGGTTTAAAACCCGCTGCAATCCCCAATAAAATCGCCGACAAAAAACTAGGTCTTTGAGTAGATAAGACCGCCGAAATTGCAATTAATATTCCTATTACCAAATCAAACTGTCCCATCATATAGGCCGAAAATAAAATAACTATATTAAAAGACCAAAGAATTGTAAACAAAATACGTTTCTGTGAATTTATTTTTTTGTATAGCCAAATAAATCCAGCTGTTTCTATTATCAATAAGGGCAATTTTAGTAAAAACATTAACCATGGCCACGCCGGATCCAGCTTCAATAGGCCGGTTTCATTAACCAATGTTAAAAAAGCGGGCCATGGATAGACAGATCCAAATACCCACATTGGGGCGGCTAGCGTCAAATAGGCCAAGGGCGGATAAATAAATAACCCATCATGATACATTTCTGCCCAATGATTATTCCTTGGAAGCTTAGCAATATAATCATAAAAACTAAAAACTTCCCCTTTTTGTGAAATCAAATAAGCCGCAAGGTTGTGCCCCCTAATATCAGGATGAATAATAAACATCATCAACAAAACTCGCAAAAATAAACCCAAAAAAATTAAAATTAATATCTTTTTCATATCATTAGATCCGACAAAGTCTCTCTAAATTTGTCTTCAGAAAAGATTTTGCTCCTGTTTTGGGAAAATTTGGACATATAGTCTATTTTTTTAGGATTAGATATCAAATTTAGGGTTAGATTACAAAGATCGTCAGAAGTATTCCACAAGTAACCTTGATCTTCAGAGGAAATAATCTCTTTGTGCCCCCCAAGGTTGGAGATAATGGGTACGGCTCCTGCACTCATTGCTTCTACCACCGTCATGCCAAAATGTTCTACTTTCTCAGGCTTCAATAACTCATCTTCACCTATTCCGCTGGCTGACCAGAAGATACTGGCTCTGGAATATATCATTTTGAGATGATTTAAATCTGGATTAATAATAAATTCAACAGGTAAACCAGAAGCGAGTTTTTTTAAATTGTCAAAGCTTTCGTCTGTCGTACCGACATTGGTATTGCCAACCAAAATCAATTTCCATTCGGGTATTTGAGTACTAATTTTTTTGAAACTTTCGATGAGAATCGCATGCCCCTTACTTTGAGTTAAATTGGAAAATCTTCCCACATATAATATCTGTTTGAACTTAGGCCCCGGTGTAAAATCCTGAATTCTTATCGGGGGATAGAGAACTTTACTTTTTATCCAGTATTCACGATCGATTACTGATTTTGAAAATTTGGAGTTTGCCAAAAAAGTATAAAATCTTGATTTGATAAAATTTTTAAAGTTGTGGCCAGACACACCATGATGGGGATATTGCATATTTATAAATGTGTGTTTTGCCAAGGAGACCGGCAGACTACCATCAGAATTCCAGAAAACCGCATTGTAATTTTGAGTTAAAAACTGATCAACAAAATCACACTTTGCAAGATCAATGCCAAAACGTTTGAGGATTATGGCCGATATATTATGCGGCCAGCTAATATCTACTGACCAACCCCTTTCCAATAACACCTTGGCAATAGTAGCCATATATTTTTCCCCACCACCCAGAGAATCCCAATAGGGATCATAAATTAACGCTTTGCGTTTTGTGCTTCCCATAATCTGGCATAAATAATAAATATATTAAATACCTGAAACATTCCATCAATTATGCCTTCCACCCCGTCGCGCCACGCTTGCATTTTGATAAATCTTTGCCAAAACTCGGTAAACATTACTCGAGTAATTCTCCAAGACACGATCTTTGGATGATTATTTTTTAGCCGCAGTTCTACTTCGTAACCTGTGAATAATAGTGTCTTGTCCAACATTGATCCTAAGTCTCGATGCGAAAAATGCACCATAGAGTTCTTCAACATTCCTATCTCTCCTTCAACTTCTGGTTGTTCATGTAGAGCGTTTTTATATTGGAGTAACTTGTCTTTTCGAAATAAACGAATGACCCGGTCATTACCCCACCCGCCAAAAAACATTTCTTTCCCTAAGTAAATATTCCGTCTGGGAATTTCGTAAGCTGAAGAGTGGGTGTCTGTACTAATTATTTGCTCAATTTCCTGTTTGAGTAATGGAGTTACCCGTTCATCCGCATCTACATACAAAATCCAGTCGCCTTTAGCGGCTTTTAGCCCATCATTTCGGTATTGATCATACCCTGATCCGGGAGCAGACTTTACTATCCTGGCTCCACACTGTTTGGCAATACTGTTTGTCGTGTCAATGTTTCCGGAATTCACCACAATTATCTCATCAGCAAATTTGACAGACAACAAACAGTCACCGATCATAGTTTCTTCATTTAAAGTAATAATTATGACACTAAGCATATGATCCCTTACCAAATTTCCCCAAATAAAAATCTCTGATACCTATTTTTTGCCATCTCCTGCCAATAAATAATAATTTTAATGACTCTTTAATTAATGAAAGTTTGGTTTTCAATGGTGCCCAATGCATCCCAAATAACATCCGGTTGCGAGCAATATAATAGTCAGACAGAGATGATCCAATGCCCGTAGCCTGGCCCACTTTGTGCCATACCTTGCTCCTTGGAGCATACATGATTTGATACCCAAATTTTAATAGCCGTTGGCAAAGATCATTTTCCTCAAAATATAAGAAGTATTTCTCATTGAGAATACCGACTTTCTTTAAGGCCTCGCATTTTATAAGCATCGATGATCCCGTGGCGAAACCAATCGTTTTTTCTTTATCAAATTGACTGTTGTCTACTTCATTTATTCCAAAATGTACGGCAAAAACATTTTTCCAATCATTAACACCCCCTGCATACCAAATAACTTTTCCCAATTCTTTTTTGGAATAGCGGTTTTTGTGAAATTCATACCCCGGGGCAAAATAAACCTTGGACCCCACCACTGCAGTTTTTGGATCCTTGGTCATTACTTTGAGAGCTTCGTCTAAAGCCTTGGTGTCTACGACAATATCTGGGTTTACTATCCAGACAAAATCATACTTATGTTCAAGCGCGTATCTTAGACCCACATTGTTTCCTCCGGCGTATCCCAAATTTATATTTGTTTCTATTAGTTTTAATTCGCTGTAATTTGTCTCGAGAAAATCCACAGATCCGTCGCTTGATCCCGAATCAACCAAAATTATATCTGTTTTAATTTTTTTAAGACTGTCCAAGCACGCGCCAATATATTTTTTGGCGTTAAAACACAAAACAACAGTGATAACTTTCATATTCCTAGTTTTCTGGCTAACTTATACCAAAGTTTTCTAAAAATATTCACCTCATCTATCTTTGCCTGATATTCCCACCATCGGTATTCAACCATTTTGACATCTGCCATTTTGCCAATTGAGTCAGGTTTAATGTTCTCTGATAAAAATCCACCGTCTTGCCATAGTTTAAGATATAACACTAACTCTGAAAATGCTTGTAATAAACTTAATGCTAACCCATGTATTCCATCCCGGTATCCGTGCCTGGCAAAATATTGCCCGATAAATTCATCTATTGGCTTGGTAATTAGATCTGACATTACGAACCTATATCCCTTAGCCAAAACTACATCTTTCTGGTGATCGGTATAGCGGTTTATTTTGTCTACATATTCGAATATGGAAGTATAGTTATGATGAATCAGGCAGTATTTTTCTTCTGCTGGCAAATCTATACGAACGCCTCGGGTAAACGGCACGCTATGAATCGCATTGTCCCAGGTCAAAGCATCTTTCTTGAATAATCTATAGACATAATCAGGCCACCAATGATCACTTTTTATCCATTTGCCAAATATCAGGTTTTTACGGGGAATTCTGACAAAATCAACAGAACTGCTAACTATCGTTTCTTTTATTTTTTGTGCTAGTCCTTCAGATACTTCTTCATCCGCGTCCAGAAGCAAAATCCACTCATACTTGGCTTTGGATATTGCAAAACTCCGCATTGGCTCCACTATTCCCATATGTTCATGAAAGTAAACTTTACAACCTAGTTTCTTAGCTACCTCAGCCGTCTTATCAAGGCTAACTTTGTCCACAACCACCACTATTTCATCCGCCAAATCCTTGACCGAGGCTACTACCCGAGGTAAATTTTTCTCCTCATTCCAAGCTACAATTACGACTGAAAGCATAACACTGTCTATTTTATACTATTTGACTCTATAAATCGCAACTTCGGGGTTTTCAAAAATATTTGACATCCCAAATGAAATCATTCCGACTTTTTTGGTTAAATACACATACTTTATATTATTATCTACCAAGAAGTTGATAGATGGATTTTTCCAAAATTCATCTACCGATTTACGCCGTGTCTGCCAATCATAGCCCATGATATTTAGATTGACTTCATCCTCCAAAAAGCTAGGATGATCTGAGAATGCCGAAACATAGGCTGTGGATTCATATTCATACAAAGGCCTGGGGGCCAGTGTGTCTTTGACGATCGCTGGATAAGTCAGGACAGTACCAGTAGGTTGATTAGATAAAAAATTAAGAGCTTCCAGTTCCTGAATTGAAATCTTGGCCGGAGGACGATTTGGTAAATAATGCGGTAAGGTTTGGATAGCCGTCGGAATAGTCAAAATGACGATAAGTATCTTAAGTAACTTAGGAAATTTTTGGATACTTATGCCTGCCAAGATTCCAGCAAAAAATAGTGAATAGTAAAAAAACTGAATAGTGTTCCAGGCTGTACCCGTCTGCACAAAAAGCATAGGCAATACCAAACCCGCACCGATAATACTATTATAAAACCAATTTTTTGTCTGAAATAATCCGATTATTCTAGTTCCCAAATTACCAACGATAAATATTCCCAGAGCGACTCCATAAGCCAATACTGTTTTAGGATAATTACTCGCAGCTTTATAATTGATCATAGCTTCATAAAACTTTGGCCAATTGAAGCGGTCTGAAAGAGCCATCATGGTTTCGAGAAACCAGCCTGGGCGCCATTCGATTATTTTGAAGTTGGAAGTTAGAAGTTGGAGATTTGAAAGTAGATATATTGAAAAGGCTGAAAAAAATGTTTTGTATAAATTTCTGTCTTTTAGACCCGCTACCAATAAACCACCAAAGGCCAAGATACCGGCATAAATTTTGATATGAGGAAGCACAGCAAACATTAAGCCCGCCCACCAATATTTTTGCTTTTGAATTAGTATCAGACCCACAAGCATTACTATTAAAGATAAGGCAAAAGGGGGATTAATAAGAGTGGACATTGATTGCTGTGCCCAAAACATAGATTCTCCTCCGCCAAAAACCCATCCCAAACTGCCACCAAAGTAGACAAAAAATACACTCCAGAGATTATTTGTCAGTTTATAGACAAGCCAACCAATTGCAATTGCAAACAACGGAGGTAAAACCTGGAAATATAAGTTTACAATAGGAATACGTGTGACGGTATGTAATCCTGCCAACATTAAATCAAACCCCAAATGATAATTTTTGATTTGCTCACCGGCAAAAATTGGCATCTGCGAACTACCACGATCTAAGCTGCTAGCCAAGGCCACATGCCAGACACCATCATGTCCATTGGGTCCCCAAAACCCCATGCCATAGTCATACACCAGTCCACTCTTGATCATGGTCAAGGACCATACAATAGATCCTGCCAAAATCAATAACCAGACTTTATAGTTTCTTTTTAAAATATTCATAAAATGGCTGAATGTTTGCTAATAAACTTTTTCCTCCGAAGGCCATGACACCAATAATATATCCCAATGATGACATTACTAAAGTTAGTATGAGCCCATAGCTGTGGACCAACAATCCCACACTCAACATTAATCCCGCGGATGCCGTAGCAGTAAGCAAACTTCTAATCAAACTAAAACCAATAATTCTTTTGGCAATAACTAAGGGCACTATAGAAAATACAGATATTATTCCCACGGCATATGCCACTCCCATAAAACCAAATTTAATAGCCAGGATGGGTTTTAATAACCATTCCAACAAAAGCCACATAATCATCAAGGCTGTATTAATTTTGGCTTTACCCAAAGCATATAGAATACCCGTGACCGGAGTAGACAAACACGACATGATGGCCCCAAAACAAGCGATATATAAAGGGATCAGGGCCGGTTGCCACTTAAACCACTTTGGAACCAGAAAAGCCAGATGTGACCAGGATAGGCCGATTATTATCACCAATGGAAAAATAATCAAACAAATAAACTGCAATAATCTTTCTGCTGATTTTTTAAACTCTTCCGGATGATTTTGCATCCGCGAGAGCGCCGGAAACGCCACCCGCGAGGCATTATCCATAACGAGCCTCTGAGGTTGCTGGCTATAATATATTCCCCAGCTTAAATAACCCATACCGGAAGCACCAATTACTTTCCATAAAAACAAATTCATAAACTGATCTTTGGCAACAGCCAACAATGAGTTTGTCTGGTAAGGAACCCCGAATTTTAACAACTTTTTTAAGCTATCTTTGGAAAATGCTAGTCCAATAGGCCAAGATTTGAAAATATAGAGCAAAACTAAACCGGTAATTCCTTGACCCAATACTGCTGGGATGTATGAAGCCACTCCAAAGCCTTTTATTGCCATCGCCACCGCGATCACATTGAATATCAAAGCTTCAACTATCCGGACTGTCATTATTCTGTCAAAACGCAATTCGCGCTCAAGCATGACCGAGGGAATTGATTTGAGAGACGACAAAACAAAACTCATCAACAATGCTATCAGCAACCAATATTCAGAATTTCCTAAACCATAATAGTTTTTGATAAATGGTGACAAAACGGCTGTAGTTGCCACAAGTGCCAAGACTAAGCACTGTTGAATAGTAAAGCTGGTTCGTAAATCAAGGGTGGTCGGAATTTCTTTCTTTTGAATTAGTGAGGCAGCCAAACCAATATCGGAAAAATATCCCAAAATTACGACAATGCTGCCGATTAATCCATACAATCCAAATTCTTTGGGTCCCAAAAATGTGGTCAATAACAACACTCCAACTCCGGAAATCAATGTCAATATTAGCCCTCCCCCGGTCAACGTCACCATCCCCCTCACAGCTCTACTCTTGATTACCTTTAAATCTTCTTCTGCCATGAATCTATTTTAGCACTAGTTTACTTACGAGCGACCACAACCAACCTAGCAGGTGCACCAAAAGACTTAAATTCAGGATGTTCGGCTTCGATATCTGCGGGCATGTAAAGTTCATCTACCACCTCTACTGAAAAACCAGCTGCTTCTGTTTGTTCAACATAATCATTAACGCTTCGGTGCCAGTTTTGAAATTCACCCCCCCAAGGTCCTCCCGTATCAAACCAACCCCTGTGATCTGAATCTAACTCATATTTCCCCTCTACTCTACCTGGGTGAGTCGAATTGAAAACTAGAATACTCCCTGGTTTCATTGCTTGGTAGATATTCCCAAGCGCTTGATCTAATCCTTCTGGGTCAAGAAATTCTAGAACCATATTTACTGTGGCACCATCGTACTCACTCGCAGGAAGCTCAAAATATCTAATATCACCAACTTCAAACCTTGCACCAGGAACATTTTTCTTAGCAATTTCTACTTGATCGGGACTAATTTCGACACCAGTAATATTTCTCGCTGGAATTCCGTTTTTTACCATGAATTCAACAACTCTTCCACTAGCAGAACCCACATCAAGCATGACGGCTTTTTTACCCTTTTCAAAAAGACTGGCTAAATGTTCTTTAAGTGCTGGTTTACCTATGAATTCCCAAGTTAAAAGAACCGGAGCCTTTTTTGCAAAAGCCTGAGCTTGTTCATCATAAATCTTCTTGAAATCCCGACCTTTTTGTTCTGGCATAGATAATTTTGTATTATACATAATGTTTTAATTTATGCAACTTCTGGAGTTTTAGGGATGATAAACGACCAAAATAAAATATGATAGATATCCATGAAACAGTGGACAGAATATTCCCCATTGATCTGATTGGAGTATCGGTAAATTTCACTAATATCTGATGCTGACCCGAGGATACATCAAAAATTATTCGGCCGAGGCGGAGAGGATCGGATAGGGGTCTGGTTTCTGTTAATTTCCCATCCACCCAGACTTTCCACCCCGGGAAATAATATGTTTGAATAATTAAACTGCCGGGGATTTTGATATCTACTTCATATTTTTGCCTATTTGATTTTTTCTCTATTGTTTTGTAATCACCTGTTGCCGACAAAAATTCAATATCTCCTGTAGGACCATTTGCCGGTGGACGATAGGCCCAGACAGGCAGATAATCAAATATGGCCGATGTCAGCATCAATTGCCAGTTTTTGCCGGTAAAACGGTCACTATCTATATAATTTGGCCACCACTCACGCGGACGAAAATAATTAGCATTTAGTAACAGTAACAGGCATAGTAACAGAGGTACCGATTTTTTGAAGAGTAACACAAAAGCTCCTGATATAAATGACGCGAAAAATATAACCAGTGTCAGAAATCGCCAGGGAAACTGGAGTATTTCCAGAGGTTTAATAAATAGCCAGATGGGAGTAGATTTGGAATGAGACATGAATAATGATAATAGAAAATAGAAAATAGAAAATAGGATTAAAGCCCAATATTTTCTTAAATTTTTGGAAAACGGCATGGCTATTAGAACTATTCCGGGAATAATCCATTGCAGATACCCGATGGCAAAACTCATAGTATCAGCAGGACCTAGTATTGAAGATCCATAATCCCAATTGATATTCAGAAACATTTGCTTTACATCCAGAAAGTGTGCTAAATAATTGAAATATCCGGATGTCAGAGTCCAGATAGATACAAATTGTTGTTCAAAGATTATTGGCAAGGTAAAAAAGGCGGCAAGACCAAATGCCCAAAACGCTGCAATGATTAAATGATTAAATGATGAAATAGTCTTGAACTTCCACCACCAAAATACAATCCAAACTAAATATGTGGGAATAAAGATCATCAGCATTGGGTTATGAGAGAGCATTAATGCCGCCACAGACAAAGATACAAATGGAATCCATTTGATTTTTGAGGTTTCAATAAGTTTGTATGTAGTCCAATATATAAGGGGAAACCAGACTAAGGCCCAGGATTCATTTACCGCCCCGCGGACATAAAAATCTACTGAGTGATATGGGGCATAAAGATACAACATTGATGACAAAATACCACCCAGCTTGCCAAAGAATTCAGAGGCTAGTAGATACATTGTTATTGCAGATAAAATTAAGACTATTACTCCCAATATTTTGACAATGTCTACATATGAAAATCCCAAAGTATGAAATATTTGGCCGAGATAATAGGGCAAGGGAGGATAAAAGTTAAACAAGGGATAGCCATATGAGTAGCCCATATCCGGTACCCAACGGCAAGGTATTTGCCCATCTTCAAAACATTTGGCCATCTGGAGCTGACGCATGGCTTGCAAATCATCATGCATGGGGAAATATCCGGGTTGCATGAGCCAAGCGACACTAGGTAATGCCAAAATTATCAATACTAAAAATATTTTTTTCATTTGGGGTTAACTTTAAAAAACAACAGTTTATCTTGAGTGCCATCCGACTTAACAGCCTTTGGATAACTGGCGAGTAATGTCAAATTATGTTTGGCATAATCATCAATATGCAGACGGTCCGAATTGACGACCAGGACTACTTGATTGTCAAAAAGAGCATTTGTCAGCTTGTCAGATACTGAATCAATCCATACACCCACCCCCACTATTCTTACGTTTGGTACTTTATTTAAATAAAGTTCAAGAGCGCTGAATGGAGTTCCAAAGAATCCCTCACTGCCCACTAATACCGGGCCATCTTTACTCATTTGAATTATTTGATCGGAAATTTCTTTAATGCCCTGACCGGCAGTCCATTCTTCTAAATAACCCGCTCGTTCATTTCTCGGCAATGGAACCGATTCCGGTTTAAAAATAATTAATCCGTCAATTAGTAATGCCGGGATAATTATTAAGGACAACAATATTTTATTCCAGCGTATTTTTTCCAATGCCAGACTTATCAAAATAACAGCAAACGGAACGGTAAATAATAAATAGCGGGCAGTAAAGCCCCGGGCGACAGCGGCCTGAATAAATATTGGCACTAGCCACCACATTGAAATTATCCAGTTCTTTTTGATACCAAGAAGAGAAAGTAATAAGCCAACCGGTGTCAATAAGTACCAAAAGAAGTTCCAAACATCAAATAGATGTGGCTTAAGAGGATCAAGTGGATGCTTGATAATTTCTGAAAGCGGCCAGACATAATCCAGATTGCGAATAGCAATCATATGAAATTCCGGACCTAAGCGTAAAATATTGTATAGAGCAAATGCAATCACCCAAGTAGTAGCTAAATATCCCAAATTTTTCCATTGCCATTTGTACAGAAAGAATATACTTGGTAACAATAATAGGGCAAATATGGCTGGAGACTTGGTCAGCCAAGCACCCCCAAGAGCAAAACCGGCCAGCATGGAAAAATCCCATCTTTGCTTTTTAACACTGATTATAAAAGCCACCAGCCCCCAAATGATAAACATGACAAGCATTGAATCTACCATCGCCATTCTGGAGAACAAGACGCTGTAGGGAATCACGCCATAGATTCCGGCAGCTATCAAGCCTTGGTTAATCTTTTTGGTTAGTAAATAGGTAAGTAATCCGATCCCCACTACTCCCAACACACCACTTATTCCTGATAGTATTCGTCCTGCTATCAAAGGGTCTGAAAAAACTTTGAGAAACGGAATTAATGCCCACATATACAGAGGTTGTTTACCGTCAGATAACGGCAGAAATCTCAAAGTAGATTCGGCTTTCATGACCTGTGCCCAACGCACATAAATCGCTTCATCGGCAAATACCGGCCAGCTGTTTAGGTTGACCAGTCTCAACAAACATGCTATTACTAAAATCGATATTCCAATCGCAAATACTTTTAAATTAAGTTTCATAAAAACTCAAAAATTCTAAAACGCTAAAACGCAAAGCAAACATCAAAATAATTTGTAATCAAATTCATTATACGTCGGCTTTCTTAATAATGCTGGTAAAAATGTAGGTTAATTCCTTTGATTCTTGTAATAGTGCGTCAAATTCAGTATCTGTGAAATCGGCAGCTTCTTTTAGACCTGCAATCCAGATTGAATATTCTCGAAGCTCTTTACGGGAGGTTTTTAGCGATTTAACAAAATCTTTCTTACTCATGGCTTCACTAGCTTCACAGTAATTAGCACCAGCGGATCCAGAACAAGCAACAATTTGTGAGATGATCCGAGAAGAAATAGGTGTATTTCCAACTCTTTTACATAGTTTTATAGTCCGTATATGATAACTTTTTAGTCTTTCTTCTAGATTGTATATTTTGTTTTCCATTTTATTGTTATTAATTGTTTTGCACTTAGAGTTTTCGATTTTTCGAGTTTTTACGCATGTATTTGGCGGATGCGCCAGAGATCGCGAAACATATTTATCAATCCCTCCCAAAATTGGACTTTACTATTCGGCATATCAGCCCACAAAACCGGCATTTCGATAATTCTCAACTTGGATCTTTCGGCTAAATGTAAAATCTCGACATCAAACATAAACCTATCAATTTGGCTTTTGGCAAACAACTCTCTGGCAATGTCCCCCTTGTATGCTTTAAATCCACATTGGGTATCCCGATATTTTCTTAAACCTACCATCAGAAATTTAATCTGATCAAAAATAATGGATGCCAGCTGTCGGTGCATCGGAGCATCAGATTTACCCCTAGAACCGATGACAACATCTGTGTTGTTCAGCATTTTTAATATTTTTGGTATTTCGGTCAACGGCGTGGATAAATCTGCATCCATAAACAATACTCTGTCCCCTGTTGATACCGCAACGCCAGTCCTAACCGCATAGCCCTTACCACGGTTTGGTTTATACGAGATCAATTTGGCTCTTGAATCATTAACAATAATTTTCGCTACCACTTTAGCCATATTATCGGTGCTCCCGTCATCGACTATGATCAATTCAAACTCGGGAAAGTTTTTGTGTAAATATTTTAATACCTGATCCAAATTGAATCCCAATCTTTTTTCTTCATTGTAGGCCGGAATTATGACTGTCAAAGCAGGAGTTGTCATGTAAATGAAATTTTAAGTCTAGAATCAAAAACAGCTGCAATTTTTTTGAGTAAGTTAATGGATGGATTAGCAGACATGCTCTCAATCCGGGAAATTACGGCCTGAGTAGTCTTGGCTCTCTTGGCCAACACTCTTTGGCTCATCCGATTGGCTAACCTTTTTTCAATGAGAATTCCAGAAATTCGTCTCTGTGCTTCATCTTTTTCCCACTCAACCCGAAACTTGGGATTTTTAAGAGAATCCCTCAAATGTTGCTGGAAAGTATATCTTTTTATTTTCATAAAATGATGATATCTTAAAAGATATCAAGAGTCAACCCACAATTTATATCTTTTGGTGGCGAGAGATAAATCTCGTTGGGATGTTTTTTGTGTTTTTTTAATAAATCCATGAAGCACTAAAATTGTACTGGATTTGACAACAAGATATATCACTCTTATATTGTCTTGTCCCATAACTCTAACTTCCCAAAATGGAGTTCCTGTTAATTTTTTGATATGAGGAATAACGGAATTAAGTCCATACTTTTGTATATTTTCAAATATTCCAAATATTTTTGACTTCTGTCGAAACTGCAAAGAATCGAGAAACTCTTTAGCCGGACTTTCTCCCGAGGAAGTAATAAAATAAGTAATTTCCCAATTAGCGGTGTAATTCATAGATATTAGAAATTGACCGCCATCGAACTAACAAAAGTCCCTTAATTCCCGATATCATATCGTACCAAAAACGAACTCTGCGGGTTTCCTTGTGGTGCCAAATTACAGGTACCTCACAAATTTTATATCCCCATTTCCTCCCCAAATATAATAACTCAACATCAAAACCCGGATCAACTGCAGGTCCTTCAACTGTCACTACCGGCCTAAGCTTTCGCATCATCGTAAATATCTTTTTAGCAGCGTTTGCTCTTATTAACTTAAAACCACACTGAGTATCCATGAAAGGAAGCCTTAATATCAAAGTCCTCAAGATGACATTTCCATAAGCCAATATATATCTAAAAAGCGGAGCGCCTTTTCGATCCGAGCGGGAACCAATCGCGATGTCAAAACCATTATTTATTTTCTCCAATAATTTTGGAAGTTCTGAAATGGGGGTAGCCTGATCTAAATCTGTAAACAAAATTACATCACCTGAGGCTTCAAGCCCTCCCGTTAAAATCCCCGATGCTTTCCCCTGATGTGTATTATCTATGATTTTTATATTTGGCTTTTTGGCAGAAAACTGATGTAAGAGTACCAAAGTCTCGTCTGATGAACCATCGTTTACGATAATGATCTCCCAAGCATATTTTTGAGTCTTCAAATAATCCCACATTACATCAAGGCATCCTTTTCTGATGTTTTCTGATTCATTGTATGCCGAGACAATAATTGATAAATATGGCTTCATATTATTTTGTAAATCCAAACATGGACTCGGTTAAATTTTGATCAGGTCGATCACAACTTTTGGAAATGCCAGCTATAGTATACCTTGAATAATCGGGGAATATCAGCCCCAGGGAACCCACTGTTTTATCCATCCGGTCAACATAACTATGGGGAAATACAATGGTATATACCGGGGCTAAGGTATCGGGACGCATGGTTTTTAATTTGAAATACCAAAACCAATATCTGTAACCAAAATTATTCCCGGGACTCGTAATATACGATATCGCCACGCACGGATAATTATTTTTTGCTGCATCTTCTTTAATAAAACTCACGAGTGCCTTTCTCTCTACATATCCAGCGTGATTTGTCTGATATAAAAAAAGTCTTTGTAAATTGTGAAACAAAAAAACTACCAATATTATAGCCACTGCAGACTTAGATAGTTTTTTAAGTGACCACCCCGCTCCCAAAATCCAAATAATACTTATCCCATTGAGATAATATTCAGACAGAGGTAATGGGTGTAATGAAAAGAAAATTAAATACAGGCCCATCCACCCGAGTATTAACCATCGCCAGGAAGAAAATAATAAAATTCCTGCCAATATTATGGTTGGTATTACCCAGGGATTTATTTTTATAGCATCGTCTATGAATATCCTATTGGCATTGCGTAGCGTATAAGTAATAGTCTGATTAAACTTGACACTTTTACTCCCGACAGTAGTCAAAGTAGCAAACAATGATTTTGTTTGGGTAAAGCCATGGCGGAATTCAAAAATAACTAGTGGTAGATTTAATATTAAACATAATACGATCGGTAATAATATATCCCTTGGTTTATAAATCTTGATGTTCTTGAAAACGGCGATAATCAATAGTGGAATTCCCAAAATCAAAGCAAGATTAAAGTGCCATATTAATGAAATTAAAATAGCCATGATATACAACCATTTTTTATTTCCTTTCCAGATCTGGACAAATGTCCAATAAAACCATATAGACCACAGAAATACGGGGGTCGTCGGTACCACTTCTCTCTCAGTATTGGCAATTAAAAATGACGAAGCATATATTAATGATGGAATAAAACCGCCCACATACCACATGCTCAATACTCCCAATAACCCAATACCCACTACCAAAAATACACCCCCGATAGGGTCCATGTTGGCCAGCCAATAAAACGGAATCTGAAGATAATAAAACAGACTGCCGATAAAGATCCCGGGTGACGAAGTCAGTTGACCTATCAAGCGCGGGTGTTTGTCGATCACGATATCTTTGATCACCCAACCGGCCAGATCGTTGTCATGAGTATAGGAAGACCTCTCGCGAAATTGATAGGTCCGCATAAACATGCCTAGTATTAAAGATACAACTAGAAATATATATTTCATGGATTTTTAGAAAAACGTATTCTTCTTTCTACGGTTATTCCTTTAAAACTTGTTGACGCTTCTACTTTGGCATATGTATTTTGCCTAAGCATCCATTTTTCCAAACGCTCAGGATGGGGTGGATCTTGCTCGTACAATAAATATAAGTTTGGACTAGATTCTGTCTTGGGTAGTTTGTGGTATTTGGTGTTACCCAGCCAAGTAAATAAATAGTCGTAAGCATAGGGAATTACAGGTGGAACATAAACATCTACATTGAACTCGCGATTTTTGGCATCCATGTATATCCAGTCGATAGCTAATTTTTGATTTTTGAAATTTATGGTTGTCGGACTATCAAATTCTGAGGACAAATAACTTTTTATTAATGGTAAATTTTGTTTAATAAACACAAGAATAAATAAGAAATAAATGATTGATCCGAATTTTTTACCCGGAAAGATAGTAATTAAATATGTGAATACAATAATAAATAAAAGATATGATCCGGTAAAGTAATAACCATAAATGTTTCCGTTGTTGCCTCTAAAAAACAACATGCCTACACAAACTGATATCAAAATGCCAACTATCGTCCAAATTTTGGGATGAATTTTTTTGATATTGACAACCATTGATATTAAAGCCAACAGACCAAATGAATACCATACCCGCAAGTCGCTTGGAAAAATACTGGAAAAATAGGTATTGAAGTAAAAAGGAAAGCGGATTTTTATCATGTCTATAAAACTAGTATGAAAACTTCCTTTTTCAAAAAGAAAGTTTATCATATTGCGGCTGAGAATATTATTATGACGTAAGTCGAAGATGATCTGAGGAAGAATGGTTATAAAAAAAACTAGAATTGCGACCAGGAGTTGTTTTGAATAGGGACGGTTTTTGTATTGCCATATAAAAAATATGATTATAGCCGGAAAAAAGAAAATCTCAGTGGCGCTGCCAAACTGCATGGCAAGCCCTAGGAAAAACGATAAACCTACCCAAGCCCACCTTTTGCCATCTTGAATAGCGAACATAAAATAAATTATTAAAGTGCTGATTAACAACATGGGAGTAGGATTACTTAACCAACGGGACGATTGTATAATATGGAAGGAAAATCCCGAAACTAAAGCCGCAAGCAAACCGGTCTGGAAACCCTGAATCTTATTACCTAAATAGAAACAAAAATAAACAGCCACGACGGTAGTAATACTCAAAAATACTGACGGCCAGACAGGATTACCATTTCCCAAAAGATAAGGTAAGGCAATCAACCAGTAATACCAAGGACCTCTAAATATTCCTTCTATTCCAGTTGTTGGTCCAATCAAAAAGAAACGATTATTGTGCCAAAGTTCCCAAATAACAGAGGCGTCCCGGCCTTGGTCGTAATAAAATCCTAAAATATCTGAGATCCTATACACCCTAATAAACAAAGATGCCACCAAAATAGATACTAATATTAATATTATTTTACTTTTCATAATGTCCAAGCTTGTAAACTCTTACCCCCCATGGCATAGTCCATATGTCATCAATCTTTACCCAGCCAAAACCCGCGATTTCCCAGAGGGGATTGCCAACTGGTTTGCAATCAGGGTCTTCACATATTACAAAAAGCTGATCGGTTTTTTGCTCCAGAAGCGTTTTGAAATTTGCGTTTCTCAGACTCAGAGCATAGCGGTAACTCATGTCGTAATTGCCTTTTGACAACAAAGCCAAATTAAATGGTTTATTATTGGCCTTTTCTATTATAAAATCGGCGGTACTTTGGGTATGTTTCCATTGATTATTGGGCGGAAAACGCAAAGGGTTTGATAACAAATTTATACTAATCAAAAATAATATAATTCCAAATGCCAAATATTTATTTAATTTTGAAAACACATATCCCAAAAGTAAAAATATAGCCGGATATAGAAACCCAAAATAATGATCATAAATATGCTGCTTATAAAGACCCAAACCCACTATTCCGACAACCGTCCATACCATGACCAACCAAAAATCTTTGGATGGTCTATTTTTTATAACCCAACTCAAACCTACCAAAATAGTTATGGATGTAACCAAAGAATAGATATTATTCTTGGCAATCACTAAACTGGAAATAATCATTTCCCAAATTGACCAGAGATTGGGAATGGCTTTGTATACTTTTAGATTGACTGTTTCCTGACGATTGGTAAAAAAGGTCAAAATATTTTTAAAGTTCATAAAATTGTGACGTAAATCAAAAAACAAAAGCGGAGACATCAAAATCAGAAATATGAAGGTAGAAGTTAGAAGGTACCTGCCCGCAGATGCTTTCGGCATCAGCTGAATGCAGGCGGGGAAATTGGTTTTTGAATTTTTGAATTTTTGATATGTTAGAAAAACAAAAAATAATATTACAGGAAGAAGTAATAATCCTAAATAGTGTGAATTTAAAACGAATGCAAAAGATATTGCTGAAATAATCAGCCAGCGCCAATAACCAAATTTCCAGACCTTCCAAATTCCATACATGGTAAGGAGGGCGAAAAATGGCATAATATTGGGATTCCAGGATGAACGGGAGTATATTATTATAGTTGGTGCGAGAGAATAGAGAATAGAAATTAGGAGGGCTGGAATGCGGCCACACAACTGCCTACCCCACCACCACAACAAGCCCACCGTGGCCACACCCAACATGGCAACTGCAACCGCAGGACCGACTGGTGAGAGTTGAGATAGAGATAGAGGCAAGAGAAGGAAATAATAATATAAAGGACCTAAATACATATTACCGACAGAGGTCCCCGGTCCCAAAAGGGTAAATTTTTTGAATGTGACCATATCTTTGACTACAGAAACATCTCTGCCTTCATCACCCAAAAATGTCATATACTGATCAATCTTGTAGAGTCTGGTGAATGAAGCAACAATTAATATTAGTCCCATGGCAATTGCTTCCCAACGGAATACAGCCAATCCCCGTTCAACCATCAATTCATTTTTCAGCTGCCACCAAAAAATAAATAATTCTTTGATGGCCTTGATAATCACCCCCGGATTTCCGCCAGTGGATTGACCTGCGGTTCTGGGCAAATGAGTCACCGGTATTTCCACAATTTTCATTCCCCGGGCGCGGGCACCGGCATAAAGCTGAGTATCTATCATGGCTCCATCGGAGGTTAAATTTATTTTTTGTAAAATATCTTTTTTGAATACTTTAAAACCACAATCTATGTCCGTAGCCAAATACCCAAAAAGTGCTCTTACGAGCGTATTCCAGATCCATCTGAGAAATTTTCTGTAAACCGACCATTCTTGTGATCTAATTCCACTAACAATGTCCGCATTATTTTTTTTCAAAAGGTCTAATAATAATTCCACTTGACCAAAATCAAATTGATTGTCGGCATGAGCCATGACAATTACGTCTTTTTTGGCTTGGGCAAAACCGGCTCTGAGAGATCCCCCATAACCTCTATTAGGACTATGTTCGACCAGATGTAAATTTTTAATTTTCTTTATTAATCCTTTTACTATTTCGCCGGTTTTATCGCTAGATCCGTCGTTTACGACAATAATTTCATAATCATATTCAGATTTTTGAAAATATCTATCCAGGTTAGTTAAACATCTGGTAATATTTCCTTCTTCGTTGTAGGCTGGCACCACAACCGAAATACTTGATTTCATGATATGATTTTAGCATGCGGATAGATAAAAATTGGTTGATAATCGCCTTGGTTGTACTCATATCAACCGCAGTTGTGTGGTGGTCCGTCGGATTTAAAACAATTTATCAAAACTTTGACGGGCCTTATTACCTAGTCGTCGCTCGCAGTTGGTACGACATGGCTATTATTGGAAAGTACTTTTCATTTAATCTCCCACTAGAATACTATCCAGCCCATTTCCCCTTATATCCATTTGCAATTAGACTCATTTCTTGGTTACCATTGTTAAATCCTCTCAGGTCCATGCTTTTGGTAAACATAATAGCCACGATAATCTCGTCTATAGTATTATTTGAAATTTTTAAGGCCAAAAAAATTGCCCATCCTTTATTTTTGGCCACTTGTTTTTTGTTTTTGTGGCCGAGAATGTGGGCTGTCCGCAGTATTGGCAGTCCGGAAACTCTCTTTATCTTCTGGATTCTTTTGTCGCTCAAGTGTTTTGACCTGAAAAAATATTTGCTATCGGGATTATTTGGAGCATTAGCTGTGCTTACAAAGAGCCCCGGTATTTTATTGATTCCAGTGTATTTAATTGCATCAAAATTTGACCGGAAAATTTGGCCAATTTTACTAATACCGGTGTCACTTATAATACTGTTTGCTTTTTTCAAAATTCAAACTGGAGATTTTTGGGCTTATTTTCATTCCGGCGACAATATTCATTTGCAGGCGTTGCCATTTGGAATATTTAACAGTGATCAACCATGGGTGGGTTCATTTTGGCTGGAAGACGTTCTCTGGATATATCTGATCGGGGGCTTAGGTGTATATTACGCTTGGAAAAAAGATAAACTATGGGGAATATTTGGGTTGGTTTATTTGTCAGTTATATTATTCGTTTCACACCGTGACATCAGTCGTTATTCTTTACCTCTAGTTCCTATAATTTTGTTTGGCGTTTCAGATTTGTTTAGAAGAAAGGAAATCAGAATCGCTTTGATTTTACTAATTATTCCGGCATTTTTTTATACCGTGAACTTTTTGACTCACAACACTGTCGCTATTTCTGACTGGACCCCTTTTCTTTCCAGATAACTTTGGTGTACATGAAATAATTGTAAGGCAAGACCACAAAAACAATTATTAATGGTAATGCAAGCTGACGGGGTATATTTAAATATATCACACTCAGGGGACCTAATATGCTTTGAATGATCAAACCTCCCGACGAAGTCAGATTAAATTGCAGAAATTTATATAATAATTTATTTATTCCTGTAATCTTTTTGGACTTAAATGTCCAAAGATTGTTTAGGGTAAAATTACTGACGATAGCTAGTTCTGTTGACACTAACCAAGCGAACATTTCACCACGAGGAGTAAATAATTGCAAAAAACCAGCATTAACCAAATAACCTATAAATCCCACAATACCAAGCTTGAAAAGTTTTCGAATTTTAGGATTTTGCGTTTGCAATAAAAATATAACCCGTAGAGTTTCGAATAATTCGTTTTTAATTATTTTTGATTCACCTGATGTCCGGTTCCCAAATACAAACGGTATTTCTTTCACTCTGGCTCCTTTTTGAACCATAAAATGTAACAGATGTATTTTGTAGGCGAAGCTACGAGACAATAATTTATCAAAATCGAATTCGTCCATAAATCCCTTGACACGGGAAAGCTTAAATCCTCCAGTGACATCATGAATATTTGGTAAAATCAACAGAATCCTGGCAACCAAATTGCCAACAATACTCAAAAACTTGCGTTCTAAACTCCACTCTTTGGGAATAGAACCACCCCTGATATACCGTGATCCCAAGACATAGTCATATCCATAGTCTATTTGGGCAACCAATTTTATGATAACTTCCGGTGGTTGTTGAAAGTCCGTATCCATTTCGATAAACCAATCAGCTTTTAATTTGTCCATGGCATATTTCATGCCTTTGGCATAAGCCATACCCAATCCTTCTTTTTTGGTTTCAACTAATAAATTTAGCCACGAATATTTTTTTTGATATTTCCGTATTTCGGAAGCCGTACCGTCTGGACTATTGCCATCTACATACAATACTAGCATCTCGTATTTTTTAATGCTGGAAAAAACTACCGCTAATGTTTCAATCATTTTGGCGACATTGTCTTTTTCGTTGTAGGAAGGAATAATTACGACGATTTTCATATATAATTCATTTTATCATGCAAATTGATATCCTTACTTTATTTCCTCCAATGTTTACTGGGCCGTTTGATTATTCAATCGTCAAACGGGCTATCGATAAGAAGATCTTGGATCTTAGAATCACTGATCTTAGAGATTTCGCGACGGATAAATATAAATCGGTAGACGACCGGCCTTATGGTGGCGGTGCAGGAATGATAATGCGGGTCGATATCGTCGACCGCGCAATCACAAATGTCAAATCACAAATGTCAAATCAAATTCAAAAATCAAAAATAATATTACTGGACGCAGGAGGAGAAAAATTTACCCAACAAAAAGCTGTTGATTTATCAAAAGAAGATCATTTGATAATTATTTGCGGTCATTATGAAGGCGTGGATTATAGAGTTCATGAACATCTAGTTGATGAAATAATATCTGTGGGAGATTATGTCCTGTCCGGCGGAGAAATCCCGGCCATGGTAATTATTGACTCGATTGTCCGCCTACTTCCTGGCGTATTGGGTAATGAAAAATCTTTAGAAGAAGAATCATTTACCGAATACCGAATACCGAATACCGAATACCCACAATATACAAGACCAGAAGAATACAACGGCTGGAAAGTCCCAGAAATATTATTATCTGGCGATCACACCAAAATTAAGAAATGGCGATCCCCTGTGCGATAAGTTTATCTACCACCTGCCGCCAAGGGCTGAAGTCGAAACTGGGCTTGAGACCACCAAATTGAGGATAGCGCTTGGGGTCAACTGACGATTTTTGCACACTCGAAATATCTTTGCCTAATTTTTGCAACAGATAGGTAATAATCTCATAAGGAGTAGTCGTATCCGGACAGCTCATATGAAAAATGCCGGATAGATTTTGATCAATTATTTTTTGGAGAGTTAGATAGGCCTCATCTATGAAAGTTATAGAAATTCGCTGATCGGTAAAAAGAGGGTAGAGTTTGCCCTGATTAAATAGATCTAGGGGCTTTCTTAGATAATCCAGTTTGGCAGCGTATTTGACCCGGACTGGGTAAATAAGACGGACGACGGTTCCTCTGTCCCCAACTATTCTTTCTGCCTCAGCTTTCGTAAACCCATACCAAGTCAATTTATTCCGATCTATTTCCGGAATATCGGTTTCTTTGTATGGACCGTTTTGACCATTAAAAACATAATCTGTAGAAATATGAATCAATCGAGTGCTGGCGGGCAAAGCAGAAACTAGATTTCTGGTGCCCTCGACGTTTATCTGCCAACAAGACCCGGATTTATCTCCTCTTTGTTTTTCGGCTTCGGAGACGTTAGTATAGGCGGCAAAATTTAAAACAACATCTGGGTTATTTTTAACTAGATATCCGCTGGGGTACATTAAATCAAATTCACTTGAATCCGGAGTCAGAAGGTCGCCCGGATTTGGATACAATTCCACAAACCTCGATCCTACTAATCCCGAAGCGCCTGTAACTAAAATTTTCATGTAAATTTTTCTGGAAAAAGGTCGCGTAATTTGGGATTGGATTTGTCTCTATCAGAAATAATTGTGTTCTTGACTGGCCAATTAATTTTTAGATCCGGATCGTCCCAAGCGATAGCCCGGGTATCTTTGCCGTCGTAATATGCATCTACTAAATAAATGTAATTAACGTCTCCTTCAATTGCGCAAATTGAATTGGCTAGACCTTTGGATATAAATAGAGCGTATCTTTTTGAATCGTCGAAAGTAAAGGTTTCAACTTTTGCAAAAGTGGGAGATTCTGGCCGAATGTCAACAATAGCCGCAAACATTTTGCCCGTGACCGGATAAATTAACTTGTTCCAATTTTCCGCGTGAACTCCTCTAATGACGCCTTGCTTAGACAATGAATGGTTCATCTGCACCGACTTGAACTCAAAACCTAAAACCGGAGTGAGTTCATTCAAGTGAAACACCTCCCTAAAAAATCCCCTATCGTCATCAAATGTGGGATGTTCTAATATATATAAACCTTTTATGGAAGTTTTTTTTATAAATTCAGACATTCTTATTTAGTTTCTTCTGGTCTGCCGGATCGATTAACGGTCTGCCTTCTTTAAGTGGTCTCCACCACCACTCATTTTCTTCATACCATTTTACAGTTTTCGGCAACCACTCTTCAAAAGTAAATTGAGGTTCCCAACCTAAAACTTTTTTTATTTTGGATGAGTCAATAGCGTACCTGGCGTCATGACCCAAACGATGCTCAATAGGTTCGATCCAAGATTCGTCTTTACCCATGAGCTTTAAAATCGATGATGTAACTTGAAGATTGGTTCTTTCGGAATTTCCGCCCACACAGAAAGTCTGGCCAATAATATTCGGGTTCTTTAATGCAGCGTGGATAATAATATCAACTGCTCTAGCGTGATCCAAAACATGAATCCAATCACGAACGTTTTCTCCCTTTCCCATTAAGGGAACTTTTTGGCCGGTTAAGATATTGGTGATAAATCTGGGAAGGAGTTTTTCGGGGTCTTGGTATGGACCGTAATTATTTGAGGTGTTAGTAATGGTTATCGGCAAACCATATGTTTCATGCCAAGCTCTAACTAAGTGATCAGAAGATGCCTTGGTCGCTGAGTATGGTGAGCTGGGATTGTAGCAGGTCTCTTCATTAAACTTGAGATCAGGTCGATCTAGTGATAAATGTCCAAATACCTCATCTGTTGAGATATGGTGGAACAATTTAACTTGGCCTTTAAGAGCTGCTTGTAAAAGAACCTTTGTACCAACGACATTTGTCTGAATAAAAGCGTCGGGTCCCATGACGCTACGATCAACATGAGTCTCGGCGGCAAAATGCACAACTACATCCATACCCAACATGGCTTGGGCGACTACTTCGGGATCACAAATATCGCCCTGAACAAATTCAATATCTAAACCAGACAAATTTTCTTTGTGGCCGGCATACGTTAACTTATCTAAAACCCTAACCTGATCGTCTGGATATTTTTCTACCCAGTATCTGACAAAGTTGGAGCCAATAAACCCCGCTCCCCCAGTAATCAATTCCTTCATACATCTACTCCTTTCTTCCTGGCCCAATAATAATTGGCCGCAAACAATGTTTCAAACTTTCCGGCATCAGTCCAAAAACCTTTTAACTCCTGCCACTTTAAAGTGCCTGCTAAAATATATTGATTTTGAATATCGGGAATTTCTAGTTCTCCCCGGATGGAAGGTTTGCAATTACGAGCGTAAGCCAGCCAATTCTTATCAAATAAGTAAAAACCTGTAACTGCGTATTCAGATTTTGGCCTCTTTGGCTTTTCTTCGACTTTTATAATTTTTTTGGGATTTTTAGAGTCAAAAACTGGGACACCATAACGACCGGGGTCTACAACCTTCTTTATAAAAATGACTGCCCCATCTCGAAAATTTCTAACTGCCGGACCTATATCAAAATCTGCTGTGTTATCACCTAATATGAGTGCTATAGATTCTTCTCCAGCAAAGTTATCCGCCAGAAGGAGAGCGTCAACTATTCCCCCTTCTTTTTCTTGATAAGCAAACTCCAGGTGGGTTAGTCCCAGCTCCTTACCATTTTTTAAAACTCTCAGGAAATCGCCAGCGTGGGGACCGCCAGTAACGACAAGAATTTCGGTTATTCCAGCTGAAACCAGAGTTTGGATGGGATAAAAGATCATCGGCTGATCATATACCGGAAGCAAATGTTTGTTTGTGGCATGAGTGAGCGGGTAAAGTCGTGTCCCTAAGCCTCCGGCTAAAATTACGCCTTTCATATATTTATTGAGATTCTAACACAAAATCCCTAATTTTTTGATAAGTGACTGAGTCGCGGTGGAAGAGACTTTCGAAGAGTGTCACTTTGTTGACCAAAAATTCATCTATATTTAATTTTAGATCCAAACCGGATATTTTGTTTAAGATTTGTTTTGTGGTCTCATGGTCAGTCTTTTTGAGAGTAGCAATCGTCAGATATGGAAAATATCTCTTGGGTTGGGCGGCAACTTCATCTAATGTAATTGCCAATTCTTTTTGCAATTCGTTTAAGATATCCACTTGGCCGGCAAGACTGAGATATATTTGTGATTCCTCGTGTTTTTTATAAAGAGTTTCTAAATATTGTGGTTTTAGCGTAAATGGATGATATTTTTCGATGATTGTTTTTATTGTCATTCCCACAGCGTTGATATCCTGATGCAAAAGCCTGCCCAAATAATTTAATGGAATATGTAAATTCCCGTCGGGTATCCAATTTAATTGTTTATTATAATCTGATAATTTGGCACGTAAATCGTTAAGTTTGAGGTCTACCCCTATTCCTAAAAATATGCGTTTGGTCAAGATAAATACAGTAATGTTGCAAACACTAACAAAGCCAGCATTGCGACAAGGATATATTCTACTACAATTTTTGGGTGCAGGTCTCCGTGATGCGCGTGATGGACAACTCCCCAAACTACATATGAGACAGAAAGACTGATCATGATAGCCATCCGCATAGCTGGGTAATACGAAAACATATAAATACCCCACAGTCCCACGGCCAATAAACAAAGCAAAACAAAATAATGGGTAGGATGACGCATATTACAAAATCACCCCTTTACTTACTGTCACCACAGCAATTAACAAGGCCACTATGAAAGCCAAATGAGCCAAACTTTTGCTGGTCCAGCGATGAATTTTTCGATGGGAGATCCAGATTACATCTATCGCCAAAATTACCGAAAATACGACTAAGAGCATGATAGACAATGACTTGGCAATATCAAAACGGTTGAGAACCGGATTCCAATTCCGGGTGGCCGAAGGTCCTGCTTCTTCAGCCGCTTTCACCGACAATATTGATCCTGTAGCATTTAATTTTGTTCCAAAAAATTGCACTACCAATGTGGTCTCTCGTCCCCCTAACTTTCCGTCGATCACAGCCACGCCAACATCTTGATAACGGGAAGACAATAAATTTTCCCGGTGAGTGGGAGAATTCATCCAAGCTTTGACAACAGTATCAGGATCGGCAAAATCACGGGCCAAATTTTCCCCCGCATATTTATAGGCATATCCACTATTATTGACAAAATACCAAGGTTGGGTACCGACAGTTGAGACATGCGCCCAATAGTCCCGCGCTATCATGTCTGCTGCCTTTTGGGCGGCAGCAGCTGATAATTTGGTATCCAACCGGACTTCAGAAAGACCCTGAGACTTGCGTTCAATGTTGGTCAGCCGGACTATTTCTTCCGGGGCAATATTGGAAGCATAACCTAAGACATGGGGATATGTACGGGAAACCCAGCCCAAACCAATTTGTACGAGCGTATATAAACCTATGATTACGGAAAGACCCATGGGGTGAATAGCCCGGGCACGCCGATTGTTGGACTCATGGGGAAGAAACAAATGGTGCAGGAAGTTTTTCATCTATCCTTAATTATGACTATTTCCGCCAAAATATCAATCCCAATAAAAACAAGAGCAATAATCCAGAGGGTGCAACCACCAACCACCAATTGAAAGCGGAGACGCCCGCAACTTCCGGTGTCGGAGCTGGAATCGGGGTTGCGGTTGGGATTGGGAAAATTTCCGCGCTTACAGTAGCTTCGCCCAGAATTTCCTCAACGGGAATAAACTGCGCTGGAAACAAAGTGGCTGGCGGAGTAAATATGATGAAAATACCGGCAATTGCTCCACCGTTTCCCCCTCCACCCGAAGGAGTCGAGACACCGGCTCTAGACAGAGTCTTGTATGTTCTCTCATCACCGATAGCCACAGGAGAACCTGCGGAAATGGTTCTGTAGTAGTAAATGGTTCCATCAGATAACCCGCTAATGATGACAGAATGACTGAGAACCTTAGGAGAAGTGTCCGAAGTTCCGGTCGAGTTTGCATAACCGTAATTGGGAGCAACCCCCAAGGATCCGTGAGAAACCGTATCATAAACAACCCGGCTTGAAGTAAGTCTATCCGTAGTCCAGGAAATTACAGCGCTGGAATCGGAAGGAGTTGTTGACGCCTGCCCCGAAACAACTGCCGCCACTTCAACTAGTCTATCTATAGTCGTGGAGTTATCGGCTTTGTCAGTAACAATTGCCCGCAGAGTATACGTATCCAGGGCTAATCCGGTGGTGTCCCAAGCGGAGCCGGAAATGTCATGGAAAATATCAATCCCGGTGTTTCGGCGGTATTGATACTGAATTGAAGCGACTCCGGAAAGGGCATCTGTCGCAGAGATGTCCAGGCTGGCAGAACCAGAAATAGTGGCTCCAGCAGTGGGAGAAATCCACGAGACAACCGGAGCTGTGGTATCATAAACAACATCACTGACTACTGGGCTTAACTCGAGGTTTCCGGCTGTGTCGGTGGCTTCGGCCTTGATATCAAATGTGCCTTCCACATCCGGTGTCCAGTTAAAGTTCCATTCAAATGGTTCCGCACCTTCAGAATTTGTTAACTGTTCAATTTCTGTCCATTCATTTTCCTCTTCACCTTCTCCTATTGATTCTCGATAGAAAAGCTGAACAAAATCAACTGTATCTTCAGATTCGTCAGAAGAAGAACCGGAAATCTCAATCGGTGAATTGGTTGTAAAACCATCTTCTGGTGAGGAAAACGACGAAACCGGAGCAATTGTATCGACAGTAAACAGCCCGGAATTGGAACCGAAATTGCCAGCCTCATCATAAGCTCCTACATAAAGGGTATGTAATCCTTCACCCGGATAATCCATACCATTGGTAAACTCCGGTCCAAATAAAGTTTCGGCTAAAGAGTCAAAAAATCCGTCCAACACCTCGAGGGGTTTAGCAAATAAAAAGTCGGGGTCGTTAACAGAAAATATAGCTGAAGCTATATTGGAAATGGCATCGACGGCGTCTGCTAAAATTTGCGGTGGATGGTTTGTCGGGTCAGGAGATGCCAAAGGTGTTGAAACAACCGGTCCTGTCACGTCATAGGTAACATACTCAACCACTGGACTGTTTTCGACGTTACCCGCCTTGTCCGTTGCTTTGGCTTTAATATCAAATGTTCCTTCGGAGTCCGGTGTCCAGTCAAAGTCCCATTCAAAAAGCTCCTCTTTATCTTCGTTGTTCTGTTGTGAGTCGGGAATTTCATTCCAAGGGTTTTCTTCTTCCCCAGAGATCCTGTAATAAAATTTTACATAATCAACCGTTGTATCCGGTTCATCTGTCGAACTCCCCTGAATATCAATCGGACTGTTCCAAAAACTGCCTTCTTCGGGCGAACTAAATTCTGAAACTGGCGCTATTGTATCTGTAAAAAAATAAAAGCGGACTGTGTTAGTTTCTTCAAGGTTGCCGGCATTATCTTTGGCATGGGAACGGGCAGTATACCCTTGTGTCCCTTCCTCGGGGATAAAATCAAATTCATAAAACCACTCCCCGCTCTCCGAATCAAAATCTGTCTCATTTAGCGTTTCTCCTTCATCCTCGCTATACCAACCATATCCATCTCCACACTCGTTTTCATCACACCAGTAGTCACCGTTATCAGCCTGGATTGAAACATACACTTTCGAAACTCCGGAAGAAAGCTCATCGGTTGCTGTTCCGCTTATTTCTCCATTCCAAGAATCTTGAGTGTAGATTTCCTCGTCTTCGGGATACTCTATATCAGAAGTTGGATTTGTGATATCCCAAATAAGAGTAAATTCATTTGAACTAGAATTACCTTGATAGTCCCAGGCAGTCAGAGTAATTATATATGTGCCATCAGTGGTAGCGGAGACAGAAGTCGTTAAGGCTGAAGAATTGCCAAAGATAATTTCTCCCGGCCCGCTCCATTCTACCCGTTCAATTCCATAGAAGTCATCCGTAGCCGTACCTGTTTGATCGAATGAAGTATTGGTTGTGTTATCCGCACCAGCTGAAACAATGGGGTCCGTGTCGTCGTACCAGACCAAACCCAAATCCGGATCGTCTAATTGATCGTAAATTCGGGAATTAATATCCGCCCCGTCAAATGTTCCCCAATCATTGCCGCTGGTGGCCGCAACATCGCTTACCGTGTTGTTCGAGATATGATAAGGAGAATTATCCAAAAAAGTACTTATCGAGACTGTTACCCCGCTTGTCGTTCCAGCTAAATCGAGTCCGACAACATTATTTGAAAAGGTAGTCCCAGAAATATTGGCTGTCGTGACATTTGATAAATAAACACCGCTAGTTGCAAAAGTATTATTATCAATAATTAAATCCTGCAACGTCAAATTAGAAATACCATCAGCATTAATTCCGTCTCCATTTCCAGTAATTTTGCAATTCTTTATGGTGACATTATCGGCTCCACCAATAAGAGAAATTCCTATATTCGAACTTCCAGCGTTTATAATTGTTCCAGTATTACTCTGACAACTTAGGGTGAGCGGTTTGTCGATAGTCACTGGATCAGAATATGTTCCGTCTACGATGTTTATCGTATCCTCCGAAGAAGCGGCATCAACAGCTGACTGAATTGTTTGATAACAAGTTACGCTTCCACTACCACCATCGACACAGACTGAACCAGCTGAAGAATCGTCAGTGTTAGACGAACCTGTATTGGTGGGTGTGTCAGCACGAACAACAAAAATAGTAAAGTGGTTGAGATCTTTAATGACTAATAAGTCATTCTGTTTTTCGGAATTAATATCTTGATAAGTCTGTCCATCTTCTGAATATTGAACCTTGGTGTCTTGATTGGGATTGGGGTTGGGAAGAGTTAAGTCATAAATAAATGTCCCATCGGGCATATCCGAAGTAATGTCATAACCCGTATCTTCTCCGATTTTGACTTCTTTAATTTTGAGTAAACCTGGCTGGGTAACTTTGGTGAAAGTGACAGATACGGCTGTATTTCTATATTTATATGTATGGCCTTCGCCGACTGATTGGGTAGTAATATCAACATTATCAATTGTTTGCCATTCAGGTGTGGGGGTAGGCGTAACTTCAGGTGTAGACTCGGGGGTCGGGGTTGGGGCGGGGGGTTCAACGATGATTTCGGCGGATGGAGTACTTGCTTCTTGAGCAAAAACTACGAAATAAGGAGCACTGCCTTGGAAAAGGAGCAGAAAGGAAAGAAAAAAGTTAAAAAGCTTTCTTAAAAATTTGTGTTTCATGTATGCGGGGCAAGATTGAAGCTGATTTTAGGCCTGAAAATAGGCCTTGTCAATTGTCAAATTATTCGGCGAAGATGACGAAAGTGAAGAGTTTGTCCCCCCGGCCAAAATCGCGTTCGAAAACGGCTGTTTTCCCTTGGCTTTTGACTTGCTTACCCCACTCGCTTTGATTCTCAAAATCTCCTTTTGTTTTGGACGGCAGTGTTTGACCGACACTACTGATGCTATCTAGGTGCGCATAAATGAGTCCAAGCTGGTCATAATCGTGCAGATTGGGATGTTGGTTCAGTGCGGGGTCGCTAGTGTAGTCCATGCAAGTTCCCAATGGCGAGTTGGTGAAGTTTGTGTCCTGGTGATCGAGCCCCAAGGTGTGCCCAACTTCCTGGCACATGACCAGATTTTTCCATGCGGGGGTATTGTACGTGGCAGTATTAAAATAGGTATCATTGGCCTTGACTGCGCCTTGGGTGATGTGGGTACCACTTATCCAGATTTGGGCCATACCCAGCCAACCGTTGCTGCCATAGGTTTTGTTGCAGACTTCAACCCGTCCCGCGATGGGTCGGCAGTTTCCCTTCGACTGACCAAGAACGATAGTGGTGTCAAGAACATCTGAAACGCTCCAGTCAGTTGAAGTCGTACCCAGATAAGGTTTCCAGCTGGATGAGAGGTTGTCTCCCAATTTTAAATTGAACGGATTGCTTGTGCGTGCCCAATGATAGCCTCCCCAGGAATGACTTGCACTAACCACCAGAGGAAAAATAAGACCGATTGACAACACCAAAAACGATTGTTTCATCACATTTTAATAGTATACCGATCTAATGATAATGTCAAGCCCAGGATTTATGCCAAAACATCCAGCCTGATACACCAAGTGTCAAGATCCCCATCACGACAAGACTCACTTGAAAAGTGAAATTATTCTTTTCGTTTGATTTTCCCAAGACTTGCGGAGTTATTGGGGACGGGTTGGGAGGAGTGCTTGTGCCTACCGAAGTCCCGCTGGGGCGGGGAGAAGTGGCAGATGTCGGAGTTGGTGTAGGGCTTGCCCCTAACGGAGTCACAGACGGAGTGGGGGTAGGAATAATTGTAGGACTGGATGTTGGGCAATTTGGGTTTGAGGAGTTTGGAGTTGGATCAATTTGACACCAATTACCAGCATTATCTCTTGACCAAGATTTTCCTTTAGTTGATGAAATAAATGTTGTTTTGTTTTTTTCAATTTTGTTACCGTTTAATAATCGAATGTCGTCACCGCTATTGTTAAGAAACGAGTCGGATAAATAAAATTGCTTGTATGCTTTAGGACCGATTATCCCAGAAATGCCTATTGGCGCACTACCGCTATCAGCAACATCATCGATAAACCAACCATACAAGTTCACTTCAGAATCATTCCCGTTATAGATTTCTACCCATTCATTCCCATTATCAGGATATGGAAAGTATTCGGAAATAAAAAGGTTCGAGTAGTCATTGGATGTAGGTGTAGGTGTGGGACTCGGGGATGGTGTAGGAATTGGCGATGGAGAAGGGGTAGGTGTAGGTAAAGGTAAACAAGAAGTATTAGTATTATTTAATTTGTCTCTACTTGGATTATTGTAAGTGGTCCATCCACCAGTTCCGTCAGGCGATCTACCAAACGAAATATTACTTCCTGGACTACCAGAAAATTGATATTCATCAATTATTGTGTTACCCGATAGCAGTCTAGCTTTATCATTTGAGGCAGTATTCCAAAAAAAACTACCACTTTGAAACGATATACAAGTATTGGAAGTTAATACTGTATTTGTGGGAATTGTAAATTTTGTTGCCCCTCCGTCATCGTCAATAAACCAACCTGTTATATCTTGTGTATCGGGTCCTGAGTTAAAAAGTTCAATCCATTGACTTGATCCTGAAGGCTCAATTTGGAACTCATTTATTACAATGGAAGCATAAATTCTAAGCGGAAAAAAGAAGGAAAATATGAATAACCACCACTTCATTTGATTAAACTATATCACTTAATTACACTGTGGCAAAGGCAGAGCGATTGACTATGTAACGACTCGCATCTAGTATCTCTATACTCACAGGTTTATCGTCTTTAGTATAATTGACAATAGTCCAATCAGATTCCTCAGCGTAATCAATCGGCTTATTTGACAAACGCACACTTAATATATCATCAGTTTTGTAATATTTTACCTTTACAAACTTATTCCGAGCGTGATAGGTATAAATAAATTTCATCTGTCTATTTATTGTAAATGGAGATAAAGAGTTTTGAGCCCATCGCCATGATCAATATATTTTAATTTTATGGTTGCTGTACCACATTTTTCCGACGAAGAATAAATTATTCCGTCTGCAACCGCCCGCACGGTTTTGTCTGATGATACCATGTCTATTCCTGTATGCATTCCTCCACTATATTTATACACATAGGAATAGCTTGTATTTCCATATCGCTGAGTAATTTCTATACTACCCTGCATTGGCCAATCCCAATTGCCAGAGCCAATATTCATACCCCACTTGTCGGTAATATTTTTGAGATAGCTCTCCGCATTTATCCAAACATCATTTTTACGCACTTCAAAATGCAAATGCGATCCTGTCGAACAATATGGATAGCCTGAATTCCCCATCAGACCAATCACGTCTCCTGCTTTTACCGGTCCCTCGCGTACCGCGCTGGCCAGAGCTTTTTGAATTACTTCCAACTCTAATCTCGCTTGTTCCAATTGTTTTTGATACAACGTCTCATTGTTTTTGGTTTGCTTGAGAAGATTATCCCGCTCAATCCGATAAGAATTTAATAATTCTTTTTGAGATTGTAATTTTTTACGTGACTCCTCTATCAGAGTCTTTTGTTGGGCATAATTGGTCTGGACCAATTGGGTATCATACAAAAATTTTCTATTATTAGTCTGAACTATTTGTAAATATTTAATTTGAGATAACAAAGCGGAGACATTTCCGGATCCAAAAATAATTTGCAATGGATCGGACATGCCCTTTTTATAGGTCTGGACTATTTGTTTTTCCAGAAGGGCCGAACGCTCTTTGAGTTTGTCCTCCAGCTGAGCAATTCTCGTTGAGACCGAGGTTATTTGTTCCTCGGTCTGAGTAATTTTTAGCTGGGCCAGGCGTATTTGGCTATCATAGGCGGCAATCTGATCTGTTAAAGTTTTGGCTTGGGAATGCAGATTAACAACTTTTTTTTCAAGTTCTTGGATTTCATTCCGTTTTTCGTCCTCAATATTTGCATAAACCAACGACCAAGTAACTAAGTAACTAAGTAACAAAGTTGCCAATAGCTTTTTCATTGTTTCAAAAATCTGACCACTGCCAGCCATCCCCCAATCGCTCCAATCACAACACCCAATCCCACGGTTCCTCCCAAAACTTCAAGCATGAATAATATTGGTGGCGGTAAAATGGGAATTCCTGACAATAAACCCAGCAAAAAGCCCATGGAATACAAAATAATTAAATAGACTGTCCCCCAAGCAATCAATGCGCCAAATATTCCATAAAATATTCCCTCCCAGATAAAAGGGGCGGCAATATAACCAAAAGTCGCACCGACTAGACGCATCAGTCCAATCTCCTCTTTGCGGCTGGCTAATTTTAGTCCGATAATAAGCAATATTACCAAGAAGGTGATTATCACATGTATACCCACTGCCACCAGTCCCACCGTCCTGATTGAATTAGTCCAGTGGGTAAGGGCGGACACCACATCTTCTTCAAACCTGACATCATCAATTCCGTTTTCGGTCTTGAGCATCTCAGATATGTTTTTCAGATCACGGGGATTTTTGGCTGAGACCTCGATAGACGCTGGGAGCATCCCAGAAGTCACTGCTTCCAAGAGCAAGGGGTCACTCTTGTTTAAATCGCGGTAGATATTAAAGGCATCTTCTTTGGAAATATATTTCACTGAAACCACAAGACCCGTGCTTGAAAGTTTTGATTTTATGGTCTCAATCTGAAGCGGGGTGGGAACTAGATCGCTTTTGAAAAAAGCATTTAAGGCCGGACGGGATTCAAAATATTTAAGTACTTCTTGCGAACCGACAGCGACTACAAAAAAGGCACAAGCCAAAAACAAAGTGACCGCCATAATCGAAATGGCCGCCAATACCTGATACGGTGACCTGCGCATCCGGGCCAGAGCTGTAGTAATAGGATTATTATTCATATTTACCTTTTTGGGTATCCTTTATTAATTTACCACTTTCCAGAGTAATTACCCGCAGAGAACTGTGATCTACCAGACCAGCATTGTGGGTGGCCATGATTACTGTGGTCTGTAATTCTTCATGAATTTGCCGCAAGAGCTTGAGAATGGATTTGGCGGTAGCTGGATCCAGATTTCCAGTGGGTTCATCGGCTAATATTAATTTGGGCTGAGCCACAATTGCCCGGGCGATGGCTACCCGCTGGATTTCCCCTCCAGATAATTGAGCAGGAAAAAGCTCCATTTTGTCCGCCAGTCCCACTGTTTCCAAAGCAGCATGCACAGCGGCATGAGCTTCGGCTTGTTTTACCTGACGGAGTTGCAAAGGCAGAGCAACATTTTCCCGGACATTGCGGTCCATCAGCAATTTATAGTCCTGAAATACTACCCCGATTCCCCGTCTGTACAATGGCAGTTTCCGGAACGGAATTTTGGATACATCTGTTTCGTCTATAATCAAAGTCCCCGAATCAATCGCTAAATCCCGTAACAATAGCCTGATAAGTGTCGTCTTTCCAGATCCTGATTTGCCGATCAAAAAGACAAACTCCCCCGAAGCAATAGTAAAGCTGGCATTATCTATAGCTAACACCGATCCGAATTTTTTTGTCAACCCCTGGGCAGATATCATTCTTCTATTCTACTATCTTTACCCTGCCTATGTCCATAAACCAAGAAACCTTGGCCACTTTTTGTGTTTCGCCCCAAACCTCAACTTTTTTACCATCAAATTGATCCAAATCAACCACTGATGATACCATGTATATCGTTTGGCTGGGACCACCATCCCTAATCAATTTATGTGTACCAACGCCATTTGTGCCATTTTTTTCTATTACTCCCGTGGCTGTATCTCTAAATGTCTTGGTATCCAGAGATCCCACTTCGTTATCGGTCTTGATCATTTGGGTGTTGATAGATTCCACACCCGCCACCCGGCCATCAGACTTTGACAACAAATACCCGGTTCCCGCCCCTACTGCCACAATCCCCACCGTGGCTATTACTAACAAGACTTTATATTTCATATCACAAGTATATCATACCCCGCTAAGCGGGGTCATATCCGCATTTCGGCTTGGATAAATTCATCTATTTTTCCGTCCAAAACATCCTCTGCTTGGGAGGTCTCTACTCCCGTTCGCAAATCTTTGATCAATTTGTAGGGATGCAGGACATAAGATCTAATTTGATTTCCCCAAGAGGCGGCTTTTCTGTCTCCTTTGAGCCTCTGGACCTCTGCGCCTTTCTCCTCTTCTTGTCTCTGCCAAAGTTTAGCTTTAAGCATTCCCATAGCAATTTTTCTATTTTGTTCCTGGGATCTCTGGGTTTGGCATTCTACTATTAAGCCAGTGGGGATATGTTTTAGACGGACTCCGGTGGATACTTTGTTGACGTTTTGCCCTCCATGGCTGGCTGATCTAAAAGCATCAAATTCCAAATCCTGGGGATTAATATTTATTTCTGCATCATCGGCAAGTTCTGGCATCACTTCTACACCTGCAAAGGAGGTTTGACGCAGATTATCGGCATTAAACGGCGACTGGCGGACCAGCCGGTGCGTCCCCATTTCACCTTTAAGATAGCCATAGGCAAAGCGCCCGGTTATCAATATCGAGACTGACTTTAGCCCCGCTTCGTCACCAAGTGTTTCCTCTAATATTTCTGTACTCCAGCTCTGAAATTCACAATACCGCTTGTACATTCGAAACAGCATGGCTGTCCAATCCATGGCCTCGACCCCACCTTGGCCGGCATAAATATTAATAATGGCATTATGAGCGTCATATTTATCATTCAAAAAAACTGCATATTCACTCTTTTCCAAAGCTTTTGTAAGTTTTTTTAAGTCAGATTCCTCAACAAGTTCTGGCATTGATAAACAATCTTCAATTTGTTGCTTGAGAGCTTCAAATTGGGATTTTTCATTTTGCAAAGCGGCCAGTTGCTTCATAGTATTTTGTGCATTTTGGGGATCGTTCCAAAACCCTTCCTGCATAGTCTTGGCCTCTAGTTCCCGGATTATCCGGTCGCGGTTTTCAACGTCCAGTTTTTCTTCTATTTTTTGCAGTCGCAACTTTAATTCTTCCATGCGATTAGTTTAACAGTTAGGCAGTTGAACAGTTTAGTTAATTAATTAATTATTTAGTTTTAGAATTATAGACGAAAATAATCTCAAATACTCGATAGCTTCGTTTTTTAACACATTGGCTTCTTCGAGTAGAGTTGGATTATGATATCCAATAATTTCAAACCAATAAACCGTTTCTTTGCTTTCTTTACGACAAATTTTTATCCTGTGATAAAAGTCTTTTTTACTTAGTGATTCATTCGCCTCGATATAATTTGCCCCGATGGAACTTGACGATCTAGCTAATTGGCTAGTAAAACCATAATTTACGGAATCTTTAGGAATTTTTTTACAAAAATCGGCGACTTTTTTGGCGAATTCCAAAAGTCTTTTTTCTAATTTCTGAGAAAATTCAAAATTATTCACTCTGTTAACTATCTCACTAAACTGATTAACTGTCTAACTGTGCAACTAATATGAGCCTGACGGGCTCGCGCAGACTACCGAACGAATTTGTTGTAGCTGATCATTGGGTAATTTTTGCAAGACATCTGTAATTACTCCCAGACTTTCGTTGGTCACTTTGAGTCCCAAAACAACAGGGGAATCTTTGGTCTGGTTGGTGACCAAATTATCCAAAGTCTGGCCTACTTTAGACAATAATACTTTGGTATCAATATTTTTGATCATGTCCTGATATTTCTCAGGCTTTGCCAAGCTTTCAATCTGGCTTTGTGCGCTCAAAACTACTTCTTTGGGTGATTGCTTAGTTTTTACCGCCACATATCCCACAATCCCGCCTATGACGGTTGTCACTATTACCAACTTAATCAAAAATCCAAACATTAGATATAGTATACCACCTCATCCAAACTTTTCCACAAATACCAACAGGCCACGGTTCGGTAGGGACTCCAAGCCAAGGCAATTTTTTGCATTTTGGTTTTTAATGACTTGTGTTTACGGTTTAGATTATAGTGCTTTACAAAGGCATTTTGGATACCCACGTCGTCCAGAGGCAGAATATCCGGGCGCTGCAGGGTAAACATCAGTTTCATTTCAGCTGTCCATCTGCCAATACCTTTGACTTTTATTAAATGCTCTATCACTTCCTCATCAGACATCTTATGAAGTTTATTTAATTGAAGAGTCCCATTCAGATGTTTCTGGGATAGATCGTGCAGAGATCTGGCCTTGGCCCAGGAAGTACCGCAAGCACGTATCAAACTTAAGTCTAAGTCTAAGATTAGTTGGGCTGTAAATTTTCCTTTGGGAAAAAGAGTCAGAAAGCGGTTATAAATAGTATCCGCCGCTTTGCCTGACAATTGCTGTCCGATTATTGATTCAACCAGACTTTCAAAATGATTGTGACTGACTGGATAATCTAAGACACCGAATTTCGTAATGAGTCCGGAAAGTGTGGAATCTTTTTTTAGGTGACTAATGGCTTTATTTAGATCCTGCATATGTTTTGGCCAAAAGTTTTTTGGCTCTGTAAAGCTTGCCCTCCAGACTTCTAACTGGAATTTTTAATTTTAGACTAATCTCACGGCTGACCAATTGTTCATAATAACGAAGCTGTAACAACTGCCGGTATTGTTTTGGCAATAAATTCAGACATCGATTGACTTTCTCTTTCAACTCATCCAATACCATTTTTTCTTCAATCGAAGTTTTGGGATCAACTATTTTGTTAAAAATTTCGATGCTGGGAATTATTATCTTCGAGCGCTTGTTTACTTGATCGCGATAATAATCAGATAGTTTATTGAGAGCAATTTTACATAGCCATGTAAAATACGAGCTTTTGTGTTTGAATGTGTGATAGGACTTAAGAGCTGCCACCCAAGTCTCCTGCAATACTTCCCGCGCCACTTCCGGATTTCGGCTACGCTTTAACAAAAACCTCAGCACTTTTTGCGAAACGTGGGTTTTATCTTCCATATCCGACTAATTATATATGACGGTAGAAACCAAAAGTCAAAGAGGATTATTTTGGTATCCAGGTTGTAGTGACCACTGGTGGGTACCAGCTGATTGGATGATTTACAAATTCGATTGTTTTTTGAGCTTAGCTCAGGGATTTATCGGATATTTTTTAAAGTAGTGTACTTTACATCACTGTATATTGTATTATTACAATATACATGTATGACACCGGTTTCAAGATATAAGTTGAGTCCAGAGGATGAATCAAAAATTTTGAAGGTGTTTTTATCTGAATTCTCTCGGATTACCGATAACGCTGAACTAAAATCACTTATCGAATTACTTTTGTCCGAATCTGAAAAAATAATGTTGGCCAAACGGATGGCTGCGTATGTATTAATCGAGCAACAAATTCCGGATTCTCATATTTCAAAGTCACTTCACTTGACACGAATTACAGTTTCTAAATTACGTCTAAACTATTTGTTACAGAAAGAGAAAAAAGATCCGGTAACTAAAATCATACAAAATCCAGAGTTGGTCGAAATTTTGAGACCCCTCTTCAACAAATTTCTAAAATACGCAATTCGGGCTTCAATTGGAATCGCACCGAGATAGATATGTGTATATTAGACTAATCCAATATACATATAGCAATTAGATTTGATTTAGAGTAAAATGCAATAACGCTTGGGGAAAGCGTATTTTTATGCCAACAGATATCAGAAACATAGCCATTATTGCCCATGTGGATCATGGAAAAACCACCCTTGTGGATGGGATGCTCAAACAGACCCATACTTTCCGTGATAATGAGGCTGAGATGAACCAAACTACCATCATGGATTCCAATGCCCAAGAACGCGAACGGGGTATTACTATTTTGGCCAAAAATACAGCTGTTTTTTATAAAGATGTCAAAATAAATATCATCGACACTCCCGGACATGCGGATTTTGGGGGTGAAGTTGAACGTGTCTTGGGTATGGCTGATGCCGCATTGCTCGTCGTCGATGCTGCAGAGGGACCATTGCCTCAGACCAAATTTGTCCTAAAAAAAGCTTTGGGGCTGGGATTAAAAATAATTTTGGTCATTAACAAAATCGACAAAAGAGATGCTCGCCCCGAAGAAGTCCTACACGAAACCGAAGAGCTGTTTATCAAGCTGGCCACTCACGACGATCATTTGAGCTTTCCTGTCATTTATGCTGTAGGCCGGGAAGGCCAAGCGGGTATGTCACCTACAACTATGGCTTCCGATCTGTCTCCTCTTTTTGATCTAATTTTACGCGAAGTTCCTAATGCTGTAATTTTGGATGATGCACCCCTAAAATTACAAATCGCCAATCTTGATTATGATCCACATTTGGGTAAAATCGGTATCGGCCGCATCCGTCAGGGTCAGATCAAAGTCGGTCAGAATGTGTCCCTTCTTGATCCGGCGGAAAAACACGGTACTTACAAAATAGAAAAACTTTATACCAGCCATGGAATCAAACGCGAAGAAATAGAAGAGGCACCATGTGGAGACATTGTGGCTATTGCCGGAATTGAAGACCTCCAAATTGGTCTCACTATTGGTGACTCCCAAGCTACTACAAATGATGCAATGCCGTTGATAAATATTGAAGAACCAACTCTCAAAGTCACCATCGGTGCCAATACTTCACCCTTGGCCGGCCGGGACGGTAAGTTTGTAACCAGCAGGCAGGTGGGCGAAAGATTACTGCGCGAAAAGCAAATCAACCTGGGTTTGAGAATTTATCCCGCTGATAGCGGGGCATATTCGGTGGTTGGCCGAGGGGAGTTGCATCTCGCAGTACTCATGGAAAATATGAGACGCGAAAGGTATGAAATTCAAGTTTCCAAACCCGAGGTCGTCGTCAAAGATGATCAGGAACCTTTTGAAGAAGTGACTATTGATGTTCCAGATGAATATTTGGGGGCGGTTACGACAGAAATGGGAAGGCGCAAAGCTACGATGCTGGACATGGAAGCCGACGGCCGCGGCAGTACCAGACTAATATTTGAAATTTCCCAAAAAAATATGATGGGGGCACGAAATATATTACTCACCAATTCCAAAGGTACTGTCTTATTTAATAGTATGTCGCTAGGTTACCGGCCTATGGGATCTAGCCTTGAGCAGCTGAGAAATGGAGTCTTGGTCTCCAATAATCCAGGCAAATCTATGGCCTATTCACTGGAAAATGCCCAAAATAGAGGAGTTCTGTTTATTACCCCCGGAACCGATGTCTATGAAGGCATGATCGTGGGCTTAAATTCCCGCGATCAGGATATGGATATAAGCGTGACAAAAGGCCAAGCTAAGACCAATGTCCGCAGTGCCAATAAGGATATGAAAATCGCTTTGACGGCTCCGATTATCATGAGTATTGAGCAAGCTCTAGACTTTATTGAGGATGATGAGCTGATTGAAATTACTCCCCATAATTTGCGCCTGCGCAAAAAATTCCTCTCCAAAATTGACAGGGTGAAAGCTAGCCGTGGGCAAAATTAAGCCTTTTTACAATAGACTGCGTTAGAGGTGGCTCCCCGACGAATGATCAACTCATATTTAATTAAATACGCCAAATCCCGATACAAGGTCGGATTACTAACAGACATAAAGCGTCTCTTAATAAAATTGAATGAGCAATTGGGGTGATCTTTGATAATTTCATAAATTTCTTCTTGTCTTAGAGACATTGTTTGTCTGGGATCAGAAATTGTAATAGTTCCACTTTGTATCTTTTGCAAAGTTTTTTTGCCTTGTTCAAGCAGAGCTGTCAAAAAATATTCAATAAATTGAGTCACATCTTTTGATGGCATCAGGACCGAATAATAGCTTTCTCGGTGGCTCTCAATATATTCTTCTAAAGGTATCTGTGATTTGTAAGAATAACCCCCATTATGCAACACCAATACTGAAATAAGTCTACCCACACGTCCATTGCCATCTGGCAGGGGATGAATCTTCTCAAATATAAATTGGGATACTGCGGCAACAATTGGCACTGGTTCTTTAAGTGTATTTATAAAGTTTATATATCCATCCATTAATCTCGGTAGTTCACTGGCTATTGGTGTCATGGCTATCGCATTTCCGGATTGATCAAAAATAGCCCATGGCTCTGTCCGTAAATGTCCGCCATCGGCAATATTTTTGAGTACCTGCTTATGAAATTCTTTAATTAGTTCCAAATTGAGTTGAGTTGGATACTTGCCACCATATATTCGTTCGTAAACTTCTAACAGATTCTGGCTTTCCAATTTTGGGTTTATTTCTGTATCGTCAAATCCCTCAATTCTGGCAGAATAAACCGAACTTTTAAGCAATGAAAGTCTACGCAGTTTCTCCTCAATATGCGGAAGTTGGGGTAAAGTCTCAAATAGTAATTTTAGTGCTTCGAGCTCAATATGTAATTTTTGAATATGATCTGATTTATTCCACCTATAATTTTCCCACATAATAAGATGATAGTACATTAGTTAAGATCATACAAGGTGATAGTAGGTTTAAGAAGTTAAGAAAGGGTCGTTTTTGTATTTTTCAGCCCCAGGATTCTTTGCATATAGTCTTGTTTATAAATCCAGCTGATGTTAATAACAATTTCATATTATTTAAAATATTTCTTCCCTTTCAATTCCTCAGGTAACAGATCACTATCATTATACATCTCATAGCCCTTACCATAATTTAAATCTTTCATGAGCTTGGTGGGAGCGTTTCTAAGTTTTAGAGGAATGGGTAAATTGCCGTATTGTTTGACATCAGACAGCGCCTTCATATAGGCATCATAGGCTGAGCGGTCTTTCTGAGCTTTCGCCAGATAAACAACTCCTGCTGCTAAATTTTCCTGGCATTCGGGATAACCTACCGTCTCGCAAGCTCGGAAAACTGCGTTGGCTACAACCAAAGCAGTAGGAGATGCCACATCTTCCGAAGCAAAAACCACCATTCTTCTGGCAATAAATAATGGATCTTCTCCACTGTCAACCATCCGTGCCAGATAATAGAGAGCAGCATCGACATTACTCCCCCGCATGCTTTTGATAAAAGCCGAGATAATATTGTAGTGTTCTTCTCCCATCTTGTCATACCGGAGATGTTTTGATTGGAGAGTATTCTTCAGGTTCTCAATTGTAATTTCTTTATATAATTGAAGTGTATTATCTATAATGGTGAGAGCTTGCCTTGCATCACCATTGGCCATGTTTACCAGCCAGCCAATGGTTACTTGGTTATTGGTTACTTGGCAACGGTTAATTATTTTACGAATTTCATCAGCTGATAATTCATTTAGCACAAATACCCGAAGTCGCGATAATAGTGGCGAAATAATTTCAAAGCTGGGGTTTTCGGTGGTGGCGCCAATCAGAACAATTGTACCGTTTTCGACATATGGCAGCAAAAAATCCTGTTGAGCTTTGTTAAAACGATGAATTTCATCGACAAACAAGACAGACCCTACTTGTTTGACTGCCTTTCTCATTTCATCTTTACCGGCGGAGACTGCTGAAATTTCCATTAAGGATGCGTCCAGAGCCCTCGCATAAATCCGGGCAATAGTGGTCTTTCCGACCCCCGGTGGCCCCCACAAGACAAACGAGATTCTCTGTTTTTGCTCAATGGCAATTCGTAATGGTTTTCCAATTCCTACCAGATGATCCTGTCCCACAAATTCATCCAAATTCCGGGGTCTCATTTTTGCCGCTAGCGGCTCAGTCATTTTTTCTCTACTTCACACAAATAATTCAATCTATTTTCTTTAAATTCATAATACAAAGATTTGTTAGTACCCGTGACATTAGTCATGACCAACCGGCTATCGGCTCTGAAATCCAAATCTTTTGATGTTTGTAAGCCATAAAATATTATTTTGCCCTCAGTATTGAGGATAGCATGTTTTTGACAACCCAATCCACATTGATGCGTAACCAAGATATATTTTCCTGCAACATTGACTGCTGATCCGGTAGCTGCCAACAATTCCGCTTCCATTTCCTCCTTGGCCATTTTATTACTATCCAGATCAATGTTCGTCAATCGGCTATCGTTTTTACTTTCTAAATAATCTATAAATTTTGGTAAGGTATTACAAATCATACCCTTACTTGGTTCCGGCCACCTAGACCTAAAACTTCCAATCCATACCATACCCAATATTATTAAAGCTACCGCAATCCATTTAAACATACCCCTATTTTACACTCTCGTGGGCAGAAACCAAGCCTATATTTTTTGAGCTACTAAAATCAAATACTACTCTTTCCCATTTTACACGATGCTCATCAAAATATTTTACAAATTCAGAAAGCAATGCTTCTCTCCCTAATTTTTTAGTTTTATCCCAAAAATTACAACAAGGAATAATTAATACAGGCCGGATTAAGGCGGATTCTACTACAGCCCGAGTTGCTTCATCGGGATGGAGGCCGATAATTAAATCGTAATAATCTGCCAACTCTGGTTTAAATTCTTCTTTCCGGCTAGGTGTTCCTGTCAAAGTCCAACCCCGGGGATCGACCACTTCTGCTTCATAATTATATTTTTTGTTCAATATTCGCGTCAACATTCCTTGGCCCCCCGCCACATCGGCAATATATTTTATGGATTTACCGAACTTGGCATAAACAAAATCCGCCACCACCTCAAATCTCTCTGGTGCTCCATGCAATTTAATCATTGTCTGATTTTACCTGATAAAATCAATTGATGACTCAAATACTCTATATTTTATGCGGTCTACCGTATTCTGGAAAAACGACCTTGGCCAACGAACTGGTTAGACGTTTTGGCTTTAAGACGGCCTCAGTTGATGACATCATGGATGAAAAAGAAATAGATTCCGACACCATGTCTCAAGAGGATTGGAATTTTGTATATTCCGAAACCTATGACAGATTAAAAAAGACTCTTGGCCAAGGCTTCTCGGTCGTTTTTGACATGGGTCATTTAAAACTCAGTGAACGCGAGACCTCCAGACAAATAGCAGAAAAATATCACGTTCCTCACAAATTAATTTATATCAATATTTCACCTGAAGAAATTAGGAGAAGACGAACACAAAACGAAATTACAAAAGAGCGCGGCCAGCTTTCCGACAAAGCCATGCAAAACGCCTTGTCTCAATTTCAAGAACCTATCTCTACAGAAAGTCCAACAATTTACAATCAGTCAATGGATCTAGAAAGTTGGATTAAAATAAATATTCTTGAGGCCTAAGTGTATATTGTAATATTACAATATACACTAATGTATAAAGATTTTGGCTAAGGATTGACTTGATTCTTCATAATTTCCCGAATCATACAAAAATGTCTGCCAGCCGAGAGTTTTGGCAGTGTCAACATTTTTTTGGGTATTTTCGACAAACAAAATCTCATCTGCGTTTACTCCAGCTTTTTTCTGAGCTAATTCATATATATTTCTGTCGGGTTTTTTCATCCCCACCACACTAGAATCAATAGTTATATCCCAATCAACAGTAGGTAATATTCCCTTTGCTTTAATTGCATCCAACATCCCAGGATACATATCAGTCAGAAGCCCAACCCTATATCTGTTTTTAACGTTTTTAATAATAGGCCAAATAGACTTGTTCGCTTCAAACCGAGAGACAAAGTTATTTAGACTGAGAATTGTGCCACCAAGGGTCTCTTTTCCCAAACAGAGCTTAATTTCTAGTTGATCAAACCAAGTATCAAAATTTGGATCATTAATTTTCAAGTCTCTCTTAAGCTCAGTCCATTTATTCGTTTTACTAAAATCCTTTATCACTACTCCCCCAACATCAAAATATACAAACTTAATCATCTTATTCACTTCCCAATATTATCTCCACATCAAATTCGCTATCCTCTGATACTGTGCCTGTGTCCTGTGCCAAAGTGTAACTAGTTAAATCTTTTTTGATGTCAGCTATAAATCCAGCCTTACTTTTCTTGATTGTCACTTTGGTCTCGGTATAATCCTTGGTATCCGCATTGCCTACGGTGACTTCTGGATATCCCAACGCTTCCAGTTTGTCCTTGGCTTTGCCAGCCATTCCTGCTATCCCAGAACCATTTAAAACTTGGATCTTAAAGTCTTTCCGGTCAAAAACCGGTACGGGGGTTGGTGAAGCGATGGGCGTAGGACTGACAACTACTTTTTGTTCTTTGGGAGTATTTGATCTGAATATCAAAAATAATAACACAACTCCATAGAGAGCAGATATTATCATGGTCACCCACAACCACCTGTGGGGAAAATATTCCGTCTCAGGTACCGGTTCCACTAATGGTTTAACCAAACCTTCTGGCAATTTCGTCTCTTGCTCTTCCATATTTATATTCTATCAGAAACAGGCAACTTAATTTGGAAAATGGCATTTTTTATATTTTTTGCCGGAATTGCACCAGCAGGGATCGTTACGGCCGAGGGACTTGTGCGCGTTTTGTACTCCTTGCTTTTGCAAACCTTGCATGGCAGTTAAAAAATCCGTCGGTTGTTTTGATTCCTCTGGTTTAAACGCAACAACCGGCCCCACTTCGCGTCTCGCTTCGCGGGGCTGCGCTCCTAATTGTATTCTGAATAGTCGCTTCGCAAATTCAGAATTGATTTGAGCCAACAATCTCTCAAACATGGTAAAGGCTTCGCCTTTGTATTCAACCAGTGGATCACGCTGACCATAACCCCGGAGTCCGATCCCTTCACGCAGATCGTCAATCGCATCCAAATGCGCCACCCAAAGATTATCAATGCTTGATAGGTACGCAAATCGGATTATTTCTTTCCAACCAGCCTCTCCCACCTGAGTTTTTCTTTGAGTAATAGTATCGGATACTATCTGATTTATCAGACTTATTATCTCTGATGCCATCCCCAATTGTTTAAATTGTGCAGAAATTGATTGAGCAGATACATCATCAAAAGGAATAACATCCAACAGGGCCGTAGTGATCGGAAGAACTTCAGATTCTACAATTCCCCGCGGAGCATAGATTTTGACGGTATTTGCCAGAGATTTCTGAATTTTTTCCGTTATTTCACCCTCGGTAATTTCTCCATTCAAAATTTTGTTTCGCTGGCCATAAACAATTTCACGTTGTTTATTCATGACATCGTCATATTCCACCACATGCTTTCTGGCATCAAAATTAAAGCCTTCTACCTTGACCTGGGCCTGTTCAATCGCACGGCTTACCATGCCATGTTCTATCGGTTCATCTTCAGGAATTTTTAGAAAGCTCATGATTTTCGCCACCTGATCACCACCAAAAATCCGCATAATTTCATCATCAAGGGCCAGATAAAACTTGGTCGAACCCGGATCACCCTGACGGCCGGCCCGGCCCCTCAATTGATTATCAATTCTTCTGGATTCATGCCGCTCTGTGCCAATCACCCGCAAACCCCCAAGCTTTACCACTTCATCGTGATCTTTTTTCCATTTTTTATTTGCAGTATCTGATCCCCCTAAAATAATATCGACTCCCCGGCCGGCAATGTTGGTGGCTATTGTCACTCCGTTTTTTTGCCCGGCTTCAGCAATAATCTGGGCTTCCCGTTCATGATTTTTGGCATTTAAGACTTGGTGAGGTACGCCTTTTTTCTTGAGTATCGCCGCTAACATTTCGTTCTTTTCAATTGATGTTGTACCCACTAATACCGGCTGGCCTTTTTTGTGAAGCAGGGCAATTTCAGAAGCGAGAGCCGTGTATTTGGCTCGAGTGGTCTTGTAGACAGTATCCGCCATATCATCACGGATATTATCTCTATTGGTGGGAACGATCACCACATCCAGTTTGTAAATTTTTCTTAATTCCTCGGCCTCCGTCGCAGCTGTCCCAGTCATGCCCGCTAGCTTTTCGTACATTCTAAAATAATTTTGAAAAGATATGGTTGCCATGGTTTTTGATTCCTGCTGAATGGTTACGTTTTCTTTGGCTTCTACTGCCTGATGAATACCCTCAGACCAACGGCGACCTGGCATTAGTCGACCTGTAAATTCATCAACAATAATTACCTGATCATCTTTGACTATGTAATGTTTATCCAATAAAAACAGTGTTCTGGCCTTGAGGGCATTTTCCAGATGGTGAATCATTTCAAAATCTTTTTCGTAGAGATTGGTAATTCCAAGCATTTGCTCAATCTTTTTCAATCCCGTTTCAGTAAGAGAGGCCGTGCGATGCTTTTCTTCAATTACATAATCGGTATCCGGAGATAATCTGTCTACCAGCTTGGCAAATTCATAATATTTAGAGGTAGGTTCGGTATCGGGTTGAGATATAATCAGGGGGGTCCGGGCTTCATCGATTAAAATCGAATCGACTTCGTCTACAATAGCAAAATGGTGTTCACGCTGGGATTTGTCTGCGAGACTGCCCACCATATTATCCCTCAGATAATCAAAGCCAAATTCGTTATTAGTGCCATAGGTAATATCACAAGCATAAGCCTCTTTTCTTGTTATGGGCTTCAAATGGGCCAGTCTATCATCACCATGTGAGGTATCGGAATACTGCGGATCATAAGTAAAAGACTGTTCGTGAACAATTATGCCAACAGATAAACCCAGCATATGAAATGTGGGGCCATTCCAGCCGGCATCGCGGCGGGCCAAATAATCATTTACCGTCACCAGATGGACACCCCGACCACTTAAGGCATTTAAATACAATGCCGGAACGGCAGACAGTGTCTTGCCTTCACCCGTCTTTTGTTCGGCAACCTTACCCGCGTCAAACGCGGCTGCAGCTACCAGCTGGACATCATATGGCCGCAAACCAATCGCCCGGTCGGAAGCTTCGCGTACTAAGGCAAAAACCTCAGGTAGCAACTGGTCTAGTGTCTCTCCACTAACCAATCGCTCCTTAAAATCGGCTGTTTCAGCAGAAAAGTCTTCATCTTTGAATTTCTTGAATTTTTTTTCATATTCAGCCACAGGAAAAATCTTGGCTTGCAACAAATCCACTTCTTTTTTATTGAGGTCAAAAAACTTGTTTAAAAATCCTAACATACGGAGATTGATTATAGCCCTTTACTCACAAATAATCATTACATTGGTTAATACCCGTCTTAATTTAATATTCTTAAAATACTTTCCTAATTTTTTAATCAAATTTTCAGCATTTTCTTTCTTTTCTTGGTCATAAAAGAGGTGATTAAAAATTGCTATTTTTCCCCAACGTCGAATTTTACCCAAGAATTTCGGAGAATATACAAAACTTGGACATTGGTCACCTAGATACAAATCAACTAGTATTAGATCAAACTTTTTGTTGAATTTATACTTATTTGCGTCAATATTTAATATTTTTAGATTTGGGATTTTATCCAGACCAAAATATTTTTTGCCAATCTCGATCATCACCGGATCTATTTCGACACCTGTAACTTTTATACTTCTATACTTTTGTACTAATAGTTTCGCTACCGTCCCTGTAGCCAATCCCAGTATCAAAACATTAGACATTAGACATTGAACATTAGATATTACTGGCTTCCATATATCATTAATCAACCCTCCACTTTGGGTCAAAACACCAGTAGTCACGTAATAGTGCCAGCCCCAATCCCAGATTTTCTTGACAATCAATCTCTTGGAATATCTGGACTTAAATTCCTCGACAATCATTGGTAACTCTTGGCCTGCAAATTAAAAAGATGAGCATATTTTCCATCACGTTTCATCAATTCGTCATGCGACCCCTGTTCAGTTATTGTCCCTTTTTCCAGAAGCAGTATTCTATCAGCTCTCCTGACAGTACTAAATCTGTGAGAAATAAATATTAATATTTTATTCTTTCCCAATTTTAGGACCTGGTTAAAAATGTCTTCTTCCGCCTGGGGATCCACATTGCTGGTCGGCTCATCCAAAATTATAATTGGGGCTTCCTTAATCAATGTTCTGGCTATTCCGATTTTCTGCCACTGGCCGCCAGACGGATCTACTCCCTTTTCGTAGAAACGGGATATGGGATTATCGTATTTCAGAGGCAGGGTTTCTACCCAAGTATCCAACCCCACAAATTTAGCGTATTTCTTTATGACAGTCAAATTGTTAATTTTGGAAACATCTCCATATCCGATACTTTCGCGGGTCGAGAAATCATAAGCTTCGAAATTTTGGGGCATCATAGCTAAATTATTCCAATAGGACTTATTTATAAAATGATTTACATCCACGCCGTCAATCGTGATTTTTCCTTTATCCGGCGTATAAAATCCCGCCAATAACTTCATCAATGTTGTTTTACCGGTTCCGTTTTCTCCGATTAGAGCAATATTGTCCCGTGGATCTATTTCAAAATTTACATCCTGGATAATCCAGTTTTGTGAACCGGAATATTTGAACCAAACATGATCAAATTTAATGCCTTTGGAGATTTTTGGCGGAAATACCTTTTTATGCAACTCCTGATCAATGGGTTTTAATTCCAAAAACCAAATCAGGTCAGAAACATATAAGTAGTTCTCGTAAAATTTAACCAATGTTTTCATCAGGCTGTGCAAATCGTTTCGAAAACTGGCCGTAGCTCTGACATATATTTGAGCAGTCCCGATCGTTATCTTTTGCGTCAGGGCTAAAAAAGCAAAATAAATATCTAAACTGTGAGAAAAAAATGTTTCTGGTAAATTCGCCCAGAACCCGGATATCGTGCGGCTCTTTTGATAATTGTCACGAGCGACAAAGACCTCGTGTTGGGCATCGGCGAGTTTGTTTACCAAATATTCTCCTACACCTAAAATCCTTAGCTCCAGATAACTCTTGGCGCGGACTAAATAATAATTGAGCATACCCCAAATCCTATTGGGAAACCGGAGTTTATCGTCTATCTCATAAGACAAACGAGTATATTTTGAATCTATAATGATGGTGGGTAAGACAAGCAATAAAGATATAATCAACACCAGGGGTTGAGTGTAGGCAAATATGGCTAATGCCGATACTATTCCGCCTATATACTGAGGTAAATCACCAAACATAGTTACCAGCTGTCTGGCTCTGGCTCCGCCTTGATTCTTTATTTTTTGAAACTTATCTTGAAATTCCGGATTTTCGATGGTGGGAATATCCAGCTCGAGATATTTTCTGGCAAATGCGCGGTCCATAAACATGTCGAATTCGCGACCCAATCTGCTGTCCAATAGATCGTTTATTTCCAAAATAATGTTTCTCACCAGACCGATAAACAGACGGGCGATTACCACGATGATAATAATCTTTAACCCATCTAACCAAACCGGCTTCCCTGCCGAGTTTATTAATGTATCTATAAATATCTTATCCAAAAATAATCCCGGGAAAACCAAAACTCCGCCCAAAGTATTTAAGACGACTATCCAAAAGATTGACTTTTTGTCTGTCTCCCACAAGAGTTGACCAACTTTTTTCAAGATAAACCCCACCTGAAGCAACGGGGAAAGCTCAATTTTGGGCAGTTTGATTTTAAAAGCCATACACCTATTCTACTGCTTTATCTCTATTTTTTCCTTTTCAACTAAACACTATCGCATTTGTCCCAATCTTAGAATTTTCAGAGATTAAATTCTTTAATATTTCTAGGCCATGATCATTGGAGTTTTTTATAGTTTGAAATGTTGGTAGATCGACAAAATATACCTGTACTTTGTTTTGAATCATGCACTGAAGACCGGAAGGAAAATACTTTTTATTAATTGGTTTTACTGAGCTTTTGCTGTACCACTCCAGATGTTTAAGCGGCCAAAAAGATTCAGACGGGAGAGTGTATATTGTTCCTCCAATGTCACTGGCCATGAATCTCTTTTGGTCGCAAGCGATATAATAATGCACCCCATTTAAAACTCCGTCTGCTGTCCAAGTAGACTTGGTATTTACCAAAAAGTGAGTAGCGAAAGCAAAATCATCAGTAGCAAACAATACTGGCCCTTCGTTAAAATTGTGTGGCCGTTTCCCCACCCTGGGTTCAAATATTTCTATATTATTATTTGGGGACGCGTGGTAGAGAATTGGGGGTTTATCCATGTTTTGCTTCTATTTTGTCTTTACCCATGTAAGGACACAGGACTTCGGGAATGGTTACCGAGCCATCGGCATTTTGATAATTTTCCAAAATGGCAATCAGTGCTCTAGACGTAGGAATCGCTGTGCCATTGAGCATATGTACAAATCCAGTTTCCCCGTTCTTTTTCTTGTAACGAATATTTAGGTTTCTAGCTTGATAATCAGTACAGTTTGAAGTCGAAGTAATTTCTCCGTATTCTTGGCGACCGGGCATCCAGGCCTCGACATCAAATTTACGAGCTGCCATCGATCCAAGATCACCAGTACTCATTTCCAAGACTCGGTAGGAAATACCCAATGCTTGATAAATTTTCTCCTCCATCGCCAAAATTAGCTGATGATTTTTTTCTGAATCCTCAGGGAGACAGTAGATAAACATTTCAGCCTTGGTAAATTGATGCACCCGATACAATCCTTTGGAATATTTTCCATAAGCTCCAGCCTCCTGACGGAAACAATGCGAATATCCAATATATTTAATTGGCAATTTGTCTTCTGTCAGGACTTCATCTGCATGGCGACCGGCCAGGGTAACTTCTGCTGTAGCTACAAGACCCAGATCTTCTCCATCTATTGTATATGTCTGGGCTTCCTTACCTTTTGGTGCATAGCCAGTTCCCAGATAATATCTGGACTTCGCCAGGTCAGGCGTAATTATGGGAGTAAACCCTTCTTTAGCCAATAAATCAAATGCAAATCTTACTAGGGCTAATTCCAACAGTGCCGCATCCCCAACTAAAAAATAAAATTGTGATCCAGAGACCTTAGCTCCTGATTCAAAATCCAAAATTCCAAGTGTTGTGCCAAGCTCCAGATGATCTTTAGGAACAAAATCGGATTTGGTAATTTCTCCCCATTTGTGGACTTCTACGTTATCTTTGTCTGATTTTCCTTTGGGTGCAAGAGGAGATGGGGGATTGGGAATCTGATTTAGAGCTTCAAAAAGATTCTTCTCAGCTTCTTCCAATTTTGGTTCCAAGTCTTTTAATTGAACCTTTATATTTTTACCTTCTTCAATCTGATCCTTAGTTAATTGATTCCGTTTGGCTCTCAAAGTCTCAACTTGGGTCATTAGACCACGGTGTTCTTTGTCCAATTCAACTGCCAAATCTACGATTTTGGCATCATAACCCTTGTCCGCTGTGCCTTGGCGAACCAGATCGGGTTGATCGCGGATGAGTTTAATATCAATCATATCTTTATTATACTTCCGCCCCGAAGGAGTTGCCAGCTGAAGTTAGTTACTCAATAGACTATCTTTTACCAAACACTCCTTGCGCTCCGCCGTCATATTTTAATTCTCCTTGTGGTAACTTCGAAAGTGCCATCTTGCACTTCTCTCCTTTAGGATTTACACATATTGCGTAAGGGTCAACCCCAACTGCACAAATTCCTTCTTGGCAAACTGTCGAATATTCAGACTTGTTATTGAGCACTAGCCTAATGGCCTGTGCATACCTAGCCATTGCTATAGTAGCCATAGTATTTCTCTTTTATCACAATCCAATATCATTTGCAATACCCTGCATGGCGGACAAAGCAATCCCCACAAAATCATTTAGTTTAATTCCCAATTTTTCCTCACATTGAGCAATTTGCGAACGGTTAACTGCCTTGGCAAATTCCTTTTTGGGAAATTTCTTAACCACTGATTCCACAGATAGATCTGCAATTTTTTTGGAAGGTAGAACTAATGTGCAAGCAACTATAAATCCAGTCAATTCGTCACAGCACTCAAGTGACCATTCCATATTACCTTCCAACTTTGCTAAATGAGTATGGTGGGTATTATGCGACTGGAAAGCATGAGTAAACCTCGGATCATCAATTCTGGAAAGCGTGACTATTGTATGTTTTTCTGGTGTATCTTTTGTTTCTTCCCAATCTGAATCATGAATAATTCCCAATATTTCCCACGTATCTGGATCTTCTCCAAACTTTACGGCCAAAGCCTTCATCACGATCCCCACAGCCAAACAATGCCGCCTCAAATTTTCATTTTGAATATGGTCATTTAGAAGTTTTATGGCACTGTTTTTATCAAGTTTCATAAGATTCTTAGGTTACTTAAGAGACTTACGATAAGCAGTCCTTTGTTCATATAACTTTTCTGTATATCCACCTTCAGTGATGTGCTTGCGTTCCAGCGCATCCACTTGGTTATTTAGTAGGTATGTTGCGATATGACAGAGTGTCAAGAGTAGATTTGCAGCCTCCTCTGGATCGTCTGGGAGTTCCCATGTTTCATTTCCTATGCTTCCTAAGTTACTTAAGTCACTTACGATCTTTGAGTATTTTTTCCTAAAGACTAAAACTCGTGGATCATTCTTGTCCCACATCTTAAGTTTTCTCTGTCGCAAGAAATCTTCGAGATCTCCAATTAATTCTTCAATTGATGCTTTAGCCACATTTGTGAGTTTAATTCCGGTTTTCAGGCTGGTTTTCAAAATATCCGATCCCTCAACTATATTTTGCTTTCCTGATCTGGCTGCTCCGTCCATTTGTTCTCTTAATTTCCAGCTGGAAATATATTTTTTTGTAAACTCAACCTCCAAATCATAAATAATTAATGCGTACCAATATGTATATAGTTTCTTGTAAGGCTGGGTGGTCATAATTCTTCAGAAATAAAAAATTCAGTTTGAATATTATCGGGATCACGAAAACAAACATACGGATATTTGTTTGCAAACCTCTGTACTCCGGCTGTTTCAGCTTTCATTAGTCTAAGTCTATCTACAAACTTTTGTAGTTCTTCCAATGTTTCAAGATGAAAAGCAATATGATCTAGACCTACTCTGGTTTCATCAAATTTATCACCTGGGTGCTGTTTTTCCCATTGGACGAACCAAACTGGAATACCGACCTTAAGTAAATTAAATGAGCTTTCTTTATGTTTATCCAATTTTATCTGAAAAAGCTGTTCGTAAAACGATTTTGTTTTTCCAAGATTGGATACCGTTAGTGTCACATGGTCTATCCCGCGTCTATTTATCATTTAATTCCGTATATTTCTTTTGTAACCTCGTCTAGTTCAAACTTCAATTGTGGGAAAGGAACCCCTTCGCGGGCAGTGACATCTTCCAAAAACCAAAACAGTCTTTCCGAATGTCCCCAACCAAACGTTGGCGGCATGCCATATTCCAGCATTTCTACATAATCTATATCCAGCCATTGAGCCTCTTTATCACCCGCTTCGCGCATCTTTTGTTGCTCAGAAAATCTTTCATATTGATCAATAGCGTCATTTACTTCAGACCAGCCATTACCCAACTCACTTCCACCAATTATAGGCTGAAACCTTTCGACTATATTTGGATTATTTATGCTTGGTTTTTGTAACGGCGACAAATATTTGGGATGATTTATTAAAAACGCCGGACCACCAATTTGAGTCCTCAATTGTTTCCATAAAATATCAACCCCCCGAGGAATGCTAATATTGGGATCATGTTTTATTTTGTGAGTATCCAGAACTTTTTTTATTTCTTTCAAATTCGGCTTACTAATATCAATGTCATATTTTTGGTTTATATATTCACAAAAATCAATTATTTCCCAGTCTTTAGAAAAATCAACTTTAAATCCCCGGATATTAAAGATTTTTTTGTCTCCATAAACATAATTTATTACATATTTATACAACTCTTTTATGAGTTTCATCCCATCTTGCCAATCGGCATAAGCCCAATAAAATTCCATGGCGATGTGTTCTGGCAAATGTTCATCAGACAGACCTTCGTTTCTAAACCTAGGTCCGATTTCATAAACTTTTTCATATCCTCCACCGATCAAGCGTTTTAAATATAACTCTTGAGAAATCCTCAAATAAAAATCTTGGTCAATCGCATCCATATGAGTAACAAAAGGATTTGCATCTCCTCCACCAGGAATGTGTTCTAAAACGGGGATATTAATCTCTATAAAATCATTTTGTTTAAAAAATTCCCGATGTGCTTCCCAAAATTTTGATCTGCGGATAAAACGTTGATATACATCTGGATTAATGTTGGTATCCAAGTATCGTCTGCGGTATCTGGTTTCTCTGTCGGTAAGACCCTCCCATGAATCCGGCATGGGACGAATTGATTTTCCCAGCAGTTCAAAACTTGAAACATCAACTGTTATTTCGCCAGCTTGAGTTTTGATCACTACGCCAGATACACCAAGAAAATCACCCGAGTCAAAAAGTTTTAGCAACTTGTATTTGTCACCAAGAAGCTTTTTTTGAAATAAAAGTTGGATTTGGCCTGAGGCATCACGCAAATCGGCAAAGATTACATTTCCGTGCTCACGCCAGCGCCAAAGTCGTCCGACGACATCGACCGTTTTAGAAAGGCTCTCTTTGGCTTTGGAAATTTCGATAAAGCTTTTTGAATACTTCGATGGATAGGGATCAATACCCATCTCACGCAACTTGACTAATTTTTCAAGCCGGATTTTACGGATTTCTGAAAGTCTGGAGTTTGCCATTGCTTTATTTTAGCTTATGGACACCACGGTGTACACTACCTTACCCGCCGGGGCCATGACTTCTACTTGTTCACCAATTTTTTTACCCAAGAGAGCTTGACCTAATGGAGAGGTGTGAGAAATTTTCTTTTTGGCAGGATCAGCTTCCCATTCACCCACTATTTCAAATACCGTCTCTGTCTTGCCGATCCTGACTTTGACACAATGACCAACAGCAATATTTGTGTCCCCATTTGGCTTGGCTATTTTGGCAATCCTCAATAGTTCCTCCAACTCAGATATCTGACCTTCCATAAACGAGAGACTTTCTTTGGCATCCTGATAATCACTATTTTCAGACAGGTCTCCCATGCTTCTAGCCAGAGATAAGCGCTCGACCAAATCTGGCCGTTTTTTAGAAACCAAAATCTCAAGCTCCCGCTTGATCTTGTCATAGCCGTTTTTAGTTAGCAATATTTGATTTTTTACCATAGAAAACAGTATCATACACTCGACTATTTTTCCTGTCAATACGCTATCTCGTCACCGATATCACTTCACTCAATTCCGCATCAGGAGCTGCCACGGTAATTCTGTTGTTTGTCGCACTCTTGACCACAGTATATGCAGTATTATAAGCAGCTGTACAATCTGTAACTGAGGCTCCATTGTTAGTCAAAGGATCAACTGGCAAGGCAGCCAAATAGTTGGTAACTAAAGATGCACAAACATTAGCTGCGGTGGAACTAACAGCTTGAGCCGTAGTGGTAATTCCCGTAGGAAGAACTCCTTTGTTGTCCGAAGCATACTGCTGAATAGCATTCAAAATTGAACTAACATCGCTTCTTCTTTTGGTATTATTCGCTAGAGAAAACTGTCTGGCCGGATTAATAGCCACTAAAGTAATCACCAAAAGTATAGACAAAATTCCGATGACTACCAGAAGCTCTATTAACGTAAAACCTTTTCTTTTGAGCATTAATATCAGTATAAATGCTTTTTATAAGTACTGTCAAGGGGCAATTTTCCCCACCGTTATTAAAATATCAAATTGAGTCTGAGAATTCTCAACTATTGTCATTGGTCCCAAAACTTCCGTCAGTTTGGACCTTACCTCTTGGGGAACCCGCAAGCTAACAATTATTATTGATTTAGAACTTTGACCACTATTTCCCAGCAAAATATTGGTAAACCCTATTTTTTTTAATATCTCTCCCGTTCGACCTGCTTCTCCGGAAACTCCCGACGCGTTAAGTATTTGCACTGAGTAATCCGTCAAACTGGCCGAGACAGAAGCCACGACAGGTACCGGTGATGGAACAGGCGTAGATTCGACAATTACTACTTTGGGCAACCTGGCTTTTGCTTTGGCAACCGCTGTATTCCGGGAAGATACCGTTTGCCAAACAATGAAAATCACTCCTAAAATTGCAATGACTATTCCTGAAACCGCCAAAACCATAGCTTTTTTCTTATTGTGGTTGATCCAATTGTCATTCTCCGCTTTCACCTCCGGTCCAATAAAACTATTGGCCAATATGAAATCCCGGCTTTTCAAAATCAATCTGCACGAATTCAAGTTAAACTCCGGTCCCACCACTCCCACGCTCCCCAAAACCAGTTCCGGCACTACCGCTTTTACTCCAAATCCCAGCGCTTCAAAGGCTGTCCGCAAAGATTCATACAATTGGCGGTTAATTACCACTACCCGGTACTTGTCTTCTACTTTAAATATTTTTGAGCTGGGATTAACTAAAGGTACACTATCCACAAAATCTTGGACATTCTCTCCCACCATCTCCTTCTCAAAATACATGTCCGATCCCAAGACTATTACCAATTCACTCACTACAATCTTGTTAGTTTCTACAAAACTCTTTACTTGGCCGGATAATTCTGCCAAACTAACCACATCCAAATCATTCACCATGGCTTCGGTAAACGGCATTTTGAGGATTCCTTCCACATTTGATCCGCACAATGCCAAACCCTGGCGGGAGACATTCACTACATAATTAGCATTTTTTTTCATATTCAAATTTCTTTCCAGGAAATCACAGTCAAAATATTATTAGTGTAACCCGCCACTACCTGTATTTTCCGGACAGTACTACTCACTGTGGCTGTGGAAACAATAGTTTTCTGACTGGATCCAGTGACTGCTATTGTGACCGCTCCATCAATGGTTGTCAATGTTTCTCCAGCATAAGCCGGATCGCGCAATAGCCGCAACATGGCTTCTTCGGCTCCTGATTCAGCCAACAAGTAGGCTGTCTGCCCTATCTCATACTGACTTCCCGCGGTAGTACTATTGACCACCACCGATACCGCAGCCACCACAACAGCCATGGCCATCGCCACAAACACCAATAAGACCACTAATGTTTGCCCTGAGCGCAGTGGTGAGCGTAGTCGAACCATCATCGCAATCCTACCGCAGTCGAAAACGCCCGACTTCGGTCTCCTGAGGCAATTGTAAAATTAACTTTAGCCGTATCATCTATCCGAGTCACACTCCATCCACTCACCACACTATCATAACTATTTAACCTCACTCCATCCACCCACAAATTGCCGTCAACCAGACTGTACGCGACTGGATTTAGTACCACAGTATTCGCATCATAAGATAGTCTGAACAAAATATATCTTCCATCCATATCTATCATAGAGATGCTGCTCGATTCAGCCAAAGTCTCCAAGGTGGTAGCCAAAATATTAGTCAACACCATCAAAAACATTCCGAAAAGGGCCATATAAACCAAAAATTCAATTAAGGTAAATCCCTTTTTCATGGCGAGTAATTTACTGATAGGTCATTAAAAACCGGAGTCGCGTTGGGATCATTGGTTGCCAAATATAACTTGTATTTAAAACACCTACCCGCATTAAATCCTAAGGAATCTGTAAATGTGTAGTTTATACAGTCCGCGGACACTGCCACTTGAACCGTAAGGCTCGTCTGACTGGGAGTTGTACCTGTAAAGCTTATTCGGTTATACGAAGTCGAATATCCCGGATCAAAAGCCGCCGACACAAACGTTCCCGAAGATGCGTATCGCCCTCCCGGACCTCCGGCAATCATTCTAAATTCTGTCCCCGCGTCCCGGGTAATAATATAGGAATACGCGTCTCCGTCCTGCTCCATGACCGACGCCACGCCGTTTATGCCTGAATCCACGTTCAACCCGCCGCACCGGCTGGGGCTGCCTTCAGTCGTTGCATCCACCACTTGATATTCTTCTGCTCCGGTTCCCACAATAATTATTTTATTCCCACTCACTCCCGTCACCCCCTTAGGGGTCATCCCATTTGTATTGTAACTGCCGACGGTCGGCCGGCTCCCAGTTTTAGTCGAAACATCCACAATATATAATTTCCCCGCGGTCACATACGCCCGGGACGCTGAAGAGTTGATAAATACATCCGCCGCCCCAGTCCCACCCGCCAATCCTGCTTGTCCCACTACCGTCATCGAGGCGGGGTTGCTCACATCTACTATTTGCAGCTGGGTAGAAGTATTTGTGGTCGCCACATACGCGTACGTTCCAGACACTATCACTTTCTTTCCCGTCCCTGCCAAATTCACACTCCCCAGTTGACCCCGCGATCCAGATTTGCTGGACAGATCAAAAGTATATAGTTTATTCTCATCCGTCATGTACCCCACATTCCCGGCCACAAACACGCTGTCCCCTTCATCATTCCCCGGGGCATTAAAGTAACCCGCTTCCGAATACGGATTAGTGGTCAAATTAATTATTTCTATTTCTTTGGAATTGGAATCGGTAGCCAGATAAGCATAGTTTGTTTCCCCAAATACCCCGTTAGTTTTAAATCCGTCGAATGTACCCGCAACCGCCGCCACCGGCGGGTCAGTATTGGAAATGGTTATATTGGCAAACGACACTCCCGAAGCATTGTTTCCCGTCCCGGCAAAAGCCCGACCTTCGATCGCCGTCAAGGCATTGGCCACCCCGGATTTCGGCAAATCCAGCGCCGCAATCGACAAATTGGGGTTGCACCAATCTCCCTGTCCCCCCGCCCCCAACACTACTTCCCCCCCGGCGGTATTCGTCACATTCGTCCCGGATTTTACTCCCAAATTCAATCGGGCCTCGGTCGTTTCGGTGTACACCAAATTATCCAAATAGCGGGTGACATAAAGTTCATTCGTTACTTGCGACTGATAGGGCAAATTCCAAGAGACGCTGATATTTATTTTTTTGGTCGATGGATCGACTGTTCCACTGCCCGCCAAATTACCCGATGCGTCGCGCTTGGCATCGGCAACAACAATTGATCTGACAAAACCATCGCCGGTTGTTTCATTACCAGAGACTAAAGTCCAAGCTCCGCTGGCAACTACTGGATGAAAAGTTCCATTGACTGCAAATGTGCTCCAACCTTTTTTCCGAACTGAGCGCACTGCTTCTTGGGCTTCGCGCAGATAAGCATTGGCGGTCGCGCGTTGGGGCTGTTGCGCCCGGCCTTCCCTAGTCGTCATAATTCCGGCCATAAAAGCCGGTAAGAGTACCGCAGCCAAACCAAAGGCGATCAGAAGCTCAATTAAAGATTGGCCTTTTCTAATTTTGGGAAATTGCCACTCCATATTTATTAAAACGGATAACTTTATTGGTATTATCAGTTGCATCGACAACACTTACCGTATCAGAACCATTTACGTAATTATTGATCTCACCCGAAACTGCCAAAAAAACGATTTCAGATCCGGGAAATGCCGTTGCCAAATTAATATTATTGTCCAAATTTATTACAAAATTAGCAGTATCGTTAGCATTATAAGAAATACCTTTAAACAAAGTGTAAGCGTTGCTGCCAAAAGATACTCCTTGAGTTCCTCCTCCGGCCATGGCCTTGGTTTGAGCCGAACGAATATCTGACAGCACTTGCACTTCTGCTGAAATCTTAGCTACGCGTCTTTGCCCGCTTAAAAGTAAAACGGTCGTGGTGGTCAATATTACCACTCCAATGCCCACGACTACCAACATTTCAATCAAAGTAAAGGCCCTGTTCATCTTCCTCCCACTTGGCCGATAAGCCCATAAATAGGCGCAATAATAGCTAGCATCATTCCGCCCACCGAAACTCCCACCAGTACTAAAAGTATGGGTTCCAATAGGGCAGTAGCCGCCTTGAGAGTGTTACTGACTTCATAGTCCAAATATTGGGACAATTCTTGCATCGATTTGTCCAAAGTTCCACTTCTCTCCCCGGCTTCAATCAATTTGATCATCATATTGGGGACTATTTTTTTGCCCAACCGCAAACCATCCGACAATTTTTTTCCGCCGATTACCATTTCCCGGGAATTAGCTAGTAATTTTTTTATTTTGCTGTCCATAACTACCTCTTGAGAAAGTTCCAAAGCCACAGTAATCGGTAAACCGGAATTCAATAGTAAATACAAACTCCGGCTGAATCTGGCAAAATCTATCTGTTTGACCAATCCAGAAATGACCGGTAAAGAATGTAAAATCTTCAAGACCATTTCACGATTATGTTTGTACAGCAAGATTATTCCCACCCCTACCACCACCAATCCCACTCCCAAGAGCATAGTGTTGTTAATCAAAATGTTTGATGCCCCAATCAATATTTTGGTGGGTAGTGGCAATTCCACTTTGAGTCTAGCAAATACCGTCGCAATCTTGGGCACCACCACAGTCAAAATCATGAGTAAAACTCCCGCAAATACCACCATAATCAAAATAGGATAAATCATGGCAAACTTTATTTTGTCCGAAAATTCAATCTCTTTTTGAATATGGTCCCGCAAATCCCGCAGAGTAGTTTCCAAAGTTCCGGCTGTCTCGGCCGCCTTAATTAAGTTGACCGTTATTTTGTCAAATACTTTGGGAAAATTAGCCAGGGATGCCGCAATTTGTTGCCCTTGCATCAGATCGGCCCGCAAAGTCAGCAAGACCTTCTTTTGGTTTCCGGCTGTATCTTCTATCAACGAATTCACCACCTCAAGAATCGGTATTCCCGCTCCCAACATAATCGCCAAGTTCCGCAACATGGATAATTTTTCGTTATTTGACAAAGTTAGATTAGACATATTCAGCTTTAGTTACTCTCAAAATCTCTTCCAAAGTAGTTTCACCCGCGGCCACTTTGGCAAAACCATCCATTAAAATCGTCCGCATACCTTCTTTCATCGCTGCCTGGGTAATCACGTCGGCATCCGCTTTGGCGTTGATGAGCTTACGTACCGCTTTTGTGATCTCCAAAACTTCGAATAATCCCAGTCTACCTTGATAGCCGGATCCTCTGCACAATTTGCACCCTTTGCCTCTGGATACTTTATATTTGGATTTTTCTTCCCAATTTTTCTTGATCACCTCAGGAGGAAAACTTTTTTCCAATTCCCCGCGGGTTATCTCTTCTTCATATTTACAATCCTTGCAAATCTGCCGTACTAGCCTTTGGGCTAAAACTACCGAAACCGTCGAAGATACCAAAAAGGGTTCCACCTTCATATCAATCAACCGGGGTATGGCTGTCGCCGCGTCGTTGGTATGCAAGGTCGACAACACCAAATGGCCTGTCAGAGCTGCATTAATAGCAATTCCGGCAGTTTCTCCATCCCGGATTTCCCCTACAAAAATTACATTGGGATCTTGGCGCAAAATAGACCGCAATCCGGAAGCAAAAGTCAGATTTGTTTTGACATTTACTTGGATCTGATTGGCCCCCTTGATTTTGTATTCCACCGGGTCTTCAATAGTGGTAATATTCTTTTCCCGGGTGTTGATGATTTTTAAAATCGCATATATAGTCGTAGTTTTTCCGGAACCAGTCGGACCAGTACATAAAATAGCTCCATAAGACTTGGTAAAGGCTCTATTCAACTTGGCCAAATCCTGATCACTCATCCCCAAATCTTTTAGTGTATATTGCCGGGACCTAGACGACAATAACCGTAACACCGCTTTTTCTCCATCTGCAATTGGCAAAATAGACACCCGGATATCCAAGTTTTCTTCTTCGAGAATAGCCCGCATTTTGCCGTCCTGGGCCGCCAAATGCTCGTCTGTCCGCAAACCCGACAACACTTTTATTCTGGTCATAATCCGCTCATGTAATCTCTTGGGTACCCGCATTACATCCTGTAAGACACCGTCAATCCGATATCTAACCAGAGACGCTTGTTCTTCCGGTTCAATGTGAATATCGGAAGCTCTGTTTTGGTAAGCTATTTCTATGGCCGCATCCACAATCCGGGCCACGGGTGGATCTTCCAGAACTGCCTCGGCGGTTCTCCCGATATCTTCGGCCATAATATTATCCACCATTTTTTGCAGATCGCCCTGATAAATACGCAAAGTGTTTTGAATATCCCGGAGAGTGGCCAAATATGCCAAGACTTTCAGTCCAGTTTTTTTGGCCAGCATTTCCAAAACTTCCCGGTTATTAGGATCGGCCACCGCCACTTTTAATCCGGTCTTATCCCGCTCAAATACCATCACTTTTTGTTTCCGCATCACCCGGTCCGGAATCACATTTATGATTTCATCAGGAATATTCAGCTTGGACAAATTTACAAATGGTAGCTTGAAATAATCGGCTAGGGCTTGGCCAAACTGTTCATCCGCTACCAAATTCTTTTCCTGCAACGCGTCTTCCAAGGCGATATTAGAATTCTTTGCGTACAACACAATCTCTGCCAACTTCTTGTCATCCAAAAGTTTTGATTTCGCTAAAACACTAGCTACCAGATCATCGGGCAAAATGGCCATACATATATAATATCACTTCTGAAAAATTTTCAGCGCGCGCGATTTTTTTGCTCGCCATTGGCGAGCTACCAAGTTATAATAAAGGAACTATGAACCTTTGGCAATCTTATCTACAAATATATTCGCTGGGAGTTAATTGCGAAAAAAGCTGGCTGTTTATTTCTGAGCCAATAACTACTTTATCTAATGTAGCTTTTTTTATTGTGGCATATCTATCTTTCAATATTTTAAATCAACATGTAATAAAAAATAAAACCTTACTACTCTTCCCATATTTTATCTTGCTCATCGGGCTTGGAAGTAGTATATATCATCTTTTTAATAATCCGTTCACTCTAATTGGAGATTTACTTCCAATTTATATATTTGTCTCTTTCTTGGTATTTATACTTGTGTATAGACTGGCAAACAATAGGCTATTGGCATTGTTAGCACCCCTAGCTCTGGTATCAACTCATCTTTTTTTAATTAACAGTAGACTTCCACATTTGTTTCTTTCTTCTGCACAAGTTCATCACTCACTAAATCTCTTAACTTTTGTAGTTCTACTTTCTCTCTTATACAAAAAGTTTGGGAAAATAATTCTAGGAATAATCCCTTCGATACTGCTATACACAGCAGGTATCTTCATTAGATCTTTTGATTTTTTGTTGTGCCCACTTACCAAAGTTGGTGCTCACTTCATGTGGCATATTTTAGTGGCACTTTCTGTCTATTTGGCAGTTAAATTCTTTGTTAGACTAGAAGTCTATACTCATATCCATAAAGCGTAGTAAGCGTTCTTTAAAACTTTTGCGTTCCGCAGGGTCTGAGCAAAGCCGAAGAATTTTCCCTGATTGTCCGAGCCAACTTATTCGTAACCTAACTCCTTAAAATCATTTTGTAAAGCCTTTTTAAGTTGAGACCTTCCAAATCCACTTTTCAAAAATATTTCCCTGGCTTTAGCATCTTTTTGATTTCTATAGGTTTCGTAATGAATTAATACCAACGGTCTTCTGTTTTTAGTAGATCTGGATTTACCAGAATAATGTTCTTTAATTCTATTTCTCAGATCTTGTGTATAACCAATATAAAGCTTTCTATCTTTCAAGCTAAATAAGACATACACATACCTAAATTCACTTTTCATAATTATGCGACGTCTAACGTCGCAAAATCAATATAATATGGCAAGTCTGACTTGCCTCGCTTTCAAATGCGGTAAACCGCGTTTGACGCGGTGACCTCACGGAGAATCGGACTCCGATTATCAGGTTGAGAACCTGACGTCCTAACCGTTAGACGATGAGGCCATTGCACTGGCTCCATTTTATCAGACGGAATCAGTTTGAGGGCAATTTTGAGAACCTCATCCAAATGACTGACAAAATGAAACTTCAGATCTTTTTTGACCGCATCTGGTAATTCCACCATATCTTTTTCGTTGTCTTTGGGAAGTATCACGGTCTTTATTCCAGCCCGATGGGCAGCGATGACTTTTTCTTTGACTCCACCTATTTCCAGCACTCTTCCTCGTAGAGTAATCTCTCCAGTCATGGCCACTTCACGTCTGACTGGTAAATCTGTCAGCGAAGAAATGACAGCCGTGGCAATGGCAATGCCAGCTGAAGGCCCGTCTTTGGGAACGGCTCCCTCAGGAACATGGATATGAATATCCAACTCCTTGTAAAAATTTTCTTTCAATTGTAATTTGTCCCAGCGGCTTCTGATATATGAAAAGGCAGCCTTAGCCGATTCTTTCATGACCTCTCCCAATTGGCCTGTCAGCTGCAATTCACCTTTGCCGGGCATATGTGCCACTTCGATAAACAAAATATCCCCTCCTGCTTGCGTCCAGGCCAGACCCGTACTCATTCCTATTTCATCCCGGGTCTCGGCCAATGTCTCAGGCAATCGCTGGGGACCCAAAAATTTATGAACATCCGAAATCCGAAGCGATGTCGAAGGACTAAACTTTTTCTTTTCGGCAATTTTACGGGCGACCTTGCGGCAAATCTTGGCAATATTCCGCTCCAAATCCCGGACTCCGGCTTCACGGGTATAACGCTGGGCAATTTCCTTAAGAGCCGTGTCTTCTATTTTCAAGCTGGAAGGCAATGCTGCTTTAGCCAAATTTTTGGTCCAAATATAATTCTTGGCAATTTTGATTTTTTCTTCTATTGTGTATCCTGAAAAATGAATTACTTCCAATCTGTCACGCAACGCCGAAGGAATAGTATCCAGATTGTTGGCTGTGGCAATAAAAATTGCTTGTGACAGGTCAAAGGGTACTTCCAGATAATGATCAGAAAAGGCGTTGTTCTGTTCAGGATCCAGAGCTTCCAAGAGCGCTGAAGACGGATCTCCTCGGTAATCGGATGCCAGCTTATCTAGCTCATCGAGCATAAACACCGGATTTTTGGTACCGGCAGTTTTTATTCCCTGAATAATCCGCCCGGGGAGCGCTCCCACATAAGTCCGCCTATGACCACGAATTTCTGCCTCGTCGCGGATACCACCTAGGGAAATCCTGACAAATTTGCGCCCCAAAGCTTTGGCAATAGACTTACCAATAGATGTTTTACCAACTCCCGGAGGACCCACAAAACACAGAATAGTTCCGGTAATTCCATCTTTGTCAGGCGATTTTTGAGCATTTCTTAGTTTCATAACAGATAAATATTCCATAATTCTTTCCTTGACCTTGGACAAACCATAGTGATCTTCATCCAAAATTCTGGCTGCGCGTGACAAGGCTACATGATTTTTGGAAGCTATTTTCCAGGGCATATCGCACAACCATTCCAGATATGTCCTGATATAGTTTGATTCGGGATTACTAAAGCTCATTTGTTTCAAGCGAGAGACTTCTTTTTCGCTCTTTTTGCGGATATCATCGGGCATTCCAGAAGCTTTGATTCTTTTTCGCAGCATGGCATAATCATCTTCGTCTCCCGCAGTTTCTGATCCCAGTTTCTCGAGTTCTTTGGAAATGGTCTTTTGGCGTTCCCGCAAGACTTGCTCTTTGTAGTTTTTGTCAAACTTGGCTTGGGCTTGATGGGCGATATTGTGTTCCAGCTCGACCACTTTTATTTCGTGGGCCAAATGTACCAAGGCCTCGTCTAAGCGTTCATCAACCGAAAGAATTTCGAGCAACTTTTGCTTGAGGGGAGTTTTTAGATCCAGCATATTGGCCACTTGATCAGCTAATTCTGCTGCAGATACACCCGCCATCAAACGCATAAAAATTGGAAAATCCACCGACCGGCCCATGTCAAATAGGTGACGTAATTCCATCAGTATTTGACGCGCGGTGGCTACTGTACGATCAGACTCAAGATATGATTCCGCTAATATTTCAATTGGAGCCGTAAAATATGGTTCTGTTTGAGAAACGGGTCCGATTTTGACCCTGGAAATACCCTTGATCTTGGCCAACAACTCATTTCCCACCGGGGCGAACTGATCGACCACACACAAAGTCCCTATTTCATACAAATCAGTCGCAATTGGAGTAATTGTGTCATTTTTTTGGGCCACAAAAATCAATTGTTTATCGGATTTGATAGCTGCTTCTATCCCGGCCACACTCTGGGCCCGGCCAAAACTTAATGTTGGTTCGGTGTGAGGGAATACCACCCCATCACGCAGGGAAACAATTGGAAAATGACGAATTCCATCCATACTTAGCAGTCTATCACTTAGTTTGATAAAATGCTAGTATGTTGCCGAATAATTTCCTCGCCAATTTACCAAAAGATATTTCCCCATCTATCTTTGACCGGATTCTTCCGACTACTTTCCGTGTCAATACCCTAAAGGCGGATCCTATGTCAGTAAACTCAGCCCTAAACAAATTTAATATTTCGTTTAGACAAGAAGGTTTTGGTTTTATCACCTCTAACCCACTTCGCGAAATACAGGAATTGGATATTTACAAAAATGGCGAAATCTATGTCCAAAGTTTATCTAGTATGTTGCCTCCCATCATTTTGGATCCAAAACCGAATGAAATAATTTTAGATATTTGCGCGGCTCCGGGAAGCAAAACCAGTCAAATTGCAGCTCTCATGCAAAACACGGGTCAAATCATAGCTAATGATAATAGCCGGATTAGAATTTATAAACTGGAAGCTAATCTCAAGAATCTTGGGGTGACCAATACCATAATTATTCATTCGTCGGGACAATCCCTCTGGCAAAAATATCCTGATTATTTTGACAAGGCGTTAGTTGATGTTCCTTGTAGCATGGAAGGCAGATTTTGCACCCTAAATCCCAAGACCTACCGCGATTGGTCTCCCGTCAAAGTAAAAATTCTCTCCAAACTTCAAAGATTTCTACTGCGGTCAGCATTTGGATGTACTAAATCAGGAGGTACAATTGTCTACTCCACCTGCACTCTAAATACGACCGAAAATGAGGCAGTCGTCGAGTGGCTCATCAAGAAAGAATCTGGAAGAGTCGAGCTAATCTCGACGCAACGCATCAATCCCAGTGCCACCATGGAAGGCTTCTTTGTAGCCAAGCTCAGGAAACTTTAGTATCACCCCCTCAATCCCCCTCTTAATCTAAGCGGGGGACGCTACGTTTTCTGTTCAAATGATTAAATGATAAAATTAACACATTGGGAGATCATCTAACGGTAGGATAGCAGACTCTGAATCTGATAATCTTGGTCCGAATCCAAGTCTCCCAGCTGATTCGACTCACTGCGTTCGCTCACAGCTATAGCCCTAGATTGATGGTGCTTCTAGGTGTATAATTGAGCCATGAAGGATGTTGAAAAATTATTGACCTATGGATTGTTGGCGGGTTATGCCGGAAAAACGGCTTTGGAGAAGGTTGTTCGAGGCGGTTTTACTCTGGATGCCAGTCATTTTTCTAATTCAGGCGGAAAATACCATGATGAGTGGATAGCAAGTAGAACTGGTGGTGGACAAGAAATTGTCGAAATGGAAAGACAACATTTTACCAGAGTGTACGCCGGAGGAACAATTGGGTTGAATAAACTGCAAGAATTAGGAATTGCCAAGAAAGATGTGACCGGATATCTGAAACAGAAATTACAGGAGTTAGCAGAGAAAACGAGACTATATGAGGAGTGTCATCCCAGCGTCGATGGGGAATGGAAATACGATTACAAAATCTTGTCAAAAAATGAAGAGGTTCCCCTAACTGTTTCTGAAGAGCAAATAACCTATACTGGCACAGTAGTATTCGTGCATGTATTTTTGCTTTGTCCGATAAGCTGATTTGACCTGGTCGGCCGAATGGAATATAGTTAAGGAAGAAAGAAGGTGAGGAAAGTGAAGTTGAAAGAACATCATGCGGGATTAGCGCTGGGAGCAATGGCTTCACTAGCTCATGTAGTTTGGGCAACAATGGTTTTTTTGGGTGTAGCTCAGCCCTATTTAGACTGGATTATAGCTCTCCATTCCCTAACTAATCCATATCAGGTACTGCCATTTGATTTGGTCAGATCCCTGATTTTGGTCGGAACCACATTTGTGGTTGGCTACATTTTTGGCTGGACGTTTGCCGCCATCTGGAACAGAACGGCTAAAAAATAATGTATTTTGTTTATATCTTAAAAACATCTGGAAATACCCTGTATATTGGCCAGACGAGTAATTTGAACAGGAGATTGGCCGAGCACCGCGAAAAATCCCCCAAATCTGCCAAATATATCAGGTATTTCGATTCATTTGAATTGGTGTATTCCGAAATATTCAAAACCCGCTCCGAAGTCATGAAACGCGAATCCCAACTTAAAAAACTTACCCGCAGACAGAAAGAAGATCTGTTAAGATTAAATAAGTGAAAATAAAGTCTAAAAAATATTTGATACTTCTGGTTTTTGGAACGGTTGTCACTATCCTGTTATATTTTCTATTTAGCAAATCTGTCTATTTTCAGATCTTTACATCTTGGTCAAGACAAAATATTGTCTTGTTTGTAATAGCTCTTTTTTCTCTGAAAGTTCTGGGTATCGTCTGGCCACCATTATCCGGCGGAGTCCTTACTTTAGGAGCCATACCCATCATAGGTTGGTTTCCGGCATATCTTGTTGATTTCGCAGGCAGCACGACCGGTGCATCATTGGCTTTCTTGATAGGGAAAAAATATGGTTATCCTTTTTTGGAAAAGATATTTGATGAAAATACTATAGATAAGATAAAGAAATTAAAAATAAAACCAAATCGGGAAATAGAAGCCATTACAACTCTCAGAATTTTTACAGGCAGCTTGTTCATGGAAGCAATTTGTTATGCAGCTGGACTCCTAAATGTCAGATTCACCAGTTTTTTCATCGGCTCGATAATCTCTCATATTATAGTCGGAATACCATCTTTTTATCTGGTCGGGGGTTTATTTAATCTCAACAATTTGATCTTTGGGATCCTGGGCTTTGTAATTATTATTCCGTTGTTTATGAAACTCAAGGGCAGATTTTTGGAATAAGCTATAATAAATTTATGGAAAAGAAGATTGGGTTAAGTCGGCATCATAAAATAAATAGGCATGTGAATTTGATATTGCTGGCGGTGGGCTTGGGACTAGCTTGGTTTCTTAGGTCACAAGACTTTTCCGGTTTTGGCCTGGTGGGAGCGTTCTTGGGGGGAATAATGTTTGCCTCAGCATTTACCGTCGCTTCGGGAACCATAATATTGTTGTCTCTCGCTAACTCTTTGCCTATTTGGCAAATAGCAGTTACAGCAGGTCTTGGAGCCGTCATCACCAATTATTTTATCTTTAGATTTGTCCGCGATGATCTATACAATGAAATAAAAGATGTTTATGAGCTCTTTGGCCACCGCCATTTGACTACGCTTTTGCATACCAAATATTTTCACTGGTTTATGCCTCTAATCGGGGCTATTATTATTGCCTCGCCCCTGCCTGATGAACTTGGAGTATCACTCCTGGGTATTTCCCAAATGTCCCAAGGTAAATTTTTGCTTTTATCATTTATATTAAACACCTTGGGCATTACCACTATTTTAATTCTCGAAGGATTTCTTTTTTAGCCCGGGTAACTTCGATTTTGATGACTTTTTCTAAATCATCCTTTATTTCGTTTTTTAACCATTCCCAATGTTTTTGGTCATGCGGAGATTTGGCAAATTCTTGTAAAAATTGGTCGTGTTTGTTTTTGGGTAAGACTTGTAATATCGAGACCAGAGCATGATTTCTTAGGGTTTTTTTGGCAATCAACATCAATTCTTCATCTGTTCCCAAATGCTTTTCCAGATCAGTTAGATCCAAAAGATGATCGTAAAAAGTAGTTTTAGTCATAATTTAATTTTGTCTCAAGTGGTCCCAAGGGGACTTGGTTGTTTTTGTCATCCACAAAAAATAATATCACAGGCCCTTTTTGTTTACCATAATTTAATTCCAAATAAGCCATAACTTCGGGACTGCCCCCAAAATGTTTACCCGTCCACGAGGCCGGTCCTGAATCCCCAATGACTGCCACTATACTCTTGCCGTTGACCGGATTTACAACGACAACTTTGCGGAATTTATACCAATCACGAAGATATGAAAGTCTCGCTGACCAATCTGGTAGATAGAGAGTTTGTACCGCTACATAATATTTTTCATATTCTGGATCATTAATATATCCCCATGCCCCGCGTCCTGGGGCAATTCCTGCTTGTAAAAATTGCCCATGCCCGGAAATAGTGTCTCCGGGAAACCGCTGAAGATGTTGCTCGGCCCCGATTAAGCCAAAACTTCTATTTAGTCTTTCATTGTCCAATATTGCTGATGCTCTTATGCCCAGATCTTCATACAAAATATTACTAATCTTGGTTTCCAGATCGGGGTTCAGAATTTCTAATCTTTCCGGAATAATTGCCTTTAAGTCAAGTAACAATTTCTGTCTCGGTCCAATCGCAATATCAGAGACAACTTCTTCCGCAGGCTGACTAGCCAATGATGTCACTGCTGGAGCGCTAAAAAAAAGTGTTCCGGCCACGGCTGTGGAGACCAAAAATTTATTTAGTCTGGCTTGGGAGGCTAAATGCCTAACTTTAAGCTTGGCTCGCAGTAAGTCGTTTGATTGTTTCATCTCTTCCTAATACTAACATTGTTTCGGTAATTGGTGGAGTAGATCTTGTGCCACAAATAGCAATTCTCAGGCTCATAAAAAAATCTCCGATTTTCCAACCTTTATTTTTTATATCATCAATTAGTTCACCTTTTACCAATTTATCATAATTTTCTATAGCAAAACGAAGGTGATCGAAGGAAATAGAAGGATCAGAAGAAATAGAAGGAGCAGTAAAAAAGAAATCTGTCAATGCAGGAAAATCAGACAATACTACCAATCTGTCTTTGATGAGTGGCAGTATCTGCTTTAGTTTGGCTTTGTCCGGAAAATCAATCAGATTTATCAGCTCTTCATCGGGCTTCTGGCGTAGATAATGGCCATTAAACCATTTGAGTTTTTGGTCTTCAAATCTGGGATTGGATTCCTGAAATCCATTAATGTCAAATTCCTTTACAAATTCGGAAAGAGTATATAATTCGCGGTTGTCTTTGGGGGCCCAACCCAAAAGCATCACAAAATTCAAAAGTGCCTCGGGGAGATATCCCTCTTTCAAAAAATCTTCCGCCATCACCGAGTCACGTCTTTTTGATAATTTCTTCCCTGTCTTGGCACTTAGAATATCCGACAAATGACCAATATCCGGACGAGTACCACCTAAATATTTAAAAACCAATAAATGTATCGGTGTACTGGGCATCCAGTCGTGACCCCGCAAGATATGAGTAATCTTCATATCAAGATCATCAACCATGGCTGCCAAGTGATAAGTGGGGAAACCGTCAGTTTTTAAAAGCGTAGCGTCATAAACCCCATTGGTATCCCAAGAAATTTCTTTTTTGTGGACAAAATCAAAATAAGATACCGTTTCGCTATCCGGTACTTTTAATTTAATTGCACCGGAATTCAAATTCTTGTTTCGGCAAGGATCACGCAAAACTTGGGAAAAACCATCTGTTTTGGCATTACGGGGCGGACACTGACAATAAAAGGCATAATTGCCAGATACCAATTTCAAAGCGGTATTTTTGTAAATATTTAATCTTTCGGATTGTAAATAATATTCATCCCAGACAAGTCCAAACTTTTTTAAAGTGGATTTTAGACTTTCGACACTATCAGCAACTTCGCGCTTGACATCAGTATCTTCCACGCGGAGTATAAATTGTCCTTTGGCATGTTTAGCCATAACATAGGCATAAAGAGCAGTCCGCAGACTTCCTATATGCAGAAAACCAGTAGGAGAAGGTGCAAATCTAGTGCGAACCATATACAATAAATTGTACCATGGCTACACTTACAGAAGTAAGCTTTTATACCCGCCGGATCATTAAATGGAGTATTATTGTCATTCTGGTCGTCATGATTACGCCAATTATGTGGCGATTGACTAAAAAAATCTATCTGGCTCTCTGGCCACCACCCCCCCCTCCCCCAACTGTCAGGTACGGTAAACTGCCAGCACTGGCTTGGGATCTACCCAAAGAATCCTACAAGCCACAGATGCGTCTAGAAACAAAACAGGGAGCTTTGCCAACTCTTGCTGATATCGGACGGGTCTATTTTGTAGAGACTAGTAAATCACGTATTTTGGCATTGGATAAAATCAAGGTTAAAGCCAAAACGTTGGGATTTAGTCAAAACCCAGTACAAATCAATGAACGGACCTATAAATTTACACACACACTCGAAAGTTCATCTCTGGTTGTTGATATTATTGCCGATAAATTAACCTATAAATATGACTGGGAACAGGATGCCCAAATCTCCACGGCAAATGTCATCTTGGATCAAAATCAGATAATAAGTGAGTCCAAGTCTTTCTTTCAAAACTTGGGATTATTACCATCAGATATTTCTGATGCCCGTATAAATATTACATATCTGACAGTACTGGGAGAAAATATTATTCCTTCAATCGCTCCCTCGGAAGCCAACTTTGTGCGCGCCGATCTATACCGGGCCGACCGCGACAATCTAAAATTCGTCACAGCATCCGCTGTTTCTTCTCCTATTAATATCACATTTGGCTCAGGTAAAAATCAATCCCGGAAAATAATACTGGCTAATTACAATTATTCCAAACTTTTGGACAACGACTTTGCCACTTATCCTCTAAAGTCTGTTCAATCTGCTTGGGATGAACTGACTGCTGGTGGAGGGTATATAGCCAAAAGTGCCGGAACTACAGTTGTCGTGCGCCAGGCAAGTCTGGCTTATTTTGAACCGAATTATCCCCAGAGATTTCTCCAACCAGTATATGTATTTGAAGGCGATGGGGGCTTTACGGCCTATATCCAGGCAGTCATCCCTGAATATGTGGATCTGGCACAACCCAAGTAAAATTTGCATAAACCCAATCTATAATTTTTTTGGTATCGGAAAACCGGTCGTCGCTTCCCAAAAGAGAAATTATTACCTCATGACCTTCTCTGTTGACCAGTGTTACTAGGGATTGACCAGCGCCTACGGTATATCCGGTCTTGACGCCCAAAACTCCTGGAACTTTTCCCAATAGTTCATTGATGTTTTTAACGATATATTGTTCTTGGCCTTCGGTTGTTATCACTGCGTTTTCCATGGCTACAATCTTAGCAAATTCAATTTTTTTCATAGCATAATCTGCCAATATAGCTAAATCATGTGCACTGGCTTGTTGACCATATTCATCAAGGCCGGTGGGGTTTACGAAATGAGTTTTAAATAGACGCAAATCTTGGGCTTTTTGATTCATAGCAGCAATAAAAGCAGACCGGCCACCGCTGAAATTTTCGGCCAATATTTCAGCCGCATCGTTTCCAGATTGAATCAATAATGCATATAACAATTGATCAACTGTTAGACTGTCTCCCGGCTTAAATCCCACATATTGACCCAATGGATATTCCCGGGTCACCTCTATCTGCTGGTCCAATGAATAAGCGTCCATAGCGACCAATGCCGTCATCATTTTGGTAGTCGAGGCTGGAAATATTGTTTCTTGCGCTCCTTTTTCCCAAAGGACTGTTTTGCTCTCCCGGTCTATAATAAATATATGCCGGGCCTTGACATTGGGAATTGAAAAATCAGGTTTTGGTATGGGTCTGGATGAGACAGAAATTTGCAATGCAGTTTTCTTTGAAAATTTTGCCCAACTCAAATCAGTATCCCGATAAACAGAAACCAGATAAATAATTATGGCAACCAACAAAACTATCCTACGCGGCATATTGTCCTATTATACCGCCACAAATAGCCATATAGTCTAAATAGCTCATTATTACCGAGCGCCTGCTGTCCCCGGCATTAAATGCAATCACTTTATTTATTCCCAAGTTTTGTTCAACATAGGTTGGAATATCAAACAAATGCCCAAACGGAGGAATAGCTCCGATCTGCAAACCAGTCAGATTTTCAACTTCTTGGGGAGTTGCAAAACGGAGGTCTTTGACTCCAAACAAACTTTTAAACACTTTGACATTTAGTTTGTGAGAACAAGGCAAGATTATCAATATCGGCTTTTTGTCGCCAAAACAAATCAGAGCCTTGGCCCCTTGGTCCATGCTGGTCCCCCGCACCCTGGCCGAATCTTCACAGGTAGGCGTAGGCTCATGTTCCAGAGCTTGATATTGAATTTTATTATTTTCCAGGAGCTGGATTATTTTTTCGTAAACTGACATACCACTTTTATTCCCAGTTCTTTTAATTGTCCATCAGAGGCTTTGGAGGGTGCCTCCATTACTGCAATAGCACCTGAGGCAGTAGCCGGATAGGCAATTACTTCACGAACAGACGGTTCTCCCAACAAAGCCATTAATAACCTATCCATTCCCGGAGCAATCCCGCCGTGAGGCGGAACCCCATATTTAAAAGCGGTCAACATATGGCCAAATTGGTGTTTTTGTTCTTCTGAAAACCCGATTAAATCAAATATCTTGTTTTGTGTTTCGGCTTGATGAATTCTGATACTCCCTCCACCCACTTCAAATCCATTCAAAACCAAATCGTGCTGTAAACCCCGGACTTTTGCAGGATCAGTATCCAATATGGGAATATCGTCCGGGTGGGGAGATGTAAACATATGGTGTGACGGAGCATATTTAGCTGACCCCGATCCATAGAAAAAATCATCCCGGGATTGCTCTGTAAACAAGGGAAAATCAATAGTCCAAGAAAATGCCAATTCGTCCTTATCATCTTTGTTCATTCTCAAATCTGGTTTATCTGTACCATATTTAGCTATCGCCTCTTTGTGGGGAATTCTCGGCCACGGCGTAGATGTAAAATGTTTGTTTGGAAAAACTTCTTGAATCATTTTGGTAAACATGTTTTCGACCAGTTGCAATATATCATCTTGAGTCATAAATGACATCTCCATATCCAGCTGGGTAAATTCGCCATAGGCCCGGTCTTTTCTGGGGTCTTCGTCACGAAAACATCTGGCAATCTGAAAATATCTTTCCATGCCAGCGACCATTAATAATTGTTTGTATTGTTGGGGGCTTTGGGGAAGAGCGTAAAAATTGCCTTTTTGCAAACGGGATGGAACTATAAAATCCCGCGCTCCTTCAGGTGTAGTCTTGGTCAAAATCGGAGTTTCGATTTCTACAAAACCTTCTTTGTTCAAATAATTGCGTAAAAACAAAATCATTTGTGATCTGACTCGCATATTACGGGTCATTCTGGGGCGGCGTAAATCCAGATAGCGATATTTGAGTCTGATTTCTTCGTTAATATCCAATCCGTCCCCGTCAATCGGAAACGGTAGCTCGACAGACTTACTTATCAAATCAATTTTCTGTGCTTCTAATTCAATTTTCCCAGTCAACAAATTTGGGTTTACCAATTTTTCCGGGCGGGATTTTACCAAGCCTTCAATCGAAACCACGTCTTCACTATGCAAGTCACTTGCTAATTCCGGAGACAAAACCACCTGCAATAATCCCGTCCGGTCACGAACATCAATAAACACAATCTTGCCATGATCTCGCCTGGTATTCACCCAGCCTTTTATCAAGACTGTTTCTCCTATTTTTGTGATTGTGTCTGAAATTAAAGTTCTAATCATAGTATTTTTGTATAGATTACTCTAGAAATATAATTTTTATTTTCTAATTTGTAATATTTATCGATTTTACCAGATTGTTGAAAACCCAGTTCGGAAACCAATTTTATACCTCTTACCTGAGATTCGAGGTGAACAAAATAAACCAATTCTATCCCTATTTCTTTAGCTTTTTGTAATAATCCATCAATCATCTGCTTCCCGTAATCTTCAAAACCAGTCAGTATGCCAAAGCTCAATTCACCAACATGCCTGTCTACTAATCTTTTCAATCTTTTAATTTCGCAGTCTCCATAAATATTTTCATCGTTAGAAATTACTAAACTTATACATTCGTCAGACTCATTATCACTGATCCTTTGCAAAGTTCGTCCGTTTTCTTTTTCGATTGTCCTTGCTTGTACATCCTGTAACGTTTCCGCACGATTTGGATCTTCAGAGACCAATTTGCCAAAAAATACCATCAATTTTTTTGCGTCATCCGGTTCGATTAATCTTATTTTCATGGCGTAAGTCTATTGACTCCTCGATATAAATAAGTAACATCACGGACATTATTATACCCCATGACTTTCATTAGTAAGCGGGAAGGACCGGGGGCAAATCCTCCGTGAGGTGGGCATCCATATTTAAAAAAGTTGAGATAGTTTTCAAACGGTTTTTCATCAAAACCTTTCTCTAATATCTGTTTTTTAAGCACATCATAGCGGTGTTCCCGCTGGGCACCGCTGGTAATTTCTAGTCCCCGGTAAAGTAAATCAAAGCTCTTAGAGAGAGTTGGATCATCTTCGTGTCGCATACTATAAAAAGCTCTTACTGACGACGGATAATCATATATAAATACAAAATCATGACCGAATGTATCTTTAATATATTTAGCAATCGCTTTTTCCTCCTCTGAACCCATATCTTCTCCTCTGTCGCTTGGCACTCCCAATTTCTTTAATATTTCTTTTGCTTCTCTTAAGGTTAGTTTTGGAAACGGCAAAACCGGGATATCAACTGGATATTCCAAGTTTATTGCTTCAAACATAAAATGCATCATTTTCTCTTCCTCTGCCATCAGATCATGATGAGAATTTATAAAAGACATCTCGATGTCATACATGGTGAATTCGGTATCATGACGGGAAGTAAAGGACGGGTTGGCGCGAAAGACGGGACCGACTTCAAATACCTTCTCAAATCCCGCGGCCATGGCCATTTGCTTGTAAAGCTGTGGCGATTGAGCCAAATAGGCTTTTTGGTCAAAATATTTTATTTCAAATAACTCTGAGCCCGATTCAGTCGAAGTCACTACAATTTTAGGTGAATGAATTTCTATAAATCCGTTGGATACGCAATATTGTCTAAAGGCGTGTTCCATTTTGGTCCACACCTTAAAGATTTTGGCGTTTTTTGGTTTTCGCAAATCCAGCCAGCGCCAGTCTAATCTTTTGGCTTGATTTGTCTCCCCATCTCCTTTTTCCATCACCGGAATGGGTAATTCCGGATCCGTTGCAGACAATACTTCCAGGTTGCTTATTTTTATTTCAAAACCATTGGGTGCCTGAATGTTTTTCTCAACTAGGCCTGTAATAGCTACAACTGATTCTAAAGATAGTTTTGTATATTTTTCATTTATTACCGTCTGAACAGTCCCTGTGATATCCCGGACGACTAAAAAGGTAATCTCTTTTTGCGAACGAACCACCGAAACCCAGCCCTTAATGAGAACTTCTTGGCCAATCTTGGCCGATAAATCTGTGATATATGTTCTGGTCATAGAAACTAAAAAAAGACCCTGCGATCAGCTCCCATGTGCCATCCGATCTTTGGATCTTTGAAACTGTTGCAAGCTGGTTGGTTGTTAACCCAACTTAATAACGCCTGCTAAACTACTTAGTAGTTTAAATCACCAGTTTACGTTTGTCAATCACAACAATTTAATAAATTCGCCGGAACTTAACTCCAGTGACTTTAAAATTTGGTTCATCGTCCCCGGACGAATAGTATCACCCGCATGATAACTGATTATCAAAATGCGCCCTGACTCAAAATGTTGCCAAATATCATGACTTCCTCGTCCATGCCGTTTAAATACAAAACCAACTTTTCTGGCTATTTTTTCTACATCGCGGGCGGTGACTCTGGGTTGTTTGCTCATGCAGTCAGACCAAAATACAACGGATTTGGAATTTGTAGACTAAACTTTGTCCCTGGCTTATCTGGATTTCCGACAGCTCCACTCAATTCCAAGACATTGCGTAAAATATCTTCCACATTCAACATCGCGTCTAAGTATGTTTTACCTTCGGCATATACACCCTGAACCTCGTCACAGACAGCCAAATACGAGCCATCTGATTGACGGGTAATTTCAACCTCATATTTATCTAAAATCTTATTCTTGCTCATGTCCCCTATTATATTCTTGACATAGATAAAGTCAACGGCTATAATGCATACCCAATGAATACTTTAAGTCACACCCCTATTTATGCTCTGATTAAGGTCAGTGCTATTTTGGAGGGTAAGCAAAGTTAATTAAATTTAAAAAAACTTTGACAATCCTCCGTAAGGGGGATTTTTTAGTTTTATGAAAGATAAATTAATCAGAAAAGATAAAATGCCCACTGCGTGGGAAAAAGCTTGGTGGATTATTTCTTTACAGTGGAGTAAATTATCTGAAGAGCAAAAGGAGAATGTAGCCAGAGCATTGGCCACTCCGGAAAAACCTAAACCTTCAAACTCTTGAGAATTTCTCTCTTGGCAATGGTGGTCACTACAAACTTCAACCAATCATGATTTGGTTTGGAGCGTTTACGGTCAACAATAATTTCCACCACATCACCGTTAACCAACTTGTGACTTAAGGACACCATTTTGCCGTTGACTTTGGCGCCAGAGGCTTGATGACCAAGTTTGGTATGCACAGCATATGCGTAATCGACAGGAGTAGCCCCACGGGGTAGATCATATACGTCTCCTATTGGAGAGAAAACCAAATTGCGGTGCTGCAGGGCATCGAATTTTAAGGCATCCAGATACTCCTGCGAATCAGTCATCTCTTTTTGCCAATCTACTAATTGTTTGACCCAAGGAAGTTTGTTTTCTGACGCAAAAGGGCTCTTACCCTTGGATTTAATTTCAGAATATTGCCAGTGAGCGGCTAGACCCATTTCGGCTTCCTCGTGCATTTGGTGAGTCCGGATTTGAATTTCCACAATTTTTCCTTGGGGTCCAAAAACTTTGGTATGAATTGAACGGTAGCCGTTAGATTTGGGATTAGCAATAAAATCAGACACGCCCAAATAAGGCACGGGGTGCCAAGCCCCATGAATTGCTCCAAGGGCTAGATAACAATCTTCAACCGTACTCACCAAAACCCGGGCGGCGAATAGATCATAAATTTTGTTTAAATCCCCGTCTATTTCCGGACGCGCAAGCTTGCGCCATAAACTGTATAAATGTTTGCGGCGGACGTCGATTTGGGCAGCAACATGCTTGGACAGCAATAATTGCAAAAGTTTTGACTTAAAATCTTGAATATATCTTTCGGCGGACTTATAAAGATTTTTACTCTCTTGCTTAAGCTTGTTATATTCCTCTGGATAGAGATAGGGAAAAGCAAGATCCTCGAGTTCGCCTTTTATCTCTCCCATTCCCAGCCGTTCTGCAAGGGAAGCATGAATTTCCAATGTTTCTTCGGCATTCCTTAACTGACGGTCCGGAGTTAAGTATTGTAAAGTCTGCATGTTGTGCAAACGATCGGCGAGCTTGATGAGAACTACGCGTAAATCCCGGGCCATAACCAAAAACATTTTCCGGGAATTTTCCATAAATTCTTCGGATTTACTACCGGTCAGATGAATGTGGCTGACGACAGTAACACCATCAACTAGCGTTGCTATCTCTTCCCCAAACTCTTTGACGATATCTTCTCGCTTGGCTCCGCCTTCTTCGATAGTGTCGTGTAACAATCCGGCAACAATGGCCGTATCATCCAGTCCCCATTCTTGCAAAGTCTTTGCTACTGTGATTGAGTGAGTTATATAGGGCTCACCGGATAGACGTTTTTGGCCAGTATGAGCGAGAGTGGCAAAATCCAGAGCTTTTTTATAGAGCGCCTGATCCATGAGCTATTATATCGCGGACGTTCAACTGTAAAATAGTTTTGCCGTTGAAATTATTTTCTTCAATTTGATAAACAATATTATATTGGCCGTCGGACAATGATTTACCATTAAACCAAATTGCATCGAGACCATCTGCTTTGAATTTGAAATGCTTGCCATCTTTCCCTACTGATTTGACATTGGTATTTTCCACCCCAGGGGTGGAAAATACTGGTGCTGGATTTCCTAAACCAAAAGGTTCCAGTTCTTTGAGCCTAGATAATAGTTCATAGTTAATAGAAGATATTGGAATCTCTAAATCAATCCTTTGTTTTTTGACTAAAATATTTGGATCTATTTTAATTTTACTAAGTTTCTTAAGTAACTTGGGAAGATTATTGTTTGTTACTGTAAAACCCGCTGCCATAGAGTGCCCACCGACAGCAACAAATAAGTCAGAATACTGACGTAAATGACTGGTAATATCAAAGCCTGGTACAGACCGGCATGAGGCCTTGCTTTCGATCTCACCAATACTGATGGCAATACAAGGCCTATGATATTTTTCGGTCAATTTTCCGGCAATAAGCCCAATAACACCCGCATGATAACCGGTATCGGAGACGACGATCAAATCAGGCAAATTATTTTCATCCAGCATTCCCAATGCATGCTCAACCGCATTTTTAGTTTCATCTTGACGTATTTTATTAGTATCACCCAGCAGTTTGGCCAACTTGATAGCTTGGTCAATATTATGAGTACACAATAATCTTAGGCTATCAATGGCGTGTTCTAGCCGACCCATGGCATTTAATCTCGGTCCGATCATATATCCAATTTCATAAACTCCAATCTTTTTAATATCCGCTTCATTTATTAATGCCAACAATCCCGTCCGTTTGGTATTTTGTAATTCTTCCAGACCATGTTTTACAAAACTTCGGTTTGTGCCCAAAAGTGGAACCAAATCACACACCGTTGCTATTGCAACCAGTTCTGTACTGAGTACTTGTTTCTGAGCGCTGAGTACTGATTGATAATCCCGTGCAAAAAACCAGGAAAGGCCGGCAGCACAAGACGATATTGAGTGCAATATGCAATTAGCATTTGGCAATTGGTTTTCGGGTTCATGGTGGTCAATAATAATTACATCACAACCTTTTTGTTTTATATATTCGATTTGCTCATGAGCTACTATCCCATTGTCAACTGTAATAATTAATTTTGCATCTTGGGAGAGACAATGATCGATACCTTTTATAGATAATCCATAACCCTCAGATTCGCGGTGAGGAATGTGCGGAAAAATATTCTTGTAATTTGAATACAACGCCTCCCAAAGAATAGCCGTGGCACATATGCCATCGACGTCATAATCTCCGTAAACAATGATTTTATTATTCAAAGCCATATGTTTTTTGATCAAATCAATGGCTGGTTGGCTATCAAATGGAGATTTTATGTCTTTGGGATGAGGGGGATTAAAAAATTCATCGGTGTTAATAATACCACGAAGAGTAAGTATTTTTTGGATAATTTCATCAGATGTCATAACAATATTTTAACATCCAGTACCTCTCCCCTACCCCTCTCCTAATTTAGGAGAGGGGAACGGAAGGGGTGAGGTATAATTGGTGTTATGAAAATTAACTTAATTCCTCCATCACAAGTTCTTGATATCTTAAAGACTTTTAAAAAAGCTAAATATGAGATTTATATCGTAGGTGGGGTGGTTCGTGACGCAATTTTAGGCAAACCCCTTTATGATTGGGATTTTACAACCAATGCTACGCCTAACCAAATTTTAAATTTATTTCCCGATGGTTTTTATGACAACAAATTCGGGACAGTAGGTATTAAAAACGAAAACGGCCGGCCATATGAAATTACGACCTTCCGGACAGAAGAAAATTACACTGACAAACGCCATCCCGACAAGATTACTTGGGGAAAAACACTTGAAGAAGATTTGAAAAGAAGGGATTTTACAATTAATTCTATAGTCCTAAATTATAAATTTGAAATAATTGATCCATATAATGGTCAAAAAGATTTAGAGGATAAAGTGATCAGGACTGTGGGGAATCCTAATGACCGGTTTTCTGAAGATGCACTAAGAATGATGAGAGCGGTCAGAATTGCGTCACAGCTCGGATTCACAATTGAACAGACGACTATGCAGGCAATCCAGGCAAACGCAAGCAAAATAAAGCATATATCCGCCGAAAGAATTCATGGCGAATTGTTAAAACTCATGGCTAGTCCATATCCGGCTGATGGATATTTGTTACTTCACAACTCGGGACTTGGGGTAGAAATATTACCCGAGATGGAAGCGACATTTGGCGTTGAACAAAAAAGTCTCGGCCGTCACCATGTGTTTGATGTAGGAACTCATAGCGTAGAAGCTCTACGCCACTGCCAATCCACTGACCCCATCACTCGTCTGGCTACCCTAATTCACGATGTGGGCAAAGCCAGAACACAAAGAGTCTTGAGCAGTGGTACTATCACTTTTTATAACCATGAAATGGAATCGGCCAAAATTGCGGTTAAAATTGCCGACCGCCTGCGTTTTTCCAATGCCGAAAAAGATAAATTTGTGAGACTCGTTCGTTGGCATCAATTTACCGTCGATGAACGTCAGACGGATTCAGCTATCAGGCGATTTATTAAAAATGTCGGACTAGAAAATATTGAAGACATTATCGCCTTGCGCGTAGGAGACCGTCTCGGAGGTGGAGCCCGGGCAACTAGCTGGAGACTCGAGGAATACAAAGCCAGAATATTGGAAGTCCAAAAGCAACCATTTTCTATTCCTGATCTGAAAATCGATGGGCATGATGTGATGGATTTGAAAAAAGTCCCAGCCGGTCCAATGGTAGGTAAATATTTACAGATTATTTTTGATGAAGTGGAAAAGGGACTAATAAACGACAAAGATACCCTGATAGAAAAGTTGAAGCTTTTATAACTCCCTCTTGCATCTCCCTCTTAATTTAAGAGGGAGAACGCTATACTATATTCATGGAGTGGAAACAATTTCACTTTAATCATCCAAAATTAAAAAATAGACGACAAGATTTAAGGTTAAAATCCACTTTAGCCGAAAAAATTTTGTGGGAAAGACTACGTAACTCAAAAACGGGATATAAATTCTTTAGACAATATAGTATCGACGCTTTTGTAATAGACTTTTATTGTCCAGCACAAAAATTAGCCATAGAAATCGAAGGATCAATTCATAATGATCCCAAAGTCATTAATTATGATAAATTCAGATATCGATATTTGGAGGCTTTCGGAATTAAATTTCTGAAATTTTCAAACCAACAAATTTATGAAAAGATTGGAGAAGCAATCGAGAACATCAAATGTAATCTGCGCACCCTCTCTTAGGTTAAGAGGGGGCAGGGGGAGTTATTTGCGCTTAGTTTCCCACAAAACCAGCAGAGGTACGGCATTGAAAATGGAAGAATAAGTTCCGGAGACCATTCCAACCAATAGTGCAACTATAAACCAACGGATATTTGACCCCCCAAAAAGCAACAAACAAATCAGGGTCAAGACTGCCGTTAGAGATGTGTTGAGTGACCGGACTAAAGTCTCGGAAATAGAAAAATCAGCCACTTCTTCAAATGATTGATTTGGCATCTTGGGTAAATTCTCACGGATTCGATCAAATACCACAATCGTATCATGAACCGAAAATCCAATGGCCGTCAGAACAGCTGTCACAAAGAGGGAATCCACTTCCACATGCCACAATACTCCGAATATGGAAAATAGTCCGAAGATGACCAAAGCATCGTGTAATAGAGCCATTAACGCACTGGCTCCAAATTTCCAAGATGAATACGGCTTAGGAATATTCCGAAAAGACCAGGCAATATACAAAACTATTACCAACGATGCCATACCTACTGCTAATACCGCCTTTTGCGTCAATTCACGGCCAATTACCGGACCGACATTTTCAAATCTCTTTTCCGTGATACTATTATCTTCTTTTTTGATTAAATCCAGATACTTACTTTTTTGCTCATTGGTTAATTCTTTGAGCCTTAAGATATATATATTCTCATTTGAGGTCTGAATTGAGGATAATTCCAACTTTTCACTTTTTGACAATTCTTCCAATTTAGATTTTGAAACTTTTGTTTGGATTTCTAAAAGAGAGCCACCGGTAAAATCTATTGAAAGACGCCATTTATATTTTACGAGCGATACCACTCCGGGAACTAGTATTAAAAGCGAAAAAATAAAATAAAAATATTTAAATCTTAATAACTTCATTTTATTTACGGTAGACAAGATTTAATAAAAGTTTTGTGACAGTAATTGCGGAAAACAATGATACTATTATCCCAACAATCAAGGTTAAAGCAAAACCTCTTACAGACCCTGTTCCAAACCAAAATAAAATTCCAGCAGTAATAAGAGTACTAAAATTACTGTCGCGGATAGAATTCCAAGCCCGGTGAAAACCAAGCTCTATGGCAGCCAGCCTTGGCCTGCCCCAGGCTATTTCCTCTTTAATACGCTCAAATATCAATATATTAGCATCAACTGCCATGCCAATTGATAAAACAAGTCCTGCAATTCCGGCCAGAGTCAAAGTAATTGGAACCAATTTTATGATAGCGAGTGATAAAAAGACATAGAGCACTAAGGCCACATCAGCGAGAATTCCCTTCAACCCGTAATTGGCAACCATAAATAGGCTAACTATCAATAAACCTACCGCACCGGCGAATAGACTTTTACTAATAGATTCGTTGCCAAGTGTGGCTCCGACACTGCGTTGTTCCACAATCTTTATTGGCACTGGAAGCGCTCCCGCATTGAGCTGAATAACCAACTTTTTGGCTTCATCTACTGTAAAGTTTCCAGTAATTATAGCCTTGCCATCAGAGATTGTATTTTGTACCACAGGTGCGGTAACTATATTTTCGTCCAAAAAGACGGCCAGGGGTTTACTTATATTACGGCTGGTGATATCAGAAAACTTTTTTCCCCCTTCGGCTGTAAATTCCAAGCCCACTGATGGATTTCCAGATAGTGAATTTGATTGCCCGCTGGCAAACTGAACCACGGCCCGCTGTAAATCGGCTCCCGTCAGACTTGTGGGTTTGAAATCCGTTGCTGCCGATGGAGTAGCGATGCTAGATTCGCGGAATTCTAGCTGGGCTGTCTGACCAATAAGACTGATCGCTTGATTGACGTCTGTCACTCCCGCCAGCTCAACAATTATCCGATGTTCATCTCCTACTTTCGACGTTTGAATCAGTGGCTCCGATACTCCAAGGAGATTTATCCGACGCTCGACATTGGCCCGAGTAGATTCCACAGCAGATAGTCTATCAGCCTCTGGAAGTTTTGATACGTCGGCCTGATAGACTAAATGAACCCCGCCCTGCAAATCCAAACCCAATTTCAGACTTAAATCTCTTTGAAATTTTCCGAGAAACAACATGGGTTTATTCCAAGTCCAATTTTTTATTTTTATCTGATCCGGTAAATTGGCCCACAGAGATACCAGCACCGCCAAGATTATTAACAAAATTCTTGATTTCAAGCTACCAAATCCTCCTCATCGCCATATATCATAACCCGCCCAGCTGTCAAAATCGAGAGCAAAAAAGGATCACGCCTAAGACGCCTGAATTTTAGTTCCTCAGTAGTCATGGGTGTATAGTTTATGGATGTCCCTCTCTTTTCTTCTTCGTCTTTGATCAAAATATTTAGCTCTGGCAGATTAATGTCTCCTACCACAAGTACATCAACTTCATCATTTTTCGGCCGCAATTCGCGGCGGACAAAAGAAAGTGAAAACATTACTAAGATTAGGTGACCTAATTTGCTTTTGTCTTTCAAGATTGATTGCCCAAGCCCCGTGATTTTGGAGATTATGGATAGCAAGTCTTGATACAGAGGATAATCTTTTCTAAACCAATAATACAATCTGTTTCCCCGGGCTTCCTTCTTGACAATTCCCGCTCTTTCCATGCGCAAAAGTTCCCGCCGGACCGCATTGATCTCTTCTTGGGCTCTCCTGACCAAGTCCCGGACATGATACATCTGAGTAGGATCTCCCAAAAATATTTCTAGTAATTTAATCCGGGTTTTACTGACTAGAAGATCATCTAACATAAGTCGGACTATAATACATCGGACAACTTATGTAAACAGTCACTTATTATACTCAACCACATTTCCGTCGGGAACCAACTCAATCCATATCTGTCCTTTGTTAAATGCTATTTCTTTTCCCTCGGCCATAAATTTAGTTCTGGCAGCCAAAGTTGCTCTGGACCAAGTTCCCAAAATTGCTTTGCCATCCTGAAAAACAATAGATTTTCCAGTTCCGATGACTTGATAATCCATGTGCAAATGTTCGTCCAGAGGTCCTGTCTCGCGGACAAATTGAATAACCACATTTTTGGCCGCAATCAGATCATCAGTATTCAGGTCAACTACCGGTATCCCAGCATTGGTTCTGGAATAACTATTGTTGCTCTTGTCATATTTCCAGGCCACGGAATAATCGGACTTGCTCTTCCAAAAATCAAAACTGATATCGGAAACCAAGCCTGTATCGGCTGCAGGATCTTTGAATTTCCAAGGGATAAATAATTTGTCCCATTCGCCTTCATTTTGCCAATCACGCTTGGCCGCTACTTTGTACAATTCTTCGGTAAAACAGGCCATGGTATGTTCATAAGCTATTTCACGATCCAGCCTGTTGGTCAATCGGTGGCAAGCTTTGAAATCCAAACCAAACTGATCTAGATCTTTGATTTTATTGCGCTTTATAAAACACAAAGCCTTAGCCCGCTCGTCGACTGTCGGATCGTCGCAATTGCCGGCTCCTCCCACATGATTATAAAGAGCGTCATATTCGGTGACAATTTTTGTATAATATATTCTGGCACTGCGGACTGGAGCCAAGGTAATATTTTGGCCAGCAATATCACACAAAAACAAGCCCATCTGGCGGGTTATTCCGCCCTCAGCTACCGCCTCATATATCACATCAGCATAAGATAGTCCTGATAATGGGCGGGAATCCAGATGGTTTTCGATCATGACAGCTAACGGCCTGCGGGTTTTCCAGATATCTTCATATGTAGATGGGTACATTTGACCATTTAAGGGACAGTTTGCGGTTAAAGAAACTGATGGATCAAATTTTGGTTTTTTGGCCTTCGTGCTTTTTTCTACAGGAATATTCGTTATTTTTTTTCCTTCGGGCGAAATAATCCCGCTTGGATTTTTGTTTACTAGGCGAATAACACCATAGGTCAAAGTGACTGACAAAAAAAACAGGCCCAAGGCGAAAAGTAAGTAGTAAACTAGTTTTTTATTTATCATAATTTGGCTAATGCTTGGCGTAAACATTCATTCTCTTCATCAGACAATTTTTGGTCTGGCTGGCCTTGGTCAATTTGTTTGACATAAAAGCGAGTCAGTCCCCGTCCGTGTAGACCAGTAAGAACTATGCCACTTTTTGCACCATCTAATAATGTTATCACAAAACTATGTTGCCCGCCTACCTCTGAAAAAGGATTAAACTTTACCAAGCTCCAACTCCAAGGAACAGAAATTCCAGAAATTTGAGATTTATTCTTACGCCTGGACATTAGGATTAGCCACACGGTAAGAAAAATCAACCAAGACAATCCCACAAATATCATCGCGAGCAGTGTTAATGACATACTATTCATTTTATGATACTATACTAGACATGGCAACTAAGGGAACTAGTTTTTATGCCCCATCTCCAAAACTTCCTATAAATCAAATGCAAAAGGATCTATTGCGTACGATTATAGTGACAACAATAATTCTCATTTTATTGGGTGGTTTGTACTATTGGATTGGAAAAGGTGGCTGGGAAACATTATCGAAGATATGGCAATACGGCCGATAATCCGGTAATGACAAAATAAAAAGCCACTAAATAGTTTAACAACTTGGGAAACATTAGTACCAACACTCCAAAAATCAAAGATATCAGACCCTGAAAGGCTCCCCTATCTGAAAGTAGCTGTGGTGAGATGGTCATAACATGATTATATATTATTGCCTGGAGGAGTGTAAACCAGATTCTGTTTCCCGATGTGACATCGGGATTGACTAATCTATCTTACGCCCTCAAGCTTTATCAGTATCGGGGATAGCTGCCCACTGAATTTCGGAGGTTGCTTTGGGGAGGATTGCCTCCCACTTCGCTCTTTCGAGCTTCGCGGGACCCCAACGTAGTCCCGACTTGCGTCGGGACGAAGTGGGGCGTTTCACTCCCCCGATGTGACATCGGGGGTATCGTCACTGTTGCTCTAACTGGCGATCACTCGCTCCCGCTTACGCGGGACACCCTGCTACCAAAAGTCTGGATTTTCCTCTCCGATGTAACATCGGAGCTAGTCACCATCCTCCAGGCTAGTAGATTATACCTTAAGCCGTGGCTTATATAAATCGGAGATCAATATTTTCAAAATTATTATGATGGGAATTGCCATGACCGCTCCCAACGGACCATTTAGCCGAAAACCAGTCATCAGTCCTAAGATTACTACTATCGGATTTACTCCAACCGCAGAACTCATGACTTTGGGAACCAGAAAATTGTTTTCTACCAATTGGACCAACCAATAAAGTGCCGCCGTCCCCAAGGCTAAAGCCGGGCTAACCGTCAAGGCTAATAATACCGCCGGAATTGCCGAGATAATCGGTCCTAGGTTGGGAATTATTTCCAGGACTCCGGCCAATATCGCCAAAGATAGAGCGCTTTCCACCCCCAAAAGCATAAGTCCAATATAAGTCAGCAATCCCACCGAAAACATTAATATCAATTCTCCCCTAAGCCATCCACCCAGATTTTTTTCGATCTTGTCCAAAACATCGGATATTTTTTGCGATTTATCCTCACTCAATATCAAACTCAATTGTTTGCCAAAATTGCGGCGTTCCACTAGCAAATAAAAGGAAATTGCCAGAGTGGTAATGACATTGATGGCATTTCCAAAAATACCAAGGGTAATCTTAAATACATTTTGAGGCAGAGTAGATACTTGGGACAATAACTGTGAGGTTATTTCCTGTTGATGTGAGTTTAATATCTCAATTTTGGAAATCGCATTGGGAAGCCTGTTTATCAAATTTCCGGTCTGCTCGACCACTGGTGGAACCAGTCCGGCAATTACCAGGCCAATTATTACCCACAACAAAGTAAATATCAGACCTATCGATATACCGCGGGGAAGACGGAGTTTTTGGAGAGTATCAACCAGCGGGTTGATGGCAAACATTAAGACAAAAGAGAAAAATACCATCACCAATAGATCACGGATAGAATACACAAACCACAAAAAGATCCACAGGGCAGCAGTGAAAACTATGGTCTTATAAGAGATTTCAATTTTCTTCGGCATGGCTTCATTATATCAAACCAGGTAATATTTAGTTGTTTTTTAAACCAGACCAATTGCTTTTTCATAATATTTATTTCTTTAATTTCAAAAGATTTATCTAAACCTCTTTGTTTTACCCGCTTCTTGATTCTTTTGATTAATTCTTCTTTTGAAGCAGTAAGTCCGATTTGGATAAACCTCACCCTTAATCCCTCTCCTAATCTAGGAGAGGGACATTGCGCAATCTCGATTGCTCTAACCAAACGTCTTGGATTATTTTTATCAGAATTATTTAATGAGATGGCTTTTTTTATATCAATTTTCTTCAAATAATTAAAGAGCTCGGTGACAGACATATTACTATTTCTGAGTTTTGCAATTCGCGGCACGTCTACATCCGATAAATTTTGCACCAAAGCTTTGATATACAATCCAGAACCCCCAACGACAATCGGCAATTTATCACGTGCTAATATATCTTTAATAGCATTATGTGCTAATCTCCTCCAGGATGAGACACTAAACTCTTCACCAGACTTAATCATATCAAGAAGCCATATTCGTGAATCACCAATCAGATCTTTATCCTTTCCCGTTTCTAAATCATTGCCAATGTAAACTTGCCTAGAATCGGCGGAAATTAACTCTCCATTAAATTCTTTGGCCATTTGAAGCGCCAGTTTTGTTTTCCCTGTGGCTGTCGGCCCGCAAATGACTAAAACCTTATTCATGGCATCAATTCTGACACTAGTTTTTTTATCTGATTTCTGGTGGAGTCAGTAAGATATTTAGCGATTGGTTTATTTTTATCCACTAGGAAACTGTCAATAATGAGTCCTGCTATCGCCCTCTCAAGGAGTGCAGCTTTGGCCAAGCGTAGGTTATGGGGCGATTCCCTTACCCATGGGAGGTCCAGCAGTTGGGACAACCAAAGTTCTCTTTGCTGTTCTACCTGATCCGGTGTAATTTCATCGATATTTCCCAATTCATACATGAACCAGTGATACCCAAAGACTGCATCGTAAAATGGATATTTCCATTTCCAAAAAAGATTTGAGAACAACACAACTTGATTCCCTTGATAAATTAAATCTTCCACCGAGAAATGTCCACAGACAAATTCCAAGGAAACCCGCGAATAAATACCGACTAGCAATTGACCAACTTTACGAACCAACTCAAAATCTCCCACTTGGCGAAATGGGTGATCTGGATACGCCTTTTGGGAAGTAGTTATTAATTTATCAACAGTTTCGCCCCAGTTTGACTGTCTTGGTTTTGGCAACCAAGGCTTTTTTGGTAAACAATTTTGTCGGTATTCTAAGTAGTGTCTCAGAAAAACTTGAATATTATCCTTAATTTGCAACTTTTTGCTTTCGAGCACTTTTTTTCCAGTAACATATTCCATTATCAACGCTTCATATCCAGCTGAGTCTGACCAAGTAAGCGTAGAAAGTATTTTTGGAGGACGAATTATTTTACTTCTATTTTGAGTAGCAAATTGCCTAATCATAAATATCTCACTTATTTCCGGTTTTACTCCCTGTATTTTGAGTACAGCAGATTGACTTTCAAATTCCCCTAGGTAATGAACCGCACCTATTTTATTTGTTCCCCAATAACTACTACGCCAGATAACTTCTTTCGGAGTAAATCCCGTTTTGGTTACAATGTCATCTAAAATTTCTTTTTCTCTGACAGACATATCTGCTCCCTCTTCGTATGCTTTTTGTAGATCGATTGCCTGTGTTTTTAAGTTGCCTGTCATGCTAAATCTTTACCAGTGAAAACCTCGCGTATAATGTCTTCTATTTTTGGTTCTTCTATCAGAAGATCGGCCACCGGAAAAGTTTGCAACAGTTCCGCCGCGGCGGAAGAGGCGGTAGCCCGCTTGACCGAAATTACCGCCCTCGGATAATCAAATTCTTTGATAGTACCAATCTTTTTCAATTCTTTCTCTGTCACTTCCTGGCTAAACACCACAGTCAACAATTTGTGATTGGCAAATTTCTTGATAATTTCATCCAGAGCCCCATCAAACAAAACATGTCCCTTATCAATAATAATTACTCTCTGGCACAACTCTTTGACATCGTCCATGTAGTGGGAAGTCAATATAATAGTGGCGTTGAATTTCTGATTATATTGCCTGATAAAATCGCGCATTTTCTTTTGCATGACTACATCCAGACCAATAGTTGGTTCGTCCAAAAATAATATTTTAGGTGAGTGAATGAGAGCTGCGATCAGCTCCATTTTCATCCGTTGACCAAGTGACAATTTTCGGACTTGGACTTTCAGAACTTCGGAAACATCCAAAAGCTCCACCAATTCATCTAAGGTTTTTTTGTACTGGGCATCGGGGACTTCATAAATTTCTTTATTCAGGATAAACGATTCAATGGCTGGTAGGTCCCACCACAATTGATTTTTTTGGCCCATGACCAGTGAAAATTGCTTTTGAAAAGCGGGTTTTCTGTCCCAAGGTGTATAACCTAGCACTGCCACTTCTCCGGCGGTAGGATACAACAGGCCCGATAAGACTTTCAGAGTAGTGGTTTTACCCGCGCCATTTGGACCGATAAAACCCACCAATTCTCCTTCATTAATTTCAAAGCTCACTCCATCCACGGCCTTAACATCATAATATTTACGGTGAAAGAGGGATTTTAGAGATCCAACCAGCCCCGGCTCTTTCTGATGAACTTTGTAGTATTTTTGTAATTTATTAACAGAAATTACGGCCATAAAGTGATTGTATCACGAACTTGACGTTTGTGTTAAGATGGCAGTACGCCCATAAACGCGTAGATATGAAGGCCTACGGCATTGATTTTGGTAGTACCAATTCTCTGGTGTCCTATTATGACGGGGGGTCGGTCCGTGTCTTACCAATAGAAACCGACGGATCCAAAATCATCCGCTCCGTCATTTATGTCCATCCCCAGAAAGGCAAATTAGTCGGCAAAATGGCCATTGATGCCTATCTGGATGATGTTTCGCGTGGTGAACCCCTAAAATTAATCGAGCATTTTACCGGTAAATATATAAAAATCCCCAAACCGGGCGACGGATTTGTAGGGATGATTACCGTCCCCCAAATCATTATGATTGAAAGCGGAAATCGCGGGCGATTGATACAAGGATTAAAGTCTCTCTTGACTTCGGACTTTTCCGGCACAGATTTATTTGGCGAACACCATACCCTAGAGGATTTGTTGTCAATAATTTTGGGCGAAATGAAAATGCGGGCAGATAAATTGGTGGGTGAAAATGTAAAAAATGTAGTTCTTGGTAGACCTGTCCGTTATGTAGGCAAAGCCAATGAAAAACTAGCCATGGATAGAATGAGAAATGTCGCACTCAAAGCAGGTTTTGAAAATGTTGAATTTGAACTGGAACCAATTGGCGCAGCTCTAAGCTATGGCAAAACTACACAAAAAGAAGAAGTAGTCTTGGTTTTTGATTTTGGTGGAGGAACTCTGGATATTTCTATCGTTTCATATCCCAGCGGCCAAATATTGGGGGTGTCCGGTGTGGGCATTGGCGGCGATCTGATTGATATTCACATCTTTCAAAACAAGCTGCTAAAATATTTTGGAGGTCAGTCAAAATTTGGATTACACAAACAGCACTTACCCAAATTTATAGTCAATGCTTTGCAAAACTGGTACACGCTGACGCTCCTTAAAACCCAGGATTTCCTGGAAACTTTGGAAAGACTAACTCAACAAACTGATGATAAAGTCTCAATGAAAAATCTGGAAAGTCTGGTCTTGTACAACCTCGGGTTTGCGCTCTACGAGGAAATAGACCGGGTTAAAAAACAACTGTCATATTCCAATCAAGAGAATTTTTCCTTTAATCAGCAATCAATTCAAATAAATGAAGCACTAACCCGCCTTGACCTACAGGAAATTATGTATCCCTTGTTGGTACAAATAGAAGATTGTGTCAATGAAAGTATAAAAGTGTCAGGTTTAAAAGTATCAGAGATAGACAAAGTGGTCATGACCGGGGGATCTTCTCTAATTCCCCGTGTTAAAGAAATATTGGCCGCCAAATTTGGGACAGAAAAAATATCGGAATTTGATGTCTTTGAAAGCGTAGTCACCGGACTTGGTATAAAATCATCACAGTTATGGCCATAACCTTGCAAATCACTAACCTTGCAAAAACTTTCAATGACTTGTTGTTTGAAAATATAAATATCAGCTTCGCTGGTTCGGCTAAGATTGGCCTAATCGGGGACAATGGCTGTGGTAAGTCAACATTGCTCAAGATGCTCGCTGGCGAAGAGCCCATCATCACCGGATCTATTCTTTGGAGCCGGGATACCCAAATAGGCTATCTACCCCAAGAAATTGATGACGAGATTGACAGTGTCTCGGGTGGGGAAAAGAAAATTATTAAGCTTGCTCAATTATTTTATGGCAACTACGATGTACTCTTGCTTGACGAACCAGATAATCATCTGGACATTGAACACCGTGAATGGTTTGCGCAATTAGTCCGTGATTTTGCCGGAATAGTCATCGTCATCAGTCACGACCGTAAGTTTTTGCGTGAAACCACAGATCACATCTGGCATATGGAAGAAAAAACTCTGCGGGCATATAAATACGGTTATGAAAAATTCCGGGAAATTTACGAAGGCGAGCGCGAAGCTCGTCAACACTTGTGGGAAACCCAGGAAAAAGAACGCAAGAGGTTAGCTGAATTAGTCGTCCGTCTACGCAATGAAAATGCTTCTCCAACACTATTAAGTAATGCAAAACATAGATACACTAAATATGAATCAGAAATGGTGGAAAAACCGGCGAAGGAAAAGTCATTGAATTTAAATATCAAACTGGTTGACCAGCCAAAACGCAAAACCGCAATTCACATCAAAGATTTAAATAAATCATATGGCAAAAATATTGTTCTAAAAAATCTGAATCTTCATCTGTTTTGTGGTGAAAAAATAGCTATTTTGGCTCCAAATGGCTCCGGTAAATCAACTCTCTTAAATATTATCGTTGGGAAACAAAAGACCACCAGTAGTGAAGTGCACATCGGAAATGATTTAAAAATGGGCTTTTATAACCAACAACATCTGGGTACTCTGGATGAAAATGCCACTTTAATTGAAGAAATTCAAAAGACCAAAGGCACTTTTTATTATGATGCTATTGGTTATCTCAAAAGATTTAAGTTTGATGAAAACCAGATCAAGTCCTCCGTGAAATTTTTAAGCGGGGGTCAAAAGTCCAGGCTGCAATTGGCCAAATTCTTCTCGCTTAATCCTGATATTCTCATACTCGACGAACCCACCAACCACTTGGATTTAAAGACAGTCTTGGCTTTAGAAAATTTCTTGAAAGAATACAAAGGAACTCTAATCCTCGTCAGTCACGATCTGGAATTAGTCCACAACACGGTCTCCAAAATCTATGATCTGAAGTCAGGTCAGCTTATACTCCGCACTAACTAAAAACATACTAAGATGTCATAATCGCGGCCGCGATTGCAGTGCGTTAATACTTTTGATATTTTAGGCTACGATGAGGCGGAAGAGTAGCGCTTGAGTGAATATTGCCAGAGTTTACGAACAATAAATAATAATGCAAATGGTACCACAAGAGACATCGCATATGAGACTATGTCTATTCTTCCCAAAAGAGTCTTCGTTGGTAAAATACTAAAATAAGCCACAGGCAAAATACTCCAAAATATTGGGATTAGATACTTGGGGAAAATATCTACTGGGTATTTTCCCATTTGTAATAATGCATCAAATATTTCTATTTGTTCTCTACCCTGTGAATAAAAGGTGATGATAACCGACAAAAACATAAATGAATAAAATGCCACTGTTCCACTTATTATTTGCAACATAAATAAAATAATAGTTATAAATGATATGTTTATATTTAAACTCGATAAGCTATATAACAGGATTATTATTGCCGCGATTATACGCAATATATTATCGATATGCACGCTTCTAAAACTAGCAACAAATTGACTATCTATCGGTTTGACCAATATCCAATCAAAATCCCCTTTTTGAATATCACGACTAGTTACATACACACTATCTGAGGAAAGAAAATAATGTAAACATAAAATCAGCAACCAAATAGAATATATCAGAAATACTTCTAGCTTGCTCCATCCTCCCAATGATGGTGCTTTTGCGAATAACACATTAATCATCAAAATAGTAGATCCAAACTCAATAATAATCCTTAAAATCCTAAGCCAATGATCGGCTCTATACATAGCCGATTTCATATATGACATCTTGGCAATTAGTACAAAATATTTTAAGTAGCGAATGATTTTCTTCATATTATCCACCGTGTGCTGAAAAATATTTCATACTAACGGTGCTTAGCCATTTAAAAAGTAGCATCAGAATCAGACACCATATTCCGAGAATAAGATACCCATACGTTATGGACTTCTGAGACAACTGACTCATAAACAGTTCCAAGGGAAATGAAAACAAATATCTGAACGGTAATATATTCAAAATATTTCTAATAGATTCCGGCATAAAAACAAATGGAATCATAAAACCCGCAGCTAACCACTTGATTACCTCTAACGTTCGAGCTAACCCACCCGCCTCTCCCATCCAATTGGTCAAAAGACCAAAACTTGAATCGAGATAAAAATTCACTAGATATCCCAACAAGACAGCAGGAATAGCCAAAAGTAAATAAACCAAATTTAAATTAATTACCGGATTAATAATTAACCATAAAACGATAACTAGAGGAACCGCAGTAAACAGTCTGTTTGCCTTTTGACCAATATCTTTAGCAAAAACTTCAAACATAAAACTATAAGGTCGAAGCAGAGATTGGGCTAGTGTTCCATCTTTTATCCGATCACTAATTTCTCCCAGAGCCCAGGTCTGAGTGACCCTATGTAACAATATCACACCCAAGAAATAGACAATATTTTGATTTTTGTCTCCACCCACCAAATTCCAAATATACATAGAAATTAGGTTGGGAATGGCACCATTTAATACCCACATCAATCCACCCAAGCGGTATGTCATGGATTCTTGTAGACTCATTCGTACAAAAGCGGACAAAATCCTCAGCGATCTTTTCATCTATCTATTTTACTACTTACAAAACTTAGCCTTGGTAAAACCAGCGGCTTCGGCTTCTGATTCAGAGCAAAAGTACCTCTCACCCATAAATTTTTCGATAATTGTCTTGTTGTAATAGGGACAATCGGGAGTCAAATAAACCCATGCGTATTTATCCCTGTCATAATTGCCTTTAATAACACATTTGGGATCTGGTGGATTTGGCTGATAACATTCAGCACCATATATTCCCAAGCTGTTCGCCCTGGCAAATTGATTGGCCTCTGTTAATGCTTGGGATTCTGACTGACCAGAACGCTCGTAGTGCGCGAAGCCATCTCTAATCATTATTTCATTGACCAATTTTCCCTCGACATAAACCAAGGCAACTACCCGACGGAAATGATCGACAATCGGTTCACGCAAAACAACTCTCTTGCCCGCAATCAATCTATCCAGCTCTCTTGTAGCTTCAGGTCCATAACAATTTTCTGGCTCGGGGGAATCTAATCCATAAAGTCTGATTAGTTGACCATTACTAATCGTAAAAGTATCTCCATCCCTAATATCTTTAACATTTTCACCCACAAAATACGGCAAACTCAATGTGGCTGCCGCAGCCACCCCAACAACCAACTTCTTTATACCAGACATATCTGTAATTATAGCGGATCAGGTCTCGCTAAGACGAGGCGGAGGAGTAGTGACGTAAGGAAGAATAAAAGACTTTTTTGGAAAGCCAAAACAAAAATGAACTAAATACTAAAGACGTTATTATCCAAGGCCAGTCATAGCGTCCAAATAGAACTTCAGCGGGTACTGAGGAAATAATCGCCGCGGGAACCAATAATATTAACCCCACCTGACTAATATTTTTTATAGCCTTAGCTGGATATTTAGTCATGTTAACAATTGACCAAAAGAAACCGGCAATAAAATCTACTCTGATTAATACCAGAGCCAGTGATTGAATTAAGGTTAATACAGAAAATAACAAAATCATACTAGATATCAACATCAATATAAATAATATGATATTAAACGATATGTATTCCGGAGATAGTTTCCACAAAGAAAAGACCATTAAGATTAATGCATTGGGGGCCACTATTATGTCTTCTACGTCTACCCAACAAAATGCCGATTGAAACAATACACTAAGTGGCTTTAATAACTTCATGTCCAATTCCCCATCTTGAACATCTTTTCCAAAATTGTACATAAATGGAAAAAATGTCAGTGATCCAAGACCGGTTATAAGTGTAGCAACGCCCAATACCAGCAGTGCTTGATATTGAGTCCAACCATTGATTTGGGTCGTGCCTAAATAAATTATTTTGAAAAAGACAATCATGGACACAAAAGATGCGGTATGAACCAGACCCCACATAAAGAAGTTTTCTCTATGGGTCATCTCATTCATGAAGCTTAACCTAAACATTCTGAAATATTGATAAATGTATCTTTTCATATTATTTTCCACTGACATCAAATTCACGCATACCAAATTTCCAAATAACTTTGCATATAAAGGCAAACAACAGAGCCCAAAGCAATTGAATACCCAAGCCCGCGATTAACTCCCAGCCAATGTCTAATTTTCCAAGCATTATCTGAACTGGAAAATATGCTAAATATCTAAATGGTAAATAGGCAGAAATAGAAAATAAAATTGCCGGCATAACATTCAAGGGTAGAAGTTCACCTGAAAAAAGCCCTCCGATATTCCAAAATAAAGCATTGAATCCATGAACACGCTTAAACCAAAATGCCAACCCTCCTATACCAAGGCCTATATAAAATCTGCTTATCGCGGCAAAGATCATCGCCACAAAAGAAAATAATATTTGATATAAACTAATATTATGCTTAATTCCGATAGATAATAATAAAAAATATATCAATAACATTATTATTAGCTTTAATATTTTGTCGGGGATGGTCTGAGCAAACTCCTTGATTACAAAATTGTACGGCTTTATTAATTCCATTCCTAAGTTTCCATTGTTTATAAGGTTAGATATCCGGAAAAAATCAAAGCTGGCAAATGTACCGACGAATGCAATAAACAAATAATACAGACCTATTGAAGATCTGTCATAGAGATTTGACCCAAACCCTGTCCCCAGAATTGCAGTCCAAAACATGTATAGCATCAGTGTTTGTATTATATTTCCACTGATAGACCAGAAAAAATTTAGCCGATATTCAATCAGATTCTGAAAAGAGACCCACGCAAAGAGAAGATATTTTCTCATTCCCTCATTTTACGGCTTTTTTCAGAGACTTGCCTGGCGTAAACCGGGCAGCTCTGTGGCCTTTGACAATCTTTCTGATTTTGGTTCCGGGAATAATCACCGGTTTGTCCTTAACCGAGACTACCTTGAAAGTCCCAAATCCAGACAGAACCACTTTTTCACCCTTGGAAAGTGCTCTCTTTACTTCTTCCAAAAAAGTGTCTATTGCATCTTTGGCACCCTTTTTGGTCAAGTGAGCTTTGCGGGCCAATAACTCAAACATTTGTTGTTTTGTCACTTATGCTCACCTCCCATCAAATACTTCCTATACATAGCCCTAAATTAATTCATTGTTTGTCATTTGTCAACAATGAATAAAACTAATGGCAACAAATTTAAACTAATACTAACGAATCAATCTGAGGATTAATGACCCTTCGATAAGTTAAGCGGGGTGTACGAAAGTTAGCGATTATCCCAAGTGGTAACTTACTTGATTTTAAATAAGAAATAACTTGACCGATATAATCTGGGGTTATTCTTAGATCAGTTTTGGTTTCTAAAACAATTTTTTGATCTATAACAAAATCCAAAAAATGCTTTCCTACTTTGATATCTGAATATTCTACATCAATAGAAACTTCTCTTTGGAAATCTATTTTTTGTATCATAAATTCTTGCTCAAGAGCTCTTTGATAATATTTTTCTTGATATGAAGAACCCAACTTGGAGTGTACTTTAAATAGTACCCCCATTATTTTATAACTTAATTCTGGATATATTAGGTTGGCATTCGTTGCCATTCGTTTGTATTAGTTGTAATTAGTTTTAAGGTTACTTAGCTTTGGTAATGTCAGTGGCACGGACCTCGCGGATCGCTGTTACTTTGATTTGGCCCGCATATTGGGCTTGCTTTTCTAGTTGCTCACGAATCTTAGCAACCAGTACCGTCAATTCTGAATCGGATACCAGATCCGGCCGGACAATGACCCGAACTTCCCGACCAGCCTGAAAAGCAAAAACTTCTTCCACCCCCTTGAAAGATTTACCTATTTCCTCTATCTGCTTCATGCGTTTGACATAAGTCTCATGCGGCTCATAGCGGGCACCGGGACGGGAACCGGAAATGGCATCGGATACCCAAACTATCCGGGAGATGACCGTTGAAAAAGGTTTGTCCTCATGATGCTCCGCGACAGCATTGATTACAGGAGTGGCTAGTCCATGCTTTTTTAATAATTCTACCCCCAATTGAATATGCGTTCCCTCTTCGTCGGTCACGACTTTGCCAATGTCATGCAACAAACAACCTAGACGGACATGTTCTATTTCCTCGTCGGTCAGATTTAATTCATGGGCTATTTGAACCCCGATTTTGGTCTCTTCAATAGTATGAATTCCCAAGTTTTGACCATAAGAAAATCTAAAGCGGTATTTCCCAATCAGCTTGACCAAATCCGCGTCCAGATTATACACGCCGCAGGCGGCACAAATTTTGTTGCCCTCCTCAACCAATGTCAAATCCACTTGTTTACGGGTCTGGGCCACCACATCCTCAATTCTTCCGGGGTGAATCCGGCCATCTTTCATCAAGATATCCAAGGCTCTGCGGGCGACCTCACGACGCACTGAATCAAAGCTAGATAAACGCAAAGAATTGCCCTCGTCCATCTCTATTTCTACACCAGTGGCCCGCTCGAAAGCGGCAATATTGCGTCCACCCTGGCCAATGATCGAGCCTTTGGCAGAATCAGAAGGCAAAGGCACCACCGATACTGAATATTCGGCGGTGTAACTAGTTGCCCCGTGGGCCATGGCTTCAACTAATATATCACGGGCAATTTCGGAAGCTCTCGTCTCGTAATCTTCGCGGGCCTGATTGATGGCCCGAGCCATCTCATCAGCCAAATCTTTTTCAACCTCTTCCAGTAACAATTTTTTGGCTTCGTCCCGAGTCAAAGATGCGGTTTTCTCTAGTTTTTTTATATAATCATCCCTCATGCCGTGCTATTATACCAATTTTTTAGCGTTCTCTCAATTGTATTCCAGGAGAATCCCCGAGAATACAAAAACCGCGAGGCCTGTTCAAAACTTCTTGGTTTTTTCTTCTCAAGAGCCTTTTTTGCTAACTCATCTTCATCAATATCCAAATCTTCAGCATCTATGCCTTTTCTCTTTAATTCAATTATCAAAGCTTTTTTACCTTTTGGCTTGCTATGAGATCGTGCCAAGATTAACTCGGACGTAAATTTTTTGTCATTAATTAAATCCAATTCTTTTAATCTGTTGATAGTAGATACCACCTCGGAGGTGGGATATGACTTCTTGACAAGATAATCCCGCATTTCTTTTTCTGAGCGTGACCGAAATGACAAAAAGTGAAATGCATTTTCCAATGGAGATTTCTTATTCTTCATTGATTTCACCCACCTGCTTGGGCAGAGATTTTTTACCTTCTTTGACGATTTTCCAAATAGCATCTTCAATTTGTTTTGCAAGTTTAGTATTTTCAGTCAGGGCCAGTCTGGCTGCTTCCCGCCCTTGGGCCAAGATGACATCATTATGGTAGATAAACGCCCCTTTCTTGGTCAAGACTTCCAGCTCCAAACCAACATCAATCAGGCCCCCGGCGCGGTTTATCCCACCATTATTTAAAATATCATATTCAGCCACCGAAAATGGCGGAGCTACTTTGTTTTTGACAATTCTGGCTCTGTGTCTCGATCCAATTGGTTTGTCACCATCTTTCAAGGTCTCAATTTTGCGGGTATCAATGCGGATTGAAGCATAAAACTTAAGTGCCATTCCTCCGGACGTGGTCTCGGGATTACCAAACATGACACCGATCTTCATCCGCAATTGATTGGTAAATATCACGACTGTTCTTGATTTAGAAATTGCCCCGGTAATTTTCCTCAGAGCCTGAGACATAAGCCGAGCCTGCATACCCATGACCGAATCGCCCATCTCACCTTCTATTTCTGCACGAGGAACCAGGGCTGCTACCGAATCAATAACAATGACATCAAACCCGCCTGAGCGGATAAGTGTTTCCACAATTTCCAAGGCCTGCTCACCAGTATCGGGCTGGGAAATGTACAGATTGTCCAAATTTACACCAATCGCCGCGGCCCGTGAAGGATCGAGAGCATGTTCGGCATCTATAAACGCAGCCTGACCACCTGCTTTTTGGGCCTCAGCAATACAGTGCAGGGCAATAGTCGTCTTTCCCGATGCCTCGGGACCATATATTTCGGTAATCCGGCCCCTTGGGAATCCTCCCACCCCCAATGCTACATCAATGGCAATCGATCCGGTGGGAATTACTTCAATGGCCATCTTGTCGCCGCGGTCACCGAGTTTCATAATCGATCCTTTGCCAAATTGTTTCTCAATTTGCTCCAAGGCAATCTTGATCGCCTGCATCCGTGAATCGTTTACTGTCATAACTCGCAATATACCACCCGCTTTATATTTTTACAACCACTGTCTTGGCAATCTTGTCATGCCAGGTTTGATGATCTTTGTCTCTGATCATCCACAGATATCCCAGACCAAAGACCATTCCCGATACAAACTTACCTACCACTTCACGCATAAAGGCCCCGCGATAGCCTAATAAAGACCCATCCTCCAATTTTTGCACTTTGATTTTCAAGACCATCTTGCCGGGAGTTTGTCCCCGGTTACCGATAAAATAGACATAATAGCCAACGCCTATTATCAAACTAATAATCTGGGTTATGGTAACCGCAATAGTCTCCTGCCTAACAACCAAATTGACCACAGCGGTAATCAATAAATTTGCAGCCGATACTATCAGTCCGTCCAAGACAGCTGCCCCCGCTCTCCTCAAAAAACCAGCATACACTGTATTATCCATATTAATAATCTAAGTTATTTTTTGACACTTGGCAAGTGGTAAATCCAGATACCGGTATAAAATATAAATATTGCTGTAGAAATAAAAGGTAAAATCCGGTCTTGAAAGACAATATTGAGTGCAGAAATAAACATCGGAACCACTGAGGCGGTGATCACCAATTTAATACAATTAATATACTGCATTTTTCTCCGCAATATAAAACTAAAAACCCAAAATCCCAAAGACCAAATTAAAAACATCATTGTCTGCCAAATTAAATAAAATATTCCCAGGATCAAAATAATTATCACGAGTAGTGCAAAACCTACGCCCAATAACCAGAGTTTATTATCGGCTGACCATTTGACAATCATATTTTTATCAAGACTGGTTTCGTCTTTGAAATCCGACAAATCAATAAATTTGGTCTCATTTTCATTTTTGACCACAAGTTTATTTTTTAAAATCAAAACTCCCGATTGGTAATCCTTCAGATCATCAACTGTTCCTTTGGTATTTATCACCAAGGCCATATTGTTGTCACCCCAGACATACGGCTCGGTTACATTGGTACTTACCTGGCCGTCTTTTATAGAAAGTCCGACTTCGGGTAATTTGTCAGACAAGAATTTGGGAATTTGGGGGGTAAAATAGACCACAGCAAAAATTCCAAATCCCAAAACACAAATTCCAATCATCAACACATATTTAAACCAATACCAGATCACCTGAGCCAAAGTCTGCTTGATTATTTTGGCGCCATAATTTAAATCTTTGAGCGATTCTCTCATACCGTGGCCACCCCAAACACCTTTTCTTCCAACTTTTCTAATTTGTCAGTGTGATCAATTACTCGATAAGATAATATGTCTTGTTCTTCTCCGAATTTTTTAAAATCTCCCATTACACTATCTATTAAATCATAAAATTTGTCCATTCTGATTTTCAATTTAGCTATATCAGATTGCATTTCCCGTATCTCAGCTTGCATTAGCTGAAATTTGAGCAAGATATCGTTGATCGTAGAATTTACCATAAGACCACTATAATAAAGAATGTTAAAATATGCAAGCACGGGGATTAGTTTAACGGTAGAATTGGCCGATGGGGTCGGTCAGGCGACAGTTCAATTCTGTCATCCCCGACCAATTATGGCTATATATAGTCCTTTGTAAGAGATTATCTTATAAACAAAGAGTCCGGAAAGGTGGAGGCACTTCATGTGCCAGTTCAAAAGGGGATGAATAGATCAAGATATTTGCAAACTATGCCGGGAACAAGTAAAATACTGATATGGATTTAATTTCAACACTGGGTATTATTGTATTAGCTTCTATTATTGTAATAATTATATTTTTAGTAAAATTAGTATCAACATTAATTCAAGGTAAAGAAAGAATTTACGAAAATAAAGAGACTCGTCTACTAGGCATCATCGTTTTAGTTTTAATAATCTTTTTTTTGATAATTAGAATACTTTTTTCAAAAGTGACATTTTAGATGGGCTGGGGAAGTCGGCGCGCGCAAAAAATAATCCTTCGACTTCGCTCAGGACAGGCTTTTTCGTAAATCTCGACTTAACCTCATATTTTTGTGTATCGGAAATATTAAAGTTAGGCTGAAGCTTAGCGTTTGGGGGAGGATTTTTGACTACGGAACTTGCCACTGCAAATAATTAATTCTTCGCAGTAAGTCCCAACTAAAGTATCTCTTTTAATAACTCCCCTACCGCCACTGAAAAATTTTCTGCTTCTATTCGTTGATATGTCCATCTTAGTCTTTTGTCGTAAGTATCATCACTTATTTTTGTAGCAAATTCAAAATTTTTAGGATGGTATTTCGAAGGCTTACATATCACTGCGTCAATAGGACTTCCTACCTCCATATCAAAATTTTTTAAATGAGCATTAAGTTCATTTAATTCCCTCAATATGTAATCAGCTTCGGGTGGATCACTAGAAACTACCACAATTTTTCCGGTAAAACCCAAATACCTCAGTATTAATCCAAAATTAATCGAGCTGGGATAATATAGGTCATCCGGCATTACTCCACTCATACTCCACCCACCCCGATCCGGTTTTTTAATAGGATTAAAATCTATGCCCAATTTTAGCGCCATGTCTTCTACTAACGCTTCTGTAATTTCCCAAGATCTATAATCTCCTTGCTTATAGTCATGATCCAAAACTACCACATCTGGTTTTGATTTGGTCAAAACCTCTTCTAGTAATTGTGCACTCCCATTAACTAGACTTACTTCAGGATCTTCTGAACCTCTCTCTCTAAATGCTGTCATCCACGCCATTCCTACTATTTGCCTCCAGCGATTTTCATCATCCGCCACCACTACTTTACGCTCGATAATTGCCATAATTGTGATGATTATACGCTTAATTTCTTTAGAATCAACCACAAAATTTATTTAGCGTTTGGGGGAGGATTTTTGGCGACCCTCCTTCGCTTACAGCTACGGAAGGACATAGCGGGATTTTCCATGATATAATTTAGACATGAAAAATAAACTTAGACAAAATTATAAAAAATATCAAAAAAAATCTAAAGGAATTAAAACCGCCCTGAGTTTTTTGCGTTCGTTTATGCCCGAAATAATTTTTCGAACCTTCAAGCTGGAAGATGAGCCGGTAACTAGAAAAATGATTAAAACCATATTTTGATGACCAGGTCGAGTTCTACTAAACCAAAAGGTGCAACTTCGTTTAGAGAAACGGCATTGGGTATAATTCCTCGGTCAAAACTACTTCTACTCGAATTAAAGGGCACTAGAAGAGGATTAGACATGGTGGCAAAACTTCGTAATTCAGAGATTAATCCAGATCTAATTATCCAGGTTCACAAAGAATCTTTTGGGTGGATATTTCCAGATTGGGCAGGTAAATATCGTACAATTAGAGTCGAATTTTCTGGGAAAGAAGCCGTTCCATCTCATCAAATTCCTGAACTTATAACTAATTTATGTAGCGATCTGAACGAGAGACTACAACATATAAATCCCAAAGGCTATAACTATGTAAATGAAGTGGTAGAATTATTAGCTTGGTTTCAACATCGTTTTGTTTGGATTCATCCATTTCAAGATTACAACGGCCGGATCTCCCGCATGTTTACTGTGTTGATTCTGCTTAGTCTTAACTTACCACCTATAGAAATAAAGGTCGATCGAAAAACTGACAGAAAGAAATATCTGGAGGCAATGTATTCAGCTGACAACGGCAACTACTCTAAATTAGAAAAATTGATAGGTTCTGCATTGAACGAATCATTAACCAAATCCATCAAGAAAACATAGAGATTTTTATCTCAAAGGGTGTGACTTTGCAAAGTTATTACAATTAACACAAATTAATCGCGGCCGCGATTATGGTGTGTTAATAAATTTTTGAAGGTGGAATCAAATTTTGGTGATTGACATAAATAAAAAGTGGTGATACTATGAAATTTACAATTTGCAAAAGCTTTAATCCGATTCGCACTCGGGGAGTTGCCAGACAAATACTGGATGGGTAAGCCCATGATAGCAGAAATGAGGAGAACTCAAAGATCATCGTCAAGGTTGAAACGGGATTTTTTTTAGTGCTATGAGTTGAGTTTTCGAATAGAGGGTGGTACAGTGATTGGCCTCAATCGCCCCTTTTGATCCTAATTAATTTTGGGATTAAGAGGGGCAATTTTTATGAATGAACTTGAAAATTTTGAAAATAAAAATCCAATTTCATATAAGGCGTTAAACAGGGCTTTAGAAGATGTCTGGGCATATGGTCCAAGGGCTTGGAGTGATACATGCCATCCTGATCCCACTGGAACTAAGTTTGGTCAATATCTCGTGGGTGATATGAAATTTGTAAAATCAGCAAACGATTTAGATATTCCTACATCTACCCTTTGGTCTGTTTACTATCCCTGGTCAAGAAAAAAGTCAGGATGGACACCCAGCGAAATCAACAAAACGAACGCACTCTATTTATCCCAGTTGGATCAATTGTTCGGACTTGGGACGTTAGAGGAGAGTGGGTTGTTCCAAGAAATATTATCAAAACCAAGTTATGTCCACAGTTCGTTGCCAAATTTGTTGTCTGCTACTCTTGGTTTATCTTTAGAGGCTGGTGTTCCAATTCATGATATGTTGTTGGAACTAGGAAGATCTTCGACTAACCTGTTTAAATCTGCCGACGGGAGCCTTGGATTTACACCGATAGAGGGAGAATACTTCGTTATGATGTCTGATGGAAAAACTGTAAAAGAAGGAAATAAATCAGTTAAGCTTAAGACGTCTGATCTGCTGAAAAGTGGTGCTTACCCCTCATCATTTGCAATAGATTTAGCGCAAGCAATTGCAATATCTATTAGTGAAATTAATTTATGGCATTTTGGAAATTCGTATGGTGGTATAAAGAATAGCCCAACGGCAATGGACTGGGCATTGTATCAATTACAAATGTGCCCTGAAAGCAAAGACAGACACGAATTTGTAGTAAACGGTGAAAACCCAATCAACTTAAACGAATTGATATCAATTTTTGGGCAATTAACCATATCTGCATTAATTAGTTGTCTAGAAAAAGGGGCTCCTCTAACATTAGAAGAGGCTGAATTATTTACTTTAAAGTAATATGTTGAAAATATTAGCTGTTACAAATTTACCTACCAGTTTTGGTATATTCAAACTCATAGCAATTAAGAATGGGCAGGAATTGTTGCTAGCTCTTGTAAAGGGAAAGGTCGCAGGAAAAGAAAACGTAAGTGTCAGATTGCATTCAGCGTGTATAACATCGGAAACCTTTGGATCTATAAAGTGTGAATGTAAACAACAATTAGATTGGGCATTGAGTCACATTTCGCATTCGAAAGCGGGGATTGTAATCTATCTTCCCCAAGAAGGTCGGGGGATTGGCATAGTAAATAAAATTAAAACTTATGCTCTGCAAGAAAAAGGTTTAAATACAATTGATGCCAATTTGGCTCTAGGTTTTCCAGTCGATTCAAGAAGATATTATTCAGCAGCACAAGTTCTGAAATTGTTGGACGTAAAGTCCATATCTTTAATGACCAATAACCCAGATAAAGTTAGTGCCTTAAAAAATGAGGGTGTTAAAGTGGAGACAATAATAAACATTGAAATTGATCCCGTGAGCCAATGGTGTAAAGAATATCTAGAAACCAAAAAAAATAAAATGGGTCATTATTTAAACAAATATATTTGATATATGAAAAAACTCGATAATATGACTACTTTTGAAGTTGCAAAGAGCTCTTCAAAATTGTTTCTATTGCCAATTGGGTCAACAGAGCAGCACGGACCATATTTACCATTGGGTACTGATACTTTCGTGACTGATTATTTATCAGAGCAAATCGCCAAACAGATACCAAACTTAATACAATTGCCCACGTTGAACTACTCATGTGCTAATGAACATTTAGGATTCGCTGGTACTTTAACTTTAAATCCACAAACCCTGATGCAAATACTTACAGATCTTTGTAGATCTGTGGCAGATTATAGCGACAAAATTTTTCTTTTATCTTTTCATGGCGGGAACAAACTTGTTTTACAACTTTTCGAAGCAGAATGGAATTATACCCATAAGAAATCTAAAGTGTATTTAGTTGACTTTACTAGCAACCAAACAGACCTAATAGAGGCGAAATTGTTGAAGGGAAAAGTTGACAAGCATGCTGGAAATGGCGAGATTTCTATCGGGAAATATCTATTTCCGAAAAATGTAAAGTTTGAAAAAACTAACGAAAAAGACAAGAAAAAAATAATATTGTCTAAAGTATTCAATAGAGGAAAGATTATTGATTATTCATCAATTGGAATAATTGATTCAAATCCGATGTGGATTGTGTCCCCCAAAGTCGGGAAAAAAATATTGTATTCGTATATTGATCAGGGCGTCAAATTTATAAAAAACGAAATATCAATACAAAAGAAGGGGGAGAGTTCTTAGCGTTTTGGAGAAGATTTTTGCCTTCTGGCCTTGCCGCCGGTGCCGACCATGCGGCGCTGGCGCTCACGGGAATCGCGGGTCATCAGACCGGCTTTGCGAAGTAGTATTTTGTAAGTATCTTTAATTTCAGCTAAGGCTCTGGCTATGCCTAAAACTAATGCATCCAGTTGGCCTTCTTTACCGCCACCGGCGATCTTTGCTGAGACAGCATACTTTTTCAAACCGGTGACTACAAATGGAAGTGAATATATTTTTTTGGCAAATTCCCCGGGAAAATAAGCTTCTACCGGCTTGGTATTAACCATAATTTGTCCGATACCAGCCATCAGACGCACTGATACCACTGCCCGCTTGCGCCTACCAACAGTTTTTTTAAGAATTTTTGGATTTAAAGTACTGCTCATAAGGATTTACAGTTCCCGTAATTAAATGTAATCGAGTCATCATTTTGTCACGCAATTTATTTTTGGGCAACATCCCATTGACTGCATGTTCCAAAAGTCTCTCCGGGTGAGTTTGTCTGACCTGTGAGACTGACAACTTTTTTACTCCACCACTAAACCCGGAATGACTATGATATCTTTTGGCGATCTCTTTTGTCCCTGTAAATTTAATGTTATTGGAATTTAATACTACTACCTGATCGCCACTGTCTATGTGTCTGGCAAAGGTTGGCTTGTCTTTACCCATTAATAATTTGGCAATCTTGGTACTCAGCCGTCCCAATATCTGGTTTTGTGCGTCAATTAGATGCCAGCTCCGGATAATCTCAGCCGTTTTTGGGCTAAAAGTCTTTTTCATTTAGCTTTTACGTCTTTAAAAATAAATTCCATCCTGACCATTGGTGCATTGTCTCCTACCCGAAAACCCTTTTTGATTAATCTTGTATAACCACCTTTTTTGGACTTTATTCTGGGAGCAATCTCATGACTTAGCTTTTCTACCAATTCGCGATCAGCAACTACGGATTCTATTTGACGGAGATCAGATACCGTTCCCCGCCGGGCCTTGGTAATCAAATCCTCGACCAGACCCCGGACAGCCTTGGCCTTGGCTTCGGTCGTTTCTATCGCAGAAGATCTAATCAGAGCTCCAACCAAACCCTTTAAAAGGGCTTGGCGCTGATTGGTATCCCGACTTAATTTCGTACCAAAAACGCTATGAATCATGATAAATTAGGGCAGTGTAAGCCCACGCCCAGAAAGCGCGGATTCAATCAACTTTACTGATTTGCTACCCACATTCTTGACCTTGGCCAGTTCTTCCCTGGAAGTTTCAAACAAGTCAGCCACAGTATCAAAACCGGCTTTTTGTAAAGCATTGGCGATTCTGGTTGGTAGATCCAATTCTTCTATGGACAATGATCCACCTACCGAGGCTTTGGTATCATGGGAAAGGGGAGTATCTGTCGTTTGTGCTTCTATTTGGGGTGTAACAATCATGCTAAAATATTCGACTAGAGTTTCTGACGCAGTTTTCAGAGCCGTTGCGGAAGTAATAGTACCGTCGGTCGTGATATCTAATATTAGCTTATCAAAATTAGTCATCCGCCCAACTCTGGTCGCTTCTACAGAAACATTGACCCGGATGACTGGTGAAAACATTGCGTCGGTAGGAATAACTCCAACTGTAGTACTCTTGCGGTCGTCTGCTGGCGAATAACCATATCCAGTCTCCACACTTGCTTCAATTTCCAATTTAGCGCTTTTTTCAGTCAAATGACCTATTACTAAATCAGGATTTGCAATCTCTATGCCTGTTGAGCATTCAAATTGGGAGGCCGTAATTTCACCGATACCTTTGGCTAAAAGTGTCATTTTCGCAGGTTTATCAGAGGTACTAGAAACTTTGATCTGCTTTATATTTAATACCAAGTGAACTATATCCTCGGCTAGGCCCGGAAGAGTACTAAATTGATGGGTAGCGCCAGTGATACGAATCGACGTAATAGCTGCTCCTGGAATCGAAGAATATAAGACACGGCGTAATGATGTACCCAAAGTATGACCAAATCCTTGTGGTAGTGGTTCACAAATAAAACGACCGCTATTAAGACCGGTATTGCTGGAACGAATTGTAAATTGTGGTTTCATCTTGAATAAAATTCGACAATTAATTGTTCGCTAATGCTTTCTGATACATCAGCCCGGGCAGGCAGAGTAGTAACTCGTCCCATCATACCTTGACGGTCAAGCCAAGCCGGAACTGCCAAATTCTCTCGTGACCGGACCAACGCTTCGGCAAGACTAATCTCGTCTCCGATTTTCACCCGGTAAGAGGGAATGTTTAACTTTTTTCCATTGATCTTGACATGACCATGACCCACTACCTGGCGAGCCATATTCCGGGTGGGAACTAACCCAAGCCGGTATATTACATTGTCCAGCCGCATTTCCAACAATTGCAATAGGGCCTCACCAGTATTGCCTTTGACTCTATTGGCTTCCCCAAACATCCGCCGGAATTGTTTTTCCATTATACCATACATTCGGCGGACTTTCTGCTTCTCCCGTAATTGACGGCCGTAGTCAGACATTTTTCTAGCGCGTTTGGCTCCGTGCTGGCCGGGAACTTGAGTTGAACGGCGCAATTTATGACCACGACCAAACAAATCCACTCCTTCTCTTCTTGATAACCTATTTTTTGGTCCTACATAGTGTGCCATATTTTTTTAATTTACAATTTTCAATTTTCGAATTTTCAAATAATTTTCAATCATAAAATTTTCAAACCGTTTGGAAATTGATTAATTGGAATTTCATTGTAAATTGTTAAATTGTAAATTGAAAATTTAATTAACTACCACCTAAAATGAGCGAAGGCTTTGTTGGCCTCAGCCATGCGATGGGTATCTAACTTCTTTTTAACAGCTGCTCCAAGATTATTGGTGGCGTCCATAACTTCGGCTACTAATTTTTCAGCAAAGGTATGAAATTCTCGGCTGGGTCTAGCCCGGGAAGCCGTAATCAACCATCTGATGGCTAGTGCCTCTCGCCTATCGCCTCTTACCGGGGTTGGTACCTGATATGCAGCTCCCCCAATCCGCCTGGCTTTAACTTCCATTTGGGGCTTGATATTATCTAAGCCTAAAGTAAACACTTCTAGAGCATCTTTGCCTGACTTTTTAGCTAACAAAGTCATGGCTTGATATACCTGTTTTTGGGCTACCGATTTTTTGCCATCTTTCATAATCCGGTTTATAAACCGGGAAACCAGCGGGCTATTGTAGACCGGATCGGCAATCAATTCTCGTTTGATACTGGGTTTTGCTCGCATATTTATTTTAAGAGGCAGCTGCCGTGGCCGGACCACTTATGGACTTAGCTCCATATCTAGAACGGCCTTGCCGACGATTTTGTACACCACCGGCATCATACTTTCCACGTACGATATGATATTTAACACCAGGTAAGTCTTTGACACGACCTCCACGAACCAACACAATACCATGCTCTGCTATATTATGTCCAATTCCTGGTATATAGGCTGTAATCTCAATCTTATTTGATAGACGGACCCGGGCAATTTTCCGTAAAGCAGAATTTGGTTTCTTGGGAGTCATGGTCTTGACTATAGTCACAACTCCCCGCTTGTAGGGGTTCATGTTGGACATAGACTTTCGAATTTTGGAATTGAATGAACGCCTCAGCGCCGTAGCCCGGACTTTACCAAGCTTTGGTTTGCGGCCAATTCTGACTAGCTGATTAATTGTTGGCATAAAATGCCCGTTCGGGACTAGTGGGAATTAACCGGCCAATAATTACATTTTCTTTAAGTCCCATCAACCGGTCTATTTTACCCTCGACTGCAGCTTCGGCAAGCTGGCTCGTAGTCTCAATAAATGATGCAGCCGAAAGCCATGAAGCAGTTTTGAGGGCAGATCTTGTGATACCCAAGACAATTACCTGAGCGGTAGATGGTTCACCTCCAGCGGCCAAAACTTTGGCATTTTCTTCCTCAAATATTGCCTGGTCCAAAACATCACCGGGTAATATGTTTGTATCCCCTTGAGTCAAAACTCGAACCTTGTCACTCATTTTACGGACAATTACTTCAAAATGCTTATCATGAATAGCCACGCCCTGGGATTCATAGACCAGCTGAATCTCCTCAATCAAATATTCCTGAGCGCCCCGCAGACTTCTTACCTCCAAGACATCCTTGATATCCAAAGATCCTCCAGCCAGCTGTGTACCAGCGGCTACTAGCTCTCCATCTTTGACATTGAGCTGTGATGTCAGGGGAATAATATATTCGCGTTCTTCGATAGGCTTAACCGTAGTATTTCTCACCCGGACCTTGTAACCATCGCCAGTCTCAGTAATTTCTACATTTCCAGAAATCTCGGCCAACGGCGAGACCATCTTGGGAGTCCGGGCCTCAAATAATTCCTCCACCCGGGGCAATCCTTGAGTTACATCTACCGATCCGACAGATAGAGCTCCACGCTTGCCATGAAGAGTCATTTGTGTTCCCGGCTCACCAATACTTTGAGCAGCTGTTACTCCCACCGGATCTCCAATCACTGCCATTTTCATCGTACTCAAATCCCAACCATAACAAGTGGCGCATAGACCATATTTGGCCTTGCAAAACAGAGTTGAGCGTACCGTAACTTCGGACACTTTCTCCGAATTCAAGAGCAGACGATTGTCTTCATCGATCATGGCTCCTGCAGGAATTAGAATCTTGCCATTTACGGCAATATCAGAAGCCACAACCCGGCCAAATATTCTCAAGGGAAAAGCCTTACTTCTGAGACCCGAGCGTGAAACTGTCAGTCCATTTGTAGTACCACAATCTTCCATGCGGATCAAAGCATCGTGAGAAACGTCCACCAATCTCCGGGTCAAGTATCCAGCGTCGGCAGTTCTAATGGCCGTATCTGATAGACCTTTGCGTTCTCCCCTGGTGGCTGCAACATATTCGAAAGTGGAAAATCCAATTCTATAATTATTCTTGATTGGTAAATCCACAATTCTACCGGTCGGATCGACGACTAATCCCCGGATTCCAGATAGCTGTTTTACTTGTTCTCTTGAAATTCTTCCTACTTGGGCATCGACCATCAAGCGTATTGGATTGCCGATACTATATAAATTCCAGGTTTTGTCCGCAATTGATTCGGTCGCATCCAGCCACAAGCCCTGAGACAACCGCTTTTTTTCATCCAGGGTAATAAGTCCCATTTCAAAATTACTATTTATTTCAGCGACCTTTGTATCGACTTCGGCAATGGCTTCATCCCGGCCTACATATAGTTCGCAATCAGTAATACTGACTGATATTCCAGAAATAGTTCCCGCCCAGAATCCTAAGTTTTTTAAGTCATCAACCATTTGAGCAATCCGGGTCTTGTCATACAATCTGAAAGCCCTATTAAACAAATTTACTACAACCGTTCGCTTGACGGCTTCGTTTACAAACCGTAGTTCCTCGGGCAAGGCTTCGTTGAACAACAGACGGCCCACAGTAGTTTTGATGACGATCCCTTTCATATTTACCGAAATTTCCTGCCGCATTTTAATGTGATCGGTATGGTAGGCAAGAATCGCTTCTTGGGAAGTTCCAAATACCGAATCCCAGGGCGTAATCAGAGTATCTATCGAGGTCAAATAATAATTACCCAAGGCCATTTCTTTGGTCGATGGAATAGTCAGGGGATCACCGCTGGCCGGCTTTCTCAAATTGTCTTGCGGCATCATCAGAGTCCTGGCTTCTTCAATAGCCAATTCGCTGATCGGAACATGGATCGCCATCTGATCTCCATCAAAATCGGCATTGAATCCGGCACAGACACACGGATGGAGTCTGATTGCCGAGCCTTCCACTAAAACTGGATAAAAAGCCTGAATTGACAATTTGTGCAATGTCGGTGCCCGGTTCAATAGTACCGGATGATTTTTGGTAATATTTTCCAATATATCAAAGACTTCAGGAGGTCTGCTCTCCAAAATATTTTTGGCTGATTTTACATTAGGAGCCAAGCCCTGGACAATCATTTGGCGAAGCACAAATGGCTTAAACATTTCCAGAGCCATTTCCTTTGGTACCCCACATTGGTCAAGCTTTAGCTCAGGGCCTACAACGATGACCGACCGACCAGAATAATCTACCCGCTTGCCCAATAAATTCTGTCTAAACCGGCCCTGCTTTCCTCTCAACATATCAGACAGAGATTTAGTCTTTGAGGCTTCTGGGCGGCGGGAAGAGGTGGCGTGTGTCGTATCAATTAGGGCATCGACTGCTTCTTGTAACATCCGCTTTTCATTTCGCAAAATAATATCCGGAGCTCCTAGCTCAATAAGATGTTTGAGTCTGTTGTTGCGGTTGATCACTCTTCGATATAAATCATTGAGATCTGAAGTCGCAAACCGTCCACCAGAAAGCTGGACCATTGGACGCAAATCTGGGGGAATTACAGGTAAAATCTTGAGAACCATCCATCTGGGATCTACCGAAGCTCTCCTCAATCCATCGACTACACGCAATCTCTTGGCCACCTTGATATAACGTTGACCACTTGTCCTATCCAATTCTTCGCGGAGAGAGGCTGCCAATTTTGCCAAATCTACTCCAGAAATGACTTCCATTATCGCTTCTGCTCCCATGCCTACTTGGGCAAAATCGATAGCGTCATATGAAGCCAATCTCATATATTCATCCTCAGAAATTACGCTACCAACTTTGATACTATCTGCGATATCTCCCAAGCGCTGTTGGAGATCACTGATTTTATCTACTTCAGAAGTTTCCTGATCAATCAAAGACTGGATAAGTTGTTTTAATTTCAAGCTCGACTCTGCCGCAGCTAAGGCTTTTGCGTCAGAAACATTGGAATCATCTTTGGGCGTAGACTTTTCTAAAACTAGCCGTTTGGCCGCAAATTCTTTTTTGAGCGCTTCTTTTTTGACTGCCAACTCAGTTTTTAATCTTTCCAGAGTCTTGGTTTTTTGTTTTTCATCGACACTGGTAACAATATACTGAGCAAAATACACTACCGATTCCAGCGCTTTGGGTGAAATGTCCAAAAGTAATGATATTTTTGATGGCGCACCCTTAAAATACCAAACATGGACCACCGGAGTGGCCAAGGTAATGTGTCCCATCCGTTCCCGCCGGACTCTAGAATGGGTTACCTCGACTCCACATTTGTCACAAATAATACCCTTATATCTGATACGCTTGTATTTACCACAATAACATTCCCAATCTTTGACCGGGCCAAATATCCGCTCATCAAATAGGCCATCCTTTTCTGGTCGCAAAGTCCGATAATTGATAGTCTCGGGTTTGGTAATTTCTCCTCTAGACCACATTTTGATGACTTCGGGTGAGGCCAAGGAAATTTGTAATGCTGAAAAATCAGCAATTTTAAAGGTGTCTTGATAAGAATTGGTTTTAATTTGCGCCATTTGTCATTGTATCATCAGTAACTTCACTAGGTTTGGTCTGTACTCCTAAAGGCGTTATTTGTAACCCTAAGCTCTGCAGCTCTTTGACTAAGACATTAAAGGATTCTGGCACTGAACTAGCTGGAATTTCAGTACCTTTGACTATGGCTTCAAACGCCTTGGCCCGTCCCACCACATCATCTGATTTGATAGTCAACATTTCTTGTAAGACATGTGACGCTTTGTGAGCTTCCAATCCCCAAACTTCCATTTCTCCCAAGCGTTGGCCACCCATTTGGGCTTTACCTCCCAAAGGTTGTTGGGTAATCAGCGAATATGGTCCGGTAGACCGGGCATGGATTTTGTCTTCGACCATGTGATAAAGCTTGAGAAAATATCCGATCCCTACGACAGTTTCTTCTTCGTACGGCTCACCCGTTCTACCATCTGTCAGGCGCATCTTTCCAGATACTGGAAGCTTGGCCCGGTTCAATATTTCAGTAATTTGCTTTTCATCGATACGCTCAAAAACGGGAACGGCAATCTTTTCTCCCAATTTTTGGAGAGCCAATCCAAGTCTGGCTTCTTGGAGCTGTCCTAAATTCATACGTGCCAAAACTGAAAGGGGAGAAATCATGATATCTACTGGGGTACCGTCTGGTAGATAAGGCATATCTTCTACAGGAATAATCTTTGAAATTACACCTTTGTTTCCATGCCGTCCGGCCAGTTTGTCTCCTACAGTAATTCTTCTAATTTGGGCTACTTTGACAATCACCCGTGTGTTGCATCCAGGTGGCAATTCATCTCCGCTGGCCCGATCTAATACCTGAACATCGACGACAATACCTCTCTCGCCATGAGGCATGCGTAATGAAGTGTCGCGCACATCGCGGGCTTTTTCTCCAAAAATAGCCCGCAGAAGACGTTCTTCGGCTGAGAGCTCGGTCTCACCTTTGGGTGCAATTTTACCAACCAATATATCATTGGGGTTGGTTTCAGATCCAATTGTCACAATTCCATCCTTGTCAAGATTGGCCAAATAGACTTCGCCAACATTGGGAATGTCACGAGTCAATTCTTCAGGTCCCAATTTGGTATCCACCACATCAGCTTCATATTCCTCGATGTGAATTGAGGTCAAACAATCATCAGTAACCAAACGGTTAGAAATGGCAATTGCGTCTTCGTAACCTAAGCCCTCAAATGAAGTGTAAGCAATCACCAAGTTTTGACCTAGTGCCAGTTCACCATTCTGACATGAAGGACCATCAATAATTAATTGTCCTTTTTTGATTTTTTGCCCCAATGTCACCAACGCGCGTTGATTATAACAAGTGCTCTGTGGAGTACGTTTAAATTTGGTTAGATAATAAGTTTCGGCATCGCCTTTGAGTGTTATCAATTCATTATTGGCTTCTGCCTTTTCTATCTTTTTGGTTAATTTCAAAACTATTTTGTCAGCATCTACTGCTATCACTTCCCCATCATGAAGTGCCCGCACTGTCCATCCCATGGCCTGGGCCATTTCAGTTTCCATACCGGTACCCACGATTGGACTATGGGGTTCTAATAACGGTACCGCTTGACACTGCATGTTGGCTCCCATCAAGGCGCGGTTGGCAGCATCGTTGGCCAAAAAAGGAATGAGAGAGGCAGAACATCCCACTAATTGACGTGGTACCAGATCAATAAAATCGGCTTCAGCTGGAGCTCCTTCTATAAAGGAATTGGCAAAACGCATAGGTAACCAATCAGCTTTGACATATCTCTTGGCATCAAGTGGGACATCACTATTTATAATGTGATAGTTTTCTTCCTCGTCTGCTGATAGATACACTATTTCATCAGAGACCCGGACTCCAGCTTTATCCTTGATTAGTTTCCGGTAGGGAGTTTCCAAAAATCCATATTGGTTGACTCTAGCATAAAGGGCTAAATAAGTAACCAATCCAATATTTGGTCCTTCTGGAGAACGCACCGGATCAATCCGGCCATATTGGCTAGCATTGACATCCCGGATACTAAATGAGGCCCGTTCCCGGGTAATTCCTCCAGGTCCAGAGACAGTCACCCGTCGGAGCAAATCAATTTCTGCCAGCGGATTTACTTGATCAAGAATTTGCGACAGCTGTGAACTTCTAAAAAATTCATTGACTGATGAAATAACTGGTCTGGGATTTACCAATTGTGCCGGGCTTACTAAATCTTCGGTAGAAACTAAACTCATTTTTTCGCGGATAGCTTTTTCCAAACGCATCAGGCCTACTCTAAATGAAGTCTGGGCCACTAGCTCGCCCACTCTGCGAAGCCTGCGGTTTGACAAATGATCTATATCATCTGTCTTACCAATACCCAGCTGTAAAGCAATTAAATACTTTATTAGAGCCACAATATCTTGTTGGGTCAAAAGGGTTTGTTTTGGATCTATCGTCAATTCTAGGCGCCGGTTTATTTTGTACCGGCCAACTGGCCCCAAATCATATCTTCTGGGATTAAAAAACAGATCGTATAAAAGTTTTTGGGCATTTTCCAATTGCATTGGTTCACCGGGACGCATTTTCTTATATATTTCCATCAGGGCTTCTTCGGTGCTGTGAGTCAGGTCTTTGGCAATAGTTTCTTCGAGCGTGGGGAAGACTTTGAGGATTTCTTCGTTACTTGACATTCCCATGGCCCGCAATAATACAGTTATGGCAAATTTTCTCCGGCGGTCAATACGGACAGAGATAATCCCATTCCGAGAAATTTCAAATTCCAACCAAGTTCCATGAATAGGACGAAGTTCGGCAGTATGCAAAATCTTACCAGTTGACACATCCAATTCCGCACCAAAATACACACCTGGCGAACGCACTATTTGGCTAATAACTGTCCTCTCTACACCATTTATAACAAATGTTCCCTGGGGAGTCATCATAGGAATGTCTCCCAAAAATACTTCACCTGTGGTAATTTTGCCTGTTACTTTGTTTATCAGACGGGCTTTAACACGAAGAGAAGCAGAAAATGTCAATCCTTTGCGGGATGCTTGTAATGGTGTAAGATTTGGTTTTTCGACGAAGTGATCCAAGAATTCCAATTGCCAACTTTTGGCAGTAAAGTCTTCTATTGGAGAAATTTCTGAAATACTTTTTTTAATGCCTTCTTTGAGAAACCATTCCCACGACTCCAATTGTACCTGGGTTAAATTTAGCGGGGGAAGATTAGTATATTCTTTTCCCCAATAGTGGCGGTTCTTGTTTGGCATTTAACGCGAAAAAAATCCGCACGGGCGCAACAAACCCCGTAAAACGCGGAAAGTGCACTGACTTTACCAGTCTCTTAAATACTTGTCAATATTCAAATTGTGCTCATTTAATGTTTTGGCAAAATGAGTAATACCTTTACTGTCACTTAGGTAGTACCAATAATCATTTTCTATCGGATTAAGCACAGCCTGAATAGCAGCCAAGCCGGGGTTTGCAATCGGGGTAGGTGGGAGACCTAAATTGATATAAGTATTATAAGCAGATAAATATTTAGTATCAATATCTTTAGGCCACCAATCTTTGGAGTTTCCCTGAACATATTGGATAGTAGCATCTATCTGCAGAGGCCATCCGGCCGCAAGCCGTTTGATTATAATCCCCGCTACAATGGACCTATCGGCGGGGTTACGGACTTCTCTTTCCACCATGGAGGCTATGATCAATTGCTCAGTAGTTATTTCTCCCGCCTTTTGGGAAAAGTTTTGGATCATCATGTCTTTGATATTTTCAGTACTAGCGTAGAGGGGAACCAAATAGGTATCCGGAAATAATTTGCCTTCAGAGGTTGCGGTTAACCGTAAGAATTCAGATTCATCAAATTGATCAAATGATTCAAAACGCTGGGCTATTTGCTCACGCCGAAACCCCTCGGGAATAGTCACCCAGACATCACGGGGGCCAGCGGTTAATGATACCAATAATTCTTCCAATGATTGACTTCTGGACAACAAGTAACTTCCCGGGCGCACCTTCTGATCTAGCCCGGTTCCCTGTAAATATAGCTTGGCTACCCAAAAATTATGAATTAATCTTTCTTGGACTAATCTGATTAGGACAGATCCGGCTGGTTCATTTTTGCTTATGACAAAATTTATTTGAGTCTGATCGCCAGGCATTGCCGGTAACAATTGGGATTTCCACCAATTCCACACAAAATATCCGGTAAACAATAATATTAGGACAGTTACAGCAAAATTAATCCAAAATTTCACACTTCTTCAAAACGTGCCCGTCTAAATTTTCCATTTTCTCGGACGAATATCCGCCCGCATTTACAAGTTACTTTGTCTCCCTCTACTTTTGCGGAAGACAGAGGCAGACTACAGCCTACACAGCGACTCTGTGATAATAGCCAAGCTTGGACCGGGGCCACCACATTCCTAAACATACTCTATAATTTACTCCATTTAATCATGGTAGTCAAGCCAGCTTTGTAAAATGATGGTGGCGGAAGCTTGATGCTCCAGATTTTTTCTCCTTTTTTGGGTAGTATGCAAGAGAGCGATCCGCGCGTCATGCGAAGAAAGCGTCTCATCGACAATTTTCAATTTACAATTTACAATTTTCAATGAATTTACAAATTTTCCAAATTCCAAACCCAAAGACTCATCGGGTTTACCAATAATAATCTCGTCTACCTTGTATTCACTAACTAATTTTGAAATTGAATTAAGTGCCTTTGTAATGTTTAGAGTTGTTAGAGGTTCTGCTAGTGGCCCAGTAGCCAAAGCCACTCCCAAATATCTTTTCCCATAATCAATTCCCAAGTAATTCATGTTATAATTATCTCATGAAAGCACTTTCCCCTGAAACGTTTTGGGAAGGATTCATCATTTTTAAAGCTTATTCAGTAGTTAGTCTCTATGGTGGTCTCGCAATATTAGCGTCACCAGACTACAGCTTGCCTCAAAAGGAGATTTTGGCGATTGGACTCTTTACTATAACAGCGATCGCTGCTCTGCTAATATCTAGAAAATACGGGGTCAGGCTTAGTTAATCAGCTCGGCGCGGACGACAAATCTTCTCAGATAAGTTCCCAGCGGGGTGCAAGTAACCAAAGTTAATTCATATTTGTCATAGCGTTGGGCCAAGACTTCTATTTTGTCCGGATCCATTTCGGCAATATTTTTGACAATATACCGGTAAGTCACACCGTCAAAATAGATTATGATTTCGTCGCCAATTTTTGTTTTCAGTAGGGGATTGAAAATTGAAATAGGGTCTCCCACTTTGTACAAAAAGGGGGAGGTAGAATGCCCAAATATCACAGTGTTGCCAAATGTTCCGGGCAGAGCCGTCCCCGGATATTGAACCGCACTTTTTTTCAAATCATCCCCATTTATTTCCACACTCACATCTTTTAGATTGATACTGGGTATTGATAATGTGTAAAAGCTGACTTTTGTAGAAGTGGGAGAAGACTTTGGCGTATTTGTAAACCAACTTGATGCCTGTGTATAATCACCCAAAACTTGGGACACATAAGGCGCTTGAACACTAGATGTCTCCGAAGGGTCAATCATGGCTATTGGTTTGTTAATCAAATATTGAATTTGAGATGCAACTAACGGTACGAATACCACTCCCACAAGTATAATTCCCAATACTATCAATATTAACGGCAGCGTTCTACGCATATTAAAATTTCTATCCGCTCACGGCGATATGGCAATCTCGAAGTAATAATGGGTAAGCTTGGTGATATCTTGATATCAATCTTTACAATGCTTGGTAAGGATTGTAAATATTTACGAGCCGAGTCTAAACTCTTACCGGAAATTTCTTTTATTACATCTAAACTATCTATTCTGGGAGCCACTTTGGCCACAGCCGAAACAGATATTTGACTAACGCTCCCCTTTGATTTTTTGATGCTTAGATTACTAATTTCAATCGATTGGGATAAGAATCCAGATGGGATTAGAGGCGTAATTTCTGTTGTGATTATTTTAGTCAGATCAATATTATCCACGACAACTCCCTTAGACTGGACCGTCAATTTTAAGCTGACATTGTCTGCAGAATCACCTATTTTGTGATTTAAATCTTCACTAATTGTTTGAGTTGTGATTGAATCCAATATCAATTTCTGACTAGTTGTTTTGTCCATCAGCTGTTGTTTTGCATTGGTTTTAGCTTTATCCAAAATCTGATTTCTCAATGATTCCACATCCGCTTTGGCGACAGCCTTGACCTCACGGCTACTGCCTCCTGAAAAAGCTTGATCATTTTGAGCACTGATTTGAGTCACTGCAAAGGTTCCAATCCGGAAAATTGTTCCCGACGAAAGATTTAGCTCTGTTCCCACCTGTGATGCAGTAACTTTTGCCGTAGATTTTCCAACCACTAAATTTCCAGCACTACCAGAGGCTGAGGCGACCAACACATCACTATCCAAGATAAATTTAAGTCCCGATGGTGAAAAAATAGTAGTCCCAGCCGGAAAGTTTTTGGGGATATCTAAGGCATTAGACATAGATACAGACCCTGTCGCTTTATCTCCCACTATTTTGGTCCCGGTGGTGGATGCCGAGAGGGTTTCGGTTGCACTGGCCTCCACACTTTGCGTGATCAACTCAGTCACAAAACTGTGTTCTATTAATTTTGCCTGAAATTCTAGACTAACTTTGGCTTTGGGTACCGTCCAGACCAAAATAAATAACCCAATGAACACAAACAATAAAATAAGCAAATTAATACCCCACTTGAAATTGAATGAAATTTGAGGAAAGCTAAAATGAATATTCGGGTGGGGTAGTGAAAATTTGGGCAGGGTAAATTTTGGTTTTTCAACCTGGACTTCAACGGGCACTACTTCGGCTTCCATCACTACCGGCTTATTGTGCACATCCTCAGATGTAAATCCAAAGTCTGCTGCTACGAAAGTCTCAGTTCTGTGAACTTCGTTCATAGGTGACTCTGGTTTGTCCAACATACCCAACGACACAGCTACCTCTGTCCCACCCGAGAGGGCTATGGCCCGGATGGTAAAATCAGCCGGTAATATTTCCACCTTGGGAAAATGTAGGAAACCAAATTTACGGGTAGGAGAAAGCCAAGGGTAAGATAACAATAGTTGTTTCACTTCTTCTAGATCAATCCCGGAATCATATAGCAACATCCGTGAAGGTAACATGTCCACGGATGGAAAACGGGACAATCCTTCTACTACATCATCGGTTAAATTTTGACTCCTGGATACTGTGACCGAACTCTCAATTTTCCCCAAACGCACCAAAGATATTTCCAAATCATTGGCCCAAAACCCCAAGGTAATTGCCGTCAGTGGTACGCCTTCTTTGTGTTGGACAAAGCGGATTACAGCTTCAAATGTGACTACAAAACCCACCGGTGTCAACTTTAGTTTTTCACAAATTTGCCTAATCCAAGCCATTTTTTCGGGATCAATCTTTTCGTCTTTGATCCACGAAGTGGATAGACCCAATATCACTTTGTTTATAGCTATCTTTCCATTCTCATCCACCCGCGAGGAAGCCTCAGAGATTGTCGCGTCAATTGCCGTAATCAAACTGTCAATTTTTTGGGGTTGCCAATTGGCAGGTGAACTTACGGCTACTACTTGAGTCTGACTATTAATTACCGTCCAGACTGCACTTTTGGTCACCCCCGGACTAATCTCCAGAGCCAACAAGTAATCCCTGGGGGTGGACGATACATTATTTTTTGGGAAAAAGGGCAGTTGCATAGATACGACGAATACCGCTACCTGCGGATTCTTCTTTTATTATCTTAATCTTTTGGATCTCGCCTGTCGAGCCCACATGCGGTCCGCCACACAATTCCATAGAAAAATCACTTATTTTATAGACGCTGGTTACCTTGGGATATTTTTCCGGGAAAAAAGCCAGGGCTCCCAATTTTAACGCCTCAGCTTTTTTCATCTCCAATCTTTCGATTTTAATATTTTCGTCAATTTTTTTATTTATCAAATCTTCTATCTGAGATAATTGCTCTGTTGTCAATTTATCCGGATGTAAAAAATCAAATCTCAATCTTTCTCCCGTAATATTGCTCCCTTTTTGTTGGACATGATCGCCTAAAATTTTTCGAAGAGATGCGTGCAATAAATGCGTAGCCGTATGATACCGCGTCGTAATCTCTGAGCTGTCCTGAAGCCCGCCTTTAAACATACCGCGGCTTGCGGTTCTGGATAACTCCTGATGAACTTTGAGTTGTTTATCAAATTCTGCCTTGTCTAGTGTCAAACCTTTTTGCAAATACAGCTCTTCTGTAATTTCGACAGGAAATCCATAAGTCTGAAAAAGATCAAAAGGGGACACTTTATCTATCATTTTTAGACCTTGATCAAGTGTTTTTTGAAATTTGGTAATTTCTTCAGCAATAACTTTATTAACCAGATCTTTATTTTTTAAGTACATGGGATAAATACCAAAAACAGCATTAATAATGCTACCAAACTCTAAAGCGATATTATTTTGTTTCATTTTTACTGTTGCCCTTCGTAGAAGCCTACGCAAGAAATACCCCTGGGCCTTATTTGACGGTATAAGCCCTTCATCAATCAAAAACACCGAAGCTTTAATGTGATCCGCGATAATTCTCATAGAATATTTATTTACCTCGTAATTAATTTTTAATGAATTGACAATCGGCCAGTAAAGATCGGTTTTAAATTGATCTGGGTCGCCATTTACAGCTGCAGCCATTCTCTCAAGTCCTCCACCAAAATCGATATTCTTTTTCTCCAAAGGCACAAAGCCGTCTTTAGTTTTTTTATACGTCATAAAAACGTTATTACCAATTTCCATGAATCTGCCACAATCACAATTTGGATGACACTCAGATCCATATTTCGGATCATGCTTCGTTCCAAAATCATAAAACATCTCGCTCGATGGACCACCTGGTTCTCCGACCGGCATATCAGCATAACTACATCTGGCCCACCAATTTTTTGTGACACCGTAATAATAAATATGATCAGGTTTTACTCCCAAGTTTTTCCAAATTTCTACGGCTTCGTCATCGCGGGGAATTTGATCATTACCTTCAAAGACTGATATATATAGTTTATCGGGACTCAATCCCAACTCTCTTGTAAAAAATTCCCATATCCATACCTGTTGATCTTTCTTGAAATAATCGCCAAGTGACCAATTGCCGAGCATTTCAAAAAATGTATCATGCCTATTATCTCCCACTTCCTCAATATCCTGAGCTCTAAAACATTTTTGTGAATCAACCAGTCTTACTCCGAGAGGATGAGCTTGGCCCAAAAGATATGGAATCATCGGTTGCATTCCAGAACCGGTAAAAAGTGTAGTCGGATCATTTTCTGGTACGAGTGGTGCTGATGGAATTATCACATGCCCTCTCTTTTCAAAAAATTCCAAATATTTTTGTCTAATCTGTTTGCCTGTATACATAATATTATTTTAACATCTGACAGTGTGCTTTTAGCCATGAAGAAATTTCTTTGATATCCGGTTTTTGGTTGTCTACATAGACCATAAAATCAGCAGCTTTTACTGAAGTTGCTTTTAAATAATATCCATTTAAATATAAAAATCGTTTAGTAGACAACCATGCGGTACGTTTATTGCCATCCGAAAAAGGGTGGTTTAAACATAAAGATTGCAACAGGCTGGCTGCTTTCAAAAATGTGGTCGGATATAAATCTTTACCAAAAAAGGTTGCCTTTGGTCTTTCCGACGCCGAATGAAGTAGAGCAAAATCCCGCACCAAAGCCTTGGTACCGGCTATTTTTACGATTGCTTCATGAATAGCGTAAATCTCTTCCAGACTAACGTACTGCCAGTTCATTTAGAACTCCCTTGTCTTCTATTAAAACTTTTTCTAACCATTTTTTGAATTCCCCTGAAATTTTTCCTATTTGGGTTTTTGGAGAAACTGTTGCTTTTTTGACCAGTACCGAATCGTCGTCAAATTTATTCACCATAACTTTTCCACCACGTTTAAAACCCACATCTTCGGCTATATGCCTAGGAATTGTTATTGCATATGGACTATTACCTGCTTGGAAAACTGTTTGCATTTGCATTGTAATAACAATGTTATTACATAATTTAATTTATGTCAAGTGTTTACCGCTGCGTTTGAAGAAACGGCGGATTTCCGTAGCAGCCTCAGATATGTTTTTACCTGAGCCCAATATCTCATTTACTTTTTTAAACATCTGGCGGACTTCTACTAAGACATGCACTGCCTGAAGGGCCACAAGTACCGAGACCAGGGTCAATGAAATTATAACTATTGTTAATAAGAACTGGGCCAAATTATTCATGATAAATAGTCAAATTTTGTGACTTGGTTTTACCATATTTAGAGGCAACCGTCACTGAAATTTTATTAACTTCGGAATCTAGAGGCACCCGAAAACGGAATGTCCCACCGCGGTCTAGAGCAACCAGCTGTCCATTGACCGCTAAGGTAGCTTGGGGATCAGTCACTCCTATTATTTCCACACTATCTTCGGTTGTTTTGTATTGATCAATGGGATGTATAATTGACAAGGGAGGAACTCCAGTCAAAATTCGATATTGATAGAACATATATCCTCCAAATAAAGTAGCTAGCATGATTACAATAGCAATCCCTGTCGTCTTGGGTGTCCAGATACTGACATCGGTGACAGTAGTGGTCATCCCCCGGGGAATAATCCTACCCTGTGGATTTTCCATAAAGTCCCGCCGGAATACAGCTAAAATCTGCTCGACAGGTAACCCCAAAAATTGGGAATAGTTTTTAATAAAACCGCGGGCCACTGTATTTCCGGGAAGTTTCGAATAATCATCTGCTTCCAATGCCAATAAGAACTGACTTCTGATTCTTGTTATCCGGGCCACATCCGCAATATCCATTTTTTTTACCAGGCGCCCGGATTGTAAAAGTTGACCTACGCTTTTCATGATTTAGCATCCGTCCTATTCAAAAATTCATCGGCGCTAGATATCAAGACATTACGGGGTTTGGCTCCATCACCATGACCAATTACTCCCGCCTGTTCCAGCTCATCTATCACCCGAGCTGCTCTGGCATAACCAATACTTAGTTTGCGTTGCAAAAGGCTGGCTGAGGCTTTGTCGTTTTGAACGACGATTTGCACTGCCTGAGCAAACAATTCATCCTGGCTGGTTCCTGTATTTACCCGCCCTTTTTTACCAATAGCCATAGTAGTTACTTCTTCGGTATAGTGGGGAGTCACACCTTGTTTTCTAATAAAGTCAATGAGGCCCAAAATTTCTTTGTCCGAGACAAATGCTCCCTGAATCCGCGATGGCTTGGCTTGATCGGGTGGTACAAACAACATATCTCCCCGGCCCAACAATTTTTCTGCTCCCGGTTGGTCTAAAATTACCCGGGAATCAATCATGGAAGAGACTGCAAAGGCAATACGTGTGGGAATATTGGCCTTGATAAGACCGGTGATAATGTCTACCGATGGGCGCTGGGTTGCCAATACCAAATGAATTCCAGTAGCCCGGGACATTTGAGCCAGACGCGTAATAGCATCTTCTACCTCAACAGGTGCAAAGAGCATAATATCGGCCAACTCATCAATTAGCAAAACGATATAAGGCAGTGCCTGAAAACCAGATGATTCATTATACGCATCGATATTTCTGACTCCCACTTCGGCAAAAATTTTATATCTGCGGTCCATCTCGACAGTCAGCCATTTAAGAGCCGAGAGAACTTTTTCTGGCTCAACAATGACTGGTGCCAGCAGGTGAGGAATGCCGTTGTAACCAGTCAATTCTACCCGCTTGGGATCAACCATAATCAAATTCAGCTCAGCTGGACTGGCTCTAAACAGTAGAGAGGCAATAAAAGCATTAATACACACTGATTTTCCAGAACCCGTCATTCCAGCAATCAAAACGTGGGGCATGCGGGCAATATCGCCGATTATTGGTTTGCCGGAGACATCTAGTCCCAGAGATACGGCCAATTTGCTCTTGTGATGGCGCATGCCGTCAGACTCCAGCATTCGCCGGAGACTCACAAATTCGGGGGTCCTGTTTGGTAATTCTATGCCCACAAGTGACCGTCCAGGAATTGGGGCTTCGATGCGGATTTGACCAGTCGGGGCGGCTAGAGCCAGTGCCAAATCATTAGATAGTGAAGATATTTTTGATAATTTGGTCCCGATGGCTACTTCCAGTGCATATTGGGTGACTGCTGGACCCAAATTGACCTCTACAACTTTGGCGGTAATTCCAAAAGCTTCCAAAGTACTTTCTATGACATCAGCATTGGCTTTGGGATCACCCCGGTCGGCTTTGCCGGATATTACTTCAGATAATAATGTCAGAGGTGGGTACTTCCAGGGGGAATCGGAAGCTGTGACGGGTGGGTTAATGGTCATTTGGATCGGTTTATTGTCTTGCATCACGACATTAGTCTTCGGGGATGGGGCCATGCCACCCATTCGGATAACTGCTGGCCTAGATTTGGGAAACTTGAGTCTTAGAGACAAAAACCAATTTATTATTTCTTCAAAGGGAATATTAAACATGACAACTGTCCCAACCACTAACCCCAAAAATAAAAATATTCCAGCTCCGAATGCGGAGACCAAGATGGCCAAGCCATTCCAGAGTTGCATTCCTAATTCTCCACCCTTAGTAATTCCCATCAGACACCCGAGAATTATCAGGCTGCCTACAAATACATTGGCATTGGCTAGCGAAGTTTTTATTTTACTCACCAATAGACCAGCGGTAATAAAAGAAAAAGGCAGGAAGAAGGTGGCAACAGTCCCAAAATTTCTCACCAACAATTTATTTACAGCCATCAAAAGTGAACCTTTGAGCGAAAAAGATAGCCAGATAAGTAAGGCCAGACTCCAAAGCAGGACCACAGACAGAGCATATACTGTATTCTTTTTTAGCTTGAATTTGAGGGCAGTTCTGCGTCTAGCCATAAGATTATTATATACTAGCTGGAACCAATTCCAAAAGTATCGCACTATTTGGACTCATGGGCAGCTGATATTGCAAGACTGCTTCTGTGGTAGCTACTGCATAACGGACTGGACTACTACCGAAAATTGTCTGATGTATAATAAAATTATTATCTGAGAGACCCGTAAATGTCACCGGTACTACTTCACTGTGAAGATTTTTAGGATCATAATTGACGACTAAGACTTGAAAACCCTTTTTATTTTGGGCGGCAATTGCCCTAACCCAGGTACCTTCGCCCGTGACTCCCAGACGTTGGTCTCCTAATTTATTTAGTAACCGCAGTGCCTGCTCGCGGGGTTTACCCAAGACTCCCCAGGCCCCGGTCACCGAAAAAGAAAAACCATATTTTATTTTGTATAACAGTTCCCGGGAGGCGGCGATTAGATGAACCGCTCCCAGTTTAGTATCATTGGCCCCGCCTTTTTCGGAATCAGCCCCCATTTCGGAAACGATTTTCTCGACATTGGCAAAATATGGATGGCTTTCAATCCAGCGGCTGACACTAGTCACATCTTCACTATATTTATCCAAATCCAAGTCATAACGGTGCCAGGAAAAAAAGTCTAGCCGGAGCTTATTTTGCAAGATGAATGGAAAAAAATTATCTATCCAATTTTTATACAATCCGGTGGTAGCCGGACCCCCGAATTTAAAATTCTGGTTTACTTTGGCGGCAATTGCTCCCCGGGAAGCATAAAGATAAAGTGTTTGATAATTTTTGGCTCCCCCCATGGTCCACTTACCAAACAAATCCGGTTCATTCCAAACCTCATAGTACATATTGGGAATGTTTTTCTCGCCGCTATAATGTTCAATAGTTTTCTGAATAACCAGACTCCATTGGTTCCAATCCTTTGGTGCATCTATTATATCCGACTTGGAAATTACTGGAGGCATATATGACAAAGACAAGAAAGGCGTGGCTCCAGCATTTCTAATCTTATCAACTAAGATGTCAAGTCTAGACCAATCAAAAACAAGTTGATTGTTGTTTAACGACACCACGTCAAAGCCATTATATATATGATCCACCCTAATATACCTAATGCCTAGTGCCTTAATTTGTGGTTGGGTCTTGTCCATAAATGTCGTCAATTCGTCCCCACCTTGGGCCAAAGCTTGCCAGGGCCGGGGCAGAGGACCTATTACCTGATCGGTCTGAACATCTATTGCGGCTAACCGGCCTTCGGCTCCAGCCCAAGTCCGCTGAATTTGAGTTATACCTTTCAACATTATGGGCAGGGCCAAGGCCAAAACTACCATACCCACATACGACCACCAATTTTCTTTAGGTTTCATTATTTGATTTTACCTTAGTTATCTTGCGTCGTAAACGGTTCTTATGTATTCACGGATGCTGGTGACACCCGAATCAACCAAATCAAGCCCCGCTAGTTGCATATTTTTGTAGCCCAGTTCAGTCAGCTTTGTTACAAATTCAGTCTCAGAAGGATTTGAACTAATCAAATCTCGGACTGAATCATTCACCTCCATAAATTCATAGACACCGACTCGCCCGTCATAGCGGGTTTGATGACAAAAGTCACATTTATGGCCGTGCACCAACTCCAAGGGTGGTGAACCTTTTTCCTTGATATAAAAATCGATTTCTGCCTTGGTCGGAGCATAGGTTTCTTTGCAATGATCACACACTTTGCGTAATAATCTCTGAGATAAAATAGCCCGTAGTGCATAATTTATGATGTGCCGATCCACTCCCAAATCCATAAGTCTATACACTGCTCCCACACTAGAACGACTGTGAATTGTAGAAATCACTAGATGTCCGGTAAGCGATGCCTGAATTGCGATTTTGGCGGTTTCCGGATCCCGGATTTCCCCGATAAAAATTACATCGGGCGACAAACGTAAAATGGTGCGCAAGGAAGACACAAAATCCATGCCTATCTCGTAATCCACCTCTATCTGGTTTATTCCCGAGACTTCATATTCGATAGGGTCTTCCACCGTCATGATATTAATGTCCCCCTGATTTAAATATTTTAGACAAGAATGAATAGTAGTAGTTTTTCCGGAACCCGTTGGTCCACAAACCAAAAATAGGCCATAGCGACCTGTAATATTTCTCTTGACGTTTTCTATGAGTTCTGGATTCATACCCAAAGACTCAAATTCAGTAAATTCCGGCAGACTAAGAACCCGCATGGTCACCATCTGGCCAAAGTTAGTGGCGACTATAGCCACCCGCAAAACATAATCACGGCTACCCACGTTGAGCTTGATTTTGCCCTCCTGTGATTTGCGGCTTTCAGCGATATCCATATTGGCCAAGACTTTAACTCTCGATAAAAGCTGGTCATATGACCCAATTGGCATTTGACCAAAAGTCTGAAACAAGCCGTCTACCCGGAACCGGACTAAAACCTCTTTTTCCTGAGGTTGAATCAAAATATCCGAAGCTTTGAGATGAATGGCTTGATTTATAACCTGATCCAAGATCTGGGTCGGTGTAGACAATCCCGATAAATCAAAGACAGATGAAGATTGCATACTCTTAATTAAACAACATAATTGGGGTCTTGACAAGTCTTAGCACTCTTGATATGCTACTGCTAAATATGGATTTAACACCACGTCAGACCCAAATACTCAAAGCCATCATTGATGAATATATTTCCTCAGCCGAGGCTGTGGGTTCAGAAACTCTGGACCGCAAATATGCCTTGGGTGTCTCCCCCGCTACGATAAGAAACGAAATGGCCGAACTGACTGAAAAAGGTTTTTTACAACAGCTGCATACTTCCGCCGGAAGAATTCCGACTGCCATGGGTCTGCGCTTTTATGTAAGCCACTTAATGCAGGAAAAGCAAATGTCCCTCCGCGATGAAGTTTTGTGCAAAGAAGAAATTTGGGATGCTAGATTTAATTTGGACAAATTGCTCAAAGAAACGGTGCTGGCACTGGCCCGGAGAACTCGGACTTTGGCAGTGGCTGCCACGGATGGAGGCGATGTCTATTATGCCGGAGCCTCGCATATTCTAAACATGCCGGAATTTTATGATATTGATGTAGCCCAGACCGTCCTGTCTTTATTGGATCAAAAATTACGATTGCACCAACTGTTTTTTGAACAAAGTCTGTCTGCCGAACCTATTCACATTATGTTTGGGTCGGATTTAAATTGGGCTCATTTCTCTCCCGTCGGGGTGGCTTTTTCCAGATTTAATGCCGGAAAAACTGGTGATGTCACACTGGGTGTAATCGGTCCGTGTAGACTAAACTTTCCCTATGTCGTGCCAACCATCCGTTATTTCTCACAGTTGGTCGGTGAAATCGCCCAGAATTTTTAATATGAAAAATCCAAAAAAAGCTGATGAGACGCAATCGCAAATTAATATATTGACTAACGATTGGAAACGGGCTCTGGCTGATTATCAAAATCTGGTCAAAAGATTTGATCAGGAGAAGCATGAAGTTGTGAAGTTTGCCAACATCAGCTTGATTGCCAAATTAATTCCCACCTTGGATATTTTGGAATTGGCCGCCATTCATTCTGAAGATACGGGTGTCAAAATGGCGGTCAAACAATTTCAGGATATCTTAAGTTCTGAGGAATTACAGACGATAATTCCTGTCGTGGGTGAACCATTTGACCCCAATTTGCATGATTGTCTGGAAACCATCCCGGGAGATACAGAAAATGCTATTGCAGAAATCGTCACAAAGGGGTATAAAATATATGATGTTATTTTGAGACCGGCAACGGTCAAGGTTTATAAAAAAAACTGATGAATTGAAGGTAGAAGTTTGAAGTTAGTTATTTGAAGGTAGATTTTTTGATATCTTGATTATAAAATCAAAACATCAATAAATCAAAAATTCAAAAAACCAACTTCTAATTTCCAATTTCAAAATATCTAAATAAAAAGTATGGCAAAAATTATCGGCATCGACTTAGGAACAACTAATAGCTGTGTAGCAGTCATGGAGGGTGGCGTCCCTAAAGTAATTGTGGCCGCAGACACTGGCCGCAATACTACTCCATCTATTGTTGAGCCGGTCAAAAAATTAGTAGGTGACGTGGCCAAGCGTCAGATGGTCCTCAATCCTAAAAACACTATTTATAGTATCAAGAGGCTGATGGGGCGCAAGTTTTCTGATCCCGAAGTTAAGCGGACTATTGACATGGTGCCTTACAAAATAGTCTCGGGCAAAGATGGCATGGCCTGTGTGGAAGTGGACGGCAAAGTCTATACTCCCCAGGAAATTTCCGCCCAGATTCTTCTAACTATGAAAGCTCATGCCGAAAGTTATTTGGGGACAAAGATTGATTCAGCCGTCATCACTGTCCCAGCCTACTTTGATGATTCCCAGCGTCAAGCTACTAAGCAAGCCGGTGAAATTGCCGGCCTTAAAGTCGACAGAATTATAAACGAACCGACGGCTGCCGCACTGGCCTATGGTCTGGACAAGAAAAATGCTCACACTGTCGCGGTCTACGATCTGGGTGGCGGCACTTTTGATATTTCTGTTTTGGAGCTGGGTGGCGGAGTATTTGAAGTCAAGGCCACCAACGGTGACACCCATTTGGGTGGTGATGATTTTGATCAGGTGATCATGAATTGGATAGTCGAAGAATTTAAAAAAGAAAATGCCTTGGATCTCAAAAAAGATTCCCAGGCTCTGCAACGGGTCAAAGACGCTGCCGAAAAAGCCAAAATAGAATTGTCTTCGGCCATGGAAGTAGAAATCAATCAGCCGTATATTACTCAAAACAATGGTCAACCACTCCATCTTAATCTCAAATTAACCAGGGCCAAAATGGAATCATTAGTGGACGATTTGATCCAAAAAACCATAGCGCCAGTCAAAGCCTGCCTAAAAGACGCCAAAATCGAGATTTCCAAAATTGATGAGATAGTCTTGGTAGGTGGGATGACCCGCATGCCAAAGATCGTCCAGGTGGTCAAAGACTTTTTTGGAAAAGAACCAAACCGCGGAGTCAATCCCGACGAAGTCGTGGCATTGGGAGCTGCAATTCAAGGTGGGGTTCTGACTGGAGATGTTAAAGATGTGGTGCTTTTAGATGTGACCCCCTTGACGTTGGGGTTGGAAACATTGGGTAGCGTCTCAACCCCACTGATTGAACGCAATACCACAATTCCCACTGCCAAAACTCAGGTATTTTCAACAGCCGCTGATAATCAGACTTCCGTCGAAATTCATGTTTTACAAGGTGAACGGCCAATGGCTGGCGACAATAAAACCTTGGGCCGGTTTGTATTGGACGGCATCCCTCCCGCTCCCCGTGGTGTGCCCCAAGTGGAGGTAACTTTTGATCTGGACGCTTCAGGCATACTCAAAGTCACGGCTAAAGACAAAGCCACCAATAAACAACAACATATCACTATCACCAATAGCACAAATTTATCTGAAGACGAAATCAAACGGATGCAACAAGAAGCTGAGAAATTCGCGACAGAAGATGCAGCCAAGAAAGCCAAAGTTGAATCCAGAAATCAAGCCGATACTATGATCTTTACCGCCGAAAAAGCAGTCAAAGATGCTGGTGATAAAATCAAACCGGAATTAAAATCTGAAGTCGAAGACAAAATAAAATCACTCAAAGGTATTCTCGAGGCCGGAAGCAAAGAAGATCTGGAAGCCAAAACCAAAGATCTGATGGACTCCATGCAAAAAATTGGATCGGCGATGTACAGCGCTCCTACCGAAGCCCCGAAGGGCGAAGGGGAGGGAACAACCAGCGAAACTCCCAAAGATGACAAAGTTAAAACGGAAGAGGGAGAGGTTGTTAGTTAAAAATGGGTGTTTTTATTAGCAAGGTATTCTCTATTCTATTAGTAGAAATAATTCTTTTTTTTGTGTCGCTTGTTGCTTATCTTGTCTTGCGATATCGAGGAAGTTTCTCAAAAAACCAACAATTTTACACTCCAACATTTAAAAAAATAACAAGAGAGCTCCGTAGAAATAAAGGAAAACTTAATAAAAAATATCATATAGAAATCATAAAACTTATTTTGTTAGCAAATATTATCTTACTAATATTTTCTTCAATAGTAATCATTATTTCTTAGATGTATTGACACTAGTTTATTTACTAGTATAATTACTAGTACATGAATACTGTATCGGTAACTGATTTGAGACAGGATGCTACTAATATATTGAATAATGTCATAGCATCCCAAAAGCCCACTTTTGTAATTCAAAACTCTAAACCTAGAGTAGTGATGTTAGATGCGGCTTATTATCTTGCTTTGCAAGAAGCTTTGGAAGATTACGAAGATATTCTGGATTCCAGAAAGGCTATTGCCCAAGGAGATTTTATCCCTTTTGAAAAAGTGGATGCGGATATTAGTCGCAAAACAAGCAAAAAAAGATCTTAAAAAGCTCCCGAGTAAAATTTACCAAAGAATAAAAGAAACCATTTTATTATTGGCTAATAATCCGTTTCCTCCAAATTCAAAGAAATTACGAGATGAAGAGGGTTTTTATAGAATAAGAGTTGGGGATTATCGCCTAGTTTACCAATTAGATTTGAAAGAAAGAATAATTATTGTAACAAAGATAAAGCACAGAAAAGATGTTTATAGAGATTTTTAGACACGTCTGCGCTTTTTTGGTCTTGCCCCATTGTGGGGAATGGGGGTGATGTCAGCAATCTGGGTCATGCGCAATCCTACAGCTTTGATGGCCCGTAGAGCCGCTTCGCGGCCGGACCCCGGGCCTTTGACAAACACCTCGACTTCAGTAATTCCTAAGGCCATGGCTTTGCGGGCGGTAGCTTCCATGGCCACTGTTGCCGCATATGGCGTTGATCTGCGTGCACCTTTAAACCCGGAAGCTCCAGCGGATCCCCAGGCGATAGCATTGCCGGACTGATCAGTCACCGTCAACAAAGTATTGTTGAATGTCGCGGTTATATAGACTTTTCCGGTGGCCATATTATTTCTTAGCCTCCTTTTTTTCTGCTTCCTTTTTGGCGGTTTCGACTTTGGACTGGGCTTCTTTTTTGAGAGCACCAATAGTCACACGTTTTCCCCGCTTGGTTCTGGCATTACTTCGTGTTCGTTGGCCACGGGCTGGAAGTCCTTTGGCGTGACGTGATCCCCGGTATGAACCAATTTCTTTAAGTCTAGTTATCCCTTGGGCAACGTCTTTTCTCAAGTCTCCCTCCACTTTCATGGTATCTATTGTTTTCTGAAGCCGGGATACTTCTTCTTGGGTCAGATCTTTGGCTCTTCGGGTGGGATCAATTTTTGCTTGAGTCAACAATGGCCCCACATTTACCCGGCCTATTCCGTATAAATAAGTCAGAGCAATATCAATGCGTTTGGCTTCGGGAAGATCGACACCAGAAAGTCTGATCATATTATCCTTGCCTCTGCTTGTGACGTGGGGTAGTACAAATAACACGCAACACCCCACTGCGTTTGATTATCTTGCAATTACGGCAACGTTTTTTGATTGATGCTTGGACTTTCATTTTATCTTAATTTAAATACTATTCTGCCACGGGTGGCATCATGAATTGACACTTCAACCCTCACTTTGTCGCCAGGCAATAGCTTAATGTGATGAATCCGCATTTTACCAGATAAATAACCCAAAAGATTAGTCGCTTCTCCAACTTTGATTCTAAAGGTGGCATTGGGAAGACTCTCCACAACCACGCCTTCGACCAAATTTACGTTAACATCTGCCATTTTGGATTATTGTGTCAGAATGAGTGGACCGTAGTCTGTAACGGCTACTGTCTGCTCAAATAGCCCTGCAATTTTACCATCCGCGGTAATAATTGTCCAACTATCTTTATTTTTATAACAGACTTCACCGGTTCCTTTCGCATACATTATTTCGATAGCCAGTACCATGCCCGCCACAATTTTGGGTGTGTGTTCCCGCTTTTGAGCTACAAAGCAGGGAATAGCTGGCTCTTCATGCAAATATTTGCCTATCCCGTGTCCAGTCAGAGCCGTAACCACCCCAAAACCAGCAGATTCGACAGTTGTTTGCATGGCATTTGATAAATCCCAGATCCGGTTACCAATCCTTACCTGATCAATAGCTTTCTTGACAGCCAATCTGCCTATTTTCAAAAACTTATCCACATGCGCATCAATTTTACCTACAGCAACAGTAATAGAAGTATCGCTATGAAAGCCGTTGTAATATAAGCCTACGTCGAGAGAGACCACGTCACCGGATTTTATTTTCTGGTTTGTGGGAATGCAGTGTACCACACCGTCGTTTATGTTTATGCAAGTGGTATATTTGTATCCCTTAATCTTGGAAAATGATGGGGTGGCTCCTACCTCTGAAATAAATTTGGTAGCTAATCTGTCAATTTCCAATCCAGTGACTCCAGGTTTAATCTGCTTTACTGTCTGATCGCGCACCCAAGCCAGCTTAGCTCCCCCAAGCATCATAATTTCAATTTCTGCGGGGGTTTTTAGGCTAAGCTTGTGCATATTTTTTCATGCACCTTGGCTATTGGATGCATGCCGTCAATTTCAATAGCTATTCCTTCTGATTTAGCCCTTTCAAACACCGGCCTGGTCTGATCATGATATATTTGTAATCTAAGCTTTATTGCCTGGGGTTTATCATCTTCGCGTAATACTAATTCTCCCCCGCATTCACACCTGAGAGCCTCTCCGACAATATAGACCCTGCCACACCTTACGCAAGTCCGCCGGTCACTCATCCGCTTGATACTCTCCTCTTCCGGGATATTGATACTTACCAGCGCATCAATCCGCTTGTTGAATTTTTTGAGCATATCCTGCAAATGTTCATATTGGGCAATCGACCTTGGATAACCTTCAAAAATTAAGCCCTGCTCATGATGTTTTTTAATAAAATCCCAGGAAATCAGCCGGACTAATTCATCAGGAACCAAACCTCCGGAATTTAAAATATCATGAATCTTGGCGAAATATTGATTATCCGAATTGGCAATACTGCGCAAGATTTTTCCCATTTCCAAATGCAACCAGCCATATTTTTCGGATAAGAGTCTCGCCTGCGTTCCTTTACCACACGCTTGTGGTCCCTGAATAATGACGTTCATATAAATTTATCGTAACTTTTCAACAGAAGTTGAGATTGCAAAGATTTTGTAGTCTCAAGTACCACGGAGACCACAATCAATACCCCAGTTCCTCCAAGAGATAGCGATGGAATCTGAAACATGGCTTGAGCGATAGCCGGAAGGACAGCCAAAAGACCCAAAAAGACCGCACCTACGAGGGTAATTCTGTTTAAGACCGCTGTCAGATATTGTGCCGTCGCTACTCCGGGACGGATACCGGGCACAAAACCACCATATTTTTTCATTTCTTCTGATATCTTTTCTGGATTAAACACTACTGTAGTGTAAAAAAAGGCAAAGGCTACAACCAGAAGAAAATAAATAAGATTATAGGGAATTTTGTTTGGATCCATAAACGAAGTGACATTTCTGGCAATCAGAGCTACCTGAACGTTACCGGCTTTTTCCAGAAATTGGGCAGCCAGTGAGGGAAGTAGAACCAAAGAAATTGCAAAAATAATTGGGATGACGCCTGCTTGATTGAGCCGCAAGGGTAAATGAGTAACCTGGCTTCCACCCGATTGCCCAGCTTTTACACGCCTTGCGTAATGGACAGTAATATTTCTGGAAGCTTCGTTTATAAAAACTACTGCGGCAATAAGAATAAAGGTCGCCGCTACTAAGATCAGAATGTTTAGAGGATTGAGCGTCTCATATGTCACAAATGTCTGACCCAAGACAACCGGCAACCGGCCAACAATTCCAGCAAAAATCAGAAGAGATATGCCATTGCCTATTCCATATTCGGTAATTAGTTCACCGATCCAGACGGCAAGCATAGTTCCTGCTGTCATGGTCACAATAAAAGCCAAGAGTAACGCTGGATTGAGATTTCCGATTACCCCCTGCCCCTTTAACAATAAATACATACCAAAGCCCTGCAAAATAGCAATTGGAATAGTTAGCAGCCGGGTATACTGATTTATGAGTTCGCGCCCATATTCGCCCTCTTTTGACAATTCCTCGAGCTTCGGAAGTATGACGGTCAAGAGTTGGACAATAATTGAGGCATTAATATAAGGTCCAAGACCCAAAGCGATCAGAGAAAAATTGGCAAGTGTGCCTCCTGAAAATATGTCTAATAAGCCTAAAAGCTGACTCTGAGAAAAAAGATTGGCTAAGGCTATCCGGTCAATCCCAGCTACCGGTACATGGGCCAAAAGCCGGTAGACAAACAGCAAAGCGGCTGTCATCAAGAGCTTATTGCGGATATCACGGGCGGTCCAGATCTGACTGATTACATCCCAAACTTTTTGCATTAGTTCATTTTAGCACAAGCTTCGGGTGCCCATAAACCTCTGGAATTCTCGCGGGCAAGATTTTCTGATTTTTTGAATATTTCCTGATATTTGTAGGGAATACTATTGTAGGTATATTCATGACCATAACCTTCTTCTATTAGGACTTGATTAAAATTTTGACCATCATCTAAAAATACATAACGCAGGAGACGTTTGTATTTATCGCGGTCACCGGCAATAAAATCAGACTCAAGCCTGATATTTTTGTTGGATAAATTTTTCTTTGTAAAATTTGAGGCTTCCCGGCCATAGCATTGCACCGGGCGCCTGGGATCGACGGTCTCCGGCGTATCCACGCCAATTAATCTGATTGTCTCGATCTTTTTATTCATCAATACTTTTATAGTATCCCCGTCTAACACACTCACCACCCGGTAATATCCCGATGGAACCGGACTAAACGAAATCCAAAAGGATAAAATAAATGCTGCTAACTCCGAAATCACAATTTTATTGTACCATCTATACTTTATAAGTATAATCAATGTTAATGATAAAAATTATAAAAGCAAAACTTGAAATTTTTAAGACAGTATTAGATGAAATTCCTGAGATTCGATATGTTGGCGATCCAATTTTGAGACAACAAACTCAAACTGTTGAAATTTCAGAAGGAAAAAAGATAGGAGATAAACTTGGCAAAGTTTTGTTACATTATAGAAGAATCGCTGGTTTTGGACGGGGATGGGCAGCACCACAAATCGGATTAAATAAGGCTGTTTTTGTAACTTTTGTAGAGAATAAATTACAAACTTTCATCAATCCAATTATTGTGGAAAAATCCAAGGAAACAAATTTCTACAAAGAATTGTGTTTAAGTTCTGGAATAATGACAGCGGATGTAAGGCGTCCGAAGAGGTAAAATTAATCTCGATGAAACAACCCCTGGCGGAATTCAATTTGCCACCTTTGATCCTTTGAAAGAGCAGTTGAGAAACTAGTCTTGTGTTAATTTAACAATGACCGTGATGCATAGGTCAATGTGACCATTATATGTGCAATACGGTTGACAAACTGGCGGAAATACAGTATATTAGGCGTATGAAGATCAAAAGACTCTTGGAGAGCCCTATTTCACGCCATTTGGACCAGTCAAACAAGGGAGTGATCATTTACGGACCCAGGCAGGCTGGAAAAACTACTTTAGTCAATGACATTCTGGCTCAAAAGAGCTGGAAAGTCCTCGTGCTCAACGGAGACCGCAGGGGGCAGTGGTGGGAAACCTTGGTCAGCCGCGATCTGGCTCGAATAAAGATTCTACTGGGTGGATATGACGCCATATTTATAGATGAAGCCCAAAGAATTCCTGAGATTGGTCTGATATTGAAAATTATTTTAGATGAATTCAAGAACTTGAAAGTCATTGCCACAGGTTCATCTTCACTTGATTTGGCTAGTAAAGTAAGCGAACCGTTGACAGGAAGAGCAGTAACCTATACCTTATATCCAATATCCATTGCAGAACTTGCGCAAACCCACACAGCAAACGAACTAAATGAGAGCTTGGAGAGCCGTCTGGTTTTTGGGTCTTATCCGGAAATATTTTCTCTGGATGGACAGATTGCCCAAAGTGACTATTTACGCAATTTGACTAATGCCTATTTATATAAAGATCTCTTAGAATTTAGCGGTATAAAAAATTCCAGTAAAGTTCATGATCTATTAAAATTGTTGTCTTTCCAAGTCGGTTCGCAAGTTTCTCTATCAGAATTGGGGGGCAGTTTGGGTATAGGCAAAGACACGGTTGGACGGTATATAGACCTGTTGGAAAAATCTTTCGTCATCTTTAGAAGAAGTGGTTTTAGCCGCAACTTGCGTAAAGAAGTATCAAAAATGGACAAAATATATTTTTATGATTTGGGAGTCAGAAATACTCTGATTGGCAATCTGAATTTATTGGACAATCGGGATGATGGGGGTAAATTATGGGAAAACTTTTTGATGATAGAGCGAATGAAAAAGCAGGAATACAAACAATCTTTATACAGTCATTATTATTGGCGGCTAACAAGTGGAGCTGAACTAGATTTGGTAGAAGAAATGAATGGAAAATTAACCGGATTTGAATTTAAATTTTCCAAAAAATCAACTCGGACACCAAAAAGCTGGCTGGAACAATATGTAGATAGTAAATTTGAAGTCATAAGCCGTACCAACTGGCAAGAATTTGTTATTTAATTGACTTCAATCTTTCCCCCAGCTTTTTCAATGGCGGATTTGGCAGAAGCAGAGACTGGAACCTTGACATCCAGTTCATGTTCCAGTTTGGCGGTACCCAATATTTTTACTGATTTAGTATTGGCACGGACTACTTTTCGTTCAATAAGATTTTTGACTGTCACGGGGATTGATTTTGGCCATTTGACTAAACTGCCAAGCTGCAAAACTGCCGGTTTGCTTTGAGCAGATTTATTTTTGCTCCGGCCACGGATAAAAGGCAATCTTTTGATCAGAGACTTTTTAAATTTTGAACCCTCGAATAAAATATGAATCCGCTCCCGGGCCAATTGACCTTTGTTGCCACGTCCCGTTGTATGCCCACCCTTACCCGTTCCCCGTCCGCGGCCTACAATTTTCATTTTTTTAGTTGTTAATTTAATAAGATTCATGTTTTAATAGGTCTTACTTTTAATGATTTCAAAGCTTTCATGGTGGCATAAACATTGGAAATTTTGTTGGCAGTTCCTAGAATTTTTCCTACCACATCGCGGATACCGGCAGCCTCAACCACAGCCCGAACTGCTCCACCGGCTTTGACACCGGTACCCGGAGGAGCGGGCTTTAACAGTACATGGGCAGCTCCCAAATGACAATCTACTTCATGGGGAATAGTTGTTCCGTGTAAATTGATGGTAAACAAGACTTTTTTGGCAGCTCGCGTGGATTTGGCGACGGCCGATTGGACATCGGCGGCTTTTGCCAGTCCCACTCCCACCCGACCCTTGCCGTCTCCGGTCACAACCAGAGCTGCAAAACGCATATGACTGCCGCCTTTAGTTTTTTTACTAATGCGGTTTATCTGTACTACTTTTTCGTTAAATTCTTTTATTTCGACAGGATATTTATCGTAAGCCATAAATTAAAATGTTAATCCAGCTTCACGGGCTGCGTCAGCTAACTGTTTGATCCGGCCATGATATTTATAAGCTCCCCGGTCAAAGACCACGTTTTTGATTTTAGCATCAATTGAACTCTTGGCAATTTTCTTGCCTACTTCAATTGGATTTTTGCCGGAGGCAAAAGTCAGAGTTTCTCCTTTGACATCGTTTATCACCTGGGCATAGATAAATTTAAGTGACCGGTGAACCGTAAGCCTCGGCAGAACCGACAAAATTTTAATTTTGGCTCGGACTGCCTTTTCGCGTCTTTTTTGGGTTGATTTATATCTTTTTATCATTTTGTTGTGGTCGCACCGGCTTTGGCGGATTTACCGGGTTTTTTAACAATAACTTCACCTTCATATTTAAAGCCCTTGGCTTTATAAGGATCGGCTGGACGGTAGCTTCTGATTTGGGCTGCAATTTGTCCAACCAGACCTTTGTCTGTTCCCATTACCTTTATCTTGTTTTCAATTACCTCAAATTTTATACCTTCTGGCGCTTTGACAACTATCGGATGAGAAAATCCCAGAGCCAAATTTAATTCTATCCCGGTAGTATTCGCCCTATATCCTGTACCTGATAATTCGAGTGTCTTGGTCCAGCCTTCAGTCACTCCAAAAATCATATTGTTTAACAGACTTCGAACCAATCCCCACATGTTGGACAGCTTGGCTGTCACCAATATTTGATTATTTTCCACTTTTACCTCGACACCATGAGGAATATCTAGATTTAATTCCCCTTTGGGGCCTGAAATCTGAATCCTGTCTCCTATAACCGTCACTTTGACGGTGTCCTGGATATTGATGGGTTTTTTTCCAATGCGTGACATATTTTTACCAAACTTTACAAATAACTTCACCACCGATTTTTAACTTTCGAGCTTCTTTGTCAGATATTACCCCCGCAGGAGTAGACAAGATCTGCATTCCCAGTCCCGAAAGAATACGCGGGAGTGACTTGTATCCGCAATAAATTCGCGATCCAGGTTTACTGACACGGACAATTTCAGTAATAGCAGGTTCTTTGGATTTATATATCAGACCAACCGTCAACTGTCCTCCCAATACTTTTACATCTTTTACATAACCTGACTTTGCAAGAACAACAACTACCGACTCACGCAACTTACTATGAGGCATAGTTACCATGCTTAGAGTAGCCATATAACCATTTTTTATTCTAGAAATTAAATCTGATAATGGATCTCTTACCATGATGCTTTGACCACTCCTGGTAACTCGCCTTTGTGAGCAGCAAGCCTAAAGCAAAGTCTGCACAGGCCAAATAACCGTAAATATCCACGCGGACGCCCGCACACCTGACAGCGGTTGCGGTATTGAGTCGGAAATTTTAATTTCCCCAGTGTTTGCTTGGTGACTTTAGCGTTTGTTGCCATGTGGTTTTCTAAAAGGCATGCCGAGTAATTCCAATAATCTTTTGGAAATTTCGGCATTGCCTGATCGGATAACAAAGGTCATCTCTAATCCCCGGATTTTATCAATTTTTGCATAATCTATCTCGGTAAAAATAATTTGTTCAGTAAGTCCCAGTGTATAATTTCCATTTTGATCAAAGGCCGTAGTGGAAACTCCCGAAAAATCCCGGACCCGGGGCAGGACGATACCAAACAGCTTGGTCATAAAATCATACATCCGGGTGGAACGCAGTGTCGTGGTTAAGCCAATGGGATCACCCTCGCGCAGCTTGAAATTGGCAATGGCAATCCTGGCCTTGGTAATTTTGGGTTTTTGCCCGGAAATGGCGGCTAGCTGAACCGAGACTTTTTCAATTAACCCCTTGTCATGAGCCATATCTTTGACCCCCATGTTGATATTAATTTTTTGGACTTTTGGCACGGCCATAATATTTTTGATGCCGAATTCAGACATCAATTTTGGCGCTATTTCATTGGTATATATTTGTCTTAAATTCATATATCGCTGTTACATTTGCGGCAAACGCGTAATTTTTTATTGTCTTGGAACCGGTAACCGACACGCGTTGCTTGCTTGCACTTCGGACAAATCAAGGCCACCTTTGAGACGTCTAATGGACGGGATATGGTCACCAGATCTCCCGGCCGGCCCTGGGTGGGTTTAATATGTTTTTTATATTGATTTAAACCCTCGACTAAGACCCGTGACTCTTTGAGCCAGACACGGGTAACTTTGCCTTGACGGCTCCGGTCTTTTCCTTTAGAAACTACAATGGTGTCATTTTTTTTAATTTTCATAAGACTTCAGATGCCAATGAGGCGATTTTGGCAAAACCCTGATCCTTGACTTCCCGGGCAATGGGACCAAAGATCCTCGTACCTCTCGGCTCGTGAGTTTTCGGATCAATAACAACAGCAGCATTATCATCAAAACGAATACGGCTACCATCGGATCGATGCACCGGAAAGCGGGTCCTGACAATTACGGCCTTGACCACTTCGGAATCTTTGACAATCCCGGTTGAATCGGCACGGTCAACGACTGCGGTCACAATATCTCCCGGATAAGCATAATAGCGCCTGGATCCACCCATGATGTGAATCAGAAGCAATCTCTTGGCGCCACAATTGTCCGCCAAAACTAATATTGATCTCAGTTGCAACATATTTAAGCTTTAATAATTTCGATAATTTTATAATATTTGGTTTTGGAACATGGCTTGCAGGGTACAAATTTGACCTTTTGACCGGTTTTGGCAGCCAATTCATTGTGAGCATGATACTTGGTCGTTTTGTGCAAATACTTGTGATAGAGCTTGTGGGCAATCAGACGATCAACTTTGATAACGGCCGTCTGTTTCATCTTGTCAGACATAATTGTTCCAATTAGGGCTTTCATAAATTTTTTGATTTAATCATAGCTAACTGTTTTCGCAAATTAAATACCATCCGCTTGTTTGGCAATTTGCCGGCCCTCAATTCTAACCTACTTTTGGCTATTTGCGAATAGATATCCCGGGCTTTGATTTTTAACTCCGGACCAGTCAGGCCGATTAGTTGTTTTTTAAATTCGTTTGTTTTCATATCAAGTCTTTACTGATAAATTTAACGTCAAAAGGCAATTTGGCTCCGGCTCTAGTAAAAGCCGTCCGGGCAATTTCGGAGCTGACCCCAGCAATTTCAAAGATAATTCTCCCCGGAGTAATCACTGCCACATAATCGGTAATATCGCCTTTACCCGAGCCCATGCGGACACCCAAAGCTTTTTTGGTAATTGGTTTGTCGGGAAAGATCCGAATCCAGACTTTGCCACCTCTCTGGGCATAACGCGAGATGGCTTTGCGGGCAGCTTCAATCTGGCGGGCGGTCAGCCATCCTCGGCCTTGGGCCTTTAGGCCAAATTCACCAAAAGCCAAACTAAAACCCCGACTGGCATTACCGCGCATCTTGCCGCGGAATTGTTTTCTAAATTTTGATTTTTTGGGTTGTAACATATTTATTTACCTCCTAAATAAATCCAGACTTTTACTCCGATAAAACCAGAGCGGGTATGCGCATCGACTGCTGCATAATCAATATTGGCCCGCAAAGTCTGGGTGGGAACTGAGCCGGTCGGTGATTTAAAAGATTCCCGTCTACTAATTTCTGCCCCATTGACCCGACCAGAAAGTAATATCTTAGCGCCCTGTCCTCCAGAGGCCATAATTCTTTCGATCGCTTTGTTGGCTACTCTTCTGGCCGGAAGGCGTTTTTCCAACTGCTCTGCCACTCGGATTGCTACTAAATAAGCATTGCAGTCGGGATTTTTTATTTCTTCTACCTGAAGATCAATTTTGGCTGCCGGTGTCAATTTGGCAATATATTTTTTGAGATCCTCTATACCTGCACCTCCCCGGCCAATGACAACACCTGGACGGGATACATAAATTATTATCTTCATGCTTTTTATGGATCTTTCAATCTCGACTTTGGCCACGCCGGCAATTTTGAGTTTGGCCATCAGGGCTTTTCGAAGTAGCATATCTTCGGCCACATATGTCTTGTAGCGTCTGATATTGGTCGTAAACCATCGGGAAATCCAGTTTTTGGTTGGATTCATGATAATTCTAAAACCGGTAGGATTGACTTTATTACCCATTTTTTGATGTTAACTCCACAATAACGTGCGCGCTTCTTTTGTGCCTGATGCCTCCGCCAAAACGGGCTCCATGGGCGTGCCGATCGGACCGCTTTGATCTTGGCCCTTCCCCAACAACCATCGAGCCAATTTTTAAATCAGCCGGAGATATTTTGAAATTGTTTTTGGCATTTCCCAGTGCTTGCTGTAATACTTTTAGAATTTCCGTGGCTGCCCGCTTATTTAGGGCTTTCAGATTGGCAATAGCCAAATCGATAGTCAATTTCTTGACCGCGTCAACCACTAATCGCAATTTGCGTGGCGACATCCGCACAAAACTGGCTTTTGCAATAACTTTTTTTGTCATATTTTAGGTTTTGTCCGAGGTGCGTTTGACCATGGCTCCATGACCACGGAAAGTCCGGGTGGGAGCAAATTCTCCCAGGCGGTGACCGACCATGGCTTCCGAAACAAAGACATCGGCAAATTTATTTCCAGTATGAACTGAAAAAGTATATCCCACAAACTTGGGTGGTATCTGACTATTTCTAGCCCAGGTTTTAATAGGGGACTTGTTTCCGGACGCTATCATCTTGGCCACTTTTTGAGCCAAATTTGCGTCAATATAGGGTCCTTTCTTAGAACTTCTGGCCATATTATGTTTTGGATTTGCGCCTGGTAACTAAATATTTATTGGAATATTTGGACTTTTGCCGGGTACGGTTACCACGGGCCGGTTTGCCCCACGGAGTTTTGGGATGCATACCTTCTCCCGACCGGCCTTCCCCACCGCCGTGCGGATGAGAATGGGGATTTTGGGCTACTCCACGGACAGTGGGTCTAATTCCCATCCGCCGTTTGCGCCCGGCAAAACCAAAATTTACATTTTTCCATTCGGGATTGCTCAAGCTACCAATGGTAGCCATACAGTTTAGCTTAAACCGCCGGATCTCACCAGAGGGTAATTTTAATAATGCAAAATTTTCTTCAAATCCAGACACCAAAGCCGAAGCACCGGCGGTCCGCACTATTTGAGCTCCTTTTCCGGGTACGATTTCGACATTGTGCACCATTGTTCCCGAAGGGATGACCCGCAAGGGTAGAGCATTCCCCAAAGTCAGGGGAGCCGTCTCCCCAGACATTACCGTCTGATCCACCACTAATCCATCCGGCGCTAGAATATAACTGATCTGGCCATCAGGATACAAAAGTTGGGCAATGTTAGCCGTCCGGTTGGGATCATATTCAATACTCACTACTTTTGCCCCAAGACCAACTTTGTCCCGCTTCCAATCAATAATCCGCAAAAATCTTTTGTGCCGGCCCCCTTGATGCCGGACAGTTACCTTGCCCGTGACGTTGCGCCCGCTCTTTTTGGCCAAAATCATGGACAATTTTTTGGTCCGGGTTTTGACTGATAAACCCGACCAATCAAGAATGGATCCACCTCGCCGGCCGGGGGTAGTAGCTTTGTACAATTTTAGGCTCATTTCGTGTCCTTACTAAACAAATTAATATCGCGGTCGGTAGTTACAATGGCCTTTTTCCAGGAAGATGGCTTGACCTCACGGCGCAATTTACCATTCCGGCGGGCTTTTCCGGGTACAGTGATGGTCGCAATTTTACTAACTTTCAAATCAAACATTTTTTCTACGGCTTTTTTAATCTCATCCTTACGGGATCCCAATTTCACGGCAAAAGTATAGCGGTGAAGACTCGCGTTTTTGAGAGATTTTTCAGTGTAAATTGGTTTAAGCAACATATTTCTTTTCAAACAGTGCCAACGCCTCGGCAGTAAATATAATTTGGGGATAAGCTATTGCTTGGTAGGCATTAAGAGAAGCTGTTGAAGCCATAATTACTTGTGGTAAATTACGGCTGGCTAGATTGAATTTAATTTGATTAGGTGTTCTGATTAATAAAACCCTCCCCTTGGGAACGATAACTTTTAACAATTTACTAACCTCACTGGTCTTTCCGGAAGCGTCATTGGCTCCCTTGACAACCGATATCAGCTTCTCATGAGCTTTTTGAGACACTGCTCCGAGTAAGGCTTGTCTTGCCATCTTGGTTGGCATTTTCATGGTATAGTTTTGGGTTCCGTCCGGTCCGTGAGCAATGCCTCCACCGACAAAAATAGGAGCTCGGACACTGCCATGACGGGCACGGCCGGTCCCCTTTTGTTTAAATATTTTGCGGGTCGATCCTTGGACCTCGGCTCTGGTCTTGGTCTTGGCAGAAGCTGAGCGTTGGTTTGACAAATAAATTCGCACTGCTTGAGCGAGCAAAGTGGGAGACACTTTAACTCCAAACACTTTTTTATCCAAATTTACGGGGGTCAGTTTTTTACCTGTTAAATTATATGAATTAGCCGTCATGTGATTACTTCTACCCGGGACAGCGTCAGAGCACTTCCGGGAAGCAAACCTGAAACTAACAATCTATTGGCACTTAAATCCACTTCGAGGACTTTGAGATTTCTGATTTGAACATTTTTATTTCCCATCTTGCCCGGACCTTTGTGACCTCGATACAATCTTCCCAATCCCGTACCGGTACCGGAAGATCCGGGAGCTCGTTCGCGGTCTGATTGGCCATGAGTTCTAGGTCCACCGGCAAAACCCCAGCGTTTGACCGCACCGGAAAAGCCACGGCCGCGGGTAGCATTAGTCACATTTACCATGTCTCCGACCTTAATGATTTCAGCCAATTTTATTTCGGTATTTGGATCTAGAATTTCTGAGGTTTTGATTTCTTTTAGATGTTTTATTTTGGAGGTTTTTTGAAGTTTGAGGAGAGTTTTTGAAGAACCTTTAGGACCAATGACCGTGGTATTAGGGAAAATCAGCCAAGTTCCACAGACACGTTTACCGGCCTCGGTATACCGGGCTGTCATAGAGTCCTTATAAGCAAAAAAAGTTTTGACCATAAAAAAATCCCGCAGACGCGGGACAAATACAAATGCCGCTTCCGCACTTAAGAGAGTTTTGATATCAATAAAATTCCTCTCACAGTATGCGCTATTATATCAGAATAACCTTTCGAACTCAATCATTATACCACACAAATTCTAGAACTCGTGGGTATGATATAATTTCGACTTATGATTTCTGAGCTGGACAAGTTTCCGGACCATGTTTTTTTAACTCACTCTCATTTGTGGCCAGATATGATGGCAAGTATGGGTCTAGCCGAAATTAACCCAAAAATAATAGTGGAAGGATCGAATAAGACTTCTCTGGAATGGATTCATGGACCAGTAAAGCGGAGAATGGAGAAGATCTTAACTCTGTGTGCCTATTCATTTTTTGGTTTTCTGGCTAAACCTGTAGAAAGAATTATTAGGACATATTATCAAAGTGGCGGAAGAGTAGAAATTCAATCAGGTTTTTTGGAGGTAGATCCTTTAGGTGTGGTCATAGATAGGAAGTTTAAACTCCCAAAGATTAAAACTATGCAACCAGGATCAGAAAACATAGCGGTCGGTCATGGACAATCTTCAATGTTTGGTCCTTACGCCGATATAATTCACCATGATCCCCGGGTAACTGGAAAAACCCCCGCTTTGATTAGAAGAGTTCGTGTTGATGAAATACCACAGTTAGTCGAAGTTATTAAGGGACGGATGAACCTAATCGGACCTAGGTCATATGTATTAAAAGACGAGTTAAGAGATTTGATAATATTATACAGGAACAGGGATAATAATAGGATGGGTAATCTTAAGTGGCTTTTTGATATTTATCCGCATATTGTACATGGCAGTGTACCTGTCAATCCCGGAGTTTTTAGTCCACTGTCTGCATATTTATCGAAAATGACGCCGATGGATGTAAGAATGTTGGGAGATTTAGTATATTTAAAGTCTGCAAGTCCGCGAGTGGATTTGGCGATATTAGTGAGTACCTTGAAACGAATGAAATCTGGGATAGGGGTACAGTAGAAAATGATTATAGGGCGTGATAGAATGTTGACATATGTCTGAGCAAACAGATCAGCGGAGTTCAGTAAACTCACCGTTTCCAATAGGGAACATAAACCGTTTACTGGTGAGGGTAGCGAGCCTTATTGTTGGTGAGGATAATGTCGGGGGAGATGCTGACATTGTGGGATGGCTTATGTGGGTGTATGTTGGCGTAGCTGGAGGGATTCAGGGCGATAGTAAGCGGTCCTAAGGTCCCATTTTGAACCCAAAAAAAGTTACATTTTCACTTCAATATCCACACCCGCGGGGAGGTCCATGTGGGAGAGAGAATCAATAGTTTTGTCAGTGGGGTCGATAATATCAATTAGTCTTTTGTGGACTTTCATCTGAAAATGTTCACGCGCATTTTTGTCTACATGAGGAGAAGAAGTAACCACAATGAGTCTTCGGTCGGTCGGAAGCGGAGTCGGTCCGGCTACTTTGGCACCGGTATTGAGGGCTGTCTGCACGATTTTATCGGCCGCTTCATCAATGACGCGGTAATCAAAAGCCTTTAGTTTGACGCGCAAACGTCCTTTTGCCATAAATTTTTAAGCCAAAATCTTAGTGACTACTCCAGCGCCGATGGTTTTACCACCTTCCCGGACAGCAAAACGGTCGCCCACTTCCAAAGCGACAGGAGCTATCAACTTGACAGTCATCTTGGCATTGTCTCCGGGCATGACCATTTCCACACCAGCCGGCAGGGTAGATTCACCGGTAACATCAGTAGTTCTAATATAAAACTGGGGCCGGTATCCTGTAAAAAATGGGGTGTGCCGGCCACCTTCTTCTTTTTTCAGGACATATACTTCGGCTTCAAATTCAGTATGTGGCGTGATACTACCGGGTTTAGCCAGGACTTGCCCGCGCTCAACCTGCTCTTTTTCAATTCCCCGTAGTAATATTCCCACATTGTCTCCAGCCAGACCCTCATCTAATTGTTTTCTAAACATTTCTACTCCGGTTACTACCGAGTTTTGAGTGGCCTTCATTCCGACTATTTCTATCGCTTCATTGACCTTGATTCTGCCGCGCTCAATTCTCCCTGTGACCACAGTTCCGCGACCTTTGATCGAAAAGACATCTTCGACCGGCATCAAGAATGGCTTTTCCAGGTCCCGCACCGGATCGGGGATATATGAATCTACTGCATCCATCAACTCCAAGATTTTGGCTTCGGCATCTGTGTCACCTTCGGTGGCTTTAAGTGCCGATCCGCGGATGACGGGTACTTTGTCGCCGGGGAAACCATATTTAGTCAGTAATTCACGGACTTCCATTTCCACCAGATCCAATAGCTCGGCTTCCTGGACCATATCGCACTTGTTCATAAAGACGACAATGGCGGGGACATTTACCTGCTTGGCCAATAAAATATGTTCACGGGTCTGGGGCATCGGTCCGTCTGGCGCAGAAACTACCAAAATGGCTCCATCCATTTGGGCAGCTCCGGTAATCATGTTTTTGATGTAATCGGCATGCCCCGGAGCATCAATATGGGCATAATGTCTCTTGGCTGTCTCGTATTCCTGATGAGAAAGATTAATGGTCACTCCCCGGGCTTTTTCTTCAGGAGCAGAATCAATATCTTTTACATTTTTGGCCACGGCCCAGCCTTTTTTGGCCAAGACACAGGTGATAGCAGAAGTCAGAGTAGTCTTGCCGTGATCGACATGACCAATGGTTCCAATGTTTACATGGGGCTTGGTGCGCGCAAATACTGCCATAGTAGAAAGCATTGTAAACAATAATTTTATTTACTGCAAGAGGGAAATTATTCCATTGTCAATTCGGGGCCCTTGTCACGGAAAGACTTGACAAATTTAGTGGCTAGTTTTTCATCAAAATTTGGCATTTCCAAAATTCTATTCCAGGCGGTCATGACCACCGGAAACTTGATCGTTTCATCGGGCGTCACAATTAATTTTTTCATGCCCATTTTCGTTCCAAAATCCGCCAACATCTTTCCCAAAGCACACTCCGTTTTTATTTCTGCGCTTGGTGTCGAATCTTTGTCTGCATCTCCCTCATCCTCGTGGGCTTTTGCAATTTGAATCATTGAAAATTGATTGAAAATTGGAAATTGGAAATTGGAAATTGGGCGTGCACAGTTATAGTGCACGACGATATAGCCATGTTCGAGTGAATGAATTAATTTATATTTGTCTTGAGGGGAGGCGTAAACCCCGGCGCGGATCCAGTCAGCATTATGCGGACCAGATGTAGGTGGATTGGAATTGTAGACAAAATTAGCATTTTCTTCATTGGACTTATGATCCCGCCCCTGATCAGAAACCGCAATTCCCGGCAAATCCGCAATTCCCTTGTACATCCAATAACCCAGTCCTCCGACAACTAAAATTACAATTAATACAACTAAAATATTTTTGTTACTTTTAGACATTACAAAGATTATACAATATATAAATGAAACGAGTATTGTTTATTGGTCAGGCCATGCCCCGGGCAAAGAGAAACGTTCATGATTGGCCGACTCTCAACGCATGGCTGTATTCTCTAAAAATTACCCAAAAAGATATTGAGAATAATTTTATGTATTCGGCGTTGGTTAATTATTTCCCCGGAAGCCATAAGGGATCGCATTTGGTTCCGACCTCTTCTGAAATTAGCAAAGAAAGACCGAGACTTAACAAAACTATCCAAGCTTTTGATCCAGATATCGTTGTTCCTATCGGCAAATTGTCTATTAGTCATTGCTTGAATAAAGATTTTGATTTGCTGACTGAAATATTGGGAAAAGTTTATAAAGTTGATCCGTATCAGGTATTGGGTAAATCAATCTTAGTAATCCCGTTACCCCATCCCTCCGGTGCCAGCACCTGGCGTCACCATCCTGCCCACAAAAAACTTCTAGCCCAAGCCCTGAATTTATTAAAAGAAAATCTGTTTTGACACTGGAATCGCACGTGCGAATGTAATGTCAAACCTTGAACTCGAAGGGCGTCCCCCTTCAAAGTTATCCACAATTATTCTTTTGTTACAGTTTTACCAGATTTGGTAATTATTCCTTCAGCGATGTTTCTGGGAACTTCTTCATAATGTGAGGGCTCCATATAATATGAAGCCCGGCCCTGGGTCAGAGACCGCAGTTTGGTGGCATAACCAGACAGTTCGGCCAAAGGTACATGAGCATTGATAATTGTCAGATTTCCCCGTTTGTCTGTGCCCAATATTTGGGCCCGCTTGGCTGACAAATCCCCAATGACATCTCCCATAAAAGCGTCGGGGGTCGAGACCTCCACTTTCATAACCGGCTCAAGCAGGCAAGCATCAGCTTTTTTGGTGGCATTTTGAATAGCCAGAGAGCCTGCTATCTTAAAAGCCATTTCCGATGAGTCAACATCATGATAACTTCCGTCATACAAAGTAACTTTCAGATCTACCAAAGGGAACCCGGCAATGACTCCATTTTCCATAGCCTCTTTAATCCCTTTTTCAATCGGGGTAATAAACTCATTGGGAATAGCTCCGCCTTTGATGGCATTAACCCATTCATAACCACTTCCTCTGGGCAGTGGCTCGATTTTGATATAACAATGTCCATATTGGCCACGGCCGCCCGATTGTTTGATATATTTACCTTCGCCTTCGGCCAATTTCCGGATGGTTTCTTTGTAGGCCACTTGTGGAGCTCCAGTGTTGGCTTCCACATTAAATTCCCGTTTCATCCGATCCACAATAATTTCCAGATGCAGTTCCCCCATGCCGGAAATAATGGTCTGTCCTGTCTCGGGATTAGATTTAATTCTAAAAGTCGGATCCTCATCGGACAGTTTACCCAGAGCATAGCCCATTTTTTCCTGATCAGACTTGGTCTTGGGTTCGATGGCCAAGGAAATGACCGGTTCTGGGAAAGAAATAGATTCCAAGACAATAGGATTGGCTTTGTCACACAAGGTGTTACCGGTGACAGTCTCGCGCATCCCGACCAGAGTCACAATTTCTCCGGCATAGGCCATGTCTATTTCTTCGCGTTTGTTAGCATGCATCAGAAGCATCCGCGAGACCCGCTCTTCTTTATCTTTAGTAGCATTATAAATAGGTTGTCCGGATTTGAGAGTCCCTGAATAAATACGGACATAAGTCAGCCGGCCCACATGCGGATCTGTCTGAATTTTGAAAGCCAAACCGCAAAATGGCTCTTCATTAATAGTTTTTCGAACGACCTCTTCTCCCGTTCTGGGATTTAAACCTTTGACATGATCGACATCAACCGGAGAGGGTAAATATTCCACAATCGCATCTAATAGTGGCTGGACACCTTTGTTTCGTAGCGAAGCTCCAGCATAGACAGGTACCAGTTTGTAGGCGATGACCGCCTTTCGCAGAGCGATCTTTAATTCTGCAACAGATGGCTCTTCACCATTTAAGAACTTGGTTAATAGGGCATCATCGGTTTCAGAAATTTGTTCAATCAACTTTGTCCTCCAGGTCTCGACCAGATCTTTCATATCTGCGGGAACTTCTTGTTCGGTAAATTTGGCTCCGGTTTCATCGCCATGCCAAATAATTGCCTTGCGCTCAAGTAGTAAAACAACGCCTTTAAATAAATTTTCAGCGCCAATTGGGTAAGCCATTACCGCCGGATTGGCACCCAGTCTATCGATGACGGCTTTAATTGTTCCCTCAAAATTGGCCCCCAATTTATCGATCTTATTGACAAAAATGATACGGGGCACTCTATATTTATCGGCCTGTCTCCAGACAGTTTCCGTTTGGGATTGAACCGTTTCTTCCGCGTCCAAAACAGTAACCGCGCCATCCAGAACACGCAAAGATCTTTCGACTTCGGCCGTAAAATCCACGTGTCCCGGAGTGTCAATCAAATTTATCCGGGTTCCATTCCAAAAAGTCGTGGTGGCAGCCGAAACGATGGTGATCCCCCGTTCTTTTTCCTGTTCCATCCAATCCATTTGGGTATCGCCATCATCAATATCGCCAATCTTGTAACTCTTGCCGGTATAAAACAAAATCCGCTCTGTAGTCGTTGTCTTTCCGGCGTCAATATGAGCAATTATGCCAATATTCCGCACCCGGTCTTGCGGCACTATCCTATTGGTAGTCTTAATATCACTTGCTGCCATTGCTGAAAGATTTTAACAGAAGCAAAACAATCGTGCTAGTGTCTCTACTTTTGTCCCAAACCTAAAAACCACCAGTAGAAACCCCCTGATTTTATGGGTGTAGAATTATCGGGTTTATTAGATGCCATCCCCCATGTATTAGAAATCAGCTTTTTCTCCCAACCCAAAAAACCCACTGATGTTATCCGAATAATCCAATCAACCCAAGTGCCTCGCTCTCGTGTTAACACATATTCGATTTGAGAGCTCATTATAATTGTATTATACTCAACGCTTGAGATTTGTCAAATTGGCACTCGGGAAGTATAATTGCTACCACAATGGCAACCAAGCGAGATTATTATGATATTCTGGGCGTTTCCAAGGGCGCATCTGCAGCTGAGCTCAAAAGTGCTTACCGGAAGCTCGCCTTGCAGTGGCATCCTGACCGCAACAAATCAACTGATGCCGAAACCAAATTCAAAGAAATAAATGAAGCGTACCAGATTCTCTCGGATACCAAAAAGAAACAAGCTTATGATCAGTTTGGACACACCCCATTTGACCCTTCGGCAAGCTCAGGACAAACGGGTCCATTTGGGGGTGGATTTGGGGGCGGGCCATTTCAATATACATATAGTAGTAGTGGAGGAGCTGGAGATTTCGGCGGATTTTCAGACCCGTTTGAAATATTTGAACAATTTTTTGGTGGTAGTGGATTTGGATCCGGCCGGCGCGGCCCCCGCAAACCACACTATTCACTGCACATTCCCTTTATGACTGCGGTTCGTGGTGGAGAGGAAGAAGTGGAAATAGATGGCCGTCGGCACAAAATAAAAATTCCCGCCGGTACCGATACCGGAACTCATTTAAGATTTGAGCATTTTGATGTCACCTTTGAAGTCGCCCCTGATCATTATTTCCGGCGTGATGGAGCCGATGTCTACGTGGATCACCCGGTTATGTTTACCCTGGCTATTTTAGGCGGGGAAACTGAAGTCAAAACCCTGGACGGAGATTTGAAGCTAAAAATCCGCCCTGCTACCCAACCTGGGACCACTATGCGTCTTTCTGGCCGCGGAATCCGCAACCTGCGCTCCATGTCTGCCTCTGATCGGGGAGATTTTTATATCAAACTGATAATCCAAATGCCCAGCAAACTTTCCCGCAAACAAAAACAGTTGTTGGAAGAGTTTGAACACTCCTAATATATCACCCCCTCCCGATGTCACATCGGGAGACCCCTCTTAATTTAAGAGGGGAAATTACGTATAATTGTATAAATGTGGAGACGGTTTGTTTTTAATATTAATTCTCTCAAAAACCGGCGGCAACAATTGAGAAATCGAGCTACTGAAGCCGAGAGGATACTTTGGAGTTGTCTCAAGAAAAACACACTTAAACACAAATTTATCCGGCAATATAGTGTCGAAGGCTATGTAGTTGATTTTTATTGTCCAGAAAAAAGATTGGCTATTGAATTAGACGGAGAGCAACACAAGCAAAATCTTGAATACGATTTAATTAGAACCAGGTTATTGAATGCATACGGAATTAAGGTTATCAGATTTTGGAATAATGAGGTCAAAGATGGTTTAACCAAAGTTTTATCTAAAATACAATTGGCCTTATTCTGATAGAATATCATGATGAATAGCACCATTCTTTTGCCTGATGTTCCAGAAACAGTTATAGCAAATCATTTAATCAAAAATAATTATTGTAAATTGTTTGTTTCTAACGATCATATAATAGTTCAAAGTGATTTTGGACCAGAAGAACTAATTGGTTTTGGAAGTGATGCCAATGAAATCTTTCAATTACTCAAACAGATTAAAGGTTGGAGATGTATTGTTTTAGATACCAACGTGGCAACAAAACTTGGTGATTTGTTATTGTCCAATACAAAAATAAATGTTCGCTATCTCACCGATGTTTATCATACAAATAATCAAAAAATTATAACTAATAAAAATTATGAAGGGGCAAGTCTTCTTAAGGCTGAAAATACTGAAGAAATACAAATTATTACCAAAGAATTCGAAATAAATGGGTTCAAAACAATAAACGAGCTTCTGGTTAATGGTTTTTTGGTATTCTCTAAAATTGAAGATCAAATTGTCTCGATCACTTATACTTCGGCTCTTTCTCAAAAATATGCCGATATTGGGACGTTTACAAAAGAAGCTTTTCGTGGTCAAGGATTTTCGACTGCTAATGCGACGTTGGTTGTCAATAAAGTATTAGAGATTGGAAAAATCCCAATCTGGAGTTGTGGCGACACTAATAGTGGATCATTAAAAGTGGCACAAAAATTAGGATTCAAAGAGGTTTCCAGAAGAAAGTATGTGATTGGCTCTCCCCTCTTAGATTAAGAGGGGAGGCGGAGGGGTGATATAAACGTGGGGTGGTACTTCAGGCTTATTTCTGGTAAAATCAGGCAACATATGCAAAAACAAACCGCCAGAACATCTGAATTTAACGCCGCTTTAGCACAAGTGGCCAGCGAAAGAGGACTCGACCCAGCTATAGTTCTGGATGCTATCAAACAAGCTATTTTAGCCGCATTCAAAAAAGATCACCCTGATCAATATAATGAGGAAGGTGAATATGATGTCACTCTGGATATCGTTTCCGGTGAAGCTCATGTTTTTGAAGTAAAGGGTAAAAAGAAAACCGACATTACCCCGCCTGGTTTTGGCCGGATTGCAGCCCAGACAGCCAAGCAGGTAATTTTACAACGGGTCCGAGAAGCTGAAAAAACCAATATTTTGGGCGAGTATGAAAAACGGATGAATACCCTTGTCAACGGTATGATCTTACGGTTTGCGGGCAGTGAAATAATTGTGGACATTGGCAAAACTGAGGCCGTAATGCCGGTTTCTGAGCAAGTACCTTCTGAAAATTACCACATCAACGGAAAAATGATGTTTTACATGGACAGTATCCGGGAGGGTTTTAAGGGCCGGGAAGTAGTAGTCTCGCGGACCAATCCCAATTTGATTATTGAGTTATTCAAAAGAGAAGTTCCGGAAGTAAATTCTCAAGCTGTAAGTATCAAAAAAATTGCCCGTGATCCCGGGATACGGACCAAGATTGCCGTTTGGTCAAACCAAAATGGGGTTGATCCAGTGGGATCATGCGTGGGCCAAAAAGGAGTCCGCGTTCAGGCTGTAATTTCTGAAGTCAATGGGGAAAAAATAGACATTGTGCCTTATTCTGAAAACCCTGAACAGTTTGTAGCCAATTCTTTGTCACCCGCCACAGGTGTGACTGTAAAAATTGATGCCAAAAAAATGATTGCCGATGTTACGGTTCCTGAAGATCAGTTATCTCTGACCATCGGGCGTGATGGTCAAAACGCCAAACTGGCAGGCAAGCTCACCGGATTTCATATTAATGTCAAATCGGATTTATGATTTATGATGCAAAACCGTCCACCTATCGTTGTCATTCTGGGCCATGTAGATCATGGCAAGACTACTTTGTTGGATTATCTTCGTAAGTCAAACATTGCAGCTGGTGAAATAGGTGGAATAACCCAATCTACAAGAGCATTCCAGGTTGGAAATTGTACGTTTATTGACACTCCGGGACACGCGGCTTTTTCAAGCATGCGAATGCGAGGCAAAAATATTGCCGATTTAGCAATTTTGATAGTGGCTGGTGACGACGGAGTCATGCCCCAAACAGAAGAAAGCGCAAAACTATTACTCTCCAACAATACCCCATTTATAGTGGCCATCAACAAGACCGATCTTCCTGATATCAATATCCCAAAAATCATGTCTCAACTGGCGGAAATAGGTGTCTTGGTCGAAGGATTTGGGGGCACTGTTCCGATCGTGTCTATTTCGGCCAAAACAGGAGCGGGCATACCTGAACTTTTAGAGATGATTAATCTAGTAAATGAACTAAATCCAGCCCAATCTGATCCTGATGCTGTTTTGGAAGCCGTCGTTTTGGAATCCAGGCTGGATACCAAACGCGGTCCTCTGGCCATTGTAGTTATCAAAGGCGGAACTCTTTGCCGGGGATTACCTTTGTTTACCAACCATGGTGTTGGTCGCGCCAAGGCCTTGATTGCTACATCCGGTGAATCGTTGGATTTAGCCGGTCCGTCGATACCTGTGGAAATTTTTGGATTGTCCCAAGTAATTCCGGTCGGTCACATTATCAGCTCGCAAATAATCAAAACCGTTCCCGTTATGCATACAATCAAAAGAACTGATACCCCAATCATTAAGCTTATTATTAAAGCCGATACCTTAGGATCTCTGGAAGCAATTCTTGCGGGTTTGGGTTCACAAGTCGAGATTATTTCTTTCGGGGTAGGAGATATTTGCGAATCAGAAATTCTGACCGCTGCCCCTTTGGGCATTCCCATTTTGGGCTTTAATGTCCAGCTTAATAATTCCGTAAATAAACTGGTGGAAACCGAAAAAGTAAAAATCAAAAGCTTTTCGATTATTTATGAACTTTTGGATTATGCCCAAATTTTGATCCAAAAGACTCTTAACCCCCGAGCTCATGAAAAAATCTTGGGAGAGGCACAAATCACTGCTGAATTTAATATGAACGGCGATCATATAGCCGGATGTATTTGTCTGACGGGCCAGATAAATAAAACTGATCAACTTCATTTATCGAGAGATAGTGAAATTGTTCAGGATATTAAATTTAGATCCTTGAAATCTGCTAAATCTGATATCAATCTGGTGAAATCCGGATCTGAATTTGGAGCTGTATTTTCCCCAAAAGTTGATTTTCGAATAAATGATCGTATAATCGCTTTCACCATCCATGATTAAGATTGATTTCTCAACCAGTAAAAATATCGCCCTTCTGCTTCCGCCCACTCCCAGCTTTGACTTTGTGGCTGCCGCCTTATCACTAAAGCTGTCGCTGGAGTCTACTCACAAAATTGTCAATATTATTTGTAGTGACCCGATGACGGTGGATTTTAATCGTTTGGTGGGAATAAATACCGTTTCTGCCGTATTTGGCAGTAGAAATTTGGTAATTACTCTGCCGGGGCAGACTGACCTAGTTGACAAAGTTAGCTACAATGTGGATAGTGGGGAGCTGGAACTGGTAATTGTTCCCAAAGAAGGTAAAACTCTAGATCAAAATAGCCTTAAAGTTACTCCCGGAATGGCCACACCCGATTTGGCAATTTTAGTGGGTATTTCCAATTTGTCCCAAATAAAATATGGTGAATCATTGGCCAATGTCAAATTAATTTATTTTAATGATACTCTAGATACAAGTTCCTCCAGTCTTTGTGAAATGACGGCCAATTTGATAAAAGTACAAGAGCTTCCCATTAATGCCGATATTGCCACTAATCTGATGCAGGGCCTGACCAAATCTACCAATGGGTTTACAACCATCAAAATCACCAAAAATACTTTTGAGCTGGCCGCATGGTTAATGGAAAAGGGTTCCCGCCACCAAGATGAAATTTCCGCCAATTCCTTCCCTTCCGGCTCCATTCCCACGGCTGAACCCGACTGGTATGAACCCAAAATTTACAAAGGCACCACACTTAGTTAAATTGTGTTATAATCTCGCAAGAGAACATAACGTAATCTGGATTAAATAATTTTCTCGATTACGCTTTACACTATGGCCTTAACTACAGATATCAAAAAAGATGTTATCAAAAAATTTGCCGTGGGCCGCACCGATACCGGTTCGCCTGAGGTGCAAATTGCCCTTCTGACCGAAAAATTAAACAAATTGGCAGACCATCTCAAAGAGCACAAAAAAGATGTCCACTCCCGCCGAGGGCTATTGGGCATGGTCAACAAGCGTAGGCGACTGTTATCATACCTTATGAAAAAAGATCTCAAAAGATATCAGGATATTATCAAAAAATTAAAATTAGCTAAATAATGACTAAGACTTTGGACATTGCTGGATCTACACTGACGTTTGAAACAGGGAAACTGGCTGGTCAAGCCACATCTTCTGTCGTCGCCCGCTATGGTGACTCAGTAATTTTGGCGGCAGTTACCGTCGGCCGTGAAGACAAAACCAAAGATTATTTTCCTCTGTCGGTCGAATATCAGGAACGCCTTTATGCCGGAGGCCGGATCAAGGGTTCCCGGTGGCTTAAGCGCGAACGCAATACTGATGAAGAGACTCTTTCAGCCAGATTAATTGATCGATCAATAAGGCCATTGTTTCCCCAGGATTTCAAAAATGAAGTTCAGGTAATTGTCATGGTCCTGGCCACTGATACCACCCATGATACTGATATTTTGGGAATAAATGCAGTATCAGCAGCTCTGGCTATCTCTCCCCTGCCTTGGGCTGGGCCGGTGGGAGCGACCCGCATTGGTTTGGAAAATGGCCAATTGGTGGTCAACCCCCAAAATGGCAACCGGGAAGGTGTTGATCTGGATCTGGTAGTCACCAGTACCGGCTCGGTCATTCCCATGATTGAGGCCGGAGCCAACCAAATTCCTGAAGATCAGATGATGGCGGCTGTCAAACTAGCTTTTGAAAATAATCAAAAAATAGTCGCCAGCATTCAGGAGCTAGTCAAAGAAGTTGGAAAGGACAAGATTGTCATCAAACAAAAACCAATTGATCTCAGTTTTGTCTCCGAGATCGAAAAGAAAGCCAAGACTATGGTTGATGATTATTTGGCTGCATCTTCGACCAAAGAAGGCAACAGTCTCGAGTCAATAGTTCTCTCGCTTGGTGATGAACCAGAACTTGCTGAAATAGTCGAAAACTTAGTCTACAAAACTTTAAGAAAAAATATATTGGAGAAAAACATGAGAGCCGATGGCCGGAAACTGGATGAAATCAGACCACTGCACTGTGAAGTAGGAGTTTTGCCCCGGGTTCATGGATCGGCTATTTTTCAAAGAGGCCAGACCCAGGCCCTGACTGTGACAACTTTGGGAGCTCCGTCTCTCGGGCAAACTATTGAAACGGCCGAGGGTGAAGAAGTCAAGCGTTACATGCATCACTACAATTTTCCTCCATTTGCAACTGGTGAGACAGGTAGAGTGGGTTCTCCGAAACGCCGGGAGATTGGTCATGGGGCTCTGGCTGAACGCGGACTGGCTCCGGTAATTCCCGATGAATCAGTCTTTCCTTATGCCATCCGCTTAGTTTCGGAAATTATGAGTTCCAATGGCTCTTCTAGCATGGCTTCCACTTGCGGATCAACTTTATCTCTCATGGACGCCGGAGTTCCAATAAAATCTCCGGTGGCTGGAATTTCTATTGGTTTAGTCGACAAAACTTTATTAACTGACATTATTGGTCTTGAGGATCACTATGGTGATATGGATTTCAAAGTAGCCGGAACCGAAACCGGAATTACAGCAATTCAATTGGATACCAAAGTCCCGGGATTGACAATAGAACTTTGTGAGGAAACATTTGCCAGGGCCCGCAAAGGCCGGATGCAGATTTTGGAAACCATGCTGGCCACTTTGCCAAAATACCGCAATACTCTGTCTCAATATGCTCCCAAGATTTCGACGGTTCAGATTCCTGTCGAAAAAATTGGTGAGTTGATCGGTCCGGGAGGCAAGAATATCAAGAAACTAATGGCTGAATACGAAGTCCAAATTGATGTTGATGACAATGGCTCAGTCTTTGTAACCGGGGTTGATACTGATAGTACTAACAAAGTTCTGGACTATCTGAAATCTATGGGCCGGGAGATTGCCGTGGGTGAAGTTTTTGAAGGCACGGTTATGAATCTGGCGGCCTTTGGAGCTTTTGTAAATATTCTTCCCGGCAAAGATGGTCTGGTTCATGTTTCCCGGATGAGTACCGAATACGTCGGTGATCCGGCGACAGTAGTTTCTGTGGGTCAAAATGTCAAAGTCTGGGTGACCGAAATTACCCCCGAGGGAAAAGTGGGCTTATCAATGCTTTTTGATGAAAATGGCAATCCGGCCGAGAAAGCCGTTGAGCCCCGGCAAGACCGGCCCATGGGACCACGGCCATTTACCCCCAACCGCAGCCAGGCGAACCGTGGCCACGACCGCTTCAATGCACCGAGAAGAAGATTCTAATATTAGACTAATACTATTTTTACTTCTTTTACTTTTCTTATTCCTTTATCGGCTGTATAAAAAATATCTACTTTTTCTTCTATCGCGGTGGCCAGATGAATACAATCTGGAATATTCAAATTGTACTTTGAACGTAAATTGGCGGCAATTATTGAAATATTGGGAGAAAAGTCAATAAAATCAATATTATTGATATGACTTTTCAAACTTTTATACACTTCAATTAAATGTAAATTTTCATCTTTGAGAGGAATTATCAATAGTTCTGTTATCGTAAGCGGGGAGGAAATTATTCTTAATTCATTATCTTTCGAGTTTATAAGTAGATCTTCAACTTTTAAGGAGATTCCCGACTCACCTTCAAAAAAAGCAATGTAGAGGTTAGTATCTAGATAGATTTTTTGTCCCACGATGCCCTTTCTCTAGCAAGATGCTTTCTACCCCCACCATATTTTTTATACATTTCTCTACCAATACCCCTTAGTGATTTTAAAGTCATAGTGGAAACTGGAGTGATACGGACATATTTAATACCTAATCTATCTTGTATTGAATCCCATACCATCTGTACCCCTGGCCTCAAATCCAATTCATCTCTGATTTGAATAGGAATAGTCGTCTGACCTTGAATAGATACAGTACTTTGATACATAATTTATATATACACCAAGAATTTATATTTGTCAACAACTAAATTCCGCTCCATTAAATAAAGATTGTTTACCTCGTCCCACCTTTCGGGTGGGATTTTACTCAAGAAGAAGATATTAAATCCTCCCTCAAAAATATTAACGCATTTTTCTCACGACCGTGACAAAATTATGTTAATATTTTACCTCTTTAAGGAGAATTTACTCTGAAATAATTTTAGTTAACGCCTCAGTTTTTTCTGAGGTTAGACTTGGCCTAAGTTCAGACACAAAGCTTTGTAATGTTTCATTTTGAGCGGAATTAAACAAATCTTGATACTCAACATTTTTTGAATCAAGAAATTCAAATAATTTAGTTGGGTCACTGTCCGTTGCCCGAGAGTAATCATTTAGTAGTGGAGCAATTTTTTCATCACTTGCAAGTAATCGGCTAAAGTTAAGAAGAAAAGAAGCAACTAAATTTTTGATAACCTCTTCCTTGTTTTCTACAATTCCCAAAATACTAAAGACTTTGGAAATTTTTTGAAAAAATAATGTCATCGATTCATTTTTGTTCATTTTATCCAAACGCTCCTGAAAACAGTCCTTTCGAATTTAAAATAGGTCTGCGAGAACCAATATTATTCGCCATTCCCCCTAGAAACCAAAAAGCTGCATACGAACTAGCAGAAGATACAACCAGAATTCCTCTGGAAGTATCACCAAAAAGGGGTTGAAGCACTTGTGGATCTCCAATACTCATCGCCAGTGTAATAAAACTAGGAAGAATTCCACCAGTAGCAACCAAAACCATAGCGAGGGCAACAACTTTGTGAGCGTCGTAATCGTCACAAAGTCTCTTTGTGAGCTCTAAACTTTTATCAAAAACAACCTTTGATGCCTTTATAAAAGGGCTCAATTCTGCTTTGGCTTCATTTTCGGGAGTAGAGTGCATGGGTGCAAGTCCCCTATCTTGCAAATCTTTTACTGCTGCTCGTAACTTATCGGCTTCTGACATATTTATATTTTACACCCATTCAATCTTTTGTAAATCCCCAAACAGCTTGCCTCATCCCACCTTTCAGGTGGGATTTTATTAACATGAATTTGTCACGGTCGTAATAATCTCATGCTAGTTGTGGATAACTTTGAAAGGCCACGCCTTTTTAGGTAAAGAAGAAGATATTAAGACATTATAATCGCGGCCGCGATGAGTGTGTATTAGCACAATTTGGAAAAAATGTAATATACTTAAGATATGGAAGAGAATACCCAACTAAGTGCCGATGTGGTGAAATTGACTGACAAGGTCAAGGTGGCTCAAATTCCCGATGATTTAAGGATCAAGCTGGACGAAATGCTGTTACGGCTGACTCGATCTGCCAAATATGGCAATTATGCCGCCGAATTTGAAAACATGGCCCGGTATATTGATTGGGTGCTGGCTTTACCTTGGCAAAATGCAACCCAAGATATTTTGGATTTGGGACACGCCCGGCAAATCTTGGATAAACATCACTATGGCCTGGGAGACTTAAAAGACCGGATTTTGGAATATTTGGCAGTGATGATGCTCAATCAAAAACAACCCGAGGCCAATTTCCGCGCCCCCATCTTACTTTTGGTGGGACTTGTTGGTACCGGCAAAACTACTATTGCCAAATCTATTGCAGAATCCATTGGCCGCAAGTTTGTGCGGGTGCCTTTTGGTGGGATGGGTTCGGCTTTGGATTTACGTGGCCAATCTCGGGTTCATCCTGATGCCGAGCCCGGATTAATTGTCAAGGCTCTAAAACTAGCAGGCTCAAATAATTGTGTAATATTGCTGGATGAAATAGATAGAGTGGCTGAATCTACCAGATCCGATATTATGGGAGTCTTAGTCGAACTTCTGGATCCTGGACAAAATTTTGCTTTTACTGATCATTATCTGGATTATCCATTTGATTTATCCAAAGTGATGTTTATAGCCACAGCCAATAATACCACCAATGTCAGCACCGCAGTCATGGACCGGTTGGAACCAATTATGATGCCAAGTTATACCGACGAAGAAAAAACTACTATTGCCCGCGACTATGTCCTGCCCAAAGAATTAAAGACGGCCGCTCTGCCTGAGGGGACCATTAAATTTGACGAATCTGTCTGGCCCAAGCTGGTCAGGCCATTAGGATTTGATGGGGGCATCCGGACTCTGGAACGGACAATTCAGGGGGTCGTCCGCAAAATTGCCAGAATGTATGTGGAAGGCAAAGCCAAGTCTTTCTATATTACCCTCGACAACCTCAAACAATTTTTACCGACTTACTAATAGAGTATAATTAACTCATGGCTACTGATCAAATTATATCTCAAATTAAACCCATTTTACTAAAATACGGCGTTACCAAGTCCGATCTTTTTGGCTCATATGCCCGTGGGGATTTCAATGATCAAAGCGATGTAGATATTCTTATTTCTCCCCCAGATGATATGTCACTCTTTGGATTGGTAAAATTACAGTCTGAATTAATTGAAATCTTGGGAAAAGATGTCGATGTGGTTAGCTACGATTCAGTAAATAAATATATCAAAAAATACGTTTATCAAAGCATCCAGCTAATATTATGACAAAAGATCCGTTTGTATTTGTGCACCATATAGACGATGCAATCACAAAAATAGAAACCTACAAGAAAGATTGTTCGACTTTTGAAGAATTTATTTCAGATACAAAAACTCAAGACTCAATAATTAGAAATCTTGAAAGATGAAATTGCGTGATTGTTTTTGGTTTTTATCTTCATTTTTAGTTAGCAGACTTTTTAATATATTCTTTTACAGAATAACTAACAATGGACAAGATTCTTTATATAACAATTGGTTTATGAATAAATTTGACCACTGGCAATTTGGGTTATTGATGATAATTGTGGGAATTATCTTAAAAAACAAATATAGAAAATATTTTGTTCTGATTGGTTTGGGATTATTTATTGAAGATTTTACTTTTATTATATGACAATTGAGGAAAAGAAAATTGAACTGGAGAAGATTGCCCGGGAGATCAGAGAATTTACGGGCTTGGAAATTGCCAAGAATTGTACTAATTCCGTGCCAGGAGAAGGTAGTCCCGATACCCAAATTTTGTGCATCGGTGAAGGGCCGGGACATCACGAAGACCAACGGGGTCGGCCGTTTGTGGGAGTATCTGGACAGCTTTTGCGCAGAACTCTTTCTGAAATTGGTATTTCCCCTGAGAGTGTTTTTATTACCAATATCATAAAGTTTAGGCCTCCGGATAACCGTGATCCTGATCCTTCAGAAATCGAGGCCTGTCGTGATTGGCTAGACCGGCAAATTCAAATAATTGAACCAAAAATTATCGTTACTTTAGGTCGCTTTAGCATGGGAAAGTTTTTGGAAAACGTGACTATTTCTCGGGTGCATGGACTGCCTAGACAAATAACCTTTTTAGATAAGACGTACATTTTATTTCCCATGTTTCACCCAGCGGCGGCTCTTCGAGGAACCAGTATGATGAATGAGTTTAAAAACGATTTTGTGAAACTCAAAGAGTTTCTAGAAACAGTTAACCAGCCAGTGGCGATAGAAACAAATATAGAGGATAATATAAGTCAATTGGGACTATTTTGAAATTATGGAAAATAAATTGAAAATTATCTCTCTGGGGGGGTTTGGAAATGTCAATTCCAATATGTTTGTTTACGAATTGGAAGATGAGATTTTGTTGGTTGACTGTGGCATTGGGTTTCCCACAGAAGAGATGCTGGGAATAGATATTCTGATCCCGGACTTTAGTTACCTGAAAGGCAAAATTCACAAAATCAAAGGCTTGATACTGACACACGGTCACGAAGACCACATCGGCGCACTTCCCTATATCCTGCCCCAAATTCCCAATGTCCCAGTCTATGCCAGCAGGTTTCCGGCTCACCTGATCATGGCCAAGCTGGCCGAATACAAAGGTATGCCCAAAACCATAAATGTTTTTAATCCGGGAACACCGCTTCTTTTAGGTAAATTTAAAATTACTTCAGTGCGGATTTCTCACTCCATCCCCGACTCCACAAACTTGATTATTCAAACACCCCTCGGAACTATCTATCATGGCAGTGATTTTAAGATTGATTTCACTCCGCTAGATGGAGTATTGCCGGAATTGGGTAAAATCGCCGAAGCAGGGAGTAAAGGAATACTCTTGATGTTGTCTGATAGTTTGGGTAGTGACAAACCAGGCTATACACCGTCTGAAAAGACATTAAACGATATGTTTGAGCGGGAAATATCGCATTGCGATGGCAAGTTTATTATGACTACCATTGGCAGTAACATCAGTAGATTCAGTCAGGTGATTACGGCCGCAATTAAGCATGGCCGCAGAGTGGCCATATCCGGCCGTTCGATGGAACGCAATATCAAAGTTGCCTTGGAATTGGGATATATGAAAGTTCCCAATGACGTATTTGTGGATCTAAAAGAAGTCCGGAGGTTACCGGCCAAAAATGTCTGTGTTTTGATGGCCGGAGCTATGGGCCAAGTCGAGTCGGCACTGGGAAGATTGGGATCCGGTGAACACCGTGATGTGGAAATTAAAGCGGGCGATAAAGTTCTCTTTTCATCTACTCCTATTCCAGGCAGTGAATCCGATGTGGAGAATTTGATTGATTTATTGACGGAGCTTGGGGCAGATGTGGTTCACTCGGGTTTAGTAGACGGCCTGCATGTCTCGGGACATCCTCATCAACAGGAACTATTGTTGATGATGAATTTAGTCAAGCCTAAATATTTATTACCGATGGGCGGAACTTATCAGCACATGTATCAATATGCAAAACTGGCAAAATCTATGGGCTATTCAGCCGATAAAATATTGTTACCTAGGCACAGTCAGACAATTGAAGTTTATCCTGATAATGTCAAAATTGGTCCGGTGATTCCAATTCGGAAAATAATGGTGGACGGATTGGGTGTTGGCGATGTGGGAAATGTGGTCTTGCGGGATCGTCAGACATTGGCCAAAGAGGGCATGGTGGTCGCTGTTATTGAAGTTGACCAAAACGATCTGGGCAAAATCATGAACATTGACCTGATTAGCCGGGGATTTGTCTTTGCCAAAGATGCCGGAGATTTACTGACCCGTGGAGCTGACGAAATCAAGACCGCGGTGGCCGGTAAATCTGGCAAAATTGATTCCGACCGCTACATCAAAAGTATAGTCACCGATGTCCTTGAACGTTTCTTTTTCCAAAAGACTGCCCGCCGCCCCATGATTTTACCGGTGGTGGTGGAGGTTTAAACCTTTAACAAACCCCAAGCCCCAAATCCCGATTCTCAATAAAATCTCAAATCTCAATAAATCAACTTACACTGATTTTACCAAAAATTCTGATTAATTCTTTGCATTCATTAATTAACCAGTCTAAATCAGGACTACTTATTTCTAACCCTTCTTTAATTATTCCCAACCAATACAAAGTTTCTTTGGCTTCCTTCTTACAAATCATTATTTTATGAATAAAATCTTTTTTGGATTCTCCACCATCCGCTTCGCGATAATTTGCTCCAATAGAAGTACCTGATCTCATTGCCTGCATAACCGAAGTCTGAACCAAGGGGTCTTTAGATAGAGTTCTCAGAAACTTAATTAGTCTCTTAGAGAACTCAAAAGTTCTTTCACCTAAGTTAAATTTCTTATTTGGAACTTGATCCATTGTTTTATTGTAACTTATTTGGGATTTGAGATTTGAGGATTGTGGTTTGCTCACAATTTTAAACTTTTAAAATTGCGAGGAAAGCTTCCTGGGGGATTTCGACACGGCCCACGGATTTCATGCGGGTCTTGCCTTTCTTTTGAATCTTTAGCAGTTTATCTTTTCGGGTCTGATCCCCACCAGAAAGCTTGGCAATCACATCTTTCCTATAAGCCTTGATATCAGCTCGCGCCACGATTTTACCCCCAATGGCCGCCTGTATAGCTACTTCATATTGTTGTCTAGGAATGGCTTCATGCAATTTGTCTACCAGCAATTTGCCTACATAGTTTACATTTATTTTCGGAACAATCTGAGAAAATGCATCTACCCGCTCAGTATTAACCAAGATGTCTAAACGGACCAGGTCAGATGTTTTAAACCCCGTTACTTCATAATCAATAGTCGCATAGCCTGAAGATATACTTTTTAACCGGTCATAAAATTCACGGATCATTTCGGCAAACGGCATCTGATAGACCAAGCTGACTTGGGTTCCGATATAAGTCATATCTTGTAATTCAGCCCGGCACGACTGACACAGCTGAATCACCGGCCCCACAAAATTATCAGGAACAAAAACCGTAAGTCTGATCATCGGTTCCCGGATTTCTTTTATTTGTGATGGATCCGGCAAGGCAGAAGCCTGGTTAATAGTTATTAGTTCATGGTTCATAGTTAATATTTGGTAAGAAACTGATGGCGCGCAGGCGATCAAGGTCAGATCAAATTCCCGTTCCAATCTCTCTTGGATAATATCGGCATGTAATAATCCTAAAGCTCCAATTCTAAAACCATTACCGAGTGCCGGTGAATGCTCCGGAAAATAAGTCAGGGCCGAATCAGTCATTTTGAGTTTTCCCAAGGCTTCACGCATCGGATTAATTTCTGCCCCAATGGTCGGGTAAAAACTAATAAAAACCACAGGCATTATCGGACTGTATCCCGGTAATGGGTTATTGATTAATTGGTTACTTAGCGTATCACCGACATTTAGAAGAGAAATATCTTTTAGTGATGTCACGACATATCCCACTTCTCCGGCCGATAATTTTTCCACTGTTTTTCTTTGGGGCGCAAATATTCCTACTTCAATGGCTTTTGTCCAAGTCTTGGTCCCCAAAAGCAAAAGTTTATCTCCGGCTTTTATTTCACCATCAACCATTCTGATCCAAGCCACCACGCCCAGATGGGTGTCATAATTAGAATTAAAAACGAGTGCTCTGGTTACATGGGTTTTGGTTAGTTGGTTATTTGGTGGGGGAATTTTTGCAATAATTTGATTAATTAAAGTGTCTACTCCAGTGCCTGTTTTGGCTGAGACTTTGAGTATTTCTTCCAGGTAAAAACCAAATATCTGCTGCATTTGTAAAATTGTCTTGTGAATTTCGGCGATTCCAATATCTATTTTGTTGACAACCGGGATAATGACCAACCCCAATTTTTTGGCTTGATTGTAATGCGCCAGTGTCTGGGCCTGGACGCCTTGGGTCGCGTCCACGAGCAATATCACACCTTCACAAGCAGCCAGTGATCTGGATACTTCATAACTGAAATCTACATGGCCGGGGGTATCAATTAGATTTAATATATATTCTTTATAAATCATGCGGACGGGTGCCAATTTGATAGTAATTCCCCTTTCGCGTTCAATGGGGTTGCTATCTAGCATTTGCTCTTTGAGGTCACGCTTGGAGACCGTGCCTGTAAATTCCATTAGTCTATCGGCCAGAGTGGATTTGCCATGATCCACATGTGCCACAATAGCGAAATTTCTAATATTCATCATTTTGATTTTTTGAAGTTAGAAAGTAGAAGTTAGAACTTTGATATTTTTGATATTTTGATAAATTGATCAAAGTATCAAGAAATCTAACTTCAAGTATCTAACCTCAAACTTCTACCTTCAAGACATCACATATAACTAATTTTGCTCACTCGTCGGTAAAATAATCGGCTCGGACTGGGCAGGGGCTTTGAGATATTCACGCCAATTCCCGATTTTATGAACAAGCTTTAGGACTATTGATAATTGAGAAATGTCAAATATTTTTGATAGGGCAAAATATAGACCCATTCCAATTACCGAGGTAATTACAGTCAGGATTAAGAGGGGCAGGGTCCTGGTAGTATCAAATATATATTGATCCAGAAGTCGCATCGGAAGCCACAATCCAAAGCCTGTAATAATTCCTATTACCGCCATTTTGCCAAGCGGCAACCAAGCTTCCGCGGGGATTCTTTTGTCGGGAAAAGTTTTGTATGCCAAGACTGTAGTCAAAATTATCATTTCAGCAATGGCGGTAAGCGAAATTGCCAAGGCAATCCCCAAAATTCCCCATCCCCATAATTTGACAGTCAGAATACTGAAAAGCACATTAAATATCGCTCCCCCCAGACCAATAATCAGTGGAGTTTTGGTATCATGCAAGGCATAAAAAGCTCGGATGACCAGCTGTGTGACCGCATAAAACACCGCCGATACCATTAAAATCGCCATTGTTTTACCGGTCAACAAAGTTGCCTCCCATGGAAAAGTCTTGGCCCCAAATACAAGTCTCACGATTGGGATACGTAATACTATAAATAGTACGCATACCGGAAGCGCCAAAAATACTACCTGTAGACAAGCATCGGTTAGTGTTTTTCGAAAATTTTCCCAGTCTTGTTTTGCCACTTGGGCCGAAAGTGACGGTAAGGCCGCCTGGCCAATGGTGGCACCAAACAAAAGGGTGGGTACTGCATACAACAAACGGGCCACATTAAACAAAGATAAAGATCCGGCCGCCAATAATGATGACAGCATGATAGCGACAAATTGTTCTATCTGGTCAATTCCCATAGCCAAGGCTCTTGGTGGCATAAGTCTGGCTACTTCCCACACTCCCGGAAAACGGATATTAAGGCTTAGTGATGGACGGAAGCCGAGAGACAAAGCTGCCGGTAATTGAATGAGCATATGCAGGGCTGCTCCTAAGACCATACCCACCGCCGGCGCATAGATCCCTAGGGTTTTGGACAAAAAGACTATTCCCAAAATAATCCCCAGATTATAGGCCAATGGCGCAATCGCCGGAATGAGAAAACGCTCCCGAGACTGTATCATCCCCGTCAAAAACCCGGAAACACAGAAAAATATTTGTGCCATTAGCATAATTCGCAATAAATTGGCCATGATTGAGATCTGGGATAGAGAAAAGCCAGGGGCGACAAATCCAGCCAGGGGCTTGGCAAAAATAAATATTATTATGCTTATACATACAAAGGCTAATAAAATTACATTCAATGTAATGCCCGCCATCGTCCAGGCTTGATGTTCATTCTTGGATAAATATTTACTAAAAATTGGTATAAACGCGGCAGATAATGCCCCCATGACCAAGAGTTGAAATATAGTCTCGGGAATAATCATCGCAGCATAATACACATCCAAAAGTGCGGCATTTCCGCCAAAGAAATAGGAAATCAATAGACGCGACTTGACCAAACCCAAGAGATGCGCTAGACCATAAGTGATCATAATAATGAAAGCTGCAGATAGAATACTGGATTGTTTACGTAGCATTAGTTCGCGCATTATGTTATTATAGCTTCACTATGCCAATAACTGTAGGGGCTATTCGTAAACAACGGGCTGACAAACGCAAAGCCCTTTTAAATTTGAAAGCCAAAGCCAATTTTAAGCAGGCAGTAACGGTGTCTCGCAAAAAACCCACTCCCACCAACTTGAAAAAAGTCTTTTCTCAGCTGGACCGGGCAGCCAAAAAGCATGTCATTCACAAAAACAAAGCTGCCCGCTTGAAATCCCGGCTTGCAAAACTGCTATAATTAGCTTTAATGTCTGCCCAAAAACAATCACCTCTGAATCTTCTACCCAAAACTGAATTTGAAATGTCTTTTTGGGGCCGTTTTCTCAAATGGTCTTTGACTGCCGGCCGGTATATTATCATCCTGACTGAGCTTGTAGTCATTATGGCTTTTATGTCCCGGTTTAAACTTGATCATGATTTATCAGATCTTAATGATGCGATTTTGGGAAAGCAAGCCTTATTAGAGGCTTCTACTAACACCGAAAAAGTATTGCGCTTGACACAAGCCAGGTTAAGTTTGATAGATCAAAAACTTAAAATCAGTCCTGTTCCCAGTGAAGTTATTTCAAAAATAACTAGTTTTCTTCCGGCCGGAACCACTCTAAATTCAACCACTCTCGTAGCTTCGGACCTGACCCTCGATATAACCACTGTTTCAGAAGCCGGGATTAGGACATTTGTCCAGGCCTTGCTGGCCGACAAAATGTTTAAGTCGGTCGATTTAACCAGTGTAATCTCCGACTCTGAATCCGACATTAAATTTGTTATAAAAGCTAAGCTCTAAAATATGGCCGTTGATTACCGAAACAGTCTCTTGCGTTACCGGAAATATTTGCAGGTGGCAAGTAAACGTCCTTTGTGGCGGGCCACCTTGTTTGTCACACTATCTCTTTTACTTCTTATTGTCTTAGTCCTTTTTGCCCTCCGGCCTACCTTGAATACTATTGCGGGTTTGGTAGGTGATATCCGAACCAAAAAGGATATTTTGACCCGTTTGGATTCCAAAATTTCCAATATGCAAAAAATGGTTATGACTTACCAAAGTATTCAAAACGAAATTTATCTACTGGACGAGGCAATGCCCATAGGCTCCCGGTTTTTTGCAGTCGGAAATTATTTACGGTCTATTGGGGCTGAGAATATCAGTCTTGGTAATATCAATTTGTCTTCAGGTACTCCTCCTGACCAAAGTTTGTCAAAAATTGAATTTTCAATGACTTTTGGCGGTAGTTATCAACAAATTGGTGACTTGCTGTATAAGGTTGAAAACAGCCGGCGCCTGATGTCTATTACCAGTCTTGCAATTTCTAAAAATACCAATGATATACTTAGTGCTAATATCAAAGGCACGGCTTATTTTATTTTTGAAAATTACGAACCATGAAAAAAACGCATTCTTACGACCGCGACATTGTAACTCTGCTGGTAATTACTTTGTTTACCTTATGTTCCTGGGTTGGTTTTGAGGTTTATCGAACATTTACCACAGCTAATATCTCCGATGTCTCTGCCCGTCTTTTGCGTCCACTTGATCCAAGTCTAAATACTGCGGTATTATCTGCTTTAAAAGATCGCCTGCCATGAGACCAAGACCTATTACAATCCCCACTATTTTAGGATTATTGATAGCAATCGGCGGATTGACCGCTGGTTTGTGGCTCTTAAAGGGACCATCCAGCTTTGGAGTTCGAGCTTCGGGGGATGAAATTCCCATAGACATACGGACGACAAATATTACTGATAATTCCCTGACTGTCTCCTGGACCACCGCCAAAGCTACATCGGGTTTTGTTAAATACAATGACTTAGTCGTTTCCGATGACCGTGATCAAGAACGCGGAAATGTAGGCAATTATTTTACACATATCATTTCGCTACGGGGGCTAAAATCATCCACTGGTTATAAAATCAAAATCGGCTCGGGTAAATCTCAAAGCAACGAGCAAATTGTCACCACCGGACCAACTTTACGTAACCCTCCTCCCGCTGACGTCATTTATGGCCAAGTAAACACTTTGGGTGGTGATCCGGCCGATGGAGCATTAGTTTATGCCCAGATACCGGGAATGGTTTCTCAGGTAGCTCTGGTCAAGGCCTCAGGATCCTGGGTCATTCCTCTATCTCTATCTCGAACCTCCGATCTAACTAGCTATGCTCCTTACGACCGGGAATCTACACAAATAACTTTGTTTATTCAGGCGGGGCCACTGGGAACGTCAACAAAATTATTATCTTTGGCTGATGCCAGACCAGTTAACCCCATCATCTTAGGCCAATCAACCAATCCTCAAATTTCAAATGTCCAATCATCATCACCCACGCCGGAAACCACACCAATATCAAAATTTTCCGGAAGCGCATTGAATGCGTCGGTAACGACCAAAGAATCCAAAATAAAATTAAATTCAATTAAACCCGTAGTTACAGGCGTTGCCCCGCCTAATGCTGTTCTGAAAATTGAAGTTAATTCTAGTCATCAAATCCAAGCGACTGTAAAAACCGATAAATCTGGAAAATTTACTTATAAAATTCCCGAAGGACTGGAGCCCGGCGAACACACCATTACGATTAGCACTGTCGTCGATGGTGTAATCCAAAAAGTTACCAAGTCATTTATTGTCGAGGCTGCCGCGGGCACAACTACCATTCCCAATTTTACGGCGACCCCGTCTGCCAAACTCAAACCCAGTCCCACCCCCATTCCCCGTGTAGCTTATCCGGCAGAAACAGACCAACCCGAATCTGGAAACTTCGAATTCAGTTTGTTTCTTCTCACATTGGGTGCTATTCTTATATCTGCAGGATTATTTAATTTTAAAAATTTAAATATTAAAAATGGATAACACATCACACTTAAACTTATCTACCGAAGATACTACTCCTGTGGCTTCTGCCCCTGTGCAATCCAATCCACCTCCCGCTCCAGCAATTTTTCTCCCTGCTGCAGCAGGGAGCGGTGTTAATGTAGTTAAAAAAGGCTCCGGTGGTCCAAAAATAAAATGGGGCAAGGGCGCAAAGGCCATGCTGGCCGGTAGCATTTTGGCATTGGTTTTGTTGGTTGGGGGAATAATTGGCGGTACCAAATTATCCCAGCAACCCCAACGGCCCAAAGTTCAAGCTGGTGGTGGTTGTTGTGGCCCATGGGATTGTGGCGGTGGTCAATATTGCGCCGGGGCAAATTGTCAAATAGAAAATAATCAAGTAAAAGGCGGTTGGGGTTATTGTGCTGGTGGAGAAAATCGGGACAGGTCGGCAGGTGAAATAGCACAGGATTATATAAACGCCAGTCAAGGACAAAAAGATGGTGGTCAATCCGCAGTAGAAATCGTTAATAATGCTGTTCAGACTGTAAATAATCCAGTTGTTAACCCCCAAACTACCATAAACGATATTACTAGATTCTTTGGAAAAAAAGATTTTGATGCCATTAGAACAGCTGCCAATTTGTCTACCGATCCTACTGAAAATCAGATTCGAAGTGCCTTAAATAATCCTGCATCGAACCAGATATTGTATAACGCCCTTGTTAATACAAATAATGTAGCTGTAAAGGATATTTGTGATCTTGGTTTAGTAATTTGCGCTCCTCCCCCACCAGCGGCAACTGTTGTTGATCTCAATAGTGCACAATATGTCCAATCGGCTCTTCCAAAAGCATGTTATAAATCCAACGGATCGGTAGATACTTCAGGCGCTTCGACCTTCACATATAAAGGAAAAATCTGGAATTGTGTTTGTTATAATTCTAATGGAAAACCAGTAATTCAAAATGAATCTTGTACAGGAGCACCAAATTTAAGCGACAGGTTTTCATCAGATGGAATTACTTTTAATATTCCAATGGGATGTGTTGGGGTCAGATACACATGTCCTGATGTAAATTCACTCACGACCGGATGCAGTGGGAAAGATCCAAATAAAGGTTATCAAGAAGTCAGGGGTGGATCATTAACATTTTTGAATAATTTTTGTGGAACACAACAATTAGACATCTCGTGCGATACAAGCGCTTCTAGTTTTGATGCCTTCAAAAGTATTTATACTTGCGGAACAACTACTCCATTAGTTTCAACAAGCGAAAAAAGTTATTGTAATGGTCCGTGTACACCAGGTGGAGATAGTTGCAATACCGGATTGAGTTGCCAGAGTAGAGATAGTAAAAATGTGTGTTGGGGGGCGGTATGCGAAGGATTTAGTGCACCCCAGGTAACGACACAGAGTAATTCCACCCCTACTCCCACTGTTCCACCGGTGGGGCCGACGCCAACACCCATACCACCAGGATCTTCTTTTCAATGTCAGTTGATACAAATATTAAGGGGCGGGAGTATGATTACACCTGATCAGATTCAAATAAATGACAATATAGTTTTCAGAGGTTTTGCTTCGGCGACCGGAACTACTGTCTCGGCGATGTTGTTTACTGTGACGATAAATGGGGTAGCTCAGGCCCCGGTGAGTAGACCTGCTACTCTGGTTGGCGGACAATACCAAGCCGATTATCCATACACAATTTCGCAAACTACCAGTTATTCAGCCAGTGTGGTTCCGGTGTCACCATAATCACACAATTTTCAATTTCTAATTTTCAATTTACAATAAAATTCCAATTAATCAATTTTCAAACAGTTTGATAATTGAATCATTGAAAATTCAATGAAAATTTAAAACTGAAAATTGAAAATTAATAAATATATGAACGATGATATAAAAGTCTTTAAGCCCGAGCGGAAATTTAATCTTCCGAAATTACCAATGCCAAAAATCGGTCCGAAAATGCTGATGGCAGCGACAGTCACTCTGGCTTTGTTGGCCATCGTCACTGCAGGTCTTCTGACCCGTAAACAATCCACCAAGCAATTTGTTCCCCAGCTAACTGCTGCAGCCACCACCGCTACTATCTCTGATAATTTCAGTGGTGCTGTTATTGATTCTACTAAATGGCAAATTTTTACTAATGGTGTGGGATCCACAATCACTCAATCATCTGGAAACCTGGTAATCAATATTCCTGTTCAAACAACACAACAATTTTCGGTTTTACGATCTGTTCAAACCATAACTGGTGATTTTAGTGTAAATGTAGATTTTGTAAGCCTCACCACCGGTGATTCAGGATCAGAGGAACTTACTTTGTTTGGGACAGGACAGGCTAGAGCTCGAGTGAGTAGATATAAAAGTCCAACTGGGGAAAGAATTGAGGGCGGTTTTGATTCTGGTACTCCTGTTTCGATAAATTTACCCGCTGGTACTGGAAACGTTTCAGTAAGAATAATCCGTGTCGGATCGGTAATTCAGACATTCTATAATGTGGGTTCTGGTTTTATATTAATAGCTTCTAATAATACTGGCTATACTGGAGATGGAGTATTTGATTTATATTCGGTAGTATTTTCTCCACAATTCCCTGCAACAGTTGCAACATTTGATAATTTTACGGCCCAGGTGAATTTGGTGGGAGCGCCAACGCCGACGCCAGGAACGCCAGCAGCTTGCACCACCAGTTTTACTGTACTAGCTTTGTCACCGACACCGACACCGTTTCCAACACCCACTCCCACGCCAACGCCCACGCCGACGCCAAGTCCCACTCCAACAACCAGCCCAACGCCCACACCCACCATCACTCCTACGCCTACACCAATAACCGGATGCGGCTTTGCATGCAATTCCAATACTGATTGTCCATCGACCATGGTTTGTTATGTGAGTGCCTGCCGCAATCCGTCTTGCGTCACTTCAGCCAACTGTATTTGTGGTGGAGCAGCCACACCTACCCCTTCGCCTTCGGCTTCGGTGGGCACAAGCACTCCTACCCCAGCTCCACTGACAAAATTAACCCAAGCTGGATCAGTTTTGGGTACTTGGACTGTGTCAATTGCAGGAATTATCATGGTGGCTTTTGGAGCTTTAATGCTAGCATTCTAATAACTTATGATGTTTTGAAGATAGATGTTAGAAGTTAGATCGTTGAAGGTAGATATTTTGATAATTTGATATACTAAACAAATGATAAAGACCTTTAGAGATTTGGATATTTATAACGAAGCTTTCGAACTGCAGTTTGAAGTTGAAAAAGCTTTACAAACTTATCCTGCTAGTGAGACTTATTTGTTAGTTGATCAATCAAAGCGTTCTTGCCGAGCGATTCCTGCTCTGATTGCTGAGGGTTGGTCAAAACGTGAGACGCTAAAAGAATTTCAGAAATTTCTAAGAGATGCTATTGGTGAATCAAATGAATTAATAAATCATTTAATGGTTGCGAACCGAAAAGGTTTTATTAAAGATACATATTTGATAGAGAGATATGAAAAACTAGGTGGAAAAATAAATAATCTCAAAAATAATTGGCAAAATTACCCAAAGTAACACAGTGTAGATATTTTGGTTATTTGATTATCAATAATTCAAGATATCAAAAACGTCAATATTCTAACCTCTACCTTCCAACATCAAAAAATCTAGTAAAATGTTCGTATGTTAGGATTAATAGTAGCGTTTGCTTTGCTGACGAGACTCTGGAATCTGCATTTACCTACTGGCTATTATTTTGACGAAGTGTATAACGCATTTACTACCCAAGAAATTGCCAAAGGAAATATCCGGGTGTATGAGTGGTTTCACACTTCGCCGGTTCCCGGTACCGCCTATGGCTGGACCCACCCACCTCTGGCCAAGCTTCTCTCGGCTATTGGCATTTTAGTTTTTGGAGATAATTCATTTGGTTGGAGAATTGCTAGTGCTGTAGCTGGCACGGGTGTAATTTATCTGACTTATTTAGTAGCCAAAGAACTTATGGATCGTAAATATGCCCTGATTACAGCCTTACTGGCTAGTTTAGATGGATTGATATTAGTCCAATCCCGCATCAACATGAATGATATATTCGCCCTATTTTTTATTATGCTGGTGTTTTATTTTTTTATAAAAAAACGATTATTATTATTGAGTATTAGTCTGGGACTGCTTATTGCTACTAAATGGACAGGGCTATATGCTCTGGCAATTTTTGGATGGCGGAAAAATATTTTTGGTATGATAATTATTATTTTGGGAATCTATCTTTTATCTTATTCACAATACTTTATTTTAGGTGGAACCCTAGCTAATTTTTTGGAACTACAAAAGCAGATGTGGTGGTACAACACTAGTCTGGCCGCCACTCACACTTATCAATCGGCTTGGTGGACATGGCCTCTTGACCTTCGTTCCGTCTGGTACTATGTCAACTATCAATCAAATACTATTGCAAATATTTATGCTTTGGGTAATCCAATTATTTTTTGGCTGGGAATTCCGGCTGTTGTTTATGCGCTTTTCAAACGCCAGTGGATAATAATTGCAGGGGTGTTAACATTTTGGCTTCCGTGGGCCAGGGCTCCCCGAATTATGTTTTTGTATCACTTTTTGCCATCAGTTCCGTTTATTTGTATAGCATTGGCGTATGCAATGTCACAGATAAAAAATAAATATCTAACCATTGGAATTTGTGGTTTGGCCATTGGAGCTTTCGTATATTTTTATCCATTGTGGACAGGAATTCCAATACCCAAAGCTTTAGTTAATCAATTTTTCTGGCTTCCCGGATGGAAATAGTAGCTATTACATTAGTCATATCCACCATGGTTGCCACTTGGGCATCTTTTCTGGTTTCATTATTAGTTAAGGATTTAATTATATGGCCGGCTATATTAGGTTTTGTTATTACATTTATTGTAATAATTAAGTTTATAAAAATTACATCCTCTGTGTCCTGGATCCTGTTTCCTGTGACTATAATCGGTTGGTCAATTTATTTAATTAAATTATTTTCCCAAATGTTAGTTGAGACACCTGAAGGGATTTGGGCAGGCGGATCCAATGTCTGGGGTGATTGGGCCGGACACATCGGCTACATTGCTAATTGGCTGTATGGAGCCAATTGGCCGCCACAAAACCCGTGGTACTCGGGTATTCGCTTGGCTTATCCATTTCTCTTTGATTACACCAGCGCTATTTTGGCTAAAATTGGATTATCCATACCGTGGTCCCTCCAGCTTCCGGGGATAATCTTTAGTATTATTCTCGTTATCTTACTTTACAAATTGACTATCAGAATTACAAAAAATAATACTGCTGCAGTGCTCGCTATTTGTATATTTATGTTTTCGGGTGGCTTGGGATTTATTTACCGCGACATCAAAGAAATGACCCATTCATACGAGCACAATATTCAATGGGTCAATTTTGTGATTTCCGAAATGATTCCCCAACGCGGGATATTAATTGGACTTACTGCAGCGATTTCTATTTTTATCCTCTGGAACTCCGGCTATTTTTTACTGGCAGGAATAGCCGCCGGTCTTATTCCCTTTTTTCATACCCATACCTATTTGGTTGTAATGGCCATATCTGGAGTATATTTTTTGTATAAACCACACAAAGTCTGGTGGAAGTTTTTTCTGCCGGCTATTATTTTGGCCATACCCCAATTATTATATTTTTTACCCCAAACATCCGGTTTTATCCGTTGGCAACCAGGCTGGATCGCTCATCTCAAAAATGACAATTGGCTATGGTTTTGGTTTAAAAATATCGGATTTATGCTCCCCTTATTACCGATTGCTTGGATTACCAGCTTTTTTAAATTTCGCCGAATATTCTGGCTTTATCTGCCATTTGTAATTATATTTGTGGTTTGCAATCTCTGGATTTTTCAGCCTTGGGAAAATGATAATAGCAAGATGTTGCGGTTTTGGTATTTGGGATCGGCAATCCTCGTGGGTTGGTATCTGACCAGAATCCCAAAACTCATTGCTCTAATATTATTTGTGGGAATAATATACTCGGGTGCATATGATGCAAGTTCTTGGCTGAATTTTGAAAAAAACAAGCTTCAGCTTTGGAGCCGGTCAGACATTGAGTCAGCCGAATTTATCAAAGCTAATACTACCCGAGATTCTATTTTTCTGACCAATGATAACCACAATCATTGGCTGGTAGATCTAGCGGGACGAAAAATAGTCTTGGGTTTTCGTGGATGGCTATGGTCGTGGGGAATAAACTATACTGACCGTGAAGCAGATGTACGCAAAATGTTTACAGGTGGACAAGATACGCCCGATTTATTGAAAAAATATTCTGTTGACTATATCCTGATTGGAGACGGGGAAAAAAGTAATTTCGATGCGAACGAAAAATATTTTGTAGATAGATATCCTCTATTTTTGGACGCCGGCAATCAAAAAATCTTTGACATAAACGGAAATCCGTGACCAATCGTCACCTATTGGCATCAGTACCCATTGAGAATCATATTTGGACAAGATGGGTGGATTATAAATCAAAGCCGGGTCGGAAATTCCGGTCGTGCGGATAGGTGTTTTGTAGACAGATAAACCCAATTTGATAATGGCTGGATACAAGTCTGGTGAAGCATCAGTCTTTACCAGTTCTTTGGCTAATTTTTGCAACTCAATAACTTTGAGGGGATTTTTGAGAATTTTTTCGCGAATGGCTTTTATGACCTGCTCCTGACGCTGACTTCTGGCAAAGTCCGATCCTTCGTCACTTTCTGAATATCGGGATCTGATAAACTTAAGTGCAGTTTTTCCATCCATTGACTGTCGACCAACTGTAAATTTAATAGTTTCATAACGGCATGTTTCGCATTCATCGGTTTCACGACCAGCAATTGGATATTTTTGGTCTTCAAAAGATTTTAATACCTCGACATCGACTCCCTTTAAGGCGTCAATTACTTTTTCAAAGCCAGAAAAATCTATGAGAACGGCGAAATGGATTGGTATACCCAATACTTCAGAGACAGTTGATTTTGTCAAGATAAATCCCCCTCCAACTTGTTTTTGTTCACCATAGTGATACATGGTATTGATTTTGGCTTGCAAACTTGTAATCCAGAGGTCGCGGGGCAGAGTTATAATTGCCACATCGGGCGGGTTGGATTGAACTGAGACTACAGCCATAGAATCAGTCAGGTCAGCCCCTTCATGAGCCCCGCCGCCTACACCCAAGATCAAAAAGTTGGTCCTTCCGTTGGACTGTGATAACTTAATTTGGATTAGCCTCCAAGCCGATTTACTAAATCCAAACGTTGGTAAGAAAATTAATTTAACGCTTGTTACCAATAGCAAAATACAGATTGTTAACAAGAGAGCCCGTTTTAGGTAAACCCGGGATAATAATTGGCGTTTGATACGGTTATAATTAAGATCCATGGATGCTATTTTACAGGGCATGAACAAGGCACAACAAGGGGCGGTTTGTTTTGCTGATACTCCCCTGCTTGTTTTAGCAGGAGCAGGCTCCGGCAAAACTAAAGTTCTCACTCACCGGGTTGCCTACTTAGTTAGAGATAGAGATGTGAGACTTGAGAATATTTTATTGCTTACGTTTACCAATAAAGCCGCTGAAGAAATGATAAAGAGAGTTAAGTCTATTCTCTCTAACTCTATCTCTATCTCAAATCTAGCCGGTGGGACTTATCATAGTTTCTGCGCCAAAATTCTAAGAAGATATTATCAAGAAGCAAGTTTAGATCAAAATTTTGTAATTTTTGATACTGACGATCAGCAGGACACCATGAAACAGGTCTTTCATAATTTGGGAATAGATCCCAAGACGACTAAAGTTTCATCAGTCTTGGGTGCAATTTCTTCGGCCAAAAATGAGCTGGTGAATTCACATGACTATGCCCAATACGCCAGAGGACAATTTCAAGAATTAGTCGCCCGTGCATATTTAGTTTATCAGCAATTATTGCATAAGTATCATGCTCTGGATTTTGATGATTTACTCGTTGAAATGGTCAAACTTTTGCAAAATAATTCGGAAGTTCTGGAAAAACTTCAAAAAATATATACCCACATTTTAATCGATGAATATCAAGACACCAACAAAGCTCAATTTCAAATTACCAAGTTATTGGCCAAGAAAGATCAACATTTAACTGTAGTTGGTGATTTTTCGCAAAACATTTATTCTTTTCGTGGAGCAGATTACCGTAACATGTTACGCCTAAACCAAGATTTCCCAAACCTAACAACAATTAATTTGGAACAAAATTATAGATCTACTCAAAATATTTTGGATGCAGCCAATTCTGTCATTTCCAAGAATAAAAACCACCCAGTACTCTCATTATGGACTGAAAAATCGGCTGGATCCAGGATTACGTTATTTGAAGCGGAAAATGAATGGAAAGAAGCAGAATTTATAGTAAATAATATTCAAAAATATTCTGATGTGGCGGTTCTTTATAGAACTAATGCTCAATCACGGGTACTAGAAGAAACATTATTACAAAACAATATACCTTATGTTTTGATCGGGGGCATAAGGTTTTATGAACGCAAAGAAATAAAAGATGTGCTTTGTTATTTGCGGCTTTTGATACATCCCGCTGACGAAGTCTCACATAAACGCGCAGAAAGAATCGGAAAAATCCGCCTGCGTGAATTATTAAATTCAAATATTGAATATATTGATAAAACCACGTTGGCAGTTTTGGAAAACGTCTTAAAAGCTACTAAATATTTGGAATTATATAACCCGGAATTCGAAGAAGACGCCGGAAGACTGGAAAATATCAAGGAATTATTTTCTGTGGCTAATCAACATCCAAATCTTAATGAGTTTTTGGAAAAGATCGCTCTCACCGAAAAAGAATCCAAAAAAACACAATCAACAGAAAAGGGCTATGTAACCTTAATGACTATGCACGCAGCCAAAGGGCTAGAATTTAAACATGTTTTTATAGTCGGTCTGGAAGAAGGATTATTTCCTCACTCTCGCACTCTACTGGATCCCTCAGAAATGGAAGAAGAAAGACGATTGGCCTATGTGGGAATTACTAGAGCGATGGACAAGCTTTATCTGACCTATACCAGGTCGAGAATGTGGTTTGGCCAAAGAAACAATAATGTCATTTCCAGGTTTATCTCTGATATACCGGAACATTTACTGGAGACAAATGTTCCGCCTGCGCCAAGGCTACGGCGAGACACGTGGGGTTTCGACGAAAGCGGTAATTGGCAATGGAAACCAGAAGACTAATTACATCAGTTGTTCGTGTCTGGGAAAAGTCGTGTGGTAACGGGTGTTTTTGTAAAATATTTTGATTAGGATATTCACACCCAAAACCACAAACAACAAGCCTATCAAATATATTACCCCAAAGGTGTTTACTGTTGGTAATTTATCACGGGAGAGATATCCTATAATTCCGGAAAATACCCCGATACTGGTAATTATCTGGAGTGATTGGATACTGGTATTCAGAGTCTTGGCCTCAATACTGCGCACAATGGCCAGAGAATCGTTTAGATATCTAATGGTCATATTCCAGAGTTCCTGAATATATTTATGGGTATCGGTTAGACCTTCAAATTTATATTTAAAGAGTACAGCCAAATCCTCCACGATTGAGAGTTGTTGAGCGATTGATGAACGGGTACTGATATATACAGTCATCTGGTTGATTCGGCTGGAAATGAGATTGATGGTGTATTGATAATTTTCAAACTTGGCGATCAAGCCCGACACCTGCCGGCCAGTAATATATTCCTGGCGCCGCAGGGCTGATATCTCCTCCCAAATTGTCCTATGGATATTTAGGTATTTTTCCAGTTGGTCCTTGAATTCCCGGAAAAATATTTGCATTCCGACCAGTCCTTCTGCTACTTCGCGCTTACCGGCAGGAGCAACCACGATAATATACTGAGGCGTTTTGTGTACGGTAATTCCCTGTGAACTAATGACACTATACGCCTGACCATATTTTTCGATTTCTATCTTGCCAGACGTCACCACCAAAGTTGGATGAACAGTTTGGATATTCGCAAGAACTTTTGGAGTAGGTGCCCCCAAGCTAAAAATATATGAGACTGCCGGATGAAGTCTCTGGTTGTAATAGTTCTCCAATAAACTCTTTCCTGCGGCAACGTCAGCCGTTTCTGTTTCCAATATATACAGGCCATCCTCATAATATTTGAGAATTATTCCGGAATTGGTTTGGCCTTTTATATATTCCAGAAAATCATATTGCCTCTCCACAGATACCAAGTCCAAACCTTGTTTTAGCTCCTTGAGTTTTTCGGTTGATAAATTTAGTTGGGATTTACCATAAGCAAACAAATCAAAAAGCTCAGTCAAATGCAATGTTGTCCGCTGATACCAGCCGCCAAAATAAATTTTCATACATTAATAATACACCGATTTTTTAAATTCCGCTCGTTTTTTGAATAAATTTTCCCTAAAACCGCCTTTTTCAACAAAACTTTTCTGAATTCCTGCTAAAAAGCGATCCATGAGAAAACTCTCCTTTGTACACAATGTAATCATTAAATTTGCAAACGCTTCGCGGTCTCCGAAGTCTATCTCATAAGACCCATGAGCCTCATGGGTCACATGAGTCCCATGTGGATTAATTAGAATTCCTCGTAGTCGAAGAACCCGCGGGTCATCTTTCTCCCAGAGTTTCAAGCTATTTTTCCAGAGGAAATCTTTATAATCCTCAATTAGCTCTCCAAAACTAGCACGGGAAACACCTGTCAGTTTCAGGTTGCTTTCGGCGGAATTCTCAAGCGACCCCTCCACCAGATTCTGTTTACAACTACGTGCAGCTTGGATCATTTGGTCAAATGTTCGCGAAAACTTATCGATGTAACGCTCACAAAAAATTGTATTTAAATTAAATATTTCCACTGCCAACCAATAAACAAGCGTATTTTCTATTCCTCCGGTCATGTTACTCATAAGTCGCATGAGACCCATTGGTCTCATTACTTAATGATATATCAAATTGTATAATCAATACATGAGTCATCCTTTGCAATCAAGAGAGTGGGGGGAATTTAGAGCTGAAAATGGAAACTTGGTTTCTAGAGTCAATAATTTCCAAATCATTTGGAGCAGAATTCCTCACACCAAATATTATTTTGGAACACTTTTAAAGTCTGATATTCCCACCCTAGAAGATATAGACTTATTTAGGACAGAAAGCAAAAAAATAAATGGCATTGGTATAAGAATTGAACCTAACGTACAAAGCGGGATGCTTCCCGAAGGATTGATTAAGGGGAGACGATTCTTTACACCGCAGACTTTCTGGTTGGACTTAACTAAGACTGAAGAGGAGCTGTTGAAAAACATGCACCCCAAGGGACGTTATAACATCAAGGTGGCTCAAAAGCACAATGTAAAAGTTTATGAAGATAGTTCAAAATTTGATATATTTCTTAGACTTATGAATGACACCCAAAACCGCCAAGGCTTCTATGCCCATGATGAAAAATATTTTAGAAATATGTGGACCTATCTCAAGGGAGATATTGCTCATTTGTTTGTGGCCGAATATCAAAATGAGATATTGGCTGTTTGGATAATTTTCAAATATAAGGACACTATTTATTATCCCTATGGAGCAAGTTCTGATAAACACCGAAATGTCATGGCCACGAGTCTTTTGCTTTGGGAAACAGCCAAGTGGGGAAAATCCCAAGGCTGTAAAATTTATGATTTGTGGGGAGTAGAAGAGGGAAAAGGCTTTTCCAGATTCAAAGAGCAATTTGGGCCACAACTTATTACTTTTATAGGTACATATGATTTAATAATAAATCTGCCTCTTTATTGGTTATTTAGATTAGTAGAAAATTTACGATGGTGGACCTTAGACAGTCTCCGGCATACGCGTGCTATATTACCTCATTAGGTTGGATTGTTGAAAAAGGTATTTTTATCAGACCTTTGTGGATTTTTGGATCTATAGCCAAAATCCAACATGGAACCCTACCCAAGAACTGGAAAGAAATATTAAAAAAACATCATGTGTGGATGTTAAATATAAATTATTCGCCGAGCAGAACTCTAAGAGTTGATCTGACTTTATCAACCAAAAAAATACACGCCCAATTTAAAAAGGATTGCCGATACATCCTGCGGAAATTTTCTCCCGCAAAGCGGGACAATTTTCAATTTTCAATGAATTTTCAAACCTTCTACGAAATCTGGCGGAAATCTGCCAAGCGAAAATCGCTGTGGATTCCGGGAGAAAGGGAATACTTCAATTTAATAGAGTGTTTTGGAAAAAATTGTTTTTGTATAACTATTAATAATCAAGCTGGTGCACTTATCCTAATTCACGATAATACTGCATACTATTACTACGCTGGAGCCACGAAAGAGGGGGTAAGTTTAAACTTACCGTATCTGGTGGTCTGGAAAGCCATGCAAGAGGCCAAAAAAAGAAAATGCAAGCTTTGGGATTTTGAAGGAATTTATGACGAGCGTTTTCCAAATAAAGATTGGCTAGGCTTTTCTCACTTCAAAAAATCCTTCGGTGGCTCTGAAATCCTGTTTCCAGACAGTGTTACAAAGTGGTTTTAAAGTTCGTTTAGTAACTCGTCAAGTGAAATATTCGTTTGTTTCAGTATCCCTGATAAAGTTCCTTTAGCTAATGGTTTGTTGTGCATGGATATGACAGTTGTCCGCCCATTTGGATGTTGAAAGAAGATGTGTCCGCTTTTTGTTTTTCTGGCCACAAAACCTCTTCTTTCAATTACTTTGACCAAATCTCTAGGTTTAACTTGTGGAAGTCTGGGCATTTTTAAAAAGCCAATCTGACACTAGTCAAAATTGTCTCTTGATAATCATATGATTTATTGACTTCTACTACGAGCTCCATTGATTTTTTTATATCACTAAGAGCTTCTTCCACAGTATCACCATCAGCGTATACTTCCAATATTGGACAATAGGCACTATAACATTTGGCATTTGTGCCAGTGCGTTTATCTGATCTAATAATTACAGGATAATCCATTATTTTCTTTTGCATGCTTTTATTGTACCACAAGCGGATCCGAAATCTCATTCCCCGGCAGTTTTACCAAGTGGTTTTAGCTACTTTAATTGATCCCTCAATCTCTCTCCTAAAAATGCCAGCGTCAATGTTCGAATAGGATCTAACATTCCTTTTTGCTTAGCTTCATATAAACTTTCCACTGTCTTAAACACACCTTCATCAGGAATCATATCTGCTAACTCTCGTGCTCTTTGGACAACTTCTTTCTCTCCTTTTATAACTGGTGGTGTTATACTCATCATTAATTGTATTATACACTTTTCATATTATTTCTTGTCACACAACATTTTGTAAGCGCAGGAGGAGCAGTAGAAACCGGTGCAGGCAAAATCGCTGGATTGGATTTCATCGCGGATTTTGATAATTTCTGCACGGGCTTTGTCGAGTTGTTCTGGTGTCCGCGTCGTCGATATAGCTTCGCCCGTTTGAAGAAAATATAAAGTCAGCTTGATTTTTGGACCCAGATTTAAGGCATCAGCCGCCAGAGCATAAAAGGATAGCTGGAGATTTTTATCGACATCCTTTTGTTCTACTGACTTACCAGTCTTATAATCTATTATTTCGACAGTCCCATCTTCCCAGACATCCACCCTATCCATTCTCCCCGTAATTTTTAGATCATTTGTAATTGGAACTGAAAATTGGTGCTCGGTAAATTTGGGATAGTGTTTAGAATATTTTACATCATCCAAATACTTGATTATTAATTCTTCGCCTAATTTTTTGGTTTCTTTTCTTTGTTGTGGACTCATAAAACCAGCATCTCGCCACGATGATCTATAAGTTTCGAGAGGGTTATCACTATTAAGTGCTTTATGGACAACCGTTCCTAATGTAGTCATAGCTGTAGCAGGCTCTGGAATACCCAAAATATATTTGGCTTTATAATGCGCCGGGCATTCTTCAAATGTGGAGATGTGAGAGTAAGAAAGAGAATTAATTTTTATCACCCCATTGTCCCCTCTTAATTTAAGAGGGGAAACCCGAAGGGAGGGGTGATACTCGTTTTTTGATTCGGCAACTCCTGTCTCACTTACAAATATAGAGACCTTCTTGGCTCTTTTGGTTTCTCCATAGAAATCTGAAGCAGTCAGATAGAGCTTTGATTTTGCTCGGGTCATGCCTACATAAAAAAGCCTGCGTTCTTCTTGCAAATGAAAATCCAGCTCAGGGAGCTTTTCTTTCATTAATTCTGTGGGTATTGGTAATTGCTCAGATCGGTTTCTGGATGGAAAGCGATCCATGACCAGATTGGTTATAAATACAGTCTCAAATTCTAATCCCTTGGCCGAATGCACTGTCAATATATTTACGGCATCATTTTGCCGCCAATCCGAATCTACACTGGCTTGGGGTGACTCTCCCATTTGCATATTCAGATCAATCCAATCTACCACAGTTCTGACAGATGCATCGCGACTATCCTCAAAGCTTTTTATCCGCTTGAAAAATTTAGCGATATTTTTGGCTTTGGTATCATCTTCAATCGTTATGAGTATTTTTGTATCGACCAAGAAATCGTAAAGAATTTGTCCCGCGCTATTGTTGCTAGATTTTTTAATAGCAGACTTTATAAAGCTGATGGCTGTGATATCGGTATCGCTACATATTTCAAACAAAGTCTTTCCCGTGTGTCGAGTCTTTGCAAATAAATCAATAAGATAGTTTTTGTCAATCTGCCATATATCCATTGATAATACCCGATACAACGACACATCATCTTCCGGATTGTCAATGACCCTGAGAATGGCAATCAAATCTTTTATTTCAGGCTGCACAAAGAGCTGGGCAGGACCCAAGAACTGGACTGGAATTCCTGCTCTCTCCAGAGCTTTGACAAATGGTTCCGCTTGGGAATTTGATCTTACGAGTATCGCATGATCTTTGAAATTATTGTGTATTTGACTAGCAATCCAATCAGCTTCTTCTTCACCACGAGCGAATCTCTGAAATATTACTTTTCCTTCCGGTTTGTCACTTAAAGCCACCAGTTTTTTATTGATATTGGCTTTTACCTCCAGCCTGTCAGGATTGTTGTTGGAAATCAGGGTGTAGGCATGATCCAAAATATTTTGCCCGCTTCTGTAATTTTCCTTAAGAAGGATTATTTTAGTTTTTGGATAGACATCAGAGAAATTCAATAAATTTCCAACCGCTGTTCCGCGCCACGAAAATATTGATTGATCGTCGTCAGCAACGGCAGTGATATTTTGATGATTTTTGCATAAGATCTGTAATATCTGATTTTGGGCATAATTGGTATCCTGGTATTCATCAACTAATATATATTTATATTTTTGCTGGTAAGCTTGCGCAATCTTTGGTCGATCGCGTAAAACCTTGAGTGTAAAATAGATGAGATCGGCAAATTCGAGAACCGAGTTATCAGCCTTAACTTGTTCCCATTCTTTGTATAAATTTGCCAACTCTATATCATTTGGTTCTTTGACAAACTTTATATATTCGTCAAGTGTTACATTTTCATCTTTAAGTCTGGAAAAATGTTTTAATATTGCCTCTATAAATTTATGCGGATTACCCAAGGGGCGGTAATAATTTAAAGAAAACTTATAAATATTTTTTTTAAACAAAGCTACCGCGTCTACTTCGGTCAGCAGGTCAAATTCATAATCCAAACCAATGTTTATCCCCTCGTCTCTTAGAAATTGCTCACAAAAAGAATGAAACGTCCCAATGAACATTTTGGAATATCCCAGGGGCATGACTTCATCTAGCCTATCTTGCATCTCGGTCGCTGCCTTTTCGGTAAATGTCAACGCCAATATTTCATCTGGCGTAGCCGAGCCAACTGACATCAGATATTTAATTCTTTCAGTAATTACAGTCGTCTTGCCGGTTCCAGCCCCAGCAATAACAAGTAGTGGTCCAGATTTATGCCGTACGGCTTTAAGTTGTTGAACGTTAAGATTTCTGTCCATATGAAGATTGTATCATGAGGCATGAGGTACTAACCTATTATATAGGGTACATACCTACTGATATTCCCCTTGACAGCACATCTTATATCACCTTTAATTGTATTTATGAAACACGAGGATATTGTTCAGAAAACAGGGGTGGTGTTTGCTTGTATGTTTATATTTTTACTTCCCTTGTGGTTTTTACCCATTACTCCGGATTTTTATGACTTTAATAAGCAGATCTTGTTAATTATCTTCTCTATGGTGCTACTAGTCATTTTGGGGATTCACTGGGTGATGGCCAAGCAAGTTAAGCTGTTGCGTTCCCCTTTGGGTCTTCCCAGTCTTGGTATTATAGTCGCTACTTTACTATCTACTGTATTCCGCAGTCCCAATAAAATCGAGGCATTACTCGACCCAGCTCAGGCTGGCTCGATTATGGCCTCAATCCTCATATTCTTTTCTATTAGCAATCTAGTTAAAACAAAAAAAGACTTGTCTGCATTGGTCACTTGTTTACTGGCTTCTGCCGGTGTAATAGCAATTACTTCAATACTCTTTGGATCAGGTCTTATGCAAAAGATATTACCAAATCTTCCGGTGTTTGCCAGATCGGCCATATGGTCCCCTACCGGAGCTGCTTTAAATACATTGGTCTTTTTGGGAACGTCGTTAATCTTGGCTACTGTTTTATTGGCCAGGTCGAAAGCAACCAACCCAATAAGACTAATGACTGCTGGGTTAATATTTGTGGGAGTTATTGCTTCCGGATTGACGGGTTACTTAGTCTTTTCTCCATCCTCTGTTTATCAGCCTACTTTTTTGAATCAATCTACCGGTTGGGCTATAGCCCTAGAGGTACTTAAGACTTCACCCATTCTGGGATCGGGTCCGGGGAGCTTTCTTTCTGACTTTACCCAATTTAGGCCCATTAGATATAATTTGGATCAAAATTGGGCGGTTCGCTTCACCTCCAGTAGTAATCAATATTTACAGGTACTGACTCTGACCGGATTTGTGGGGTTGGCCATCTATTTATTATGGATTGGAAAATTGTTCGTAATGGTCGGCCATTCATTCCGGACCAAGGATGATTTATCCATCGCAGTAGGCTGGGCTCTGTTGTTTCTAGTATTGATTCAGCTGCTTCTGCCACTGACTGTTCTCACTATGTCGCTTATGTTTATTCTGGCTTCTGTTCTTATTCTTTCTCACAAACAAGCCGGAATGTCCACCGTTTCTGAATCCACTTTAGATATCGTAGCTGCCACAACGTCTGGGAGTTCTCCAATATTACCTTGGATTTTTGCCGCCGTTATTTTTGCTACAGTTATTCCCACCGGTTATTTGATCGGGCGTGCGTATGCAGCAGAAGTCATGTTTCAAAATTCACTGGTTGCCGCATCCGCCAATGATGGTAAAAAAACTTATGACACTCTAATCTCCACCATAAAAACAAATCCCTATCGTGATACATATAGGGTTGCTTATTCTCAAACAAACATGTTGATTGCCAATACGCTAGCTAGTAACAAAAATCTCTCAGACTCCGACCGGCAAACTGTCACCCAGCTAGTCCAGCAAGCCATTCGTGAAGCCAAAAATGCCGTAGCTCTCAATCCTACCAAGGTTACAAATGTCGAAAATTTAGCTTCAATTTATAGAAATCTGTTAAACTTTGCTCAAGGGGCAGACGCTTGGACCACGGCGTCATACCAACAAGCCGTAGGACTTGATCCTATCAATCCTAATTTAAGAATCGCTTTGGGTGGCGTTTACTTCGCCCAGAAAAATTATGATGATGCCATTCGCTTGTTTCAAACTGCGGTTGATCTCAAGCCTGATTTACCTAATGCTCATTATAACCTGGCGGCCGCCTTCCGGGAAAAAGGTCAGTACGAGAAGGCTTTGGCTAGCCTGGACCAAGTGTTACAGCTTATTTCTGACAAAAATTCCGAAGATTATACCAAGGCGTCAGGAGAAGCTGACGAGTTGCGCAAAAAAGTGACTTCTAAAGAAGAAACTAAAAAGACAAACACTCCCTCTCAATTGACAAGTCCCGAATCAGCCTTACCTGAACCCAAGATTGTTCCTCCCATCAAAGTCTCAGAAGCGCTAGCCCCTGAAGCCCCAGCTACTCCCTCGGGGCAGTAAATACCTCACCCTACCCACTTTCCTACACCATTACCTCTCCCTGTATCTCTCTCCTACGCTTAGGAGAGAGAACGAAAGAGAGAGGTTAATCCGAATTTTCTAGCTGTTTTGTCTGATTTAACTTTTGCCCCAGAAGGCCCACTGAGGAATTGACTTCGGACATTTGGTTGAAGGCATTGGTCAGGTGGCGGCCGAGTACTCCCAAATTACTTTCCAGCTTGCCATGATCTTTTTGAATGGCCATTAGGAGATTGAGAACTTGCTTGGATTTTTCTTCCATCTGCTTGCCCTGAAAGGACAAAAGTATTACTTGCAGGTGAGCATAGAGAGTATTTGGAGATACAGCATAAACCCGCAATTCACGGGCCAGTTTGGTCAATTCGCGGTTGTTGGCCACTTCATAATACATGGCCTCGGAAGGAATATACATCAGGGCAAAATCCAAAGTTTTTTCTTCGGGTAAAATATATTTTTGGGATATATCCATAAAATGTTTTTTTATGGCCGTGATATCAAAGTCACCGATAGGAAATTTGGAATCTATACACAATAGTCCGGCTTCAGTCTTGATGACGGCATCAACTCTAACCCCTGACTTGAAGGAATATTGGAGTTGGTAATATTGCTTAGGAAAGACTTGTGAGAGCATTTGTGACAAGATTTCTTCTCCTAAGCCTCATCTTAATTTTGGTGAAGCCAAATAATCCTGGAGGGATTTTATTCCCCGGCCGACTTCATTCATTTCACCTAAAGATTTTTGTAGATCAGACATCATCCGGGTGGAATTATCCAGCCAAGTTACCAATGTAAAGTCTTCCTTGGGCTTATTTTGGACCAAAAGAAAGATGACTATACCAAACCCAAGTATTAATACTGCTAAAATAATAACTATGTCCATAAAAAACCGTAAACGGCCAATAGTATCACTAATTATAACTCTAATCGGATGGCTGGGCTTAGGTTCTATTGTCTGGTATATCCCACCGACCAATCTCTGGACCGAAATAATAGTCATGATCGCTGTAGCTCTTGTACTGTTTTTAACTTTGTCATGGATCTTGGGTAATAGTAAAAAAGGTTTGGTATTTGGCTTGGCGATAATAGTCTTATTGACTATGCGCAGGCTAAATATATTGGATTGGTTGAATTTTGGATTGGTAGTTGGTCTCTTGGGCTTGATTAATTTGATTATTTGAAGTATCATCCGCCTCATGCAAATGTCTAAGAAAACTCTTAATGTAACTTTGGAGAAACAACTGGCCCAGACGGTTTATCAATTGATCTGTGATATCAAGTCTGTCCATGATGCAAAACTAATTCTGGGGACCATCCTTTCACCCATGGAATTGGCCGCGGTCATCAAACGGGTCAGTATTGCCTATTGGTTATCCAAAAACAGGAAATATGAAAATATCAAAAATAATCTGATGGTTTCCAGCGCTTCTATTTCAGACATTCAAAGACATATAAAATCCGCTGGTTGGCAGGAAGTCTTGCGCCACATCAACGCTGAAGAGTGGGCTGGTATTTGGGAGGCAAAAATCAAAAATGTTTTCAAAAGGTGATATAATACTTATTATGAACAAATCTATTAGCATAATGATGCAAATGGCTTCCGCCTAAGCGGGGTGTTTTGCGTTATTTTATTCACCCCGCGAAAGCGGGTTTTTTAGTGGTTCGACAATGCTCACCATGAACAACCTAATTACTATCACGACTGACTTAGGAGATCAATTTGCCACTTCACAACTGAAGGCGGTAATCTATTCTCTGGGCTTTACTGGTCAACTAATTGAAAATCACGGCGTGGTACCTTTTTCTGTCATTGAAGGATCATACGGAATATGGCAACTTTCTAAATATTGCCCCAAAAATACAATTCATGTGGGGATTGTCGATCCTGGAGTTGGCAGTGACCGAAATGGGATCATTATTAAAACTCAAGATTTTTGGTTTGTAGGGCCAGACAATGGTCTGTTTTGGGAGGCGGCCAACCGCGACAACATTCTAAATATTTGGAAAATCAATGAAAAGTTTTTTTGTCAAGTCTCAAATACATTTCACGGAAGAGATGTGTTTGTCAAAGTGGCGGTGTTACTATCTCAAGATAAATATCCAGATGACTTTGATTGCACTCCAATCAAGAAAATCAAAAGATTAGAGTTTAAAGAAGGTCAAGTGTTGCATATTGATAATTATGGCAACGCTAAAATCTATGGCAACAACACTTTTGGATTACCGCTGGTCAAGACATTTTCGGACGTTAAACCCGACCAACCACTAATTCTCAATGGCAGTAGCGATCTTCTGGAATTAGCTGTCAATCAGGGAAGCGCAAAAGACTTATTTGGGTTACAATTAGGACAGGTTATAGAAAAACTATGATCGACTTAAAGAAATACAACTTAGAGGAAATCGATAAACAGCTGGGGAATACTTTTTGGTCTCCAGTCGATGTCGCTTACATAAACGATTGGGTACTTAGGGCTGCGGCTGTAAAGGGAGAATTTCACTGGCATTCTCATAATGACGATGAATTCTTTCTGATTTATAAAGGCGAATTAACTATTGATACTGATGCGGGACCTATTAACATCAAAGAAGGAGAGGGAACTGTTATACCCAAAGGATTACGGCACAAGCCACGAACCGAAGTTAGAACTATTGTATTACTGTTAGAACCCAAGAGCTTGGATACAAAAGGAGAGAATAAATGAAAAAATACTACATTACCACTACAATCCCCTACGTAAATGCTGAACCGCATGTGGGTTTTGCATTGGAAATTATTCAAGCGGATGTGATAGCCCGTTATCATAGGTTATCGGGAGAAGAAGTATTTCACAATTTTGGCACGGATGAACATGGTCTAAAAATTTATCGTAAAGCTCAAGAACTGGGTATGGATCCTCAGAAATATTGTGATGAATATGCTGCCAAGTTCGATGCACTCAAAAAGTTACTTAATCTGAATTATGATAATTTTATTAGAACTACAGAATCTCATCATATTGAAGCTGCACGGGAATTCTGGCGTAGGTGTCTAAAAAACGGAGATATTTATAAGAAAAATTATAGAATTAAGTATTGCGTAGGTTGTGAATTGGAGAAAACTGATTCTGAATTAAAAAATGGTAAATGCGAATTTCACCCAGATTTAAGCCTTGAAGTGTATGAGGAGGAGAATTACTTTTTTAGATTTTCCAAATATCAAAAATCACTATTAGATTTTTATGATAAAAATCCAGATTTTGTATTACCTGAAGGAAAATTTAACGAGATAAAGGAGTTTGTAAAAAGGGGTTTAGAAGACTTTAGTGTCTCCAGACTCAAATCAAAAATGCCATGGGGGGTAGATGTTCCGGATGACCCAGAGCATGTCATGTATGTCTGGTTTGACGCCTTGGTTAATTATATCTCTGCTCTTGGTTGGCCAAAGGATATTAAAAAATTTAGTGAATTTTGGCCTGGTGTTCAAACAGCCGGGAAAGACAATCTTCGCCAACAAACTGCCATTTGGCAGGCGATGCTGCTCTCGGCCAAACTTCCAAATACTAAACAGGTGTTTATCCATGGTTTTATAACGGCAAATGGGCAAAAAATTTCCAAGAGTTTGGGTAATATCGTAGATCCAATACAATTAGTTAATAAATGCGGTACGGATGCACTCAGATATTATTTACTCGCCAAGGTTCACCCGTGGGAAGATAGCGATTTTACTCTGGAGAAATATAACAAAACTTATAATTCAGATCTGGCTAATGGATTGGGAAATTTGGTGGCCAGAGTTGCAAAATTGTGTGAGAAAGAAAATTTTGAATTTGGCAGTGACGTTTGGCGGTTTGAAGAAGAACCCTTTGAACTGGTCCGCAAAAATCTGGATAAGTTTAAATTTAATGACGCACTGGGTATTATCTGGGGCTGGATATCTGATCTCGATAAAAAAATAGAGACTGATAAGCCCTGGGTGCTGTTACCGGAAAATCTAAAATTAAGATTGGATGATTATGTCAATCAAATTAGAATGATAGCTACAGGCCTGACACCCCTTCTCCCAGAAACTTCAGAAAGAATCCTGGCTCAATTTGCTGGGCCTACCATCAAAAGCGACGCTCCCCTGTTTCCCAGAATTAAATAGCTAATCGTGTGGGCAATTTTGTGGGATTAAAATCCTTGATAATGCTAGTAGCATCTAGAATCTCTATTCCCATTGGTTTGCCAGATTTAGAAATATCCAACATTACTCCATCGGCTACCTTTTTACTATGAGAATAGGAACTGGAATTAAAGTGAAAATACACCGAGTCTGTTTTTTTGTCGTATTTAATTTTCATACAGATAATAACAAGTAACTACAATCATTATATCCCCTTTTTCAACTACTACAACTTCTAAAGTTTTTTTACCAAAAGTTTTTTGATATAGCTTTCGTGTTTTGTATGAAAATATTATCTTTTCTGGCGATTTGACGGTAGGACGAATTTTTGAAAACGGAATATTTCTGTATTTGATCTGATCTTTAGCATGCGGTGAATATTTCAATCTCACTTTTTAAGTATAATACATCCATGACTGATGCGCATTGCCATCTTCAAGATCTGAAAACTTTTGATGTTTCGGGCTTAAAATTTGTCATTTGCGCCGGAGCTTCAGTTGATTCCAGCAAGAAAGCTATTGAGATCGCACAAAAATTTTCAAACGTATGGGCGACAGTGGGAATTCACCCAGAATCAAATGACAATATTTTGGAAATTAAAGATTTGGTTGGACAACCAAAAGTTATCGCAATTGGTGAATGTGGGCTAGACTCGGACGATCCGAGAGAACTTGATTTACTAAAATTGCATGTCGAATTAGCCAGAGAATGTGATCTGCCACTAGTAATCCATAATCGTAATCAAGATAAATATATTTTAGAAATTTTAGGACATTATCAAAATGTAATGATGCATTGTTTTACCTCTGATATGAATTTTATGAAAGAATGTGTAAGCCGGGGTTGGTATATTAGTTTTGGCGGGATTTTGACTTTCAAGAAGAGTGAGTATTTAAGAGAAATTGCCAAGCAGGTACCTGAGAATTTATTGTTAATCGAAACTGATTCACCATATTTAGCACCCGAACCATACCGTGGTGAGAAAAACCACCCCAAAAATGTTAAAATTGTCGCACAGCTACTGGCCAATTTACGCGGCACTTCAATTAATCAAATTGAAGAAATAACGGACAGAAATTGCCAAAAACTATTTAATCTATGACGAAAACAACTAAAAGAATTTTGGAAATTATTCCCGGATTTATTTCTTGGAATATCATATTGTTTCTTTTTTGGGGGGGATATTTTTTCCCTGATATCACTGCCTATTTTATATTATTATTCAATGTCTTTTGGGTCTACAAAGGCTTATCGTTAACTATTTCCACCCTGGTTTCTTATTTTAGAATCCAAGCTTCGCAATCACTAAATTGGATGCTGGAGGTCAAAGGTTTTGGTGATTGGAAGAAAGTCCGGCATATTATCATGATCATGGTGGCCAATGAACCGTTGGAAGTATACAAAAAAACTTTGGAGGCTCTGACTCTTCAAACTTTTCCCCTAAAACAAATTGCGGTAGTCGTGGCGACCGAAGACAGAATCCCTCAAGGTCGAATCGATGCTGAAAGTCTACGAAGCACCATCGGTAAAAAATTTGGGGCTTATTTAGTAAGTGTGCATCCTGGAGGAATCCCTGGCGAGGTAATTGGTAAATCATCAAACGAAGCCTGGGCCGCAAGGAGGGCAAAAGAGATTCTGATCGACAAGCTGGGCTGGGATATTCGCTACACTACTATTACTTCAAATGACGCGGATGCTATTCTTGACCATCAATATTTTGCCTATCTAACTTTCAAATTTCTGGACGATCCACACCGCTATCTCAAATTTTGGCAGCCGGCTATTGTCTTTTACAATAATATCTGGCGCATCCCCATGCCAAACCGGGTAGTCAATGCGTTTTCTAATATTTGGCAAACCGGACTCTTGGCCCGCAAAGACCGCTTGGTCAATTTCTCTAATTATTCAGCGTCTCTAAAAATGATTCATGAAATAGGTTATTGGGATACGGATGTAATTCCCGAAGACTATCGGATCTTTTTCAAAAGTTTCTTTGCATTGGATGGAAAAGTGGAAGTGGAACCTATTTTTCTCCCCTCCTCCGCAGATTGCGCGGAGTCAACCAGTGTTTGGAAAACTTTTTATAATGATTATCAGCAGAAAAAGCGTTGGGCTTGGGGAGTGTCCGATATTCCTTTATTTATAGAAATGTTTTCCAAACAACCCCATGTATCGTTTGTAAACAAACTTATCCGATTACTGCGGGTAATCGTTGATCATTTGCTCTGGCCAATCAATTGGTTTGTAATTACGGCTGGGATTTCCATAGTCGCTATTACCAACCCCAACTTTAGCCGGACATCTCTCGGATATGCTCTCCCCCAGATTTCTTCTTCAGTACTCTCTGTGACCATGATCTTTTTGTTTGTTTTGATCTTCATTGAGCTAAGACAACGCCCCCCCCGACCCAAAGGCCAGCCGCGTTGGAAATCCTGGACGGCTCCCTTTGAATTTATTCTCATGCCCGTGGTGGCCTTTTTCTTTGGTGCTCTGCCCGGTCTAGATGCCCACACCAGATTGATGCTGGGAAAATACATGGAATACCGGGTCACTGAAAAGGTAAATTAGGTATAATTATGAGCATGACTGTTTTATCCTGGCGGGTGGCGATTACCAGCCTCGTGGCAAGTATTGGCACTCTTCTGATATTCTGGCGGTATTTACCCCCTGAAGTCCCGTTATGGTACGGCCGGCCTTGGGGCCAAGATATGCTCACCCAAAAACTAGGGTTGTGGTGGATTCCCATAATAATAATCTGTTTACAGATTACGAGCATCATTATCTCTCGTATCTTAAAATCAGATAGCCTGCTTTCGGGATTGGTATTGGCCACAACCAGCGTATCTCAAGTCGTCTGTGCTTTGGCATTACTTCGAATAATTATTCTAATTGTATGAATTACCTTTTGATTTTAATAGTATCTTTTGCTATTTCTTGGATTGTAAGTAAGCTCGTCATCAAGCATGGCAAGACCTTGAGAATATTGGATGATCCAGCCATTCACAAACATCCTAAGGTTGTACACACAACGACTATTCCCAGAGGTGGAGGAATACCAATTTTTGTAGCATTAATTATCACCTTATTTGCTACAGGGCAAACAAATCTTCAGGCCCTGGGTATAATAGCCGGAGCTGGGATATTGGCTGTCACTGGATTTATTGACGACCGGTTTGAAGAAAAGTTTTCTCCTTATGCCAGACTAATTCTTAATGGTCTGGCTGCTTTGTGTATTGTCGTCTCCGGTATTGGAATTTCCTATATTACTAATCCTCTGGGGGGGGTATTACAGATTAATTGGCTTTTTGCCAAAATATTGGCTGTATTATGGCTGGTGTGGATGCAAAACATTGTGGGCTGGAGTAGCGGAGTAGATGGTCAGTTGTCCGGATTTGTCATCATTGCGGCATTGGTCATGGCCATTTTAGGATTACGGTTTGGTCCAGACCAAAATCAAACCCTGTTGATTATTTTGGCATTAACCACAACAGGGGCGTATGCAGGATTTTTGCCCTGGAATTGGTATCCGCAGAAAATGTTGCCCGGTTATGGTGGTAAAAGTTTGGCGGGATTTTTACTCGGAACTCTAGCCATTCTTTCGTCGGCCAAAGTTGGAGCGTTGATAATGGTTTTGGGTCTTCCGATGCTAGATGCCATCAGAGTCATTATCAAAAGAATTTCTGAAGGCCGGTCTCCCGTCTGGGGTGGATGGGACCACTTACATCATTATTTGCTGGATCTTGGCTGGGGTAAAAAACGGATTGCGATCTTCTACTGGACCGCATCGGCGGCTCTAGCTTTTTTGGCTCTAAATTTGAATAGTAGCGCCAAGTACTTTACAATGGCCACAGTTACTTGTGTTTTCTTTGGAGTATTTGCATGGTGGAATTATTGGTCAATATCGCAAAAACAGCTAGGCCCAGACAGTGGGTCAAAAACCTCACCCTTTATGCGGCGCTGATATTTACTGGCAATCTGCTTCCAACAGATTGGATCGTTCGTGATTTTCAGATTGTCACAGCCGGAATAATCGCTTTTACTCTAGTTGCCTCAGGTATTTATTTTTTGAATGATTTGGTTGATCTAGTCGCCGATCTGGCCCATCCCTTTAAAAAATTCCGGCCCGTGGCCTCTGGTAAAATCACAAAACCCTTAGCCTTTGGAATGTTTGTCTTAGGATCGGCAATAGGCCTATTTTTAGCGAGTCAGTTATCAGGACTCTTCTTTTTGGTCGTGGGCGGTTATTGGTTAATGCAGATTTTATATTCTGTGTGGCTTAAGAATGTCGAAGTGGTGGATGTGTTTATTATCGCTCTGGGATTTTTCTTGCGGGTTTTGGCGGGAGGTATTATTATTAACGCCCATTTATCTATTTGGTTTTTGCTATGTGTAATCTCGGTATCCTTATTTTTGGCTGTGGGAAAAAGACGGGCTGAGATGGCCATTTTGGCTGAGCAGGGGGCGGCCTCTCACCGCAAGGTCATGAAATTTTATACACCCAGTATTTTAGACGCTTATCTGGCCATGTTTGCGACATCATCTTTTTTATCTTGGGCTTTGTTTACATTTAATTTTTATGAACAGGCAGGACCGGCTACCGTTCCCTCAACCTTAATTCTTTTATCTAAAACCCTGACTATCAATAAGTGGCTCATGGCCACTATTCCTGTCGTTATCTTTGGCATCATGCGCTATATCCGGATTATTTATGACGGCTCCAAGGCTGAGACACCAGAAAAAGTTATTCTTCAGGACTTGCCACTACTGATCACTGTTGCCCTCTGGGCATTCATGGTCATTGGCGTTCTTTATATAGGCCCTTCTTAATCTGATTTTTCCGCGTATTGGGCTGAGATCCAACCAGAATTTGTGGCATCAAGATCAACACGGATCTGATACCAACTTTCTTTGGTAGAGAGTAGTTTGTATTTGTCTCCGGGATAAACCTTCCCCAGCTCCTTGGCCTTTGTACTATTGGATTCACGGACCCGCAAAAATCCAGTCGGCGTATCTTTGATAGTCACATAAGTTCCAGTAATGGGGGCGGTGGGAGCCTTGGGTTTTGGTGAGGGTTCCTCAATTACTTCTGGTTCAGGCGTCGGAGTGGGCAAGGCTTGGGGTAAGCCTGCCAATTTAACGTTGATAGTCAGCTTGTACCCGACGACCGCTTTGGCTGAAATTTTACGGTCGGTAAATCCCGGCGCTGAAACTACTATCTCATGCTCACCGGGAATAACCGCCGATACCAAAAGAGGAGTAAATCCTTGGGGTAAACCATCCAGGATGACCGAGGCCGAATCCGGGCTGGCGGTGACAATGGCCAGAGTGGCAGTTTTTGAGGTCTGGGATTCTAGTGAAATTATTTCTCCTGCCGATTCTATATCGGTCGCGCCAAAATCACGCTTGATGACCGTAAAGGTGTTGGCTGTCAGTTTGACTTTGGTTTGGTAAGAAGGCAGGGCAGAGGTCGTGGCGTTGGGAATGAGCTTGACACTGACTTCACCGGGAATATACATTTTATCGATTGGGGATTGGCCTATTTGGGTATTGTCTACAAATACCAACGAAGTGGGGTTGGTGTCTATCTTGAGTCCCGCGGTGGGTCTCTTGCCCTGCCTCCAAAAATATATCCCCACTCCAGCCGAGACTACCCCCAAGACAATCAGACTAATGGCAATAATCTTATTCATTAATCTAATAATATCACAAATACATCCATGTTAAAATTGCATTCAGAATGACCCGATAGACAAGTGGTCAAGTCGAGAGTCTGCAAAACTCTTATACGTGGGTTCGAATCCCACTCGGGTCTCAAATCACAAATTTTTAGGCCAGCTTAGCTCTGTGAGTCAGAATATTGGCCCAGGTAAAAGCCGTCTCCGCCCAGTCATCACCAGCGGGATTGTTTTGCAGATAGTCAAAGTTTTTTAAAAAAGTTTTATAGGTCTCTTGAAAATTTGGGTTCAGCGATTTTTCATCTATTTGATCCAAATATCTTTTACTGTCTTCTAAAAATTGTGCAATTCTTTCCGTACGCTTCTCCATGCCCCACTTTCCCAATCTTCCTAGATTTACAGCAATATTTAAAATCAAATCCTGATTATTCATACCTCCAACAACAACTTATTAACAATATTTTTAATTTGTTCACGCACTTTTTGGTCCAAAATTTCCCGGCTAGGATTATTTTGGTTGGGGCGGATATTAATCATCGAATCAAAGTCCAGTTCCTTGGTTTGCAGATCAAAACCCCCGCCCCACAGATCATTTTGTTTGCTGCCTTGAGATATTAATAACTGTTCGCCTTCAAAATGCCGCAAGCCCCCGATGGTCATAACTTTCTGTTCGATGTCGACCACAAACTTTACATATCCGTCCAAATCCTCCGCGGCTTTTTGTAAAGACTGTTCATTCGTCTTTTTATCCAACACTATCAACATAGACTGATTATACAATTTATTCGCTGCGTTTTTGAAGCTCTTTATCAAAAGTCTCAAGTTTCAACTTGTTGGTCTTTGAAACTTCGGTAAGCCAACAGTCAATATAACTAAGATTAGTTTTTGAGTATAGTCTAAACACCCTATTAATGAGACCCTTTCTGGGGTTGATAGCCCACTTACACGATATTAGCTGTTGTAATTTCTCAATAACTTCTTGTTTAGGCCATTTGTAATGCGACGATAAGACCCATACGGTTTCGGCAATCATTATCTCGTCAACATATATTTGATATTTACCAAATTCGGCTCTCTGTATAATTTCCCGTGCTCTTGGTGATAATTCTGGATGATCGGCCTGTAAAAATCGGATAATGATGTTTGTGTCTATGCAGATTTGCGATTTCATTTAGATACGCTATATTTTTTACCCAATAAAAATCCGGCTTTTTGTCTGACAATGTCTATATCTTCATATGGGATATTCGTCTTTAGTGACCCATACAACTCCGCCACCAAGCTTTTTGATGCCTTTTTGACCTTGATTGTTTTTGTTTTTAAGTCAGCCTCAAAATATAATCGGTCACCCGGAACAATATTTAACATCAACCTCAGGTCTTGAGGAAATGTGGCTTGGCCTTTACTGGTTACGGTAGATGTCCTATACATAGTATTACTACTATACCTTAGGTAATACCTACATGTCAAGGAGTATTACTTCGAACTAAGCTTTTTTGCTTCTCTGACAACCTCTTCATCCATAATCTAGTAATCCTCACCCATTCCCCCCATTCCAGAATTGGCTGGCATGGCGGGTTTCTTTTCTTCTGGGTATTCCGTAACCATAGCCTCTGTAGTCAAGATCATCGTGGCTGCCGAGGCACCGTTGACCAGAGCCAGACGGGTGACTTTGGCTGGATCAATAATCCCAAATTTGAGCATGGATCCCAGTTCACCCGTCAGGACATTAAGTCCATAGTCAGCTTCCTTGGATTCAGAAATTATTTTGAGATAATAACCTTCGTCGTAACCGGAATTACGGACCAGCTTGGTAAATGGATCAGAGAGAGCAAACCTTAATATATCTAGTCCCACTTTTTCGTCACCAACAAGTGACAAAGTATCTAGAGCTTTGGCAGCGCGAAGAAGTGTCACTTCACCACCGGGAACAATGCCTTCTTCGACCGCAGCTTTGGTGGCACCCACCGCATCTTTGACTCTTTCTTTGCGGTCATTCATTTCTACTTCGGTAGCAGCCCCCACATGAATGACAGCAACGCCCCCCGCCAGTTTGGCGAGTCTCTCCTGCAACTTTTCTTTATCATAATCAGATGTCGTGTTGTCCATCTCGGTCTTAATCTGGGTGATTCTGGCTGCCATGGCTTTTTTGTCTCCTTTACCATCAATAATTCTGCAGGCGTCTTTGTTAGCCCAGACTTTGGCAGCCTGTCCAAGGTCAGTCACTTCAATATTTTCAAATGTTCTCCCTGTGTCTTCGGAAATGACTGTACCCCCTGTGAGAATAGCGATATCTTCCAATAGTGCCTTGCGTCTGTCGCCAAAGCCGGGGGCTTTGACAGCTAAGACATTAAATGACCCACGCAGTTTATTGACAACCAAAGTCGCCAGAGCCTCGCCATCAATATCGTCGGCGAGAATCACCAAATTTTTACTGACTTTGATAAATTTTTCCAAAAATGGCAATAGGTCTTGGATAGAAGAAATCTTTTTGTCGGTAATCAATATATATGGTGTGGCCATTTCTGCTTCCATCTTGGCTGGGTCAGTCACAAAATAAGGACTGGCATAACCTTTGTCAAATTCCATACCGTCGGTGTATTCAATATCAATAGTGAGGCTCTTGCCTTCTTCCACCGTTACGACACCATCACGGCCAACTTTTTCCAGAGCTTCGGCTATCTTGGCTCCAATCTCAGCGTCCCCCGCTGAAATAGTAGCTATCTGGGCAATTTCTTCACTACCCTTGATTTTCTTGGACATCTTGGCAATTTCTGCCACTACCACTTCCACCCCTTTATCAATTCCGTGTTTGATCTGCATGGGATTTGCCCCAGCCGTAATATGACGCATGCCTTGATTGACGATGGCTGCGGCAATAGCTGTAGATGTAGTAGTGCCATCTCCCGCGGCATCATTGGTCTTGGAGGCTGCCTGTTTGACTAGTTGCGCTCCCATGTTTTCAAATGGATCACTTAGATCTATCTCTTTGGCTACCGAAACTCCGTCGTGAACGATAGATGGTCCTCCCCATTTTTTATCGAGGGCGACATTTCTGCCTTTGGGTCCCAGGGTAATTAATACCGCTTTGGCCAAAGTATTCACGCCCTTAACCAGGGCTTGTCTTGCATCATCTGAAAATTTGAGTTGTTTAGCTGCCATAGACTGCCATTATATCTTCAAATTTAACAAACAGATATTCTTTGTTTTCTATCTTGACTTCATTGCCTCCCCATTTTTTGTAAATTACTTTGTCACCAACTTTTGCTGGTGCAGTTATTTTTACGCCGTCTTTGACATCATCGCTACCCACGGCCAAGACTTTTCCTACCTGGGGTTTGTCACCTTTGGCATTATCAGGCAAATATATTCCCCCCGTGGTCTGGGTTTGCTGTTCTTCCGCCTGGATTAAGACATATCCCGCGGTTGGTTTAATCTGGGAAATACTATTAGCACTCATATTTATCAACTGCTAGTTTACAAATCAAAATTGATATTGTCAAGAGGAGAAATTTTAGAGTAATATTAATCCAATTAGGCAAATTTGCCAAATTGGTCAAATATGAGCAATACTGGGGGATACCAAAATTTATTAGTCTATCAACTAGCAATCACTATTTTTGATCTGACTGTAACTTTTTGTAATCGTTATATTGATAAAAGATCACGGACTCACGACCAAATGGTTCAAGCAGGAAGGTCGGGTAAACAAAATATAGCTGAAGGTAGTTTAGAGAAGAGTTTAAAGAGCTATATCAAGCTGATAGGCGTGTCACGGGGGTCATTTGGAGAATTATTAGAAGATTATAAAGACTATTTGCGCCAAAATAATCTAAGCCTCTGGACAAAAGAAGATCCAAGAGTAAACCATATTCGTTCTATCCGCGAAAATTCCAATTTGCCCAATTGGGCCAATTCGCCAAATTCACCGTATGCTAAATACTTAGCTAATCCGGAGGACTTTGCCAATCTACTTGTAGTGCTACTGTATAAAGAAAATTATCTTCTCGATCAATTGAATAGATCATTGGAAGAAAAGTTTATAACCGAAGGTGGATATACAGAAAATCTATTTAAAAAGAGATTGAGCCATCGAAGAGTCTAGTAGTCTCTTTATCTTGTGAAACACGTTCCACCTACCCATCAGGGCATAGCAGTGTAATTCAAATTCGATGGTTGTCACTGGCACAGATATTCCGTCTATATCAATAATTTTAGTATTCTGGGGTGTAGGCAGCAAAATTTCGCTCCATTCACCTTTGGGATTTTTTATCTGCCAATTGCCGTAGATTTCTACATTGTCTGAAAGTTTTCCGAAATAGGATTTGAATTGCGAAGATTCGCTAAATTTCAGTCCTAATTTTATCGCCGTCTCTTCATCGCATAAAACATCAATGTCCGCGACTTTAAAATCCAATCCCTGCAGTACCAGGCTGGCCGTTCCCCGGATAGCATAATTCATATTATTCCAAGTAATCTTGCAACTTTTTGCGACGCGAGGGGTGGCGGAGCTTACGCAGAGCCTTGGCTTCTATTTGGCGGATGCGCTCCCGGGTAACTCCAAATTCCCGCCCTACTTCTTCCAGAGTCATGGGTTTTTCATTCATCAAACCAAAACGCATTTTGAGAACCTTGGATTCCCGGTCAGACAAAGAGCCTAAGACTTCTTCAATATTTTCTTTGAGCAGTTCCCGGGACGTGGCTTCGATAGGAGATGGTTGGGAAGTATCAGCAATAAAATCACCCAAAATACTATCATCTTCATCACCTACCGGAGTTTCCAGACTAGTAGTAGCTTGAGAAATTTTTTGAATTTCCAAGACCCGTGCCCCAGTCATATCTTCCATTTGTTTAGCTATTTCATCGGGAGTCGGCTCCCGGCCCAATTCCTGCATTAATTTTCTCTGGGTGCGTACCAATTTGTTGATAGTCTCGACCATGTGAACCGGAATTCTGATAGTCCGGGCCTGATCGGCAATCGCCCGAGTAATAGCTTGCCTGATCCACCAGGTGGCATAAGTGCTAAATTTGTAACCTTTGCGCCAATCGTATTTTTCGACCGCCCTAATCAGTCCTTGATTTCCTTCTTGGATCAGATCCAAAAGTGATAACCCCCGCATGACATATTTTTTGGCAATCGAGACTACCAAACGCAAGTTACTCTCGATCAGCTTTTTCTTAGCTCTGCGGTCACCTTTTTCGATTCGTTGGGCAATATCAATTTCCTCTGGGGATTTTAACAGGGGTATTTTGCCTATTTCGCGCAAATACATGCGGACCGGATCAGTGGAGACTACACCCTCGATTTTTGTCAGGGCCTCGATCTCTTTTTCTATATCTCCGGAGATTTTAATCTCTTGGGCCCCTTCGGGCTCTAGATCTTCAAAGACGTCGACATTGTTTTCCTGAAGCTGATAATACAATTCGTCCAGTTCCAAGAGTTTATTTTCCGCATCTGGAAATACCTGTAAGATGTCTTCAATCGTCAAATATCCTTGGTGTTTTCCCTTATTTAGGAGTTTTGTTGTGCTTTCGCTTAATTTGGCCATATTTTCCACAAAATAGCGCCCGTGTCAAGTCAAATAACTCCGAGCTTGTCCTCGAGTCTATCTTATAGGTGCTCTTTTGTCAAATCTGAAAGCTTTTGACTTAATTTCTGAATTTTGGCCAAATCAGTCTCCGTGTGTAATTTTCTTTTGGTATTTTGCTCTTCCCATCTATTAAGAGTCTTTGTCCACTCTCTGTCATCATATTCAGTTTCATGAAGCATTAATTCTTCAACTTTAGATTTTAATTCAGCAGGCAAATCCTCTATTTTGGAATTTATTTTTAATTCTTTTTGGACTTTGGACCAAAATGGATCGATGAGTTTCGGTAACTCTGAAACTTTGTTTCCTTTGAGAGCCAATTCCACCAAATATTCTTCCAAAATATCTGATTTTGTAATTTGGTTATTTGTAATTTGGTTATTATTTGTGAATTTGTCATTTGAATTTTGAATTTTAGCTAATTGATTGCGTATATCTTGTTCTTCTACTCCCAAAGTTTTAGCAACTATTTGAATATAGTGGCCCCTGACTATTTCATCATCAATCCGTGCCCAAATAGGTAATAGCTCCTGACCGATTTTTCTCTTACCTGCCGCCTCCAGACCATGCCGCTCAACAGCTGATTGCAAATAAAAATCGTAAATGGGGATGGCTTTTGCTATCGCTTCTTTCCAGCCTTTTGGGTCTTGGGTAGCATATTCTCCAGGATCTTTAGCGTCTTTGAGAATCACTATTTTTATATTTAGACTGGCTTTTTCGGCGACTTCAATTCCCCGTCTGGATGCCGCATCACCAGCCACATCGGTATCCAAGGCCAGAACCGCGGTATCACAAATCCGCCGGAGAATTTCTACTTGTCTTTCTGTCAGAGCCGAACCCTTGATGGCTACTACATTTTTGACCCCTGATTGGTAGCTTGCTATACAATCAATCTCTCCTTCTACGACAACCGCATATCCCGCGGTTTTTATTTCACTTCGGGTGATATCCAATCCGTAGAGTATTTCGCTTTTGTGATAAATCTCGGTCTCGGAAGTATTAATATATTTTCCTTGACTCGCCGAAGCCTCGGCGGAGGCGGTCGGTAAAACTCGTCCTGCAAAGCCCACCGTCTGGCCCCGAGCATTATTGAGGGGGAATATTATCCTGTTTCTAAATCGGTCATAAGTTTTGGTAATTAATCCCGCTCGCTCCAAATCCGCGATTTCAAATTTCTTTTTTTGAGTCAAGAATTTGTATAAATAATCCCAGCCTTCCGGGACATATCCCAGTTTAAATTTTTCGATTGACTCATCGCTTATTTTACGTTCCTTAAGATAATTAAGTGCATTTATTCCCAAATTATGTTTGGTTAGTAAATAATGATAATACTCAGAAGCCATGGTGTTTATTCTGATCAATCTATCCCGCAATTCTTCTACCCCTGACGGTCTATAACTAATTAGTTCTACTCCTGTTCTTTTTGCCAGAGTCTGAAGACTTTCATAAAAATCCATGCCTTCTATTTTTTGTAAGAAAGTATAAGCGTCTCCCCCCACTTGGCAGCCAAAACATTTGAATATCTGCAGTTCTGGGTTGACCATAAAAGACGGGGTTTTCTCACCATGAAATGGGCATAGGCCTTTATAATTTCTTCCCGCTTTTTTTAGAGGCATGTGTTCCTGAATCAATTCCACAATATCTGTTTTCTGTTTAATCTCCTGTGTCTGGTCCATAAACACATTCTATCATCAAGGCTATCGCTACTTTAGCTGATCAAGAACCGACTTTAAACTCTGATTATATTGTTCCAATTTTAATTCCCCTTTTTCGTCATACAGAGACCAGAAATTGCAAATGTGGACTGCATTACGCAAAGGTATCATTTGCAGTTCTACCACCACTTGCCGCAATTGCTCAATCCCCCGGGCAGCTCCTACTCCACCATAACCCACAAAGGCGATCCTTTTACCATTCCATTCCTTGTAGACATAATCGAGGGCATTTTTAAGAACGGCAGGATAACCATGGCTATATTCAGGCGTGACAATAATAAACGCATCTCCCTCAGTTATTTTTCGAGTCCAATTAGCTACCAAGGGATTGCTATATGGTTCTTTGATCATTGAAGGAGATACTGGTTCATCAAAAAATGGCATGGGATAGTCTCGCAAATCCAAAAGCTCAAATTCCGCACCAGTTATATTTTTGGCCTGATCCATAACCCAAGCCCCGACTTTTTCACCCACCCGCCCTTGCCGGGTACTTCCCAAGATCACTTTAATTTTCATATTCCATATTGTATCATACTTTTGAAAATTGGAAATTGAAAATTGATTGAAAATTGTAAATTGAAAATTGTAAATTTCTAGGGTTACATCACAAAAGTCAAAGCCTTACCGGACTTGTCTGCCCGTCCTGTCCGGCCGATGCGGTGGACATAGGCGGTGTAATCTTCGGGTTCATCAAAATTAATGACGTGGGAAACATTTTCTATGTCCAGTCCCCGGGCGGCCACATCTGTCGCTACCAACACCTGCAGCCGGTTTTGTTTAAACATGGACAGGGCTTTTAATCTTTGCCCCTGAGTCTTGTTACCGTGAATCGAGGCCGCATTAATTCCGGCTGAGAGCAGAGTATTGGCCAATTTTTCCACTCCCCATTTGGTCCGGCCAAAGACCATCACTTTGCGAAATTCAGCTTGCTTTAATAACTCAAAGAGCTTGGCTACCTTGTCTTCTTTGGATGTCACCTTGATAATATTCTGATCCACATTTTGAGCAGTCTCAGTCATCTTGACTGAAATTGTCACCGGATCCGGAGTAAACGATCTGATAATGGTATTTATTTCCGGCGATACGGTAGCTGAGAAAAACAAAGACTGTCTAACTTTAGGCAAAAGCGAAATTAGATACCGGATATCTTTGATAAAGCCAATATCCACCATCCGGTCTACCTCGTCTAAGACAACAGTCCGGTATTCGGATAAATTTATAGATCTCCGTCCCACCAGATCTTTGAGACGGCCGACAGTGGCAATTACAATGTTGGGGTGGCTTTGAAGTCTCCTTATTTGTTCAGACAAACCTGCTCCACCCATGACGAGACATGCACGAATCGGAAGGTTCCTGGCAAAAATGCGTAACTCGTCTTCTATTTGAAACGCCAACTCCCGGGTAGGAGCCACAATCAGAGCTTTTTGGCTATAGTCAACCAAAATCTTATTGATAATGGGAACTAAAAAAGCGGCCGTCTTGCCGGTCCCGGTATTAGCAATCCCCACTACATCCCGGTTTTCCAAGGCAATTGGAATTACCTGATCTTGAATTGGGGTAGGAACCAAATAGCCATGAGCTGTAATATTGGCTATGATCCGGGCATCGATCCTGAAATCGGCAAATTGATGTTTGATTTCATACTTTACTTCTGTCTCCTGTGCCTGTGTCCTACTCACATACTTGGCGGGAGAAATTTTGGAAATCTTGCGCCTTCCTCCAAAAGGACTACGGATGCCCGTCTGGTTATTTGGTTTGTAGCTTTTGATGCGAAATGAACGGTGAAACATATTTTTCCAGTTTTGCCCACACAAATCTGCCTAAAAGAGAAGTTTTTCAAAAAGCCAGGAGAAGATACAAAAAAACGAAATCTTGGGGTATCTTTACCTTTTGCTCGTCAATCTAATTTAAACAGATCTGTATCGGCAAATCTGTAAACGTAGTATATCACGTCACAACTCCAAAAGCAATCCTATCAGGGACTAGGGGGTGGTGGAGGTGGCGGCGGCACCGACTCTTGAGGAGGAGAGACTGAAACGGGAGCCGGGGCGGTAGACGGTTGGGACTGGGGTTGCGGCTCGGAACTGGGAGCCGGAGCCGGATTTGAAACGGGCGGAGTATATGATGGTGGGGGTGAATAAGCAGGTTGAGAACTGGGGGCTGGACTGCTACCACCGGAACTGGGGGTGCAGTAGGAACCATTCCAATAATAGCCCTGTCCACAACTGTTAGCCCCAGGACTGGTGGGGGGAGAGGATGAGGATTTACAGGAGCAGGAGCCGGAATCCCACCAGGAATTGCTGCCGCAACCCGCTGCCGGCGGGGGACAGGACGAAGTGGGGTAATTTCCTGGGGAGGTGGAGATACACCCTCGACCATCCCAGTAGTATCCGGGCCCGCAACTCTCCCGGGTTAAATTGGGAGAATAATTGGGAAGGGGATCTAAGGTTGAGCGACAAACACAGGAGGCTGAATCCCAATAGGTGTTAAGCGAGCCACAATCGGCGGGCTTGGTACAAGAACCGGGAGGTTGGGGAGCAGAATCTTTGACACATTCAAAGCCGGATTGGGGTAGAGGAACGGCGCGGTAGCCTGCGGGGCAGGTTTTATTGTCGGGGCTAGGAGTGTAGCGGCAGGAACAAGAGGCCATGTCCCAGTAGCCGGCTCCACAACCCTCGGTTGGGATGGGCCTGCCGGCACACTGACTGGTATAACGGGAATATTCATCAGCGGAAGATTTACACTGTCCATTGGAGTCTTGATATTTGCCGGAACCGCAGTCTTTGGATTCGATACACTTTTGGCCGTTCCACCAAGAATTAGTGGGGCATCCGTTGGCTGGTGGGGGGTTGTAAGTTTCGCATTTACCGTCACGGAACATGGTTCCGGTGGGACAATAAGTGGGAGGAGCGATAGGACTGGGGAAGCCGTCACCGTAGTTGGGATAATCGGGGGAGCAGTAGCCGCGAGTGGGAGAAGTGGGTTCGGCAACCCAACGATAACTGGAGCCACAGGTGCCAGACGCCGGAAGGGTACTAATCAAGGTTCCCCCGGTAGGATTGTCAGGATAACAGACACCGCCAGGTTCATTACGATGATAGCTGGGAGGACAAGGCTGACCGGATTGAGTGTCCCCGGCGATGGGATACGAATAATTGGGGACGCAGTACCCGCCGTTGGGCATATAGGGAATGGAGACCCAGTGAGCGCCGCGATTACAAGATTGATAAGAGTTGTCACCAGGACCCCTTCTTTCTAAATTACAACTCGAAACTATGGACCAACCATCAGGTACGCAAGTGGTGGAATAGGCGACACAGTTATTACCGTCTGGGCTTTGGGCGGAGGTGATGGCTTGGCCGCAAGCCGCGCCCCGATTTGGTACGGATGGAAGGGTACTGTTGGCATTACTACTACAGAAACCTCCACTGGGGAGCGAGGAATTAAATACCCAGGCTAGAGGAGAGGGGCAGGAGGCGCCAAATTTATCGCCTAGGGCTTTTAGACGCAGATAGGAAGGATCTTGGGCCAGATTGGGATTGTTGGAAATGAGCCGGTTAACATAGGTGACATCTTCGGGGCGGGGAGTAATGCGTTGGACAATCTCTTCATATTTTTGTTGATCTTCAGGACGATATTTAAGCCAATCTTTATCTATAAGATCGGGGCGAATGGTATTTTGCAACTCTTCAAGGCGAACTAGGGGGATAAACCAGCGGCGGATATCGGAGGGGATTACATCACCGGGTTGGTATTTGTCGGCAAACTCCTGAACCTTTTGTAGAGTGGAGTCGTCGGGCTTTTCGGTTTCGAGTCGTTTAAGTTCGGCGAATTTTCTGATTTCGATAACAGTGTTGTAGCCAGCAGGGAAAAAGAACTTGGCGGTTTCATCGAATTTTCGAAAGTCAGAGCTGGGAATGATGTTGTTATCGGCATATTGGCGCATCAGACCTCGAGCTTCTCCGCGGGTAGTGGCAGAAACGAGTTTGGTGACTTCTTCTGCGGTGAGAATACCCAGGGCTTTGAGAGATTGCAGACGGGCTATAAGGTCTTGGGGAATGGCGGGTCGCCCGGAAACATCGGCCACGGTGTCGACCACGTTTTCGCTGGCTGCCAGCGCAGTTTTAATACCGTCTTCGGCGGCTGGGGGAACTTGGAGAGCGATTTCTTCCAGCACCAGTAAATGTTTAGCGGCTTCAATGTCTTCGGCGGCGGCCAGTCCGGCCACATCTTGTCCGGAGTCTTTCAACTTCTCTAGGTTCTCACTTAGATCATCGGTAGTATTTTGATAGCTTTTGGCCAAACTCTGAACCACCCTACTCTTGCCTTTAGTAGCCATGTCTTGCATTTCTTGTAAACGCTCCCCCGCAATTTCTAAGCGATTTTCCTCTTTTTTAATGGGATTGAAAGTAAAAGCCATGATGGCGGTTTCTTCTAATCTTTTTATAAAGTAAAGAGGATTATCCGGAGCCCAGGAGGCGGTAAAACCCAGTACATAGTCAAATTGGTCGAAACTGTGGTAATCGGAAGTAGTGTCTAAACCCAAGATTTTGGGGTCGGAAGAGGTATAGTTCCAGTCAAAATATCGCTGGGGAGACTCAAGCGCAAAAACTGAAGGAGAAAGAACACCCCCCAACAGAAACATTACTAACCCGTATCCCAGACATTTTAACTTTTGGAGCATTACAATAAGTAAAGAGCTTTTGGGGGAGCTTGTCAAGTAGAACTTCACTGTAGACGCATTTAAGAACCGAGAAATAGAGTTTGGTTTCAATCTGAAAAATATTCAAACGCTGTTTACAACCTCCAAGTTCAACATTTTAATTACAAGCAGGTTCACCTGCTAAGATTTCACTATATTCAGAATAGCATTTTCAGAACAAGTATACAAAATGAATTTGACAAGAACAGTCTCTCTTTGCTAATGTAGTATATATGATTAACAATGGTGGTGAAAAAGATACGCCTCCTATAAATTCTGAGACGCCAGTTGCAAATGTTAATACTCTCCCTTTTTTTATCTTATTAGCAATTATTATAGTAGTAATTACTATTGCCGTAGTCTTTTTTATAAGCTCCCAATCACAAAAATCCGATAATAAAACCGCCCCTGCTTCACAAACACCACCAATAAAACTAAAAACTGGATACCAAAATCCTTTTGACAAAAGCACTCAGTATGTTAATCCTTTCGAAGACTTAAAATAAAATGTTAAAACAAATCACAAGCATCTTCATTGCTTCCTTAGGGCTACTTTTTTTAACGGTCACAGTCTTTGCTCAATCTGGCATTACATTTCCTATTGCTGAGCTTGAAAATTGCACTAATGCAACTTCGTGTAAAACTTTTTGCGACAATTCTAAAAATCATCAAAGCTGTACTGATTTTGCTAAAAAACATAACCTAAGTGATAGTTCTTCAAGCGATGAAGAAATACTCAAGTTAGCAAGAGTAGAACTTGGTTGTAGTTCGTACGATAGCTGTATGCAATTTTGTGAAGAAGAGAACAATATGGAAACATGCATGGATTTTGCTGCTCGGCACAATTTAATGCAAGATGCTCCCCAAATGAAACAACAGATGTCAGCGCTTAAAAATCTTTTGGGGTGCAATTCTATGAAAGCTTGCATGGATTTTTGCAATAGTCCAGCTAATATGCAAAAATGCATGGAGGTTTTTAAACAAGCTGGCTTTTCAGTCGAGGCAAGCTACTCAGGTCCAGGAGGGTGTAACTCAGAACAATCTTGTCAAGCCTATTGTGAAAAAAATCCCAAAGAATGTGGTGGAGATAACTTTCAATCAGAACCCCCGGAGGTTTGGTGCAGCAAGGTAGCTTCAGACTGTAAATGGGATGGGGCAACCTGCACTTGTGGAGGGGATACCTCACCGCCAGAATCGGGATATATCCAGGAGCCTCCAGAAGTCTGGTGTCCCAAAGCTGGGGAAAATTGTTCTTGGGATGGTACTCAGTGTAATTGTTTTAATACTAGTGAAGGACAAAGTTTTGAAAACACAGAGGATTTTGCCAGAGAGTGTCAAATTCAATCTGGGTGCAGCTGGGATGCTGCTACCAAAATCTGCTCGTGTGAAACCGGTCAAACAGCACTTCCATCAACCTCTGGACCAGGAGATGCAGCGTATGAATGTCAAAAGTTGGGCGGTAGCTGGGATGGAATAGATTGTCGCTCTTCTTCTCCGCAAGTCCAGGGAGTAAAAACTAATCGAGGATTACTCCAACAACTCCTAGATTTTCTCACCAATAGAGGGCTTTGAAAGGCAATAATTTTGCTCCGCGACAAGGTAATGTGACATTGCATAACGATTATTCGTCGGACATAAGTCCATTTAAGTGGGCTTTCTCAATAAAGCCTTTTATCTCTCCCCAGTCGTGGCAAATACTTATCATCTTATGTTGGTTGGTGATTTCGCAATCCTCTTGTGTAATGTCAAACTGTTTCCACTTGTTACCACCTAAATCTTTTACAGTAATCCAGGCATGATCCGATGATTGAGCGTTAGAGCCGTGAACTTTCTTCACCTCATAACCTATGTGCCTAAGCATCTCAGTTGCTATATTGGTTTTAGAACCACAGCTACTCATACCTATGTTAAAAGCTATTTCAGCAGGAGTAAATCTTGATTCTAAAATACTGTGGGCCTCATATGATCGTCCCAGGCTATCGAAGTGGCTATTCAAGTACTCACGTATAGCTAGAATAAGTTCTTTTAAACCAATGTTTTCCTGTTTTAATTTCTCTGCTTGTTTGAGATATTTCATTGCTAAAACTAATTCTACCAGAATTATATATTACTGGGTGCCTGGCTCCGCGGAGACTGTTGCATTTTGGTCGCCTGAAAACAGTATATCAAACCAACATATCGAGTTAAAGTGGTGATTCCACTCAATAGGCTAAATATTCTTTCAACATTATTTTCAAAGTTGTTTTACCTTTGGTTGTTTTAAAATATTTCTCTCTTCGCTTTGCGTCTTTCAAATTTCTATATGCTTCGTAAAAAATCATTATAGTTGGGACGCAACCATGCGATGCATCCCTCACTTACCGTCGGGCATGTCTTCTTGGACGTACCATGCGGTACATCCTTTTGCGAAGCCATGCACCGACTGGTGCGTGGCTCCCCCTGGTTGACGCATTCAGGAATAGGAAAATAGAGTTTGGGTTTAGTCTTCAGAATATCCAAACGGTGTTTGAGACCTTTCAACTACAACCTGCCTACGTTTAGCTTCCGGATAAGTTGTGCCTAAGGTCGAGTAAGCATACTTGAAACAGATTTGAAAACGGGGAATCAAAATAGCCAACTATTCGTTCTGGCGTTCGCCCACGTCCAAGTTGGTGTAATTTCTTATTCGGTGCTTTAGCTATAAGATCCGTTAAATGATGTTTGTGTATCTGATCGTCTGGGACAGGATGACTATTGGGATAACTTATTTCTAGATTATTTCTTGCCACTTGGGAAAAAATTTTAAAGGTACATAAAACATACAGCATACCCTCTGCGTGTTTAATTGTGCAGTCAAATGGTTTTCTGTCTAACGTTAAATGTTTGAAGCCAAATAGAATTGGTGATTGTCTAGCAACGTTAGGGTCAAAATGGCTAACTTGTGCCTGAAGAGTTTGCGAAGCAGCAACGAGATACGCCCTACGCTTACTCATAGTTAGTCTTTTGTTGCTGCCCTTTTCTCAGTGTAATACTGAACTACAGCCTCAAATGGTATCGGAGTATTCTGATTTGCCGGATTAAATGTATCTCTCCAGGGAGCTTCTGAATGGGTTAAGCCCATGAGTTCAATTGCAGTCTTATTGCCATAAACACTAAAAACATCATCTATTAAAGATTTTGTAAACTTATCCAAAGCGTCTGGATTTCCATCCGCGGCCTCTTTAATAATGTCTGCACCGAATTTTTCATAAGCGTCATAGACAGAAACAACAACCGGTCCGTATTTCCATGCCATGATCCCCTCTTCAAAGAGAGGCTCCTTTTTCTCAACAGCGTACCAAGCGAACGCATAATAGAGCAACTTTTGCAACTTCATGCTGGTTAAAGGTTCGCCAATCTCGTTAGATAATTGGATAATATAAGCAGCAACATCTAAGGGTTTGTACACAACACAGACCTCCTCATCATTCTCATTATACATATAATTACAAAGTAAAGATGAAGCCTGTTAAAATCAGGCTTAACTTAGTTTTTGAAGATGTAATGACCTATGACATACGAAGAAAAACTTGACCTTGTTGTGAAAGCTATAGTTGAAGCGAAAAAACTGGCTTATAGGGGGCGGCTAACCTATTTATACTTAAATTCAGCCAATGGTCTAGAGAAGTTAAATCCAAAAGAAATCTACAACATACTTTCAAAACTTGGGGACGACGAAAAAATCTTTTCAATCCACGATACACCTTCTTCTGCCTTACATTCCTCTCTTAGCGGTGTGCCACAAAACATAGACTACTTCTCGCTTGAAATGAGTGAGACCTTTGATAACTGGTTTGAAAACTACTTGATGGGACAAAAAACCGACCTTGAAAACATTGACTACATCAATATGCTTAGGATTTATGACGTGGTCTTGGACATAAACGAGCAAGTTCAACTGACAAATAAAACTACTGTTACAATACACCTATTACCCCATCTAGTTAGGTTTAGTGTCTTATTTCCTGCTGATAGCATAGGATTTCGGGACAAATACTGCGAAACCCGATGGGATAGTCTCAAGTATCTTAGAGAGAAAGGCGTAATAGATAACTTCAAACACAATGAAGGATTACACCGTTGGCAAACCACAGTATCAGTTTCGCTAAAATTAAGCAGGTTTGACGATTTTTGTAAAGCAATCAGAGACGAATATGTAAAACGGAATAAGTCCAATGATGAGGATGAAAAACCAGAGGCAACACCCACAAAGATAGACCCTAAGAAAGTATTAGCTAAGGTAACTTATGACCAACAAAAAGGAGAGTTAAACATTGAGGATAAAAAGGTTAAGTTTAAGAGAGATAGTTTCAGGGCAAAATTGCTTGAGTTACTGCTGAAAGACGATAAAAGCCGTAAAAAAGAGTGGTCTTGCGATGAAGTCATAGAAACGATTGAGGGCATTACCGACCTAGATTTATTAAAAGAAAACCAAAAGAAATTTTATTCTGCCTGCGATGGACTATCCAAGCACATAGCCTCAAAAACAGGCGTCAATGACCTTCTGACATTCAACAAATCTACCGTCCAAATAAACCCAAAATACCTCTAACTTCCCGCATTAGCTAATAGTTAGCTAACTGCAAGATAATTTCAGCTCACACCCCCTTTCATAAACTTTGCTTAATGGAAACGAGCAAGGTTACTAAACCAGCACAACAAGAGCAAACACAACCCGCACAGAGGCTTACTTTGCCGGCTGATGAGCTAAAACGGCTTACTGACTTTTTTTCCATCCTCATACAAATTAACCAACGGGTAAATGTAACGAAAACGTATGCAAAACAAATTAAGTGAAATACAAGTAGTGCCAGTTAAGCCCAATAACGGGCTTGTGGGTTTTGCCAGCTTCGTTTTTGATAACTGCTTCTATCTAGGCTCAATCGGCATATACACCAGACCGCAAGGCGGGTATCGCCTGACATATCCAACCCGTAATGGGCAAAATGGCAACTTTAATATCTTTCATCCTATCAACCGGGAAGTTGCAGAGGAAGTTGAACGAGCTGTTATTTCTAAGTTTGAAGATGTAACGAAAACGTATGGTAGACACAATCAAATTGATGCTAGATAAAAATATGTTTGTAATTACCGATGTTAGTCTTTTCCAAAAAGAGACGATGAACTCTACTAGGGGCTACTTTGTTCTTGTGCAAAATCCGACTAAAGGTGAGTTGGAAAGAGGAATATATAAACCTCGACTTACTCTCACCAAACGATTTAATTGCTCAAAGAGATTTGAACCCACATTATCAATTGAACTTTCTTTGCCCAAACTTGTCTTTGGCAACAATTTTGACGAGCTTGATAATAGCCGTTTCCCACAAGTAGTTGAGCTACTGCGTCAAAAACTCAAAGAGATGGGCGTATTGGTTCTTATGGCAATACTTGAAAAAGCGCCCGTATCAGCTATTCACTACTCAAAAAATATATCTCTAACCAATGGTGCGACCCCTTACCATTACATAAACAAAATCAAAGAGTCTAATATCTCCCTTGCTCTCGACACAAATCAAACAGACTATCAAAACGAAGGACATAGCTTTAAGTGGCACAGTAATTCGTACGAAGTTGCCTTTTATGACAAAATCCGAGACCTAGAAATGGCAAAGGGGAGCGATAAGCGAGCTTTTGAGGATGACAATGTGTTGCAGTTAAATCTCTTCGATACGCTCAAAGAGCGGAAATTTCTTGAGGTGTTAAGGATGGAAGTACGACTTAATAAACGTCAGAAGATGAAGCAATTGTTTCGGACTGTGGGTATTGATACAGAACTTACGTTTCAAACCCTGTTTAGTTCGATCATTTCCCAACAAATTCTCTTGCATTATCTAGATCAAATAGAAAGACAAAGACCACGACTTCTTGACCTCAAAGCGGGTAATCCAAAGGCGTTACTTACCGATCTTATAATTAACAATCCCAAATTAGGATCACTTAAGACCTTGCAAGTGTTTGGACTAAAACAAGCCTTAGATACTACTACCCCTCGTGAATTGCGAGTCATGTTCGGGAAATATAAAACAAGAAGCTGGTATCGGCTTATGGCGGAAGCAAAAGCCATTAAACTACCAATATCGAAAAGCCCATTCCAACCAATCCGAGAATGCTTGACCCTCTTTGAACCGTTAAAGCTAGTTGACTTTCAAGAAAGATTGATAAACAATGATAAGTATAACTAATATGACAGAAGAACAGTACTATTCAATTGAAGAAGTATCAAAGGTGCTGAAAGTAGCCTATCTTACAGTCTATCGTTGGATACGATCCAAAAAGCTAATCGCTATAAAAGCTGGCAAGCAGTATAGGATAGGTAAATCCGAATTAGATAAATTTGTTAATAAACACAAATAAAATTATGGCAAACAGCAATCTTACAAACGCGAAAAAAACAAAGAATGACGAGTTTTATACCCAATACAGCGATATTCAGAGAGAGATTGAAGCTTATCTGGAATTCAACCCCGATGTATTCCGAGACAAAGTAGTTTATTGCAATTGCGACGATCCGTTTGAGAGCAATTTTTTTCGCTATTTCGTGCTCAATTTCAACAATCTTGGATTGAAACAACTTATCACCACCAGTTACAAACCCTCACCCGTAGCCAACACGCGACTGGAGTTGTTTGGCGATGATAAAACTCTCACAAAATCAAAAGGTCGTCCGAAGGTAACTGCAAACAAATTTATTATCAATGAAGTCCGCGATACAGACGGCGATGGTGAGTTCAACTTGAAGGACGTTGCCAAGCAGTTAAAGGCAAACAAACATAACGAATGGACGCCACTAAAGGGCGATGGCGACTTTCGTAGCGATGAATCTATAAATCTACTGAAACAATCCGACATCGTGGTAACTAACCCGCCGTTCAGTCTGTTTCGCGAGTATATAAAACAACTTGTTGCCTATGATAAAAAGTTTTTGATCATCGGTAACTTGAACGCGATTACCTACAAAGAAATATTCCCATTACTTAAAGAGAATAAAGTTTGGTTAGGTAATAATTGCAAAGTCAATGGCGGTGCAATGTTTTTTGAGATACCAGAAAACATTGCTAATTTGGATCAGGTTCGTGAAATTAAGACAAACGAAAGCGGTAAGAAGGTATATGTCACCCGAGTCCAAGGTGTTCGCTGGTTCACAAATCTTGACCATGGCCGACGTCACCAACCACTACAACTCATGACCGCGGCAGAAGTAATAAAGTTTACAACAAAAAAACCCTTTGAAAAATATGATAATTATAACGCGATAGAAGTGTCGTTAGTAAAAAATATTCCGAGTGATTATGATGGCATGATGGGAGTGCCAATGAGTGTTTTTGATAAATATTCTCCTAAACAATTTGAAATCATAGATATGTGTTCAAGTGCGGGCGGAAGTGCAACGAGGACTATTATTCCAAATAAGTATGGAATGAGTATCAAAGATAAACGCCCATTGATAGGAGGAAAGAATACATATGCGAGAATAATTGTCAAAATTAAAAAATAATATGAAAACAATACTCAAAACTAGCATCACTGTCAAAGATATTTGCGAAGGGTTCGTCTATAACGAACTGGAGGGTAAAGGGCTATTCGGTTTGTCTGGCAAGCTCACTATTCAGCCAGAGTATCAGCGTAACTACATCTATGCCTCCGACGGTGGAAAAAGAGAGGTTGCCGTTATTGAATCACTACTCAAAGATTACCCAATAGGCTTGATCTATTTTAATAAGGTTTCTGAAAACAATCTGGAGGTCTTGGACGGGCAACAGCGCATCACCAGTGTTGGACGTTTTGTGACTGACAAATTTGCTATCAAAGACGAAAACGGTATGGAACAATATTTTGGTGGCATGGCAAAAGACAAGAAAGTCAAAATTCTGGAAACAAAATTGCTCATTTATGAATGCGAAGGGACAGAAAGCCAGATAAAAGAGTGGTTCAAGACGATTAATATAGCTGGAGTTCCGCTCGTTCCTCAAGAATTGTTAAATGCGATCTATTCCGGACCATTCGTTACGCTAGGTAAAGAAGAGTTCAGCAACAGCCAAAATGCCAATATTCAAAAATGGAGCGCGTACATAAAGGGCAGTGCAAACCGACAGGCATTTTTTGAGAGGGCTCTAGACTGGGCGAGTAAAGGAAATATCGATGATTACATGAGTATTCATCGCAACGATAAAAATATCAATGAGTTAAAAAAATATTTCAACAGTGTGATCGATTGGATCTCTAGTGCATTTACCGATGTGGAAAGTGAGATGTCCGGACTTGAGTGGGGACGACTGTATGAGCAGTATCACAAAAAGGCGTATAACCCAGCCAAAGTATCAGCCGAGGTGCGTAAGCTCTATGGCGATCCGTATATCAAGAATCGCAAAGGTATTTTTGAGTATATTCTCGGCGGTTCCGTCGATACAAAATTGCTCGAGGTTCGAGTTTTTGATGATGCAACTAAAAAAGCGGTTTATGCAACACAAACCGCTAAAGCAGAGAAAAAAGGCGAATCAAACTGCCCGCATTGCGCTATTGGACATGATGCTAACAAGAGTAAGGTTTGGAGTTTTGGTGAAATGGATGCCGACCATGTAGCGGCTTGGAGTAAAGGTGGTGCGACTTCAATCGAAAACTGTCAGATGTTATGTATAACGCACAACCGAGCAAAAGGTAATCGATGAAAATTGCCAAATGTTATGCCAACTAGATAACAGAACCAAGTCCGGAAAATAAAATGAAAGCCATTATAATTGCTAGAGTAAGCACAGAAGAACAAAAAGAAGCGGGTAACTCGCTACCTGCTCAAATTGCACGGCTTAAAAAGCATTGCCAAAACAAGGGATTTACGATTGAAAAAGAGTTTAGCTTTGATGAGAGTGCTTATAAAGACCAGCGCAATGACTTTGATAGTATTCTGGACTTTGTTATTGAGCAAAAAGAAAAAGTAGCCGTTTGTTTTGACAAGGTAGACCGACTATCCCGCAACATCTTTGATAAGCGGGTTTCTATGCTCTACGAAAAAGCCCTAAAAGATGCGGTAGAGCTTCACTTTGTTTCTGATGGACAGACCATCAATAGCCAGCTTTCAGCAGTCGAGAAGTTTAATTTTAGTATTAGCCTTGGCTTAGCAAAGTATTACTCCGATGCAATCAGTGACAATGTAAAAAGAGCCCAAGAACAAATGTTAAGGTCTGGGACATATCCAAGCAAGCCTTCGTACGGATATAAACGAGTTCCTATAAGTAAAGACAAAACTGAAATAGTAGTAGACGAGTTTGCATCCCGCATAATTCAAAAAGCCTACGAATGGTATGCGACGCATAGCTTTTCAATGAATTTACTACGCAAAAAATTAAAAGGAGAATATGGGGTCAATTGGTCGCTTGGTCTTACCGATAAATACCTCAAAGATCCGTTTTACTATGGCATGATGGTATGGAATAAAAAGATGTATCCTCACAAATACCCGCCTATTATTACCAAATCCCTTTTTGATCAAGTACAACAAGTCAAAGCGGGATTTAATAAAAAGCACTTTAAGTACGCAGGTAAACCATACATCTACCGGGGCCTGCTTCGATGTGGGCATTGTGGACTGGCAGTAACCCCAGAAAAGCACAAAGGACACGTTTATTACCATTGCACGCAGTACAACGGCAAACACGGGGCTGAATGGTTAAGGGAAGACAATATAACCGAGCAGATAGGAGATGTGTTTAAGCGACTGCAAGTACCCGATTATGTTTCACAGCAGATAGTTGATGCTTTGCGAATTACCCACGAAAGTAAGATAGACTTTCGTGATAAACAATATAACCAGCTAACCCAAGAACACGAAATTTACACTAAAAGACTTGAAAAAATATACCTTGATAGATTAGACGGGCGTATTACTGACGATGAGTATGACAAGTTCTATCAATCATTCCGTGAGCAAGTAGCCGAAATAGATACACGACTAGGTATGCTTCAAGAAGCCGAGGACAATTACTACATTACGGCTAAATACCTGCTAGAACTGGCAAATCGGGCTTATGATCTTTTTAAAAGTTCAGAAGTTGAGGAAAGAAGGCAATTATTGAAGCTCGTACTATCGAACCTAAGGGTAGAGGGCAAAACAGTCCGATATGAAGCGATAAAACCCTTCGACACGATCATCAACTATGCCGATGATCAACTATGGCTCCCCCGGGAGGATTCGAACCTCCAATCATCTCCTTAACAGGGAGCCGCGTTACCATTACGCCACAGGGGAATAATTTTTTTAATGTCCAGACTCAATTATATCAGTTGACAGACCGAATGGGAGTGCTAGACTAAAGACAGGATGAAATATTACAACAAAGCGAGTGCTTACTTCAAGAAAAATCCTCATTATAATGCCAGTGTGCATACCTTGGTGGGAATTGGCATTGGAATTTTGGCCACTTATCCCTTGGTTGGTCAGCACCCTATGCGTTGGGGAGTGCTTTTTCTAAGTCTGGGGATACTTGGTCACCTGCTCCCGATTCTTCACTCCAAATAATCCACCCCTTCACCATTTCCTTAATCCTAAAATATTCCTCCTTTTTATTTCCGGGGGTGGAAGAAGGCAAAGCCGGGACCTACACGCTCGGTGGTCATTTTGGGCTTCATATACGCCCACTGAACAATAAAAAATATTATGTTCAGCGGAATAAACAAATGACAAATGACAAATGACAAATCAAATTTCGAATTTTGATTTTTGAATTTCATTTGATGTTTGACTTTTGTGATTTGAATTTTATGTGCATTTGGCAAATAATCTTTTACCCAGGCATTTTTCTTTAAGAATTGATATTGGACCCCTCCCCGGTCAAAAATACATTTGGCTTGCAAAATTTCGTGCGCAAAATATATACTGTGAGTATGCAAGACTAAGTTGTTGGTATCCAACCATAAGTTAGTACAGATTTTATCTGGAGCGGATTTTGCGCCCGGAAAACGTCTGTCGTTAATAAACAAGAGGTTGTAGACCAGACGAACAATCCATAGCGTGTCTGGATATGTAATTACCATCAAGTCAATATCATCTGATTTTTTGCAGTTGTTCATGGCCAAAGACCCAGTTACAAAAATGGCCGCAATGAAGGGCAATCTTGCCAGCCTGGTGGCTTGGGTATATGCAATTCCCCATTTCAATAAACTATATTTTTCTCTTTGTTTGCGGATTTTTTCCAGTTTTGGTCTTTTTGGTAACCTCTGAACCTTTGCACCTGACCAATATTCCAACTCTTCTTTTGTCAAAGGATAATCGTATTTATCAAAATATTCCAGTGTCTTATGGATTTGGGGGAGCAATTTGCGAAGCCAGACCATATTGGGATAATACCGTATTTACGCCAGTTGACAAGGTCTTGGTAACTTCAACCGTTTGCCGGCCGGCATTGACGTCCAATATTGCCTGAGCATAGAGAGCGTTTATTTTGGAATTTATTCCTGTCGCCCCGTCAAAAGTATTGGATGCCAAATACCAAGACCTGGCATTGGTTGCCGCTGTCACAAATGGCATCGCCAGAGGATTGGTAATCAGTGTAGACATATCAGATCTAGAATAAATTTCTCCAAAAGCCCGGGAACTACTGGCCGATTGATACAGTTTTTGTAAAGTTTCGCGGCTAGACAAGTATTTGACCCACTTCCAGGCAGACACACTCTGTGTAGATTTTTTGCTGACGCCCTCGGCCCAATAGCTAGCCCAGGTAATGGGCTTTTCACCCCGGGCCGAGTCGAGCGGCAACTGCGGAATAGGATGCACCGAAAACTTCAATTTGGGATTTATGGCTTGCAAGTCAAATACCCGCCAAGAAGGAGCAAAATACATGGCCAGTTTGCCATTGGCAAACATAACTGTCGAAGTAGGCAGGGTAGAATCCCAAATATGGTCGGCCCTATTGAATATGGTGTAATATTGCAGACTTTCTTCGGCTGATTGGCCTTGAGGTGAAGCTAAATTAACATTGTTTTGCAACATCAAGACACTCAAAATATCCTGCCAGTGATCTACGTTGTCAGATGTCCCCATAGCGGCTCCGGAAATCAATATTTTGTCACCACTGCTACAGCGGCCGTCTTCGGAATCACAGACCGATAGCTCACCCGCCGTCTTTCTCAGCTCTTCCCAGGAAGTAGGAATGGTCTTGCCACCTTGGGAAAATAGTTCGTCGTTTACAAATAGGGCCAACCCATCAATCATCAGAGGTACGGCCATATAATTTCCCCCTGTCCGTAAATCATTGCGGATGACCGGATAAAAAATGCTCTCGTATTCGGACGCGGAATAAATCTCGGGAGGAACAGTGGCCAATTCCGATTTAAACATCGGCATCCAGGTATTGTGAATCCGAAAGACATCCGGTCCTTTCCCGGTGGCCAACACATTTTGCAATCTTTCCCGGTATTCACGCTGAGACTGGAAAATATAATTTATTTTGATGCCGGGGTTGGTGGCTTCAAAATCTGAGATAATTGGGCGCATCACGCTCTCTGGCTCCCATAGACCCCAGTAGGTCACAGTCATAGGCACAGGATTTTTGTTTTTTAGTTTGGGCGGAAATTTGACAATTACCAAAGCTACAACTGCCGCTAATATTATTCCGGCAATAACAATGCCGATAATCTTTTTAAGATTCATATTTAAAGTATATCACGATCCAAATCACGCTTTTTAATTGCTTCGCGTTTTTCATATTTCTTTTTACCCCGGGCCAGACCCAATTCTATTTTGACTATTCCGGACTTAGTATACATGGCTGTAGGCACCAAGAGTAATCTGGCTTGTTTCATTTGCGATTGCAGGATTAATATTTCTTTTTGGTGCAACAGCAATTTGCGGGTACGGATAGGGTCATAATTGGTGTTATCCGCGTGTTTGTAGGGATAGATATGCGCTCCAATCAACCAAGCCTCAAGGCTTCCAAACTTGCTGGGTCTAAATTTTACATATCCATGCGATAAATCAATCTGACCCACTTTGGCAGACTTTGCTTCCGGCCCCGTCAAGACGATACCTACCTCCATTCTTTCGGATATTTGATAATCAAATTTGGCTTTTTTATTGATATATTTCATATATCAATTTGCCAGATTTTACTCCCTGCCACCAGATATATTTTACCAGTCTTCTCGTTGGCTACCAGGCTTGTGGCCTGACCCAAAGATGGATTGATATAGGAAGCCATATATTCTCCGGTTTTCTTGATGGTTACTATCCGGCCGTTAGCCGGATCCAAAATATATAATTTTTCTGCGTCTTCGTTGGTATATACTTGCGGATTTATACCCAAGGGTTTTTCTAGTCCAGAAATGGCAAATCCTTCTTTGACCCCGCGGGTCAATTTGATTATATTTTGACCATCCACAATCCACAGACTTCCGTCAATGGCAAGCGTTGTCGAACCAGACAAATCAACCGTCTCGCTCTTGGCTAGCCAGTTTTGTTTGTCGCCATATCCGGTTTCGGCCGTTTGATAGCGCCAGATATTGGATCTTGTCAACAAATAAATATTTCCGGCAAACATTCCCATATCCACAACTTCCCCCCAATCCTCATCCAATTTTATTTTTACTGAGCACTGAGTACTGAGTACTGAGCACTCAACTATTCCGTTTTTAGATAGGATTTCGGTCTTGCCTGGATAACTGGCGATCAATTTTGCTCCCCCAATGACATCACTACCTACTAAAACGGTACCGCTTTTTTTGACGGGATCGACAGTTACAACTCTATTTGAAACAGTATCTAGCACCATTAATTTGTCATCCTGTATTGCGAGCCTTTGGCCAGTCAGGCCATCCCGAATCAGAGTCAGATCCAAGACCTCTTGGAGAATAACTTCATTTATTCCTTTGGATTTATTGATAGTCGTTTCTAGATCCAGCTCAACACTATCCAGACTAGTATTTTTATATTTAGCGCCTCCTTTGGTCCGAATATCAGCCAGAGCGTCTTTTATTTCTAAGAGCATTTGGCTACTACGGGCAGGATTTAAAATTACTAAGGCCCTAGCTTCATTAAACTTGAAGGCCAGCTCTTCACTCCGTTGATCAAGCAAAGCCCGGCCGGAAACCAAGTATTGAAAACGGGCCCGGCCTACAATTCCCAAAATTCCAAAGATTAACAAAAAGACGATGCCAATAATCAGAGTCTTTGACGCTTTTGGTTTTCCGTATTGAACGAATACCGGGGCGGAACGTTTGGGAAATCTGAGTGGTGGAGGTGGTGTTTCTAATACTTGTTCCTCTTCTTGGCGCACTACAAATTGTGGCTTTAGGATAGGCGCTGGGGCAATCTCGATAATTATTCCCGCCTCACCTTGAGATTTTTGGCTGCCATGGACTACTGCCCCCAATGTCTCTACCGCTTGCTCTAAATCTGATTCCAAGGCTGCCCGCATGACTCCGGATGGCACATGTTGCCAAAATAGACGGTTACCCAAGACAAAACGCTGTCCGATGGACATCGGACCACTTAATTTACGAATCTCAACCGGCTCAACCGGCTTTAATAACCAACCTTCTTTTTGATCTTGACGTAACCATACACCGCCTCCGGCAGACACCAAATACAATACATCATCCAATAAAACCGCGCAATCCAGCTGCAGATTTGGCTCATCCGCAATCATACTAGAAACAGAAGCAAAAAGCCGGTCATAGGCCGTGCCTTCTGTCTGACCAAAATACAATTCATGCAGATGAGACAACACATCCCGTCCGCGGGCCACCACCGCCACTTCAGATTCTTCTTCTATTTTTTCCAAGGTGATAATAGCCAGAAGCCGGCCCCGCAGGCCGTGAGAAAAATCATGGACTTGGGCCCAAAAACTTCCATCTACCCGCCCTACAATTTTACCAACATTGATGTTTGTCATAAAATTACAATTGTTAAAACCAGCAAGACTACTGACATTAGCAAATGCAACCAGGAAAAAATCTGAAACCAGGTATTCAGTTCACTCTCAAAAGTCTCGCTCATAACCTTGACTTGGCTGACTATCACTACGGCAAAAAGGCTATAAATCACCAGACCTACCACCAACATCCATTTAGTGAGATCATCCAGAGTCAAATTTAACAAAATATTGACAAATTTTTCCATAATTTTATTTTCCTTGCTCCCTTCTTTTTTCCAGCTCTTCGGCCAGCCTGGAAATAATATCGACTACCTTATCCGGATAGGGAACATTTAGAGCCTCGATCGTCGGCTTTTCCGAAGCGGTAGTCACCCAGACATCACCATAGTGAAACAGGGACCGGATGAAGCCGCCTGTCGCCGAGGCCGGCTCTTCAATATGATTTAAGTTGGCATATGTAATCATCCGGTACATTAAATTATAAAAATCAATATCCACCAATCTTTCGTTAGTCACTATAAACACTGAGTAATACCAATACAATATTTTTTCCAAAATAAAGACCAGGGCCATCAGATACCAGACCAGCTTACCAATAAATAGAAATTTACCAGGGACGGCTGCAAACAAACCCCCGCCCAAAATGACCGAAGGTAATACCAGCATCAACACCGCCAATAATATCCAGGGGACATTGGTAATCGGGTGGGCCCGAAGCAACAAGACTATTTCCTCATCTTCCTGTTGGGTCACAAAGTGGGTATCAGGCCGGACAGAATAGGCCCCAAGAGCCGTGCTCCTCGGAGTCTCGCCCACTTTTTCCAAGACCGAAGTTATCACTTCTTTCCACCAGAGTTTACTTTCTTTTATATCCTCTTTATAAGATTCTGCTTTGTAGACATCTGGCATATTTATTTAGATATTTTGATGTTGGAAGTTAGAAGTTGGAATTTTGAAGTTTTTGATATTTTGAATTCTTGATCAAAGTATCAAGAAATCTAACTTCAAGTATCTAACCTCCAACTTCTCCCTTCAAGATATCTACCTAAATTGTATCACTTCTTCTCAATATTAAAAAATGCGAACCCACTTTGAGGAATTTGTAGTCTTCCGGGAGCCCGTAAATTAAAGGCTGTTTTAAAATCTGTTCCAGATAAACGGATTTCCCCTTTGTCAGTCTGAAATACTACTTCATTCGTGCTGCCGTTTCCTTGAACAACACTCACTGAAGAAACTGAAGAAGGACCATTGGCTTTCCCCCGAAGCTCAGAATATGAGTATGGATTCCCTCCCCAACAAGAAGTTGTCACGGGAGTTACTCTGTCGTCTCTGTAAAGAGCGGCGTTAATAATGTCTGCCATTTCTTCAGAGGAAAGCCAAGGATTACCCCTCCCACAAGTATCCCCACTGGGTGAATACCCCTTCCGGTACCACGCCTTGTATGCCCAAGGCGAACCACCTTGTTTCTCATAAGTTTTATCAAAAAAGTTGGAGCCGCCACCTCCGTCGGTTGTATCCCAACCCATTGTTGTAATATACCCACCGGTTGTAGAAGAATAATATGTGACCACACTCTCAAGAACTTGACCCCGGGTGTCTATTACGGCTTGTTTCCATTCGTTGGGAGGGTTATCCGCTTTGCTTTTTCTAAATACTTGACAGGCTTCCGTGGTACAGATCTGTTTGCCTTCGATTTTGTAACGATAAGCATAAGTTCGAGCCGCGATGGCCTGAGCTTTGAGAGCTTCGGGATGCCAACTTGAAGGCATTTCCGCAATTCCCCACAAATATGTAGTCTCAAAATCTAGATTGCCATATCCGGACACATTAATTGTCCCATTGGTATCTTTTGTTATCGGATCATTTCCATAATAGGTTTTTAATATATCTCTGTAATTTTGTCCACCTTGGGCTCTACCTCTTGCTCCATACTGGCTCATCCCCTTGCGATGCGTATAAGCCCCAAAAGAGAACACGGCAAATGAACCCGATGGCGCCGCATCTCTAAATCCCCGAATAGAAGCATTATAATCATCAGACAATTCACTATCTCCGACACTGGCAATAAAGTTCCCGCTTCTGGCCGCCAATATTTCGTTTTGGCGGGCATTCAATGCTGATACCTTGACTGACAAGTCCGCGACATATTTATTGGCTTTGTCCACCTCACGGGCCAGAAATCCCGCCTGTTCATCCACTCGTTTTTTCAAAGCATCTAAATTGATTTTCTGAGTACTGAGCACTTTTCTCTGAGCACTGAGCACCGTAATTTCGCCCGAAACGACCGAAATTATCTCGCGGTCACTCCGGGCCAGCTTCTCACGGTAAGCCAGATCCTGAAAAAATTCGTTCGCAGATTGCGCAGAAAACAAGATTAGTAAAAGCGATTGGCTTCTTTTTTGGATATAATCTCGGCGGACTTTGGCCGCCAACAATTCTTCTTTGACCCCCACCTTGACCTCCCGGTCAAATACTTCTTTTTGAAGTTTTGTAAGTTGATCGTTTAAAGAATTTATTTGTAATTTGAGATTTGTAATTTGCTTATTTAGCGAACTAAGTTCACGAGCGTTGGTGGAATTGGCCTTGGAAATTGCGTCAGCAATCCCGTTAAACTTAGATATACAGCCACTGATGGTCTGAGTATCAGTCAGGCTTCCGGGATTATCACACTCTTCGGCTTTGATCAGAGAAAAGTACCCAGAGAAAAGTACTAAGAAAATTACAAAAATGAAATTTTTGTGCATGACTTCATCTTATCATCCCTGAGTACTTTTCTCTTTTTGCTGAGCACTGTTCAAATGTGCTAAACTTAAAGTAATGAAAAAGATTTTTTGGGCAATATTGATTTCTATCTTTTTCTTGCCAAATATTGTCTTTGCCCAATCTGCCTGCGATGGACTAACGGGGCTAAACCTAACTAATTGTCAAAATTGTATGGGTCCAGCTGCGGGACCACCAACCGGAATGGTTTGGACGGCCATTGGATGTTTGAATGCGGGAACACCATCCAATTTGCCGGGCGCGACAACCCCTTCACTAATTGGCCAGCTGTTGGTCTGGGCCACTATTTTGGGTTCGGGATTTGCTTTTCTGATCATTGTCTTTGGGGGATTTCAAATTGCCACAGCGGCCGGAGATCCCAAGAAAATGAAGGCAGCCCAAGAATTGATTTGGTCCGGAATTTCGGGCCTGCTGCTAATCATCTTTTCCATTTTTCTTTTGAATTTGATAGGATTTAGAATATTGGGGTTGACGGGTCCAAGAGGATTTAATTTGCCTATACCCAATCCATAAGAATATGAATTTTCTTGCACAAAATTTACCAGGATATGTAACAGACCAACCACCTGGGAATTTTTTTGGAACAAAGGGCCCCCCCGATACTGGTTTTTATAAATTTTTTGCTCCGGATTGGTGGCTTGGTTCACTGGGAAAGAGCATTGAAAGAATTATTTTGTTTGCGGTGGTTGTTTCCGGATTAATATTTTTTGTAAAGTTGATGATGGCCGGATTTTCCTATTTGACCTCGGCCGGAGATGCCAACAAAATTCAAGCGGCCACCAAAGAAATCACCAATGCCCTAATCGGTTTATTAATTGTCATCTCTACTTTTTTCCTAGCCCAAATTATTGAAGTTGTTTTGGGTATCAAAATAATATGACGAAATTGTTAGCTCAAGTAAACGTTCCCACGAATTTTCTCGGTAGTACCAACTGGTTAATAACCATAGACAATATTCTCGGAACGGGTATGTGTGTAGCTGGTGGAACAGGTGCTACAGCAACCTGCAATTTCCAACCGGGGGTATTAATCACAGTCCTACTTCCCAATGTTCTAATGGTCGCCGGATTGATATTTTTTGTCTGGATGATAGCGGCCGGATGGGTGTTTTTGGCCAATGCGGGACACGAAGCGAGTACCCAAGATAAGGCTAAGGCTCAAGCGGCTCTGACCTATGCGGTCATTGGCTTCTTGCTTATAGTCACCTCTTTCTTTATACTACAGATTATAGAAAAGGTGACTGGTATTAATTTTGCCAGTCCCGTTGGTATATGATATTTCAAGTTTTTGGAAAGATTGCAAATCCTCTCGATGTTCTGGCTCCGGGAGCCACTAGTGTCGGATATCTTGGTCCGTCTGGAGCTGGTGCTGGACTTTTTGTTTTAATGAACAATCTTATTAAACTATCTATTGTGGCTGCCGGCATTTTTGCTTTCATCAATATCATTATGGCCGGATATGGCTTTTTGGCATCGGTTGAACCCAAAGAAATTAATAAGGCTTGGTCCAGAATCTGGAATGCTATGATGGGCTTGGCTTTTATTGCCGGATCGTTTGTGCTGGCGGCTATTTTTGGCTGGATCATTTTCAAAGATCCTACGGCGTTATTGGTTCCCAAGCTATATGGTCCCGGTCCATAAAATATGGTTAAATATTTGGCTCAAACTCTCAGCACTCCTTTCCCTGAAGGGTTTAGGGGGTTGGGCCCATTAGGTTTTGATAACCCTATAAATTCTCTATTTACAGAAAGAACCTCTACCCAAAGATTTGACCGCATACTGTCTGTCTCAATCGGAGTAATGACGGTTATTGCAGGTATTTGGTTTATGATTCAAATATTTCTTGCCGGAATTGAGTGGCTATCGTCCAGTGGAGAAAAACAAGCAATTCAAAACGCCCAGAAAAAGATAGTTAACTCTGTTATTGGCTTGTTGATCGTGGTCATAAGTTATGGGTTGATGCTGACAATTGGCTATATCTTTGGCATTCAATTGTTGGCCCCAGGTGATATTATTTATCTATTCCTTTCCCCCTAATGAAACTTTTAGCCCAAATAATTAACCCTGTTATTAAACCTGAAATTGGGAGCTTTTATTATATTCCAGGTGTTGGTAATAATTATGTTCCGGGTTTCTCGGTCGCAACAACCTATGTCCTTCAAAGATTCTTGGTTAATTTTATTAGGCTCTCTTTTGTTGTCGCCTCGGTGGTATTTCTTTTTATGCTTGTCTGGGGCGGAATAGAATATATATTAGGTGGTGGGGAAAAAGAAAAAGTTGGTAATGCCTGGAAAAGGATTACTCATGCCCTGATCGGAATATTTATTCTCTTGGCTACCTATGCCATTTTTAAATTAGTAAACCTGGTCTTTGGTATAAATATACTTATGTTAGATATTCCAACAATCTAATTATGTTTGTAGCAAGCAGTACTACCATAGATTTGGAAAATGCTTTAAGTGGCACGGGATTTGCCAATGTGGCCACATATACTGTCCCCCAGCTAATTTATGTGTCTTTGGAACTGTTGTTTGTAGCGGCAGCGGTGGTGTCTTTTATCTTTTTGATCGTTGGTGGTATCCAATGGATTACGGTGGGTGGAGAAAAAGATGGTCTGGAGAAAGCCCGCAAAAAGATTACCGGGGCCCTGATCGGCTTGGCCCTGGTCTTGTCCGTCTACGCAATTGCCACAATTGTTGATATAATATTTTTTGGTGGAGCAGAAGGAATATTTAAGTTAAAAATTCCCAGTCTGTGAGAGGAGGTGACAAGGATTCATGACAAAACTAAATAAATTTTTCAAATTGGTATCAGCTACAGCTACCGTTTTGGCCGTGTCTCCGATGTCTGTTTTGGGTCAAGCGCTTGGAGACAATGAAATTAATCTCAAGGGCCTGGGGGGTTCATCCAATTTTTCCGGTATTACCAATTTTAAGCCGGGAAATTTGATTTCCACCGGTATCAATTTATTGCTGATTGGCGCCGCCTTACTGTCTTTTATATTTCTATTAGTCGGAGGAGTGCAGTGGATTTTGGCCGGAGGAGACAAAGAAGGCACTGATAAGGCTAGAAAAAAGATTACCAATGCTCTGATTGGCTTGGCTATTGTTTTCTCAGCTTATGCCATTGCTTTTATCATTCAGGCGTTATTTGGTATTAATATCTTCCAATTTACCTTAAAGAAGATTGGAGAGTATTAAAGTATGCCAGCCTCTCTGGATCAATTGGAAGTAGTGTTTACTAGTCTTTTGACCGTGTCGTTGGCGGGAGTGGCTTTGACATGTATGATAATGCTTTTGGTTGGGGGTTTTGGATTTTTGACCGCCGGGGGTGATAAAGAGGCTACTCAAAAAGCCCAGAGAACTCTGACCTATGGTTTAATTGGCTTGTTGGTGGCCCTGTCTGCCTGGATAATTATCAATTTTCTGGGAAACTTTTTGGGTATTAATTTCACGGTCTTTACGGTCTGTCTTCCGGGATTTAGCGCACTTGGGCCTTTGGGTGGTGGGTGTATTTAGTGTAAAATAAGCTGGCGATGAAGTTTCTTGCCCTGAGCATTTTTCTCTTATTTCTGAGCATTGTCCCGCCAAAGGCGGGAGCTGCCTGCTGGTGCGCCGATCCTATTGCCGACAATTGTCAATGCGGCCGCACTGGTATATCCGATTATAGTTATAATTACAATTACACAGTATCGGCAGGACGAGCGGGGTCTGTTACCAAAACTATAAAATTATTTTGTGATACCGCCGAAGAAGCCAGAAGTGAATTTGCCGTCAAAGCTCCCATTTGCGGTTCGTCGCCCGAAATATTGCCTTATTGTGCATATGGTATTGATGGCAACAAAAACTTCTGGGTTTGTTATGGAGCAAATTTTGCAAAAGGAGTGACCAATCTTCCAATCCCTCCAATCAAAGGACAAGTTGAAACCGAAAAAATGGGTGCGTTTACTTTCAATGGACAACAATTTGGGTCAGCTGGCATTAATGTTGTCAAGATTTGTTCAGATGGTGTATTTTGTTGTGGCTCTGGAAATTCTTGTAGTCAAAATGATATTCCAGATGAGCCATCTTATTGCACACCTCAAAGAACTGGGGTAGCCAATCCCCAATTTTGCGGCAAAAATGAAATAGGGTCTGGCGAATCGCGGTTGTTCTTCCCCCATTTGCGCAATATTTCAGCCCTGTCAACGCTCTTGCAAACCATATTTAATCCCGGACCCAGTCTGTTTAAACGCAATGTTGAGCCGGTACCAGCCGGAAAAACGGCTTCTTCCGGTCTGGATAGTACAGATACTGTCACTTCCAAGATTTATTTTCATCAAGGCAAAGATGACGCTACTCAAATTGTCAATGATTCCGACAACAATTCTTCCCTGCGGGTTAATCAGCCTGCTCCTGCCCCACTCTATAATTTTGACGGCTCGGACAATCCCTACAAAACCAGCGGTTTTTGTAATATCAATGATACCAAAGTTAATCCCGGCGATGACCTATTGGGTCCAACCATTGTCTCCAATCTGACTTATACCCAGAAATATCAATACAAAGTGGCGCCGTCGCTTGGTTGTTTTGGTGACAATGCTACCGTCTCCGAAGATGAAAGAAAAAAATGCTGTTCTTTCAAGGCCTCGGGCATAGAAGCAACTCAGAATGGATTTTTTCCCAATACTAGAGAGAAAAAATTTATTTGCGGAACTCTTCCCGGTCACCGCGAAAAGACCAAGGGTAGAATTGCGGTCTTTACTAAATCCCCACTTATAGAATATGTCTATGATACCTTGGTTGTTGGTCCGCAATCAGTTCTGAAACGGATTTTTCCCCAAGGCAACCCCAAAGAATTCAAGGAAATTCCGTCAGAAGCCAAATATAATGCTTCCGCTCCGGGGGCAGATGAATTAGCAGTCGGTGGTAAGACCGGTCAATCACCTACTATATATATTCCCCACTTGGGCAGTCTGTATGAATATTTTTTACAGGGCCTGCAAAAAGCCTTGCGGCCATTGGGTGCGTTCAACCGCTCACCGGATGTATTTACCCAATCCCCATCGGGCGATTGTAATACAGTCGCCGAAGCAACCACTTCTGCCCCTGCTTGTCCAATATCCAGCGGGTCGGCATCTTTGACTTCTCCGTGCGGTATCAACACCGAAATGCAAAAAATTATAAATGACGCCGGTAATGCTTTTGGTATTCCCCCGGCAATAATTGCCGGCATTCTGTCCATCGAAACCAGAAATGGGGTTTTTGGTCTTTCCCGGGATGAAGTCGCGCGTCACAATTCCGGCGATTCTTACGCCCCGTATCTCTGCCAGTCAAATTCTTGTGGGGCTATGGGCGCCATGCAATTGTTGACCGGCTATGGCGTTCAGGCCTCGTGTTCACAAGCTCTTGGCATCAACCGTTGGGGAGAATTTGCTTGTGACTCCGGATCGGGAAAACCCAACCCTGGAAATCTGCGCGATACCATTTTTGCCGGAGCTAAAATGATTTCATCGTTTGGCATCAACCGGGGAGGCATCTGGACAAAAGATCAAGTGTTGGAGATTGGGTACCGGTATTTTGGTAGTAAAACTCAAGTCTTTAAATTACGATCTAATATTGATTATGCCAATGTCTGTATTGATGAATCTCAAAAACCTAATATAGTTGAAGACGAAATGACCTATGGGGATTACTTATGGTATTACTACTCTCCACGTAAATAATTTATGAAAAAAATATTATTTATTGTTTTTTATACATTTACACTTTTATACATTTATGCATTGTCGTCGTCTGTTCGCGCCGCGACATTTTCCTGCACTTTTGACAGTTCTACCGAAACTTGTAAATCCACCACCACGTGTCCAAGTGGATATACACCAAATTTTGGACCCACCGAACTCTATGCTTGCAACGTCAAATGTAACGACGGCGCAGACGGAAATGCTAAAATATGCACCAAGGGTTCAGGAACTTGTGATGAATTTACACTCCCCTGTACCAAAAAAGAGCCTCTCATTTTTATCCCCGCAAACCCGGATCGTCAAACTAATCTAACTACGACCACATCTTCACCTGCGTCTCCAAAAATTATCAAAGATTGTACTGAAGATGGCGGATTCTGCAGGCTTCAGAGTCTTGGTTGTTCAACGGGATACAAAGGTACAAGTTCAAACGAATGCAAATCTCAAAGTTCCGGAGGATTAACTTACCAATGTTGTATACCTCAAGCCAACTCTTCTACTTCCGGTTATACGGATTCCGGACAGATAGATCCGGGTGGATATACTTCGTTGTCTGACTCTCAATGTGTGGGCCGGGGGTTGGCTGATTATATGAACGCGGTTATTGCCGGAGCCGGTAATATTCCCAATGTCAAGTTATTATCCCCGGCTTTCAACATGACCTCTGTCACTTTTGATGAGATTGTGAATGGCATGGGCCAAAATGGCGCCAAATTTGGAGAATTGGATGGCATTGCCGGTAATGTCTACAATGTCGAAAACCGTAGGATAACCAGCTGGCTGACAGAAAAACTAGCCAATCCATACGTTTCCGGAAAGCCGGTATTTATCACCGAAACCGGCGAAAAAGATTTTGCCGATGGCAAAATCGGCCTTGACGAAGCCAAGATTAGATTAAAGCCGGAATTGGATGCCCTAAGAACGGTTGGTAATCAATGGAATGTCCGGGCGGCTCTTCTTTTTAATGGCCTCGGAGCCAATTCGGGCTTTTCATCGTTTCAATGGTCCGACGATGGTTTGAGAGAATTGTGCGGTGGATATAGCTGTGGTCCGGTCGGAATAAATCAAGCCTCTTTTTTCTCCCAAAGCGACACCAGATATTCAATCATGCGTAATTTAAATATGCTCTATGATCTGGAAATTGCTAATGCCGGAAATACAGACGCGGTTTTGCGGGCGGTAAATGCCTTGCCTGGCGGGAATGTTATTGTCAGAATTGGCGTGGGTGACGATAGCGGCGGATTTGCCGATCCCCAAAAATATGTGGAATTTATCAAGCAAATTGCCGGTCAGACTGACAAAACTGTCTATTTTATTGCCGGACCCAATGAACCGGACTCGGAATATTGGGCCACACCAGCTTGCCAAACGACTCAACTAAAAAGCAAAAAGGGACCTCTGGAAGAAGGATTTAAGCCCCTGGACAAAAAATGCAATGAGACATATTTTGATGAATATCATCCGTTACGGCCTTATCCGGGATCGCCTTGCGATCCTCTGATTGCCAGATCTATTCCGGAAGCTCCGGCGATTTCAGAAAAAAAATATAATACTTTTGCCTGCGGATCCTCCCTGACCCCCCAACGCGAAGAAGTCTTTGATCCTTATGGTAAAAATGGTCTGTATGAAAGCCAAATCCGCGAAGGTTATGCTCATACTGTTTGTGAACCCAGCGAAAGTTCGCCGGAATTTGCGGCCATTGCCAGATCTGGAGGTACTGTCACCTGCTGGCGGACATCGGCATTTGATATTACTGTTGACTTAGCCCATGCCAACGTGGGAATCCTAGGTAATACTCAAGACAATAATTTGACCGATGCCCAAAAAGTCAATGAATATCTGTCTTGGTATCTGACCGGCACCCCCCAGATCGGAGATCAGATAAAGCTTGACAAAAATAAGCCTGCAGATATTGACCGGCTGATAAATTTTTCCGGGCCCTTGCGCAAGCTTCTGCCCTTTGATGCTATAGATACCCTCCGGGAAACTATTGCCAAATCCGCAGATAAAGAAGTCCATAATTACAAAATCGGTGATTTGGCCCGGTTAAAAGCGGTTCTTAGCCCCTATATTTTGGGCAAGCTTTTGCAAAATGTACCTTTTTCTTCCATGGAAGATACCACGGGTGAATTTACTATGTCTGTCTTCCGCGATCCCGCTTTTGATCAGCAAGTTGAGGGTCTACAAGATCAAAAATACAGCTCCGTGGTCCAAAAAAATACCGCCCCCCTGCAATTAATTATCAAATCCGCCAAAACAGCAACACCATAGTTTAAGATTCAAGAATCAAAATTCAAGATTCAATATACAAAATTCAATATGCAAGATTCAATTACGGGAATAAGATCAAGAATAAAGAGATGGATAATTAATGTCATAGGATTGGCGAAAGGTTTGCCAAAAGATGAAGTGGCGCGGATTTTTACAAATCAACTACTTAGGTCGGCAACTTCCGTAGGCGCAAACTATGAAGAAGCCTCAGAATCTGAATCTTCAAAAGATCTAATTCACAAGTTGTCTGTAGTAAAAAAAGAAGCTAAAGAAAGTAGGTATTGGCTTGATCTAATCAACACCATCTACCCGTCTTTGGAAAATAAGTGTAAAATACTCATACAAGAATCAACCGAATTAATTATGATTTTTTCGTCCATAATTTCTAAAAAGAAAAACGGACAAAATTGAATCTTGATTCCTGAATCTTGAATTTTATTATGAAAAAATTCCTGCTCAGCCTGTCTATATTATTTTTTATCGTTTCTCCCGCTCTGGCTTCATACACTTGTGGAGAAGATGGTGGTGTTATTAAAAATGTAATTGAAGAAACTGCGGTAACTGCTTGCGTTAGTCAATTGGGTGCTGACAGTCAGTCTCAATGTGTGGCCATTCAGTGTGCTTTAGAGCGGGCTTTATCCAGACCAGACACCAAGCAAGAATGGTGGAATCCTACCTTGGGAACTTTTTCCAAAAAAGTCTTTGATTCCCCCAAAGAAGAAATATTTGGCGAGCGATACACCTACGCCCAAGTCAACTGGATAATAAATAGTATCTTCACCTTGCTTCTGCCCCGGGCAAACAAAATGCAAGACATTATTGATTTAGTAACGATTATCAAAAACTTAGAAACCGGCCAGATTCCAAGCCAGCTCCAGCCTGTGGCAGACATCATTAGTTTTCCCTTTACTCATCCGATAGCTTCAGCCAAAGACCAATTAAAAATAACTCTGGCCAGATTACAGATTGCCCCACCGGTTTCGGCCCAGGGCTTAGGTTATGCCAAGTTGCAAGGATCGGCCAATATCAACACTCTCTGGATGGCTACCCGCAACATGGCCTATCTGATTTCGATAATTCTGCTGATAGCGGCCGGTTTCATGGCCATGTTTAGAACCAAAATCAATCCCCAAACCGTGGTCTCTATCCAAATGATCATCCCCAAGCTGGCCATGTCTCTAATCCTCATCACCTTTTCCCTAGCCATCGTGGGTTTTGTGATAGATATGATTTATGTCTTCATTGTGGCCATACTAGGATTGATTGCGGTTACTGGAGTATCTCTCCCCGCCAGTCTTGCCGGAAATATTACCACCCTTACTACAGCCGCCACAAACTACATTGGCGGAGTATTTCTCTGGTGGTATGTTACTTTGACAATTTCTATTGTCGTTTTAATGATAATATTACAAATAGGTAATATTGGTGGAATTACGGGTTTAGTATATGCTTTGCTGGGTGCTCTCTTAGCATTACTCATTTGGGCAGTAATTTCCATCGTTCGTATAATAGTTACTCTTTTCCATGCCTATTTAAACCTTATTATTCTTACCATCACCGGTCCATTGCAAATCATGATGGATATTGTACCGGCTGATCACAAATCGGGTTTTGTGCCATGGTTTAAATGTGTTGTGGGTAACGCCTCGGTTTTTGTTATCACCGCAGTTCTTTTGATTTTTGCTGTTATTTTATTTGGTTTAGGTGGCGCACCGTGGAATCCAACCAATCTGTCTTTTTTTACAACCGGTCTTAATCCAGGTTTTACACTTCCTTTTCTAGGTGGTACTGAATGGATCTTGGGAGACATCACCCACTTTGGTGGTTCTGGGGCGGGCTGGATACTTAGAACTTTACTTCTTCCCATGGCTTTCTTTAGCGCCATGCCGGGATTAATGGTCATGATCAGAGATACCTTGTGTAAAACTGCCGACCCAGCCGGTGAAATAGCTAACGCTGTCCGCGACGCAATCAAATCTGCCACTTCCGGTAAACCTATGGAAAGTGGAAAAGGTGTAAATTTAGGTAGTCCTATTGGGGCGGCTGCTGGAAAAGTGGGGGCCGGCATTGTTGGTTTATTCCGCTGTTTAGGTAAATCTACCCCCATCTCAACTCCGTCCGGACATGTCGCAGTAGATAAACTGAAATCCGGAGATGTAATCTGGACTTTTTCAAGTACAGGTAAAAGAACTGGAACAATAATACTTATAGCAAAGAAAACTCCAGTCTTTAATCACAAGATTCTTCAAATTACAACAGACACTGGGTGCGAACTTTCTGTGTCTCCTCTCCACCCTCTCCCCAATGGCTCGCCAATAAGTTCTCTTGTTCCTGGACAAATAGTTAATGGAGTCAAAATCTCAACCATCAAGCTAGTTGAATACACCAAAAAGTATGTGTATGATATTCTTCCGGAGGGAAAAACCGGATATTACGAAGCCAGTGGATTAATTTTAGCCAGTACTCTCAAAAAATAGTTTAATTAATTATTAGCTTTCAAAGCTAACGCTATTAAAGCTAAAGCTATCTCTAGTCCTGGTCTAAATAACTTTTTGTCTCTTTTTTCTACAAATCCTTTTTGTATGGCCGCATTTATAAACGGCTCCCATTTTAATTGCCAAGCTCTGTCTCTGGTCTCGGATCCATTATCTGTTGACATACCAACCCTAGATCCCAACAACCAATAAAATCCCAGTCTCAATTTTTTATCTGGATCTTCTTTATCCGGGTCTGCCGCTTTAATGGCTTTGCCAAAAGCGGTCCACCAAGGATCCAGTTTATCATCAGCTGCCTCAGCTACAGAAAAATCCTTTCTCATAAGTATGCCCAGAGCAACCATATATTGAGAGACTCTGTCTTCTAGAAATTTTTCATATCTCATCTCTCCTTCTGTTAAACTAAATGACAAAATATTATCGCCGGACTTGATCTCCCGGCTGGTGTAATCGCTCCCATCCAAGTGCCCTAGGTACGAAGTTCCAAAACCCTTAATTAATCCAGACTTTCTTGTAGCCTCTGGTCCTTGTTTTTTAATCAGTAACCACTGATCAAGGTAGTAACACCTGGCTCCCTTGTCACCACCATCATCTTCCCATCTTGGATCATCCTCCAGTAACTGTCTTCCTTTTGCAATTGATTCCTCAAAGGTTGCTCTAAAAAGTCTCTTGGCAATCTTTGCTTTAGCCAAGCTGTCCGGCCCATTACCAATTGAACTCGCAAGCTCTGGTTCTGTTTTAGAAACATCTCCTTGCAATAAATCCCAGCAATCTTTGATTTTTTGGTCGGAAAGGAGGGTTTTTATGTCATCGCCCCTGATACCACCCCATTCTGACCAATAATTAGTCGTTAATGATATTTCCTGTGCAGCCGCTTCAATCGTCGCTCCCTTGCTGGGATCGACATTCCATCCCACTCTATTTATGGCTGCCCAGGATGCATACAGTCTCAATCTGGCTCTGGTTTCCTCAACCGCCTCCCGCGGTATCTTCCTCTCGTTAAGTGCCTTTAGAACTTCAGCCAAGGCTTTTCCGGACTGATTAAAAGCTCCCTGATTTACCAGCTCTGTTGCCATCGCAGTCGATCTTTCAATAATGTCTAACCGGTGTCTCATCCAATCTCCCCACTCTGCTTCTCTCGTTGGAAAAGCTTCATCTGAAATTTCTCCAGACATGGTTTTCCTTAGTGCGTCAAGAATTGCAGTTGTAGAATTTCCAGTCTCTGTTTGTCGTCCTGCTGCCATATCCTGCCTAAGACCGGCTATTTGTCTTTCTACTGCTCTTGTGGCCACATCATCTTCCCCCCTTCTCAAATCAGCTAGTTTCTCCTCAAGGGCTCTAAGTTTTTGCGTCTGGTCTTTGGTTGCCTCCAAGAGTTGCTGTGCATGATCCGTTGCCCGTTTTTCTGCATCGTCTTGTCTTCTTCTTTCTTCCGTTTTACTTTGTTCTTCCCGTTTTTTTTCAGCTTGGGCTGGGGTTAGTTGGTCAATATAAGCTTTATACCCGCTTTTTGGAATCTCCGGGTTCCATAAAACCTCGTCTCGAATTTGGTTAGCCAACTGGTCTAAGGTTTCTCTATCGACTTTCAATCCTTTTGCAATTGCGTTATCGCTTGCGTGTATCAGACCGTCAAATCTAGCCAGCAAATGAGTCGCTCTTACCGCATCCCCAACAACCCCCTCCAATTTTGGATTACCCCGGTAGCCTCGAACCATACGCGCTTGATCTTCTAGTCTTTGAGCTAAACCATCTATTTTTGTAATATAATCTGATTGTTTCCATTCTGATTCAATCAAAGTCTCTACAAGAGCTTTTCTTGCGCCATCAAATACTCCCAATTGCTCTGCCTCTTTGTATCTTTCCCTCCGCGCCATTGACAATTCATCTTTTTTGTCTTCTGTTAATTCTTTCCCTCTTAACTTTCTGCTATCGAGGGCTTCTCTTATTTTTTTATAACTATATGTTGATATGTCCTCGCCCTCCGTTTCCCGCCCTGGTTCTTCATTTCTTTCTCCACGCAATCCTGGTCTTATTAATTTATCCGTCAGCTCCCCAGCTTCGTCCAACAATGCGGCTCCGGCTCCAAATACTGTCGCTGTTACCCCTAATGTATCCGCAGTACCAACTTTCTCAGACATTACCTTTCCCACTTCCGCACCAATACTTTTTGCCAATATTTCCGTGTCAACAGACGGAGGTTGTGTTGTTGCAACTTTATCTCTGGCTTTCAACTCTTCCGCCCTTGTCTTAAGGTCTTGTATGGACAAACCAGAACTTGCCACTTCAATTTTTGCCCCACCCTCTTCTGCCATACCCTAATTTTAGCACGCCCAAAATATTTCTTTAGACCAAACCAAAACTTAACCCCGGGACCTGACCGGGGATTCAACTGGGGTTTCTGTCAGAATCCGGTTGCGTTGTCTGCTTTGGCTCTTGACTAATCTTATATATTCTTATACAATCTTATATATATGATCAATGCGTTTGACCTCCGGCTCAAAAAAATTCCTCAAAATATTTGGCTAAAAATTACCCAAATTGAAGCTATGAAGGGAAAATGGGGCGGGAGTGTCAAGCTCAATCCTCAAATCTTGGGTAGACTGAAAAAGTCTGTGTTGGTCACATCAACTGGAGCTTCTACTCGAATCGAGGGGTCAAAATTGTCTGACGAGGACATCGAAAAAATGCTCCGAGGGATAACCACCCAGAAATTCAGCAACCGCGATGAACAAGAGGCCCGGGGATACTATGAACTTTTGTTAAATGTGTTTGATTCGTGGGACACACTTATTTTTAATGAAAATCTAATAAAACATTTTCATAAAGAACTCCTGAAATATGTGGAAAAAGACACCTATCATCGGGGCGAATATAAGAAAAAAGAAAACGCCGTAATCATGGTTAATGAAGCAGGTAAATCGGCAGGCACTTTATTTGAAACAACCCCAGCATATTTAACACCCAAAGAAATGTATGAATTGATAGACTGGACCCAAAAAACTCTGGATCAGAACCTGTATCATCCATTATTGATAATCGCTAATTTTCTTGTTGAGTTTCTCAAAATTCACCCCTTTGAGGATGGAAACGGCCGCTTGTCAAGAATACTGACCAACCTTTTGCTACTAAAACACGGGTATGTTTACATGCCATATGTATCACACGAAAAGTTGGTTGAAGACAATAAACCAGATTATTATCTGTCTCTTCGTAAAAGCCAAAAAACACTCAGAACTAAAAGGCCGGACATATCGATTTGGATGAGCTTCTTTTTAGACATACTTCATGCTCAATCTAAAATGGCGATCCATCTTTTGACACAAACAAACATCGAGTCTCTTCTCTCGCCAAAACAACTTCTTGTCTGGATTTATTTGGAGAAAGTTGATCAAACCACACCAAGACAGATTTCAAGCGAAACGGGTGTACCAAGGCCAACGATTAATCAAATTCTTAATAAATTATTAAATCTAAAGATGGTCGAAAGGATCGGTCAAGGCGCAACAACTAGATACCGAAAGATTTAGACCAACCACCACGCGAGAGAGCGAGGAAATCTAGCCCCGGGATCTGACCGGGGATTCAACTGAGGTTTCTGTCAGTATTCGGTTGCGCTGTCTGCTTTTGATATATCTGGCTATCGATTCCTTGCTGGTCAACCAGTTAATATGGTTTGACCATAAAGTCAAGCTATACCATATTACCCACTTGTTAATATTCAGTGTTTTTCAAGAAAAGACACCACTTCCGCGCAAAACTTCTTCATCTCCAGAATATCATCTTTATAATCTCTATACACCTTTTTGATGTCAAATTTTACATCTTCATATTCATGAACTGCCATATTTCTAAATCCCACCGCTTTCTCCATCGCTTTAGATGTTTTTACTGTCAAAACTTTCTTCTTTCCCAATGTTCCAAACAATTCTTTCAGGGTTCCTGGTCTTGGTAAATCTAAGGCGGAAACCACATGGGTGGCAATGTCTATTGCTTGTTCCACCGTCTGTTCCAATCTGAACACCAATAAATCCTGAATGTCTACATCTTCGTCAAAGAGCTCTTCTGTTAAATCCATATTCTCTATCCTGTCTATCAATGTCCGAATTTTGATAATTTTTTCTGCAACCACTTCTTTTTTAATTGGCATGGGCTCTTGCTTTAATATCGCTGTATAAATAATCCCTATAAATGTCTCTCATGTGTTCGGTATCATAGTAAGATTCTAGTACTTTTTCTTCAAAACTTAATTTGGCTAATGCATTTTTTTGGTAAAGAACCTCAGCGCACGAAATAATTTCAAACAAAAATATCGGCGAGCTAGACCTGTCCACCACTCTTATGTCTGGTTCCTTTATACTCAAAATGTCTTCTATCTCACCTGCTACGTTGTAGCTAGAAAAGGCACCCCGTTTTAGTTTGCTTCTATCTTTTACCACAATGGCAACATCGGTATCCGAATCAGGAGCAGCATAACCTTTGGCCCGTGATCCATGCAGATACACGGCTATCACGTCATATTTTTGACACACTTGACTTAATCTCTGCTTGTTTACTTTTAATTTTGCCATGCCCCAATTTTATCACACTGAGTTCTAGGCCGAGGGTGACAGCAAAAGTTAACCCCGAAGTCTGACAAAAAATTTAATCCTACAAACACTTACATAATTTCCCAAAAATTTGCACCGCATAGACCAAGAAGGACAAAGAGCCGGTAATCACTGCTCCCAAGACAAACCCCACAAAGTTTTTCAGTTTCATTACTCTAAATTATATTACATTGCTCATTGCTCAGGTTTTCACAATGCCCCCTGCGTGAAAAGAAAGACTTGCTTAATAGACTTCACGGAGTACACTACTAATAGTACTCAGGGCTCAGAGAAAAGTGCTCAGGGTGCCCTAAGTATAACTGCTCTATGAGTTATTATGATCACCACAATTTAATTTATTATCAAAAAGCCAAACAGCTGACCAAGGATGTTGTTCTCTTGTTTAACAAACTTCCCCAAACAAGAACTAATGAAATTTTGTACAAGCAAATATTAAGATCTGTCAGTTCAATTGGTGCCAATATTGCTGAAGGCTACGGTAGAAATAACAAAAAAGAGTACCGACAATATTTAGGAATAGCCCGTGGTTCCGCTTTGGAAACTGAGTATTGGCTAGAAATTATTCAGGAAATTTCTGGTATAAATACCCAGACATTAATTGAGTTAAATAAAGAAATAATCAGGTTACTTACCACAACTATAAAAAATCTAAATGTTAAACCCTGAGTACTTTTATCTTATTTCTGAGCACTGTTAAATATGGACCAGCATCCTGTGCCCCAAAATATTTCTTCTTATGAATTCCGCCTGGTGGGCGATATGACTCTCAAGCAATTTTTGCAACTGGCCGGAGGTTGTGGGGTGGGAGTATTTTTTTACAAATTGCCCTTGCCGTTTATTGTCAAGTGGCCCCTGATTTTTATATCAGTAGGCATTGGCATTCTTTTGGCTTTTGTACCGGTCCAAGGCCGGTCATTTTCCCAATGGTTACTGGCTTTTGTCCGCGCGGTCTATGCTCCGACTGAATATTATTGGAGACCAAACGACAGTACTCAGTACTCAGAGAAAAGTACTCAGGAGAACACAATCCAAGATAAGATTGTTAAGATTGAATCTAATTTTTTGGATAAAGTTAATAAATTTGTTTTGGGAATTAAAGTTCATAAAGTACCTAAAATAAAACCAGAGGTTAAAATTGAAACAAAACCTGTAGTTAATATCGTGGTTGAAAAACCAAAAAAGGAAACGGTAATTTTTGAAAACGAACCACCGGTCTCTGTCCCAATCCCCACTCCCAGTCCTTATCCCACTACTCACAACCCACCACCTATCCCTTCCACCACGCCAATTACACAAATAATTGCACCCGCGTTAATCACCGACCTGATACCCACCCCCGAAAATCCAAATATTCTCACGGGCCTAGTCCACACCCACGACGACAAAATTCTCGAGGGAGCAATTGTAGAAATAATAAACCAGGAAACCGGGATGCCGGTCCGGGCCCTAAGATCAAACAAGTTAGGACAATTTACAATTGCTACTCCCCTGTCTCCCGGTAAATATATAATCAGTTCAGAGTTGGAAAAATATGTCTTTGAGCCGGTGTTGATTGAAGTCAAAAATGAAATTATTAAACCCATTTTAATTAAGGCAAACATATGATTAGATTATTTGAAGTTAGAAATTGGAGGTTAGATATTTGAAGTTAGATATTTTGATTTTTTGATCAAACAATCAAAACGTCAAAAGTTTCAAGGTTCTAACTTCTAACTTCCAACTTCAAAATATCAAAATCTTGAATATGCAAACTATATACGCCACCACCCAACAACACTTGGATATAGAGGATATTGTCTCGGATCTGGCAATTCTCAAGGACGGTTCCGCCTGTCTAATATTGTCTGTCTCGGCCATCAATTTCGGTTTGTTGTCCGAGCGGGAACAGGAAGCGACAATCTACGCCTATGCTCAGCTTCTGAATTCTCTGACTTTTTCCATCCAGATCGTCATTTCCAGCAAACAAAAGGATATTTCTGAATATTTGGCCTATCTGGATACTAATCTTGAAAAAATCGAGTCTCCTCTTATAAAAAATCAAATGCTCAAATACCGGGGATTTGTAAAATCTATTGTCCGCCAGGGAAATGTCCTGGACAAAAAGTTTTTTGTAGTTATTCCATTTAGCAGCTTAGAATTAGGAACCGGAAGCGCTATTAAAACTCTGGTTAATTCTTCCCCTAAGCTAAATACGCCAATTGCTGAAATTGCCCAAAAGGCTGAGTTGTCACTGTCACCCAAAAGAGATCACTTAATTAGATTGTTTACCCGGATTGGCTTGCGGGCCAGACAATTGACCGGGCCTGAAATCAAGCAGTTATTTTTTGAATCGTACAACCGCGATTTATTATGACCAAAGTTCTGGCTGAGTGTAAAACCATCAAAGATACTATTGCCCCGGAAACCATTCATGTGGACTTTAATACGCTTCGAATTGGCGAGTCCTATTACCGGACCTTGTTTGTGTCTGGCTATCCCAGATTTGTAACTGCAAATTGGCTCTCCCCGCTTATCAATTTTGACCATTCCCTTAAAATATCCATGTTTATATATCCCGTCGAAAGCCGGACGACTTTGGATGATTTACGGCGAAAGATTGCAGAAATGGAAGCGGAAATTTCCACCGATATGCAGCGGGGCCGGGTCATTGATCCGTCTACTCAGGCCAAATTGGAAGATGCGCTGATGCTCCAACAGCAATTGGTCAAGGGTGAAGAGCGCTTCTTTCAATTTTCTCTCTATGTGACCATTCCGGCCAAAAGCGCGGCAGAGCTGGAACAAATCAGTAAGCAGGTGGCCAGTACCTTAAGTTCTCTGCTAATTTCAACAACTACTGCCCTGCTTCAACAAGCGGAAGGATTCAAAACGACTCTGCCTGCCGCCATGGACCATCTGGGAGTCACCCGCAACATGGACACCACCTCTCTGGCGACCACCTTTCCTTTTACTTCGTCTGAACTGACCAGTAATGAGGGGGTGTTGTATGGTATTAATGAACATAATGGAAGTTTGGTAATTTTTGACAGGTTCACTTTAGAGAACGCGAACACCGTTGTCTTCGCTAAAGCGGGCGCGGGCAAGTCAATAATTGGCCATGATAAGGCGCTTTTTGATGATGGGTCCGGTCCGAAGATTTCAATGGTTGGACCATTAATTGAAAATATTATAACAAAAAACGGAGTTAGGAAAATTGCTAAAGACATCGAAGGTGTTGTAGATCCTGGATTAAAAGTTTGGACATTTGATAAAGATCTCAAAGGCCAGTGGTCAAATGTTACAATCGCCGCACGGAAAAAGTTTTCGCCAAGAAACCATTTATACACTATCACCACCAAGTCAGGGCGTAGTATTACTATTACCGCCGACCACAATTTGGTTATCATGCGCCAAGGAAAAATTAGAGTGATGAGAAGTGAGGCTGTTAAAATCGGGGAAGCCGTTCCCCTCCCGCGTCAAATTAATTACCAATCGTCAAAGATATTCTCTGTTGATTTACTTTTACTTTTAGGATTAATTACTAGCGAAGGACACGCCACCTCAAAAACAGTTGAAATTTATAATACAGATCCTAATGTTCTACAAATAATCCGGGATTGCGCAAGGAAACTGGGATATAAGACAACCCCCAGGTACAATTATCCAAATAGAGAAATCCGTGGATATTACATCATGCCCTGCGCGTTCGCCAAAAAATGTTATGAAATGGGGGTTTGTGGAAAATCGGTGGAGAAACGCGTGCCACCCATTATCTTCTCGTTGTCTAATAATCAAGTTGCTGAATATTTAAAGGCATACTACGAAGGCGATGGTGGTGTAGATGGGCACCAAGTTTGTGCGACAACAAAATCCAAAGACTTGGCATCAGACCTGGCTTATTTATTCTTGCGTTTTGGAATTATTGCTAGAATACGATCTAAATTTAAAAGAGCTGTTGGTACGAAAGACGAAGGCGATATCTATTATCAAATTACAATTTCTGGAAAAGACCAACTTGAAAAATTTGCCCAACAAATTGGCTTTTTGACCGAAACAAAAAATTCAAAACTCGAGACGCTTCTTAAATCGCTTCCGGCTGGAAACACCAATGTTGATACTATTCCTAGTCTTGGCTCTGTTTTCAAACACCTGTGCCAAAACTTATATCCAACTACTGAAATTAAAACACCTCAAATATTAATTGATATAAAAAATGGAGAATATAACCCTTCACGAGACCAACTCCTTGTTGCTATCAAACTGTGTGAAGAAAGAATTTCCCAGCTTCATTCTCTTAGTTCTCATATTTCACTCCTTCGAAATCTTCCCCCCATATCCAAACTCATAGAAATCGGAAAGAAAAATCGAAAACTAAATACATTATTGTGGGAACAATTGGGTCAATCTTGGCGAACCATGAAACAATATCTTAATCCGCCATTAGCCAAAAACGCTTTAGTGGTATTCAGTACCATCTCTGGACACCAAATTACGGTTCCCCAAGTTACAAATGCTATTTATACTTCTTTCAAGGAGCAGGGGGTCTCCCTTCAGGACTACGACAAGTCCATCTGGTCGTCCTTGGTGAACAGAAAAGGAAACTCTAAATATTCAAGTATTACAAAAGCGGCCCGGTTTATTGCCCGCCAATACCGCTCGACCCAGCTTAAAATCCGCCATGCTCAAACTAAATTAAACGATTTGAAATTACTGATAAAATCCGATTTGTTTTGGGATCCAATTGTCAAAATTGAACGAATTAAACACCAAGAGAAGTATGTTTATGACTTGCAAGTAGACAATGGAGTCTTTTTGGCTGGTGAGGGAGGATTATTTGTTCATAATTCATATATGGTGAAATTGGAAATACTGCGTTCGTTAATGTTTGGAACCGAAATAATTATTATTGATCCCGAAAATGAGTATAAAACTTTATGTGAAGCGGTGGGGGGCGAATACGTCAATTTTTCTTTCAACTCTCCCTGCCGGATAAATCCGTTTGATTTATCAAACCTGACTGAACACTCTGACGAAAACGAACTTAATCTCAAGATTTTGGGACTCCATTCATTATTCAAGGTAATTATGGGTCAGCTGTCCCCTTCCGAAGAAGCTCTTCTGGACCGGGCCTTGGTGCTGACCTACAAAATGAAAGGCATTACCCAAGACCCGGAAACCCAAAAGAAAACTCCACCTCTCATGGAGGACCTTTACAAAGCCCTGATTGGCATGGAAGATATTATGTCCAGATCTCTGGCCGACAGAATTGAAAAATTTGTTAAGGGCAGTTTTATGGGCATTATTGACCAACCCAGTAATGTCCAATTTACCAATCCCTTTACGGTCTTTTCCGTCCGGGACCTGGAAGATGCGCTTAAACCAATTGCTATTTTTATAATCCTGGATCATATCTGGACTAAATTGCGCCGTGAAGTCAAAAAGAGACTGCTGATTGTGGATGAGGCCTGGTACCTGATGCGCTCTCCTGATTCCGCGGAATTTTTGTATGGCATTGCCAAACGGGCCCGGAAATATTTCCTGGGGCTGACGACAATTACCCAAGATGTGGAAGATTTCTTAAACACCGATTTTGGCAAATCTATTGTCACTAATTCTTCAATTCAATTTTTGATGAAACAGTCTCCGGCTGCCGTTGACAAAGTGGCTGAAGTGTTTTACTTGTCCGAGGGAGAAAAACATCTCTTGCTTTCGGCCGAAATCGGCGAGGGTTTGTTTTTTGCCGGCAACAATCATGTGGCCGTCCGGGTCGTCGCCTCTCCCGATGAACATAAATTAGTGACCACTAAACCCCAAGAAATATTAGACCGGCAGAAAAATAAAAACATATGACAGATATAGCTGACCGCTATTTATTGGCTCTTCGTCTGCGTGATTTACTTTTTAAAAAACAATTGGCTTATGAAGGTGTGGGAGTTTGGGATCAGGAAAAAGAAGACGAACTCCAAAATATTGTCAATGGAGATAAAGAAGTTTATTCTCCTGATCTGGGTTTTGATCTATCAGAAATTGATTTTAATGTCTTAACACTAAAAGAATTAAAAGACATTTTTAAAAAACTGGAAAATAAACTCAACGAGGTTCGCGGATCCAACATGCCCCCTAAAGAAGTTTTGGAGGAATCACAAGAAGCTTTAAGAAAAAGACAGACAGAAATCCAAGTAGAAAACAGCAACCTTCCGTCATTTTCTGCCCAGAGAATAAAACTAATTGCTTCCTTTTGCTCCCGGTTTGGAGTTTCCAAAGAAGACGCTGGAACTTTTGTTGATTTGGCAACTGCGAACATTGGTACCGACGCAAGATTTTCAGTCCAAGAGGTTTTAACTGTTCTGGGAAATCTTGACAATTTGACCAGGCGGAAATCGGATGCTCTGGCAAATGATATTGTTACTACCATCTTAAGCCCGGTAATCGGAGAGTCACTCTCCCCTTTTGTGGATTTTATATCCACCGAGACCGAGATTCCTGTAGGCAGTGTCACTATTACCGCTTCTGCAATTGCGGCGTTTGCAGGAGAATCTCCGCTTAAAATCGTGGTCACCCCGGAAGTCGAATCAACGCTGGTAGATCTGGTCGGGGTTGCCCAAGCCCAAAAAGAAATTGATTATTTGAATAATCCAAAAATTACAGAGGCCGTTAAACAGGCACAGGAAATCTATGCTCAGTCTCAAACGGTTACCGAAGCTTTAAAAAAAGATTTTTCTAGAAGTGATATTAAGGATGAAGAAGTGGTAAACCAAGCTTTGGCTGTTTTTAAGTTTGCCTCTCCACTGATAGCTCCGGCACTTCGGGATGCCCGTAAAAAAATTACAGATCCTGCGAAGCTTAATCAATTTGAAATGTTTTTGAAGGCTATGGCTATCCAATATGCGAAAAAATATGGCCTGCTTTTATCGCCGGGGGCGATTTCCTTAATTGAACAATCGCCACTTGATAAATTTTTTGATCAGGTTGAACTCCAACAAGAGATTTTTACACAGGAACAAATCAAAATTATTCAAGATTTAGCCAACAAATCCACAGAGACCGAAACGACTAAAATTGAGCGTGCCAAAACAGTTACGGCGTTTGCATCTGATGTAATTAGTTTGAAAGATGATTTTTCTCTGGAAAATGTTTCCGGCCTGGCCAACAAATGGCTGAATTTAGAAAAAGTTGATTCGGGTTTAGATAAATATTTTTCTGATAAAGACAACTTGCAATATGCCCAGTTTCAAAATTGGATGGCTTCGGTTTTTGCCAAATTCATGGGGCCGGAAGCAGAAAAACTTGTAAATCTACTTAAACCGCTAAATAAAATGTTTTGGTTAATGGTTGACAAATCAGGACTTGGCCAACTAATGCTGTGGCTCAAAAAAACTTTCAAGCGCTGGGTGGGGATGAACTTGTTGTTTGGGGCGGTCGTAGGAATCGGAACATTTCTGGTCATGGGACCTTTGATTGGTCTTGGCGCTGGAATTATTACTTATTTTGCTGTTCCGTCGCCAGGAACCACTAGTGGCCTGTTGTCAACTACAAGTATGCGCATCAGCTCGGCCATTGGCCACGTGGGGATGGCTGCCACATCCTCTTTTATGAGCTTTTTGGCAATCGTCTTTGTAGTTTTTTTATCAATCCCCATCGTTGTGGCCTTGATGCTTTTTATCATCAACACCTCGGCTCTGGTGGTACCACCAAACATGGATATCTATAATTCCTCTGCTGAGCTTTCAAGCCTAGGTGGAGCCTTCCAAGACGATGGGCTGGTGAACAAAACCGGCTGTCCTCTTTTGAATCCAAATATTTCTGTCCCATCATATGGTCCATTCTCCCAAACGGGTCACGGTAGTAATACATATTGGAATGCTGTAACAGGAAGTAGCCAACAAGATTGTCGGTATGCCATACCCAATAGAAGTGGATGCTATGCCCCAACAAAAGGACCAGCCAATAGTTGTCTTAGAAAGGGGCTTCCCGCATGCGAATTTTATGGTTTTGCTCTTGATTTAACAGGCTCCTCTGAAAATATTTCCTTGCCTACAATTGATGGCAAAGAGACGGTATGGAAATTTAACGGCACAAAGTATGAGAATGGAAGTGGTAATAGCTCTGTTGGTTGGACTTTTGGTTATAGTGACGACACTGGAAAATATAATATTTTTTTGACACATGTCAATAGCAATTTACTTACAGGATCAAATCTTCCGTCAGGAACAAAATTGGGAGGGCTATATAAACAATCTGTTACGTATTCTGACGGAACAATACACGACAACACACATCTTCATCTGGAGGTTCAGGTAGACGGAAAACAATATGTTCGTCCAGAAAATTATTTCTGTAATGGAAAATAGATTATAATAACAATATGCTAAACATATTTAAAAACAGAAAGGTTCAAATAATCTTCTCTTTGTTCTTAATTTCAATTTTTTCTTTAGTTTATCTCGCCCTCCAAACAAAAAAAACTCCTGTTTCTGTATCTATTCCCCCGGAAATACAAACACAACTAAAAATATTTAATACTTATCCAAACCAAGCAAAACAACCTATGGTATCAACAAAAATTGCGGTAAGTTTTACTTTTAATTTGCCTATTTCAATTCAAAATCTTGTTGCTACTATATCTCCTCAAACTGAAGTTAATCTCACTCTCAGCAAAGATCAGAAAATTCTTTACATTCAACCTATTTCTTCGTGGAAATATGACACCCAATATCACCTTATTGTTCAGGGTTTGCCCATTAAAGTTGAGTCGACTTTTACACCAATTCATCCATCTCAGATACAAGAAGTTTTTGACGAAAGACCTGTTAAACCCTGACCGGCATGATTAAATGAATCAAAGAAGAATCTTTTTCCGGCACAAAGACCGCGGGGGTGGTCGGTTCATTAAATTTCATAATTATCCGCTCTTCATTAACGCTACTCAAAAAATCCAAGACATATTTATAATTAAAAGATATTTGTGTTTCATCCCCATCAATTTCAGCATCAATCACACTTTCGCTTTCCCCTGTCTGCCCACCTGTTGCGGTTACTGAGCACTGAGAACTGAGTACTGAGAACTTAATAATGTTGTTAGAGTCGCGGGCAAAAATTCCCGCCGCCCTGACTGCTCGTAGTAACTCACCCCTGTCTCCTGTAACCTGCGTCCTGAATTCTCGGGGTATTATCTTGTCCACGTCTGGAAAATTGCCCTCCAGAATTCTAGAAATTATTTGAATTTTGCCGGCTGTAAAAATAACCTGGTTGTTTTGACTTACCACCTCCATTGAAATTTGATCTTCCTCCCCTACTCTGGCTAACTCCATTATTGTTCTAGCAGGCACTATTAGATTTGAGATAGAGTTAGAGATAGAGATATTTTTTTGAGACAATCTAAAACCATCCGTTGCCGTAACCACTAAATTCTTATCTCTTTTCTCAAATTTCACTCCTGTCAAAACAGGGCGTGATTCGTCCACCGCCGCAGAAAAGGCTACTTCTGTGGCAACTTGTTTAATTAACTGACTATTTATATCTATATGCTCACCTGAGGAAAAGGGTATTATTGGAAATTCCTTGGCATCAATGGTCGAAAAAACGGCACTCGATTTACCACAGGAAATTTTCAACTTCTCTTCCTCCAGTTTTAATTCCACTGTCTCCAGGGGTAAGGAAGCCACAAATTCTGTCAGATTTTTGGCCGGAACAGTAATTTGCCCGGGTTTATCGGTCTTACCTCCAATATCTACTCTTATTCCCATTTCCAGGTTGGTGGCCAGCAAGGTCACTCCCTCTGGCTGTGCATTTATCAAAACATTTGCCAAAATCGACAATTGTCCTTTGCTGGACGTATATCTTGAGACAATTCCCAGCCCTTTAGTCAAATTTTCTTGGAGGATATGAATGTGCATGATGTTGGTTTTTTTATCTAGATAAACTAGTAGTCTTAGTAGTAGATATAGAGGATAAGTGGGAAAAAAGCAACAACTGAATTTGGGTTTTGGGTTTTATTTCTGTGGACAATAGCCTCGACCCATTGTGCATAAGACGGTGTATAAGATTTCATAACTCTCTGTAACTAATTGAAAATTGTAAATTGTAAATTGTAAATTATGCTTTATCCCCCCCCAATCCCCAATCTTTTCTTCAGGGTGTGGATATCAGATTGAAGCTTGGTATCAGTATCCAGCAGTAGCTGCATTTTTTCTGAGCCATGCATAACCGTCGTGTGATCACGCCCGCCCAGTAGCCTGCCTATTTCTTCGGTCGGAAGCTTGGCATCAAAACGCAATAGATACATCAATATTTGTCTCGGCCGGACAATGTGAGCGGATCTCCGGTCCCCTTTTATCTGTTGGACACCAATATTAAAGAATTCTCCGACAGAATTTATAATTTCTTGAGGAGTGATAACATGATTATTTTTCGTTTTTGTATGATGTAATTTAAGTAGGTCAGTGGCCGTTTCTAGGTTGGGTTTTGTTAAATTCAGAAGTTCGGTTTTGGATTTTAATTGCATCAGAAATCCCTCCAGCTCTCTAATTCCTTCGATGTGCTCGGCCGCCAACTGGGATATCTCAGGATCTAATTCTATTCCTCGGCTCTTGGCCTTAATGAGAAGGATGGCACTTCTTAATTCGAAATCCGGTTTGCCCACGTCGACAATCATACCCGCGCCAAAACGGCTTTTGAGCCGGTCTTCTAGTTTGAGAATTTCGGAGGGTGGTTTGTCCGAAGTCATGACTATTTGTCCCCCGGCCTTTTGGATGGCATTAAAAGTATGAAAAAATTCTTCTTGAACCGTTGGTTTTCCAGCGATAAACTGAACATCGTCGATCATTAAAAGCTTTACCCGGCGGTATTTGGCCCGGACATTGTTTGTGGATTTGGTCCGGATGGCCTCGACCAGTTCATTGGTAAATTCTTCGCTGGCGCAAAAAAGCTGAGCATTTTCTCCACGGCCCAACAGGACATTGCCTATTCCTTGCATCAAATGAGTCTTGCCCACCCCAACTCCACCATATATAAACAGTGGATTATAGGAAATCCCAGGATGTTTGGCCACGGCAGTGGCTGCGGCAAAAGCCATTTGATTGCTGCCGGAGACTGCATAATTATCAAAAGTAAAATCCGGTCTTAACCCCGTTTTTTTATAGACTTCACTATTAGTGGTATTTTTTTCTTCAAACAGCGGCAAAATTTCCTTGGGTTTATTCGGCGGTATCCCAATTTTAAAAATTAGCTCACACTTATTATTGGTCAATCTTTCTAGTTCTGCTATTATTTGTCCATAATATCTTCGGTCCAAAATATCTTTGATTAACGCGTTGTTTATTCCTATTTCACATACCAATCTACCGCCCGCCTCGGTGGTGTTTAATAATTGAGTAGACCTAAAATAAGTATTGAAGTTCCCTTCGGTGACCGAAAGTTTGAAATTTTCTAAAACAGCCGACCATAATTTTAGTCTGTCCATATATGTTTCATTTACACCACTTATCCACAGGGAGTCAAGTGGCAAATTATGTTAAAATAGAGAAATGAAATCTTTTAAGAAGCCGCAAATAAAAATATTAACAGGATTTTTAGGAGATATCTCCAAAGGCCTGATGTTGGGAGTGGTTATTGGCCAATGGTCAATCGCAGGCATCGAAACTTACAATAGAGTATTGATATCCATTACTTGGTTTGCCTGGTCTTTACTTTGCCTGCATCTTGCTGTATTCTTGGCTAAATATGAATAATGTTAATACAATTATTGCTATAAACACTGGATTTACCCTGGTGGGTTTGGCGGCGATTATTATTGTTATCTTTGCCATGTTGCATATTAAAAAGAAAAAATGAACCAAGAGCTATTCATTAGCGTTTTTGTTATGGTTCTGGTCTTGATCTTTGGAATAACCGTGGCTGTTTATTTAAATAAAAAAGCATAATGGTTAAAAGACCTTGGCAACCAAAAAAACTTAAACGGCTTAGAAAGCACGGCTTCATGCAGAGAAATGCAACTAAACACGGCCGTGATGTCATGAAGCGTCGCCGTCTGACAGGACGCAAGAAGCTGTCTGTATATGCTTCCTCGAAATAGGCGACTCTCCCGTAGAGACTTAAATGTATGTAATCTTTCCGGGAAAACCCTAAGGTTTCCCAATTTTTGGTTAAAATATCTGGCCAATAATTTAGAATATAGCCGTTTTGGCGTGGTTACCTCCACCAAACTTTCCAAATCAGCAGTGGTCCGCAATAAGCTACGGAGAAATATTTATAGAAATATAAATAAAAAATTTTCTAATTTTGACGTCATTTTTTTCCCCCAAAAAACAATGTTAAACTTAGGAAAAGATGAAATAAAAGAACTTCTTAAAAATTTAGATATTAAAAATTGATTGAAATATGTCAGATCTATTAAGAGAGAGGCCCGCGGATATTTTAACTCATTTTAAACGCAAGTTGCGGAGAGATTTTGGGCTCGAACCCTCAATTAACAAAGAAAAAGAATGGTTAGAAGAAATTCCCTACGCAGTTGCTAACTACGTTAGCTGGGAGCTCGCAGACAGAGGATTAAAACCCCGAACAGCCAGGAGCGTCGTTCTCGATCGAGAGGGTAAATTGAGCCTCGCCATTTTTAGTGCCATATTTAAACCCCCTGAACCAGAAAAAGCTGGGCTCGCGGGTCTATATTCATATTACATGGGCCTCAAGCAGAATCATAGAGACCTTGTCGCTGGGGCAGGTCTCATCTACTTATCCCAATCTCGTCCTGAAGACCCAATAGTGATAGAACCCAAACTTGGCGATTATTGTGTCCTTGTCGCTCCATTACAAAAAAATGGAGAAGATTTCTATCCCAATCCCAACGACATTAGATGCTTGATGTTACAAGGAAAAGAATTTACTTTGCTTCCTGGGGAACTTGCCCTTTTAATCCAAACATCAGATCCTGAATTTGTCAAAAAAGCAATGGAAGGATTTTTTCGAGATAATCTTCCAGAAGGATCACTTGAATATCAACTTGCAAAAACGATAGTTAGATATTTCACTCAATATCGTCCCCCTGCCACAAAAGAAAGTCTCTTTGCGTTTGCCAACGGAATATTACAAGAAGTAGCCTACGCCAATCAAGGTTTGGGAATAGCCACAGCCATTTACAATCCCGCCAAGCCCAAACAGCCTCGGGCAGTTGTCATAACTCCCATCCCCCAACCAATAAGACACCAAGAACCAGCCGTCGCCCCAATAGAGACAGTAGACCCAAGGTGGACAGGAATAGTCCAAGAGTTGGGGAAATTTACAGCCAACTCTAATGCAACAAAGAACGCTTCTTCGGAAAGTGGATATCAATGTTATGAAGCCAGTCAAGCTTATGCGGCCGGTTTAGTATTAAGATTGGAAGGTCGCTCGGCCATAATCGATGATGCGGCCAAACTACTAGATAAATTCAAAGAACTTTTTCCCAATTTATTGTCTCCAAAAATATTGACTGTTGCCTGTCTATTTGCTACCGAGGCAGCTCATGAACAAGCACGCACCCAGGGTCATCAAGGAAAACACCCATTTGATCAAGACAACGTGAGAGCGGTTCTGTTTAAGATTGCAAAACTTGCCTTGCTTTCTGGAAATAGGGTTGAAAAAGCTAGCGATTGGAGAGATGCCGCCCTTTGGCTACTTGACCCGATTTTTCCGCCTGGGGTACCTGCTCAAAGACTAACAATTGATTTAGTGACGACAGCGCTAGAAAAACGTCTAAACTAATTCCAATCAAGACAAGATTCTTGTCACCTTGGAATCTTTTTGTAAGTAATAAGACAGTAATTTTGTTAGCTCATTGTAGTTCGTTGTATAGAATTTGTCAGTATCTCCCCTCTCTATCGAGGTAACCACAATCAGTTCCGCTTTTTTGAAAGGAACTCCTTGAGAATGCAGCCACAAAATGGTCCAGCCATGGTCTATGTTTCCGGAGAAATGACCCACAGCAAAGGCTCTTAGCCCTCTATTTATACCCACTCTGGCCATAGTATCGTATGGGCTGGCAAGAGGTCCAAACCCACTCTCTGTGGTTTCGCCATAACCAGAAAAGAACCTGTCTATTTTTTTCTCGTGAGCTATATAATATGCCGATTCCCAATTTTCCAAAATCCTCATTCCCGATTTAAGTCCCTCGTCGGTATTATTTTCTTTTACCAAACTAAACCATGCCTGACGGTTGCCAAATCTCGGGATGATGTCTCCGTAATTTTGATCAGACTCCACTAACCCGTCTGGTTTTTCTTTCAATCTCAACATTCTGGTCGTAGCATAAGTTAAAGCGTAATTAAGAGGTAGGTGTTTATGAATCTCAAGCCAATGCAAAGCCTCATGCCAAGTAATAGATTTATCCATAATGTCCATAACTACATAAGCTGGAACCAACCCCCGGGGCACAAACTTTTCCATCCAATAATGTTCTCCGTACCCCGCATTTCCCGGAGGGAGTCTATTGAACAAGCCCTCTTTACTAAAATCGGCAGTTAAATTTTTTACAACGCCCGATCTTTTTTTGGGTTCAACATGTCTTAGAAAAATGTTTCCTAGTTCAGTAAAACTTTCGGCCAACTCCCTTTTTTCTTCTCTATTTAATGATCCAAACAACTTTTCGCCCAGACCTCCTTGTTCTCCATGCATTACCATATTTAAACACATTGTGTAAAGTCAAGCGAATATAAATATTATGTTAAACTTAGGAAATGAAAAAATTAGCTCTGAAATTAATTCGGCTTTATCAGAAATTTCCAAGTAATTTGCACACTTCTTGCCGGTTTTTGCCCCGGTGTAGTGATTACACCTACCAAGCCATTCAAAAATATGGTATTCTGGTTGGGATCCTCAAGGGATTTTTTCGTATTTTAAAATGTAATCCCCTGTTTAAAGGGGGGATTGACTCTATCAACTGATTTCTTGAAGATAGAAGTTAGAAGTTAGATACTTGAAGTTAGATTTCTTGATTTTTTGATCAAATCATCAAAATATCAAAAATTCAAAGCTCCAACTTCTAACCTCCAACTTCAAAGATGTCCAAAATATATATGATTGAACTTTGGAACACAGCATTATTTTATCCCCTATTCAATTTATTGATGTGGCTATACCAGCTTACCGGTAACTTTGGTTGGGCGGTCATTTCCTTGACAGTTGGTTTGAAGGCAGTAATGACACCTCTGGTCTGGAATAGTATGAAAGCCATGAAGAAACAGCAGGAATTGGCTCCAGAGTTAGCCAAACTAAAAGTTGAATTTAAAGACAAAAAACAGGAGCTGATGGCCGCCCAAGCAGAATTGTACAAGAAAAACGGAATCAACCCCGTCTCCGGTTGCTTGCCTCAGATATTACAGATTGTGGTGTTGATCGCCCTATTTAACGCTTTTAATCTGGTTCTCAATACACCAGCATCAGACATTGTTGCAAAAATGAACCCAATTCTCTATTCATTTAATCAATTGGCCAGGGATACGGTTATTACCACTTGGTTTTATGGTATTAACTTATTAAAACCCGACCTGATTTACCTTCCGGGGATTGCTTTTGGATTGCCTGGGATAATGGTAATACTTTCTGCGGCCATACAGTTTTTATCCTCCAAAATGATGATGGCGGAAAATGCTCCCAAAGCCGACCCCGATGATATTATGGCATCTTCGCAACAGCAAATGCTCTATATGTTTCCCATCATGACCATTGTTTTTGCCTACCAGTTTCCGGCGGGTCTGGTTCTCTATTGGCTGGTGTTTTCTCTGGTTTCCGGTATCCAACAGTATTATGCCACTGGCTGGGGTGGCCTTACTCCTTGGATAAAATACATATGGATAAAACCCAAACAGTCTTAGATACCACCATAAACTTTTTGGCCCAAATGGGTTTTACTGACAAAATAAAACCTAAAGTTAGTTTTGATGAAGTGTCTGATCGTTACCTAATATTACTTGAGACAGACAACCCGGCACTCTTAATTGGTTATCATGGAAACACCCTCTCTGGTTTACAGCTGTTCTTGGGACAGCACCTACATCAAATTTTGGGCGAATGGATAAATCTGACGGTCGACGTCAACGATTACCGGCAACGGCGCGAGCAAAGCCTGAAAACTTTAGCTGATTCGACAGTCGAAAAAGTTTTGTCTTCCAATCAAGCTTATATTCTGCCACCCATGCCAGCATCCGAACGCCGGGTGGTCCATATGTATTTAGCCGAGCATCCCCAAGTCTCAACTGCGTCCTCAGGCCTTGGCCGCGAGCGAAGTGTCATCATTTCTCCCAAGGTATGATCTTTTTATTACTGTTGTTCTTGCCTTCACAATTAGGTTTTCATTTTTGGCCAAACTGGGCATTGGTCAATGGTATCCGTGTAGATTATCTCTCCCCTACTCTCTATTTAACAGACTTGATAATATTTGTATTAATAATAAAAAACAGAGTAAGAATTCAAGTTGGGTTGCCACTGATCATCTTAATAACTCTGAATATTTTTTTTGCTCTCTCCCCCCTTACCTCAATCTTCAAATGGTTGCGTATACTTGAATACTTCTGGCTATTTAGATATTTGACAAAAAGTGCTCAGTGCTCAGTGCTCAGTGCTCAAGGTTTAAAAATTTCAATCATTTGGACATGTCTTTTGGCATGGTTGCAGTTTATAAAACAATCTTCAGTTGGTGGAATTTGGTACTGGTTGGGAGAGAGAAGCTTTAACATATTTACTCCTAATATTGCTAAGGTGTTTTTTGGTGAATTATTGCTTAGGCCTTATGCCACTTTCGCTCATCCGAATGTCTTGGGCGGATTTTTGACAATTGCTGGATTATTAACCAGCGGGTGGGTTTCGGCAATAGCATTTACAACGCTGATAATTACTTTTTCCCGTACTGCCATATTCTCCGCGCTTGTGGCAATTTTAATAATTAAACGTAAATACTTATTGCTACCTCTCTTACTGTTGCCTTTCTTAATTCCCGGATCCCCAGATTCAATATCAGGCCGCGTTGATTTAGGTAGAACCTCGCTCAACATTATCCGCGATTATCCCCTCTTTGGTTTAGGTCTTGGAAATTTTGTACGTCTGGACTTTCAGCCAGTTCACAACGTGTTTCTCTTGGCCTTGTCCGAGCTAGGTATTCCCCTATTTTTTTACTTAATCATTTTGCCATTGAGGTATTCATTGAAAATTGTCCCTCGACACACTCGGGATGGTGAGCTTGTTGAATCCATAAATTGGAAATTGAAAATTGTGGTTGCGGTAATGTTTATAACCGCAACCATGGATCATTATTGGTGGACTATACCTCAGATGCAGTTATTGTTTTCGCTTTTGGCGGCAATTGCGGTAAAATATTCTCATGACCAGTTTGCGGATATATACGGACGGCGGAGCACGGGGAAACCCGGGTCCTAGTGCTTGTGCATTTGTAGTTCTAAATGATCAGAACAAATCAATTTTTCAGCAAGGGTTTTATTTAGGAATTTCCACAAACAACCAAGCAGAATATACTGCGGTGTTAAAAGCCATTGAATGGTTAGAACATTGCTCATTGCTCATTACTCATTACTCATTCTATTTGGATTCTTTGTTGGTGGTAAAGCAAATGAGAGGGGAGTACAAGATCAAAGATCCCAAATTAAAAATATTGCACGATAAAATTAAATTGAAAATTGTAAATTGTAAATTGAAAATTGATTTTGTACATATTCCGAGAGGACAAAATTACGCCGCTGATGCTTTAGTTAATCAAACTTTAGACTGTGAATACGAAAATGAGTAACCTTTTCACATTAGAGAACTTTTCTAGAAATATTCGGATTTTAATCACCCGGGTAGGCTTACCCTTGGGACGAGAAATAGAAAATAAATTGAGAAACCTAAATAAAATGGAAATAGTTTCTTGTCAAAATCCATCACCCGGTCTTATCAACGAAGAACCATTTGACGTTGTGATTCATCTGGCTGGATTTGATCCACCCTCGTTTGCGGAGACTCTTTATCACACATCAATACTGCATCAACTGCTTGACTTATGTCTCAAACATAAGGCTAAATTTATATTAGTCCTCCCTTTGGGAAAAACTTCTCTAAAAGAGGTCGCCGTTTCTCTGGTAAGCCAATTTCACAAATTATTTTCTGTCAACTTCGAGCTAATTGAAATAGGAGAAAAAGATTTGCTGTCAGATTCGGCCGATGAAGTAATTAATAGATTTGTTCACCGTACCCATTTGCAAAAACTTAAAAAAGCATTTACTGAAAAAGTTAAAGAAGAAATAAAACCCAAAACGGTAAAACCAAACAAAATTATATTTGGATTATTATTAATGAGTATTATTCCACTGGGAATTATTATGAGGGGAGTCGTGGGAGAAAAGCTAATCCAATGCAGTCAGAAGTCTCTTCAGACTGGACTTTGGACACAAAGCCGGAAATGTGCCAATGGGGCAGTTGCCTTGGGAATATCTCCGAAACTTGCCAAACTGTTTTTGGATTTGGCCAAAGTGGGGGAATTGGGTGGACAACTGTTGTCAGGCAGGAGCGAAGACTTGGAAAATTTTTCCGGAGAGTTGTCTTATGCGCGGGAACGCATCGCCCAGGTGCAAATAGAAATTCTCGACGAACCGACACGCATCTTACTGGGCGGATGGAGAGAGCTACTCAGCCGCTTAAAATATGTAACTGCGGATGCAGGGGTTTTACTGGGCACAAACAAGAGTATCAATTATTTGATCCTTATTCAGGATGTAAACGAAGTTAGATCTACGGGAGGATTCATTGAAGGGGTGGGGCTTCTGACAGTGGCTGGCGGTAAAACGGAAAATATCCAGCTACTGACTTCTTATACCGCGGATGGTTTGTTAAAAGGATCAGTAACCCCCCCCAACGATTTAATGATGGCCACTGGTGAACAGGGTTGGTATTTACGTGATAGCAATTGGGATCCCAGTTTTCCAAACAGTGCTAAACAAGCTGCTTGGTTTGTAGAAAAACAACTCCAAAAAATCACAGATATTGTAGTAGGACTAAACACCAAAACTCTAGCCAAAATATTAACAGTCACCGGGCCAATTACTCTCCCGGGAGAACCCCATGAAATTAATTCCGGAAACTTAATGAGTATCGGTTTGGCGAAAGCCACAGCCGACCCGGCCAACAGAAGTTTTTATTTAGATGTGTTTGGAGCCATCTTGACCAAACTGCAAGTACTTCCGTCCGGGAAACTGGGTCAGCTGGGAGCTGTATTTTTAGATGGGTTAGAAAGCCGGCAAATTATGATCTCCCCGGTAGGAGAGACCGTCTTGCCAAATATTATTGCCACAGGTTGGGATGGTAATCTTGGGTCCTTTGCTGACTCTATCTACATGGTAAGTAGCAATGTGGGCATTAATAAAGCCAATAGTTCCGTTGATCAAAAAACAACAATCGATGTCTCACTGACTAATTTAGAAGCCCAAGTCAGTATAAGTTCACAGTTTGTAAATAAGTCCGCCAGCAACACTTGGCCCGCAGGAAACTACAAAAATTATCTCCGGTTTTATTTGCCAAACAACGCTAATTTAAAACATGTATTGGTAAATGACAAAAAGCTGGGAGCAGAATTGATTAATATCAAATCCACACCTGAATTTATGGAAGTGGGATTTCTGATAAATGTTTTGCCCAACCAATCGACCACCGTGGGCGTAAGCTTTAACCGGAATCTACCAAAGACAAACCGTTTTAGCTATGCATTAAACATCCTCAATCAACCAGGTGTGGAGGGTGCATCTTTGGGAGTATCAATACACTATCCGGCCACTTGGCTAGCCCAGATCAACAAAAGTGCTGGGATTGCTGCTGCTGGTTTGTTGAAGTATAATACAGATACTAATCGGCCTTTTAAAACAAGCGTTGATTTTTTAAAACGTGACTAAACATACACTCAAGGTAGAAAAACGTACTATTGTGGGGAGAAAGGTAAAATCTTTACGTAAAGAAGGGTTGATTCCCGGTGTGGTCTATGGAAAAAAATCTAAAACTGTCAACCTCCAACTTGATGCCAAAATATTCGGCAAATTGCATGCCACCGTTGGGGAATCCGCTTTGGTTTATTTGCAAATAACGGGCGAGAAAGAAGAGCGCCCAGTCTTGATCCGTCAAGTAACATTACATTCTGTTTCTGACACTATACTGCACGTGGACTTCCATCAGGTCGATTTGCATGAGAAAGTTTCTGCATTTGTTCCCGTGAGAATTGTGGGGGAGGCTCCAGCTGAAAAAGAAAAATTGGGTATTTTGGTCCAACAGCTACATGAAGTGGAAGTTGAAGCCCTACCTACAGACATGCCAGAAAAATTTGAGGTGGACTCTTCAGTATTGACCGAAGTCGATCAGACTATCTTGGTGAAAGATATTAAGGTTTCAGTTAAAGTCGAGGTTTTGACCGATTCTACTCAGATAGTGGCCAAGATAGAACATCTGGCGAAAGAAGAAGTCAAAGAAGAAGTTGCTCCAGTTGTGGAGGAATCACCCAGTTCGGATCAAGTTCCAGCGCCCGCTGTAGATTCTCCTTTGCCGCAGGTATAGCTCCCAATTGCATATAGCCAATTGCCAATTGTACATAACCGTCGCGGTAAGTAGGTGATTCAACAACAATATTTTCCCAGTATTTTAACTCTCGTCTTAGCAATTCCTGCTTTTGTTCTTTCTTTTTTTCAATATTTTGGTTAATAAAATAATTGACAGTGGGCAAAAGAGAAACCAAACACAGTAAAATAATGAGCAGACGCACCTTTTTCATTTTGGCCAGGAAGCACTAATCAATAAGTCTTTGTGTCCCAATTCCATCCAGACGGCTTCTGTCACAAAGGGCATAAAGGGATGTAACAGTCTAAGGCAACAGTCTAAGACATAAGTCAGAGTAGGGTAGGCGTCCTCTTTTCGGTCTTTACTCTCTTCCAAATATACATCGGCAAAATCGTGCCACAAAAATTGATAGATGGTTTCGGCTGCATCAGCAAAACGAAATTTTTCAAGAGATTTATCAACCGACTTTATAATCAGGCCTAGTTTCTTTTTAATCTCCTCATCAGACCCGTTTTCAGTTTTGTTGCCACCATTAGGTTTTTCAAGACTCAGGATATATCTGGCAATATTCCAAATTTTATTAGCGAATTTTTTGTAACCTATCACCTTGTCTCTTGGAAAATTAAAGTCCTTACCAGTTCCATTGCCAACAGCCAGTCCCATACGCAAAGCATCCACGCCAAATTCTTCGATATATTCTTCTGGATTAATTATGTTTCCCAAGCTTTTGCTCATTTTTCTACCATCAAGAGCTCTCACCACACCATGTAGATAGACATCACTAAAAGGTGGTTTACCTGTCTGGTAAATACCAAACATGATCATTCGTGACACCCATTTACTAAGAATCTCCCAAGCCGTTTCAAGAACGCTAGTAGGATAGAAATATTTAAAGTCTTCTGAATTCGGATACCCCAAAGTTACAAGTGGCCATTGGCCAGACGAAAACCAGGTATCGAAAGTGTCGGTTTCTTGTAAGAATCTCTCTCCGGGGCTTTTTTGGCCTACAATATGTTTGGCATTTTTGCTTACTATTAATCTTTGTAAACCGTTTCGGACTTCTTCCAGGCTATGGTTTTTAAGAGCCTCGCCCAATTGTTCAGTAACAATCTTTTTGTCTGACTTTAAGAACGACACCGTAATTTGGGGATTTTCATCGACGTTGTACCAGACTGGGATTCTGATTCCCCAAACATTTTGTCTAGAAATTGCCCAATCATGCATATTTTCCATCCAGCGGTGATATTTTATTTCCTGCCATTTAGGGTGAATTTTGACTTTGCCGTTTTTTACAACAGTGTGAGCAGGTTTTTTTAAAGAAGCCACTTTGACAAACCAATTGGGTAGAACAGTAGGTTCAATATCATGTCCGACTTTACAAACTGGTACTGAGTGTGAATAGTTCTCGTCAACTTTTACCAACAAGCCATCTTCTTTGAGGTCCTCAACCATCAATTTTCTGGCCTCCACAACTTTTTTGCCATGATACTTTTTGGCTCTATCTAAATACTTTGAATCAACGTCCTTTTTATCCAAAAACCAGGAAAAATCCATTCGACCATTGAGATCAATAATTGGAGTTACAGGCAGATTGTATTTTTTGCCTAGCTCAAAATCATGGGGATCGTGGGCGGGAGTCACCTTCATAATGCCAGTTCCAAACTTGGGGTCGACTTCAGGATCTGGAATGACAGTCATTTTTATGATGCCAAGAAGTCCTTGAACTTCAACAGTTTTGCTAATCCAATCTTTGTACTTTTTGTCATTGGGATTAACGGCCAGAGCTGTATCTCTAAACTTGGATTCAGGTCTGACGGTGGCAATGGTAAACGTGCCATATTTTATATAATACAAAGGATCAATTTTTTCTTTGTAATCAATCTCAATATCTGCATAGGTTGTGCCACAAGAAGGGCAATAATTCACAATATAATCGTCTTTGTAAATTAAGTTTTCGTCATGCATCTTTTTAAAAGTATTACAGACAGTCGTGATCACATCGGGATCTAGGGAAAACTTATAGCGAGTCCAATCCACACTTGCCCCCATCTTTCTAATTTGATTATTTACCAGTTCTTTATTCATTTGTACAAATTTCCAAATCTCTTCGTACAGAGAATTTCTATCGTAGTCAAATCTTGATTTGCCTTGTTTTTTTAATTCTCTCTCAAATGTGATTTGGGTTTCGGTTCCGGCATGATCGGTACCAGGAATCCAAAGAGTAGGGTCTCCCTTCATTCTATGCCAGCGAATAAGGATGTCTTCGATGGCAATCATCAAAACGTTCCCAGTATGCATTCGGCCACTGGCATTAGGAAGTGGCAACACAATAGTAAATGGCTTTTTCTTTTTGTTTATCTTGGGAGTAAAAGCCCCAGAATCTTCCCATCTTTTATAAATCCGGTCTTCATGTTTTTTATGGTCGTAATTTTTGTCCATGGTCACAATTATACAGCTTGGTCAATTCGCCAGCGGGGGAGACGGTCTAATTTGTCAAAATCTTTGGGCGAGACAACCTCGCCCCTACTGAATTTGAAACTGGCTGCAATGCCAATCATGGCCGCATTGTCACCAGTCAGCTCCATGGGAGCAAAATGGACTTGCAATCCCAACTCCGCACCCAGTTTATTTAAACGCCTACGAAGTTCTTGATTGGCAATAACTCCTCCTCCAACCAACAAGTGCTCAGTGCTCAGAGAAAAGTGCTCAATGGATTTTTTAATAATTCTTATCAAATGTTCAAAGGCTCTGTTTTGAAAGCAGGCCGCCAAGTCATTAATATTTTCTGTACCCACTTCTTTTACCAATCTGCCAAAGGCGGCTTTAAGTCCCGAATAACTTAATTCGTTTCTATCTTCTTTTCCCGCCATAGGCAATGGCAGTAAATATTTTTTGGGATTGCCAAGAGCAGCTGCTTTTTCCAGGAGAGCCCCGCCGGGGTAGAGCATACCCAAAATCCGGGCCGCTTTGTCCAGCGCTTCTCCCAAAGCATCATCCACTGTCTGGGCCAATATTTTATATTTGCCTATTTCTTCAACCAAAATCAATTCGGTGTGTCCCCCCGATACGACCAATCCAAGAGTGGGAAATTGTAAATTGTAAATTGTAAATTGTAAATTGTCAGCCAGCGGGCTGAGCAGATGTCCCTCAATATGGTTGACTGCTATAAGTGGCTTGTTATATTTAATAACCAATTCTTTGGCTTTGGCAATTCCCACTTCCAGAGCAATGGCCAGTCCCGGACCGGTTGTCACCGCAATTGCATCGATATTTTTTATTGAGCACTGAGCACTGAGCACTGCGGAATTGATGATTATATCTATCCATGCCTGGTGGTCACGCTTGGCCAGAGACGGGACAATACCACCCCATTCACTATGAATTAATTGTGAATGTTTTGTGTTGGATAAAATAGTGGTGTTTTCGACCACCGCAGCCGCGGTGTCGTCAGCACTGGTCTCGATGGCCAATATTTTCATAGAATATGATTTTACATCGTAATGTATAATAAACCCATGAGAAACAAAAAAAGGCTGGTATTAAATTACAATGTAATATTTCAGGAAGAAATATCCGGGGGTTATTCAGTGTGGGTACCGGATTTACCAGGGTGTGCTTCCCAAGGTGAAACTTTTGATGAGGCAAAAGGAAATATTAAAGAAGCCATAGGTTTATATTTAGAAGACGCTTCCGTTTCCAGCGTACAATCTGCCATAGGCCAAATTAAACAATTTTTTGTTCCGGTTTCAGTGCCGGTACATTTTACTCATGGGTAAACTTTCGAGTGTCACAGTCAAAGAAGCATTGAAAGTGTTTGAAAAACTTGGTTTCGAAAAGATCTCACAAAGGGGAAGCCATATTAAAATGCGGCGGGAAATTGCAGGTAAAATAGAAACAATAATTATTCCAAATCATAAAATCTTAAAAGAAGGAACTTTAAAAAATGGTATTTTAAAACCCATTGGAATAACCACCGAACAGTTTATAAAATTATTGAGATAAATTGATAATCCTTTCGTTTTCTTTTTTCCCCAAAGAAATCTTTACATTGGTCGCGGGATATTGTTTGAAAAAGTCAGGGAATTTATCCGCCCACTCTATAACTATAATGTCTCCATGGGTTATTCGTTTCTCGATTCCCAGTCTGATTAATTCATCAAAAGTTTCCATGCGGTAACAATCAATATGGACAAACAGTTTTTCGGTATCAGGTATTCGGTATTCGGTTTCTAAAACATAAGTAGGAGAAACAATAATTTCGGTAACCCCTAACTGTTTAGCAATTTCTTTAGTCAAGGTAGTTTTGCCTGCTCCCAGCGGCCCCTCCAGAGCAATAATAGTTGGTTTCCGAGCCAATATTTCGATTGCCAAATGTTTTACCTTGTTCCTCTTAAAAATACCGCTTGCCATGGTCTGAAGTTTGAATAAAAAGTCCGTTCTTGCAAGACTTCGCCGTTTCTAGTGACTTTCCAATCAAAAGCCGATTTGGCTCCCCAAGCTGACCAATCTACTTGTCTGACGACTCCTTTGTTTAATGTGGGATCGTCTTGAAACAGGTCGGGTGGAGGAGGGGACACGTCCCAAACTCTAGCTTTGGAGAGAGTAATAATCCTGCCATCGCGTGTACCATATAGCTCAAATACTAATGAATTCTTTTTGGCATCAAATATACTTTGAATCAGCAGATAATTTCCGGTGTCATTTTTAAATTTAAAATCAACACTGGGAGAAAAGATCGTGGCATCAAACCCCGGTTGGGAATCATTTTCATAATAATGAACTCGGTAAGCATGAGCAGTGCGTTCGATAATGGGTAAGCCCGCATTTAGAACTGCTCTAAAAAGCGTGGTTGAGACTTGACAAACGCCACCACCATCACCCAAAACCGTCCGGCCGTCTTTGATAATATATGCGGACTTATAACCCGTAGCCGCTGAAATATCACCGATATATTTGACAAAAGAAAACACTTCGTCGGGAGCGACTAAAATGCCATTGATGGCATTGGCGGCCAGACCTACATTAAAGACCCGGTTGGGGATTGACCCGGAAAAATCCGAAGTTCCTCGTCCGATCAATTCCCTGATTCCCAGTTTATTTACGTCGGCCAAGGTTATTGCCGGCAAGGTTTCTATGGTCGGCACAGTTACCTCGATATTTTGGGAATTTGTTTCCAATTTTAAAAACTCAATCAGTAGTATTTTGGTCAGTTCATCGCTTTTTACTTTGATTCCAGGCCTGGGCGGACGGAATTCCTCCACTTTTCCAACGCCTACAAATTTAAAAAAAGCGTTTTGGGGAGGACGGTTGATAGTAGTTGCTAATTCTTCAACCCAAGCCTGAATTCCGGTAACCTTGAATCCTTGGGGGTCCAGCCAGGATATTAATTGTTCGGATGTAACGTTCCAGCTTTGATTCTCAAACTTGACGATAGCCATTTTGTTTAAAAGATTGGCAGCCCTATTTTTGAGCGTACCTATTTGGTCAGTGGTTAATTTTGGCGTCAGAAGTTTTACCGGAATATCAATGTCATATTTACCCATGCTTAATGCTGATTTGATTTTTCCGACTAGTAATCGTTCATCCACAATCTGACCGTTTTCTCCAGAGGTGACATTAATGTTATTTGCGACGACAATAATTTCGGGATCGGCGGCAGGAACATTGATATTTGCAGATATAGAGGCAATCTTTTCGGCTAATTGCTCATCAGACAAAGAAAATACCAGGCCATTCTTTCGGTTTACGCTTTCGGCAAAATCATATTGGAGGGAGATATCAGAAGGGACAACAACCCATTCACTGGTTCCCCAATGTAATTTTATTTGGGAATTGGGAAAAGCTGCTTTTAGTTTTTCTGTAGCTGCCGTGGTTTTTAATAAACCAATGTTTACTCCAGCGACCATTACTTTTGGCGGAACCCGGTCATAAAAATAAATATTTGACACCAACCAAATCAAGATACCAAACATTGCAAAAATAAATATTGCCCTTTTCATAATTACGATTATGATTATACAGCGAAGAGCGAAGTGTGGACATCGCACAGGTTAGTTGGAACCAAATCTGCGAGTATATAGCCAAGTGGTATGGTGTGCTTAGAGGCTCCTTTGTCGCCAGTAGTTTAGCCTTAAAAGTTAATGAACCAGTCAGACTATCTATCACAGGAGAGGATATGAACCTTGGTTCTTAGTTACCAACAAGTAAGGTTGTGATTTTGAACACGATAAGACTATGAGGTATAATTGCAGGCATCCACTATGGCTAATAATTTTCAGGAAATATGGGATCGCTATATTGTGCCGGGGGCATCAGTTATGAAAAAGGTAAAGATGGGAACAGCTCTCGATCCGATTCTAGTTTTAGTGTTTCTAGTATCTATCCCCTCCCTGGTAATTTTTGTCATCTACAACTCACCTT